>SAMEA3663124__coassemble_23_pt1 | contig 78360 bp, 73 predicted proteins | sample SAMEA3663124__metabat2_low_PE_007 | metagenome-assembled genome bin SAMEA3663124 (sample SAMEA3663124) | pig gut metagenome | biome: pig gut; feature: pig-associated habitat; material: faeces | place: Denmark | collected 2012
TCTTTACATTTTTTCAGAGTATCTTTAACTAAATACCTTAAAAATGCGGGCGGGGATTATTTCTATTCACAGAACAATATTTTTCCTCTATAACCGCTGCAACCTTTTTCAGAATCATGATAAGTATATCCTATGGAACAGCCGCTTTGGAAATTTGTTTTTCGGCAGCCGCAATCGTCACCGCGACAGGACATTTCTCCGGTTGCGCCGACGGAATTTAACGTTTGGGCATAATTAACCGTACATGCTGCATAATAAGCGTCGTCATTATCACATCTTTTGGTCGCACAACTCCATCCTGACTTTCTGTTAACGATGTAACCGATGGTACCTCTCATATAACAGGTCTTTTTGTTGACGGTGTTGCCAAAGACCATTTTGGCATAGTTGCCTTTTCCGTAGTCTGGTGAATCGATGGAACTGCCAGAAGTCAAACCAAGCGTATATCTGGTACTGCCATCATACATATTCCACCGCAGATTGCCGCTCATTTTGATTAACATTTGACGGGCGCGGTTGGAATAGGAACTTTTATATCCAATATAGGCATTGGTATAAACATCGGCGGAAGTAGAAGATGACGGGCCGACGAACAAAACGTAAGATCCCCAGTTTGTCGCGCTCGGAAACGCGTTGTCACGTTTGACAAAACTGTCTTCTTCAGGATAAACATACAGCGAACCGCCTCTGAACTTTTGCCCCTCGTATAATGTTATCCTTGCAATCTCCTTGTTTTTGTAGGAAGAAGGAACAGATATGTCCATTCTGCCGGAGTATCCCAAATTAAAATCATATCCAGTTGCATTAAGAGTATTTTTGAAAGTTGACGAAGTCATATCAAAAAAAGGATACATGCCATTCAAATATGACGCATTGCTTGACAAATTCACTGATTTTGAAAAAGTTACTCCCGACCCGCTGACATTGGTATTGACCAAATAAAGAACTCTGTTGACATTGGTTGTTCTGGAGAACTTCAATCTGGCACCGTAAATATATATGAAGCTATAATCATATTTATCATTTGGAAAATTTGAACTAGAAACGTTAAGCGTTTGAATAACCGTTTTCTCTGGATCTTCCGCTCCGCAGGCCTCGCGCACCATCATATGGTCAGCACTCGAACCCAGCATTCCAAAATAAGCACCGGAATAAATATTGCGCGCTTTTGTACACCCAATATCCTTAGATGCCTCAGAACAGGATTTCACGTTGACATCCTTGGCTAACACACCGTAAACAGCACGGGAGTTTTCGACTTCAGCACCGACAGCATAAGTTTGCTGATCAAGCGGAAGTCGTTCTATCTCTGCTGGTGTCAATGCTCTGTAGTTGACCAATCTATCGCCAGTGAACACGCCATAACTTGTCCCCGGATGTTTTTGAAATATAATTTGACAGCATTTTCGCAGGAAATCCGCTCACAAGCTGAACCTTTTGCATTCGGCTGCCAGCCTTCAGAACATTGCGTAATCTTAAAACGGCCTTTACGAGGACAGTCGCAAACATTCCATTTTGTAGCATGCTGATCATATGGTCGCGAACCACGTTCACCCTCTGCCGGAAAAGCCGCACAGGAACAACATTCTTTGAAAAAATAGACACCACCTTGGACACAGGCTTTGCCTTTGCCGCCGAACTCACAGTCTATCGACTCCCATTTATAAGGCGGATTGCTACATTTGCACGAATCCCAATAAGAATTCCCCCGACTATCAACACAAGGATCGCCATTGACATCAGCATTAGCAGTCTCCTGACAATCTTGTTTAGAATAAGGATACAGACCACGTTCGCACAAACAAGCGGAATAATACAGTGTTTTAGTTGTAGTCGCTTCTACCGCATCTATTTGTGTACAGGCTGTTCCACCAGGATTGCTGAATTTAAAATCACTATGGCATTTTTCTTCTGTATAAGGATACTTATCGGGGTCGCATTTACATTTAAATTTACCACCACATATACCTACAGGAATCAACGGATAAGTGCAGGACGAATAGATATAATCCGGAGTGCAGCATTTTATATAAGAACTCTTGTAGGGACAGTTATATTTGAAATAACCGTCTAAACAAGTCGCGCCTGAAACATAGCCCTCGTTTTCACAAGCGGTATCATTCGGATCAACGAGTGGAGTTGCAGGAAAATTGCCGCCGCTGCCGCAATTTTCATCGGTAGCGAAGCATAAGCGTGCTTGGGCTTCAAACGCGAAAATACAGCCGCATACCAATAAGCACGCCGCTGTCAAATAATTGCACAGTTTATTCATGGCCTTTCCCTTTCTTGCCGTTACTCAACTTGTTACAATTAATTGTACATTTACATGTAACAAAAAACGCCGCAAAAGCCTTTGTTTTTACAGCGTTTTTTATTTTAGATATTTGGAACTATTTTGCTTCCGTCCAATGGAGGGGTTTTTGCTCCGCGGCGCAATATTTTGTCCGGCACAAAACCCATTTCACCGCTGTCCAACATCACACGGTACCAACTCTTATCAAGAGTAAAACCCGTAATTCGAACTGTTTGATCTTTTTGACCATTTGCCATAACATCAAATTCTTCTCCAGGACCGTACATAATTTCGGTATCTTGCGAAAAATGATACAATTTACTGTCATCAGCCACATTTACGGGGATTGAAAATATTTTAGAAACAACGACATCGTCCACTATTTCGCCGCCGCCGTTAAACTTGACTTTTTGAAAATAAGTAACCTCATTTTCTTTTTGCATATAGCGAACCAAACTGAGTTGCTGTGCAAAAGGATACAAAACTGACAACAAAATTAAAAACGGAACAATAAGCTGAACCAATTTTAAGGGCAAGAGGCGCCAACTCGGAATTTTGTCGGGTTTGGAAATCCCCAATTTTTTTATGAAGCGTTCCAAAAGCTCTCGTTGCTCCCCATCGGCGTATTCCATCGCCTGCAAAGCTGAAACCATAGCCTGACGAGGTTTTCCGTCTTGTTCAAAAGCAACGGCATTATGAACCAACAGAAGCAAATTATCCTGATTGTTTTGACCTATATTACGAAAATTATCAATAAGCGCACGAACATTTTTTACCAGCGCTTTTGGATGCCACCAACCCAAAAACCAGTTTGACAGCGAATAAGCCAAAGCTTCTTGCCTTGCTTGTTCATAAGTGCAAACCAAGCGGTCTTCTGAAACATTATACCGTGTTATTTTACCAATTATTTTACGCAGAAAAATCACCCTAACCAAAGGATTTTCTTTATTATATTTATCTTTAAGCACACTCAAATTCTGCATATCAGGAAAGTTGTCAGAAGTATAAACTTCACTCAGCAAGTCATAAATCAAACGGCTGTTTTTGTCTTTGAGCACATCATAGGCAACTGACAATTTTTGAAAATGCTCCATTGCATTTTCCGCTTTGTTAAAATCAGGGTGCCATAACTTGGCTAAATCACGATATTTTATTTTCAGTGTTTTTTCATCGGTTGAAGAATCAACTTCAAGCACTTTATAATAGCCTAACGCATCTTTCATTTTTTCAACAGCTTTCGAGCAATATTTATAACATCGGCAGCCGCTTCCGACGTTGGGTAGCGACTGATTAGGGGCATTTGATTGCGAATGGCATCGCGCACTCGGGCGTCACGACGCACAATTCCCAGCAAAGGCGGCGTAATTTTCAAAAAAGTTAAGCAGGCTTTGCATAAAATATCATAAGTGCGCTGCCCTTCCTGTATGGTATCTGCCTGATTGACCACAATAGAAATTTTGCATTTCGGATATTGCACAGACATCACTTTTATTAAGGCGTAGGCATCTGTCAAAGATGTCGGCTCGTCCGTGCAAATCACAATAATATGTCCGGCAACTCCCGATAAAATACGAACCGATTTATCAATTCCTGCTCCCATATCAAGCAAAACTTTATCGTAAGATGTCGCCAACAATGCCAAATCTTCCGCCAAAATTTGCAATCGTCCGACAGGCATTGAAGCTAACCCCGAAGAACCGGATCGGCCAGCTATGAAATCAAAACGGGCTTTTTCACAATTGTTGACAATTTGATTTAGCGTTGTATCGCCGGTAATCACACAGCCTAAATCGTGCGTAACCATCAACCCAAGCTGCACATCAACGTTTGCCAACCCCAAATCGCCGTCAAACAGCAAGGTTTTTTGCTTTAATCCCGTCAGAGCGTGTGCAAGCGTAACTGAAAACCAAGTTTTTCCGACTCCCCCTTTTCCTGAAGCAATGGCTATCATATTGTGGCGCGTCGGTATGATATTGCCTATTTCGGCTCTCGGGGCAATGTGCAATTCCGCAGTATCCATATTTTTATCCCATTATCAAAGCAGCCAAAGCTTTACTGTCAACCGCTGCCAAACCGCCGGCGATATTGCGTCCTACACCGGCAAACCCCAGCTGCATACCGCTGAGAGCTGCCAAAGACAAAACAGCACCTATGCGGCGGCTGATGTCCATTTTTGACGGAAGCAGCCACTCCGCCCCCAACTTTGCAAAAACATCAGAGGTTTCAATAGCATCTTCAGCATTTAATCCGGCATCGAAAACCATTACTTTATCACAGCTGACAACCGAACATAAAGATGAAAGGCGGGCAAAATCCGTGTCCGAAAAAGGATTGATTCCGGGGGTATCAATCAAAACCATACGGCTATCAGATTGCGCCGCTAAAATTTTATCAAACAAATTTTCGGGCGTGCGTACCAGTTCATATTCCGCTTCTAAAATAGAGGCAAAAGACCGCAATTGTCCGTCAGCACCGGCACGAACCGTATCCATATTAAGAATTGTTGTCGGAACATTATGTATTTTTGCCAATGCCGCAACTTTCACCAAAGAAGATGTTTTGCCGCTTCCGTGTGTTCCGATAAACATCTTGACCGTATGCGGCGTATCAAACAAATTGCCATAATGAAATATACTGTTAAACGCACCGGCCAAAATATCAGTATCGCAGGAATTTTTCATCCCCTCAGAAAGACTGCGGCAAGTCGATAAAATGATGGCTTCGGCTTGCGGAACAAGATGATGAAACGCTAAGCGTTCACGTAAAAAATTATCATTATATAAAGGTGCTTTTTCAGATAAACGACTGCTTTCGGTGTTCAAGTCTACATCATTGGTATCCAAAGCCGCAATCAATTCCGTTTTTCCGTCATTCAAAACCGAAGTAGATATAATGACAGCTTCGTCTCCAAGTTCTTCTTTAACCTGATTAAGCAGCAAAGACATATCTGCCGCTACATACTTTTTTATTTTCATCGGTCGTCACCATCTGCTAAAATTTTAGTTATGCAAATTCCCAATTCTTCACCGGATAAAGCCAAGCGCCCTTTAGCAACAGGCGTTCCATTTACACAAATATCCAAATCTTCGTCAATATTTTTATCAAGTTCAAGAATTGCACCGATCTGCAGGTCGGAAAGTTGTTGCAAAGTTAAACAGGTTTTCCCCGCAACAACCGTTATTTTAACATCAATGTCCGCAGCTGCTCCAATTTTTTGCAATTTTTCTTCATCAGTCATTTTCCATCACCCCATCAAGCTGCTTGCGAATCTTTTCTAAAATTTGCTCTGTTGAAAAAAGTTCTTCGCCGTCATTCCAAACAATCCGACATTCGCCTTGCCGCATATTTTCATCTTTGTGCAAGCATATCCGTCCTTCATAACCGTTTTGAATTGCCAAATTTTCAAGTTTTTGACGAATTGACGGCAAATTATCCGGATTAAAATAAAAATCGAGTTTTGTACGATTTTTAATATCTGGAAAACGACGCTCTATATAGTCATCAATGATTTTTTCACCACATTGTTCAGCTAATGCAGGTGCCACTTCCGACAAAACCATTTTTATAAAACGCAAATTTTCCTTATTGCGGTCATTTAATAAAACTTTCAGTTTAGTATTTATATCTTTCAACAGCATTTCCATTTGCTGCGGAGGCAAATTCTCTTGCCGTCGGTTAACAGATAAATCAAAAACCGGCTGTTCATCATCTATGATAAAATTATCAAAACCGAATATTTTTAACTCATTCATATTTTCGGCTCCGCAAAGCGCCGGCATACATCTTTTTACCTACAGACAAAATCTCTTGTTGAGCCTTTTCTATATCACGCAATTTTATCGGTCCGAGTTTTTGCAAAGCTTCCTTAATCAAATTGGATTGACGGACAGGCATGGCTGCATATAAATGACTGCGGAGTTTTTCAGATGCTCCGCGCAAAGCTATCACCAATTTTGCCTCATCTATTTGAGATAAAAATTCCGCTGTTTCCGCCAAAGTCAATTTTTGCAGATCCTCAAACAAAATATTTTCTTCTGATATTTCATCTGCCGCTGTCGGATTGTTTTCTTTTATAATTTTTAAAACTTTGTTTTCAATAGAATCATCCATAAAATGGAAAATTTCATATACTTTTTGCAATCGATTTTCGTTTTTTTGCGTATGTATATTTTCAAAAACCGTACGCCCGATAGTTTCAGATAATTGTGTATCGGGCTGACGGTTCTCCAGCATAGCAGATACAACTTCTGCTGCAAAATTTGTATCAAATGATGATAAAACCCGCGCACTTAGTTCAGAATTCAATTTTTCCAAAACAATAGCCGCCACCTGCGGACATTCGCATTTAAGATACCGGCACAACACTTCAGAAGAAAGGGAATTTAATTTTTCCCAATTATTTTCTGTTTTTTTATCTTCTTCTGCCTGCTCCATATTATTTTCATTTTTACTTTCTGATTGCGGAATACTGTTTTCAAAAGCTGTAAACGGAGGAAACATATCGACAGACTGTTCTTCTCTTTTAGTTTTGCTTTCTTGAACAGACTTGCGGAAAATCTGTAAAAAACGGACTATTACCACAGACACTGCTATAAATAAAATCAAAATAAGCAAAACTATTTGAGCGGCATCAAAAACCGTTGCCCCCATTAGCGCTCGTATTTCTTGCACCCAAGCATAGCCGCGGGTTGAAAATAAAAAATCTTTAATCAAAAAATAGCAGCTGCCGCTATTGGATAACATTGCAAGACAAAATGCAAAGCCACAGACAAAAGCCGCTATTGCGCAGGCAAAAGCGGTGCAAACGGCAGATTTATCAATTTTTGTCTCAATCACGGCTTTATCTCTATTTTTCCTCTATAAATAGATTAGCTAATTTTCAGGGCATTTAGAACTTTTAATTATCAGATATTCACAATATTTGCAACAGATGAGCGTAATTCCGCCAACGCTTCATCGTCATTCAACCGATGATTTGCATTTTTAAGCAATTTAACAACAACTTTTTCCGATGCAATACAATCGGCATATTCAAGCACCAACCGCCAAGGAACACTGGCATCTTTCATCCCCTGTATCAAGCATACAGGACAATGCACAGGCCATTTTTCTCCATTTTCCGGCAAACATGCAGCCATTGCCGTTTGTACAAAGCGAGCCGTTATCGTGTATTCAAAATCATTATTGATAATTTTAAATTTTCCGTATTTTTCAAGTTCATGCTTTTCTTTATCACCGATATCAGAGGCAAAACGCTTTACAAAATTCGGCGCCGCGGCCAAACCGATTACGCCTTTCACCCTTTCGGGAAAAGCCATGGCCGTATCCAATGCCAGCCAACCGCCCATAGAAGCTCCGATTACAATAAAGTCACCGGCAATAAACGTTTCAACCATCTCACGAATTTGATTTCGCCAAATATCAAAATCAGCTTTTTCAAAATTTGCCGAATCGCTTCCATGCCCTGCGTAATCAAAACGCAAAAAGCCCATTCCAAGCTCATTGCAAACTTTTTTAACAGTGTCGGGTTTGCGCCCCCAAGCATCTGAACAAAAGCCATGCAAATAGAGCACCGTCAGTTCATTATTTTTTGGCGCAATATATTCAAAATCTATTGCAAATTGAGAATTAAGAGTGTATTTTTGCATATTGTTACTCGATTTGATATAAATTAAACGATTGAAAGATTATAGGAATAAAATGGTTAAAGGTAAAGAAGAAAAACCTGTTGTTTTACAAGTTATTCCCGAGCTTCAGCATGGCGGCGTGGAATGGGGAACGGTTCAAATTGCCGAAGCGCTCAAACAAAAAGGATATACGCCTTTTGTCGCTTCATGCGGCGGGCGTTTGGTTTATGAACTCGACAAGATGGGCATTAAACACTTTACTTTGCCGTTAAAAACCAAAAATCCCGTAAAAATGTATTTAAATTCCTTAAAATTGGCGAAAATCATTAAAGAAAACGGCATAAACATTGTTCATGCAAGATCACGCGCGCCGGCGTGGAGTGCCTATTGGGCCGCCAAGAAAACGGGCGTTAAATTTATGACGACTTTTCATGGAACTTACGGTTTGGGACCAAAAGGAATCAAGAAATTCTATAACAAAGTTATGACGTTCGGGCAATTGGTTATAGCTATTTCGCAACATATAAAGAAACATATGCTGGCAAACTATCAAATTGATGAATCAAAGATCAGGCTGATTCCGCGGTGTGTCGATATAGATAAATTTTCACAGTCTGCGGTTACTCAAGAAAGAATTATCCGTGCAATCGCCGACAATCATTTGCCGGAAGACCGCCCGATTATATCTTTAATCGGCAGAATTACACGTTGGAAAGGACAGCACCTTCTGGTAGAAGCCATGTCCAAAATAAAACATAAAGAAGCTTATGCTCTTATTATTGGTTCCGATCAGGGAAGAGTTAAATATACTAATGAATTAAAAGAAATGGCGGAAAAGCTGAATGTCAGCGACCGCATTCAATTTATCGGTGAAAGTTTTGATATTCCGGCATTGCTTATGGTGTCGGATATTGTCCTCTCAACAGCCATTGAGCCGGAAGCTTTCGGAAGAGCTGCCATCGAGGGTCAAGCTATGGGCAAAATTGTTCTAGCTTCCAATATCGGCGGTTCTTTAGAAAATGTTATTGACGGCATCAGCGGTCGTTTGTTCAAAAGCGGCGATGCGCAGGCTTTGGCTGAGGCTATTGATTGGGCGCTTGATTTGCCAGACAGCGAAAGACAAAAAATTTCGGCTGCGGCAATAAAAAATGTACACGACCATTTTACCATGCAGCAAATGTGCGATAAAACAATGGATGTGTATAACGAATTGTTGAAAATGAACTAAAATGAAAAAGGATTAAAAATATGGTTGCTATAAAATTACCAGACGGTAGTGTTATGGATTTTGCCGGAAATGTTTCAGGAGCTGAAATTGCCGGAAAAATCAGCGCCGGTTTAGCAAAAAATGCTTTAGCGGTTAAGGTTAATAATAAATTACAAGATTTAGATACCACAATCACTACAGATGCAACCGTAACCGTTATTACAGCAAAAGACAAAGAAGGCCTTGAAATTTTGCGCCATTCTTGTTCTCATGTTATGGCAGAAGCTGTCAAAGAATTGTGGCCTGATGTACAAGTTACCATCGGTCCGGCTATTGAAAACGGCTTTTATTATGATTTTTCCAGAAAAGAACCCTTTACGACTGAAGATTTTGAAAAAATCGAAGCAAAAATGCATGAAATCGTTAAAAGAGATGAAAAAATCACCCGCAAAGTTTTACCAAGAAATGAAGCTATTGCTTACTTCAAATCTATTAACGAACATTACAAAGTCGAATTGATTGAAGATTTGCCGGAAGATGAAACAATCTCCCTTTATTCTCAAGGGGACTTTACAGATCTTTGCCGCGGTCCTCATGTTCCTTCTACAGGAAAAATCGGCGACGCTTTCAAACTGACAAAAGTTGCGGGAGCTTATTGGCGCGGAGATTCCAGCAAAGAAATGCTGCAGCGCATTTATGCTACCGCTTGGGCAAACAAAAAGGACTTAGATGCTTATTTGACTATGCTTGAAGAAGCAGCAAAACGCGATCACCGCAAACTCGGCCGCGAGATGGATTTGTTCCATTTTGAACCGGAGTATGCTCCAGGAGCTGTTTTTTGGCACGACAAAGGATACCGCATTTACCGCAAACTTATTGACTATATGCGTAACCGTCAGGAACATAACGGCTATATTGAAATAGCAACGCCGCGTATTATGGATCGCTGCTTGTGGGAAACTTCAGGTCACTGGGACAAATACGGCGCTCACAACTATTCCGGTAAAACCGAAGACGGTAAAGTATTCTGCGTAAAGCCGATGAACTGTCCAGGCGGCTTGTTAGTTTATAAACAAGGAATTAAATCTTACCGCGATTTGCCTTTACGTATGGCCGAATTTGGCATGGTTAACCGTTATGAAGCTTCGGGCTCCTTGATGGGATTAATGCGCGTACGTGAATTTACGCAAGATGATGCTCATATTTTCTGCACTCCTGAACAAATGGAAGAAGAATGCATTACAACTTTGAAATTGATTTTGGATATTTATAAAGATTTTGGTTTTGAAGATGTAAAAATTTACCTTTCTACTCGTCCGGACAGCATTTACCGTATCGGATCTGATGAAATTTGGGATTTGTGCGAAAACGCTTTGGCAAACGCACTGACTTCTCATGGCTACAAATACGAAATCAATGCAGGCGAAGGCGCCTTTTATGGTCCTAAACTTGAATTTATTTTGCGTGACGCTATCGGTCGTGAATGGCAATGCGGCACAATTCAGGTTGATATGAACTTGCCGCAACGTTTCGATATTTCATATATCGGCGAAGACGGCGAAAAACATCAACCTGTTATGTTGCACCGCGCTTTGTTCGGTTCGATTGAACGTTTCTTGGGAATTTTGATTGAAAACCATGCCGGCAAATTGCCTTTATGGCTTTCACCGGAACAAGTTGTTGTTTCGCCTATTGTCAGTGAGTTCAACGATTACGCAAATGAAATTACCAACAAACTGAAAGCTGCCGGATTGCTAGCAAAAGCAGATTTGCGCAATGAAAAAATCAATTATAAAATTCGTGAACATTCCGTTGCAAAAATTCCTGTTATTGCTATTGTCGGCGCAAAAGAAAAAGAAAACGGAACTGTAACTGTCCGCCGTTTGGGGTCTGACAAACAAACGGTTATGAAAGTTGATGAGTTTATTGCAGCTTTGGTTGAAGAAGCTAAGATGCCTCATATCAATGAATAAATAATCAAAAATTAAAAATAAAACCTCCGAATATTCGGAGGTTTTATTTTTATATCTAATTTATAGCAAATAAACAGTTTCGTTATTGTTCTGCTATTTTATCCTGTTATTCATCTTCTTTGGAGAGCTTTTTCCGTAACATAATCAGCCAAATTAACACCAAACGTCTGATGAACATAATCTGTTATTTTACTTGGTTTGGCTTTATAACTTTCAGCTTCAGCCTGTGCTTGCAAGACTTCCTCTATTTTTAGCTTTTTCTCTAAAAAGTCTCGTTTTTCCGCTGCACTTTTAGCATCGTAAACAGAAGCAATATTGTACCAAACATAAGCTTTATATTCATTTTTCGGATAACTCGTCCCTTCTGCAAAAATATCCCCCAACCACAGCATAGAAGGAATGTGTCCCTGCAAAGCAGCCTTTGTTAAATTATTAACCGCATTTCCATAGTTTCTCGGCGTTCCTTCGGCATTCATATAGCGCAAAGCCAATTGATATTGCGCTTCGTCATATTGTGATGCCGCTTTTTTTAGCAGTTGAAAAGCGCGGTCGTCATTTTTTGCAATGCCGAAGCCATTATAATAAATCATTCCCATCATATATTGAGCAGTAACATTTCCGCCTTCTGCCGCCTGATTAAAAAGCTTTAATATTGCGCTTCGCAAATTTCCGCTCGCCCCTTTTGATGAGGTCAAATAAACAAAAGCCAAATTGACAGCTGCTTCATTGTTTCCTAATTTTGCAGCTTCTTCAAACAATTTAACAGCTTTTGCAACATTTTTAGTTGTTCCTATACCGCTGTAATACAAGCTTCCCAGATTATTTAAAGCGATTTTATCACCTTTATCAGCTGCAAGCGTGTAATATTTAAAAGCTTTTGTATCATCTTGCGCCAAACCGTTTTCGCCATACAGATACATATAACCCAAAGTCAGACAAGCATCGGTATCGCCTTCTTCTGCCAAACGCACCATACGTTCTTCATAACTTTCCTGCGGTTCATCTGATTTACGGGTAAACTCTTTAGCCTTGTCTTTACGCAAAAAAGAAAAGTTTAAAAAGGAAAATACACCATCATCGTCAACTTCTACTTTATCATTGCCTTTATTGTTTTCAGCTGCTATCTGCTGACTTGAATTTTGCTTTTCTTGTTCCTTATTCGTTTGTTTGCTTTCCTCTTCTCCAAACAAATCTATCAAAGAAGGATCACTCTCGGCAAAAACCGGAAACGCACAAAAAGTCAAAAGAAAAAAAGTAAAAATATATTTTGTCATTATCAATCCTAAAAATTTCTTTTTTTGTTTATCATATACGTTTTTTACTGTTCTTCAACTCTATTTTACTTTTTACTTTTTGTTATTGTATTTTTCGCTTACAGATACTTCTACTTTTATTTTTTCTGTTTATTTTTCCGTCTTAATAGCTATAATGCTGAACAATATAAAAATATGAGAGGAAAAAATGCCGACATTTGAACCACCTGTTTACACATTAAAAGATATTAAACTGCGTTTTGGAACCAATCAATTGTTTCGCGGAGTTGAACTCTATATAAACCGAGGAGATAAAATATCTTTGGTCGGACGCAATGGTTCAGGAAAATCGACATTGCTCAAAATTATCGCCGGATTGCAAGAACCGGACGAAGGCGAAATTTTTATTCAACCTAATACCACAATCGGCTATATGCCGCAAGAAACGGATTTAAGCGCTTACAAAACTTTACGCGATGTTGTGCTTTCGGGATTGAAGGATGAAGAAAGCGCAACCAAAGCCTATAAAGCACAAATGCTCATTGATCAGCTTAATATAGCCGCCGAACAAAACCCCGAGGTTTCTTCGGGAGGAGAACGCCGCAAAGCAACTTTAGCAAAAGCGTTGATTGCCGAACCCGACATTTTGCTCTTGGACGAACCGACAAACCATTTGGATATGCCGACAATTGAATTTTTGGAAAAATTAATCGCCTCTTATTCCGGCGCTGTAGTTGTTATCAGCCATGACCGGCGCTTTTTGTGTAATATTTCACGTACAACCTTTTGGCTTGACCGCGGAACCATGCGCCGTAATAACCGTGGTTTTCAGTTTTTCGAAGAATGGCAGGATCAGGTTATAGAACAAGAAATTATAGCGCAAAAACATTTAGATAAAAAATTAGCAGAAGAAACTGAATGGCTGCATAAAGGCGTGACTGCCCGCCGACGCCGCAATCAGGGCCGATTGCGCAGATTGCTGCAATTACGGCAGGAACGGCGTGAACAAATCAAACAAATCGGTTCCGTTAATATGGATGTTGAAAACACACTATGGAAATCTAAGCTGGTCATTGAAGCTAAACATATAGAAAAGGCTTTCGGCGACCGCCAAATTGTCAAGGATTTTTCAACCAAAATCATCAGAGGAAACAGAATCGGAATTGTAGGTCCAAACGGTGCTGGAAAAACAACACTAATAAAACTTCTGACCAAGAAATTAGAGCCGGATTCCGGCTTTGTCCGTATCGGAAAAAACTTGCAGGAAGCTTATTTTGATCAAAACCGTTTCAGCCTCAATCCTCAAAAGACTCTTTGGCAGACGCTCTGTGAAGAAGGCGATCATATTTGGGTCAGAGGTTCTTACCGACATGTAGTTGCATATCTTAAAGACTTTTTGTTTACCCCTGATCAAGCCAAATCTCCTGTAGCTTCGCTGTCCGGAGGAGAAAAAAATCGTTTGATGTTAGCCAAAGTATTAGCTGTTCCTTCAAACTTTTTATTGCTTGATGAACCGACAAACGATCTGGATATGGACACCCTTGATCTACTGCAGGAAATGCTGAGCGATTATGACGGCACAATGCTTATTGTCAGCCACGACCGCGACTTTTTGGATAAACTTGTAACCTCTATTATATATATGAAAGGCGACGGCAGCGTTGTGGAACATATCGGCAGTTACAGCGAAGTATTGGCAAAAATTTCACCGGATGCGGAAAAAGAAAAAACTACAACAAAAAACAAATCCTGTCCGAAAAATGACAAACCCAAAATGATAAACACACGCAAACTGACTTATAATCAACAACGTCTGCTACAAGTTTTACCTACCCAAATAGAGGAAATAGAAAAGAAGATTGCTGAAGTAACCGAAAATCTTGCTGATACAAACTTATATCAAAACGACAAAGAGCGTTTTTTTGCTTTGAGCGATGAACTGAAAGAGCTTGAAAACCAAAAGTCGGAAGCTGAAAACCAGTGGTTGGAAATTTCTTTATTAGCTGAGGAAATTCAATAATTACCAGCGCAAATTGGAAATAACATAGTCGGGATATGCACCGGCTGTTGTTGCCAATTCGCGGGTTTTGGTAACATCAGGTATATATCCTTCTCCCAAATAGTTTACATGGATTCCCTTGCTTACTAAAACACTGGCTATTCCTGCTGCATTTGCAGCTTTTATATCAACAGGCATACTGTCGCCTATCATTAATATTTTAGATGCATCCACACCTTTATAAGCCTCAAGTGCATAGTCAACAATATTTTTGTCAGGCTTTCCGACCGTAATGATTTTTCCGCCCAAAATAGCATATTGTTCAGCAAAAGCTCCTGAAGCAACGCGTATCTCTCCGTCATTAAAAGCAGAAGTATCATTTCCTACACAAAGCATCGGTATATCCAGCGATGCAGAGTGGCTTAACAAATCAAGATTATCTTCCACAGAAGCTCCAGGTAAAATCGAAGTCCTTCCGATATACAAAAAGTCAGCACGAGCCGAATTTTCAGTACAGTGATAATTTAAGCCTTTAAAAATTCCGTTATCAGCAGCGTCACCCAAATTGTAGTAGACTCTTCCCAAAGCTGCATACCGGCTGTTAGCTGCCTGCAACTGGTAATGAGTGATTTCACCGGCCGTAACAATATTATTAAAAAGCCGCGGCGAAATGCCTGAGGCGTACAATTTATCGCATAATTCAGATAAACGCATAGATGTATTGCTTAGCAATACTATCTGTTTGCCGTTTTTGCGCAAACGTAACAAAGCCTCTACGGCTTCAGACTTAAAAGCCGCGCCATCAAATATAACACCGTTTAAGCCGCAAATAATTATATCATGAGCATCCATGATTTTAGAAATATTCACTATCGGCTTTATCATTTTCATAACTGTAATTTCCTCTTTTACAGGGATAATATTGTATCTATATTAAAAAATTTTTAATGTTCGGCATCTGCCAGCGAAAGAATTACGGCATTTGCAATCGTCAAACCAAAAATAGCCGTAATTGTCGGCAAAGATCCCATGGTATGCCTTTTGCGGTTGCAACCGGCCGGCGGTTCTCCCTCTTCCATAAAAACAGCCGTATCAGGAAGATCGGTTTGTTCATCCGAAGCTACACAGAGTATTCGGCTTATGTCAACGCCGCGTCTTTTAAGGCGTTTGCGGATAAAACGAGCTAAATGACAATTTATTGTTTGGCTGAGATATTGCAAATGAATATGCGCAGGATCTGTTTTAAGAGCCGCCCCCATTGAAGAAATAAACGGAATTTTTTTGAGGCTAAGCGCTTCGATTAAACAACATTTAGGATTAAGCGAATCTATTGCATCGACCACAAAATCAATTGGCTCAGACAGTAAATCAGGTAAAGTTTCGGCATTAACGAAAGTTTCCTTAATTTCTATTTGACAATTCGGATTTATATCAGCTGCCCGCACAGCAGCCAAACGCGCCTTAGATTGTCCGACAGTAGATTCCAAAGCTAAAATTTGGCGATTAATATTTGTTTCATCCACTTTGTCAAAATCAACCAATATCAAATGTCCGATACCTGCCCGCGCCAAAGCCTCCAAAGCATATCCTCCAACTGCTCCCAAACCAACAATCATCACCGTCGATTGTTGCAGGCGTTTAAATCGTTCAGCTCCCAATAAAGCTTCAGTTCTCATAAAACGATTATCTGACATTGATAAACTCCAAAGAATTGCAATAAATTTGATAAGCTGTATATTCAACTGTATCATTGCGGATTTCAGCAATACGGCGTATCAAATCCTTTATTTGAAAAGGTGTAGATATTTCGCCTTTTTGCAAGGGTTGATAAGGACCGTCACTCTCGCATAAAATTTTTTCTTTCGGCGTAGAAATGATAATCTGCTCAAAATTTTTATTTTTTAAAATTGAGTTTCCGAAAGAAACATAGCCTCCATAACGCAAAATTTGTTTTAATTGTTCCAAATGCGCATTAAAAGAATGAAACATAAATTTTTCAGGCAATAAATTCCACAAATCATCAAATTGAGCAAATGATTTAACCGCATGTATAATTAAAGGACGGTTAAAAATTTGGGCTGATTTTATATGAAATTTAAAATATTCTTTTTGCAGAAAAACGTCCGGTTTCAAACCATCTATTCCGGTTTCACCAACTAATGCACAAGGAAAATTTTGCATATAATTTTCCAAGCTGTCCCGCCACATTTCTCCAGCTCTGTCAATATACCAAGGGTGCAAACCAAAAGCAGGAATAACAAAATCAGGATATTGTTCAGTCAAATCCGCAACTTTTTTCCAATCATCAGGACTTGTTCCGGCACAAACAATTTTTTTTAATCCCGATTTTTGCGCTTTTTTAACAATATCTGTTGCAAAGTCATCTGTATAGTCTTGCAAGTGGATATGCAAATCAATAAATTCCATTTAATTTTGCTTTCAATTAAACAAATGCAGAAAGGATAATAGGCAGTTATGAGTGTTTTGACAAGACCAATTTTAGAAATAGATTTAGACAATATTGTTAATAATTATAGGCAGTTACAGAAAATTGCCCCCCAAGCGGAAACCGCTGCCGTGGTAAAAGACGATGCTTATGGAATCGGAGCAGAAAAAGTGGCTGCAAAATTGTACAACGATGCCGGCTGCCGTTGTTTTTTTGTAGCGCACGGTATTGAAGGAGAAAGAATCCGCTCTGTTGTTGGAAATTCGGACATATATGTTCTACAGGGAATAGGTGAAGACAGTTTGGAATCATTTATAAAAGCAAAATTAATTCCCGTTATTGCTTCGCCATGGCAATTTGAGTTTTGGAAAGAAAACAGAATAAATGGCATAAAACCTGCAATTCAAATAGAAACCGGTCTAAACCGCCTTGGATTCAGAGAAGAAGAACTTGAGCTGCTGTCTGAAAAAGATAAAGAAGAATTTTCAGTTGTTTTATCCCACCTTGCCTGCGGTGATGAAAAGGAGCATTTTATGAATGAGCATCAATTGCTCAAATTCGAAGAACTAAAAAACAAATATTTTCCCAAACAAAGAGCATCGCTTTCAGCATCGGATGGAACATTTTTAGGCCAACGTTTTCAAAAAGACATTGTACGCCTCGGCGCGGCTTTGTATGGAATAAACACAGCGCCTTATCGCGAAAATCAAATGTTGCCTTGTATTAAGGTTTTGGCCCCCGTACTTGATACGGCAAAGCTAAAAAAAGGAGATTTTGTGGGTTATTCCGTAACTTATCGTGCAGCCAACGATAGAAAATTGGCTGTTGTATCCATTGGATACGGCGACGGCATTCCACGTTCATTATCAAATGTCGGAAAATTGTTTTTCACAACCGGCGGCTGTGTGCAAGAAGCTAGAATTATCGGCAGAATCTCTATGGACAATATTATCTGTGATGTCACTGATGTTAAAAACCTGCAAGTCGGCGATATGGCTATTGTCATCAATGAATTTTATACATTGGACGATATAGGACGCGATGCCGGAACAATCAGTTATGAAGTATTATCCAGAATAGGAAAAAACACGCGTTTTATTCGCAAATACATCGGATAATTATTCTATCTTATAAGCAAAAAGCCCAGTTATTAAAACTGGGCTTTTCATATTGAGGAAACATCCTAATTCTTAGTGTTTTTCCATTCATCAAGCATTTTGGCATAAACTTCATCAGATATTTTCCCTGCATCATGAAGGTCTTTAGCCATTTTCTTTCCGGCGGCACGCTGACTCTTGGTCAAGCCTTTATCGCTGCCTTCAGACAAAATGTTTTGTGCGTGGTTAACTCCTTCGGCTCCCGGACGATTGCTCATATTGGCGCGAGATCCTACTGCTACACGAATGTTTGGTTTATCTTTTTTAACAACCGGTTCCGGTTTAACACGAATTGTATCAGGCTTTTCTTCAATCACAACATCCGGCAACTTATGGCGGATAGTGTCGCCCGGTTCTTCAATTATAACATCCGGCAATTTGCGGCGAATAGTATCACCGGGTTCTTCAATTACAACTTTTTGAGGAACGACTTTTTTAATAGCTTTCTTTTTAGCACCTACATTAAATTCAACTTCAGCTTCACTGCCGCAATCTCTATCCATGCCGGTCATAACGTTATTAGTTGTTCCGATAATCCATCCTTGTGAATCATGTTTGTTGTATTTTGAGGTTCCTGGAGCAATTTGGTCAAAAGTAAAGACATTAATCTTACCATCGGTTCCTACCCCGTTCAGCATAATTTTAGCTTTTTCCAAAATTGCCGCATCAATTTTTTCATTACATTTAATAACTTCCATTGTCGAGCCGATAACTTCACCTACAATACCGGTATGATTGTAAGCCCAACCATTAGCACGCATATGATTTGTCCAAGCTGCTACTCTCATTGACTTAAACAAAAACTGCTCAGCGGTCATCGGATTGTTTTTATCCATGCTGAATTTGGCAGCATTATTATATGCATTTGTATACATTGTTGCCCACAAACTTCCGTCAGGACTGTACTTATGAGCAATTTTGTACATATTGTTAAATTGCTTTTCAGTTATGCCCATTTTAGCGTTCCATTGAGTCGGCACATCGACAACTTTATAGTCATCAAGTGCAACCGTATCAACTCTTGCAGTATCTGCGCGCAATGTGTCAATAGGTGTTGTTAAAAGCTCTGTTTTATCTTTCAAATTAACATCATCATTACGAGTATTATTTGTCGGATTACCACTGCAGGAACGACCGGCTATAAATGTTACTACAACTGCACCGGCAATCACAGCAGCATTGCGGATTTTACGTCCCCACTTTTTCCAAAAGCCTTCTTTTTTCTTTGATTGAGCGGGAACTTTAATCTCTTGCTTATCAGTAGGTTTCTGCTCGTTATTATCTTGTTTATCCGAAGCAGCAACAAGTTTTTCATCTTCGGGTTTAGCCGGTTCATCTTGAGTTTGAGAAGCCTGTTCCGGTATTACGGCATCTTTTTCAGCGGCTTTCTTTTTCTCAGCTTCATTGGCAAGCTTAACTGCGTCTTCCCATGCAATCGTTCTTCCTGCATTATCCGGCTTATTTTTATTTTCTTTATCTTCATCTGTTTTCTGAACCGGAGCAGAATCGGAATTTTCATCATCTTCCAAATCGCTTACCTGAGCAGGAAAACCTAACGGGATACGATTGTCTTCTTCATTTTTCTTGTCATCAACTGTTTTATCTTTTACTGTCGGTTGCTTATCAGCCTGAACTTTTTCATCAGCAGATTTACCGTCAGCTTGAGCATTATCGGTATTTGCAGTTTGCGGTTTGTCTGCCTGAGCTGGCTGAGCATTTGTTTTTTGCTCTTTCTGTGCCTGTTCCGCTTTATGGTCGGCCACGGATTTAACAACATCAGCAACGCCATTATTTAAATTTTTAACAGCGTTTTTATTATCAGCCGAATTTTTCAAAACAGACTGAATTGTTTTCCACTGTTCATCATTAACGTGGCTGTAAACATCGACATCAAAACCTTTTTCATGCAAAGTTTCCAACTGTTCGGAAGAAAGCGATTGCAGAGAATGTCCGCGGTTAACGGAATTTAATTGTTGCTTATCTTCTTTATGCTGAGTCTGAGCACTTTGAGAATTGCGGGTTTTATCTGAACTGTCTAAATTTTCTTCAACGTTCAGCAATTGTTTTTCAGGTTTTGCGGCAAATTTCATATACATATCCAAATCTTCAAGAGACAAGTTGCTGATTTGAACATTTGCGGTCGCACAAGCTTCAATCAAAGCTTTGCGAAATTCCGGTGTCATATTTTCACCGAGTTTTACTTTCTTTTTATTTTTCTGAGCCAACGCAACAACAGCATCAAAATTTTGAGCCTTAGGTTCAGCAGGCGTTTTTACTGAAACATGATTTTCAGCCAAAAAGCTCAATTTTGTGCCGTCTTTGAATTCTGCATGCAAACCATCTTCAACCGCTTTAATTTCGGAGACTTCGCGATTTTTAGTTTTAGCAGCCCACTGTAAAATATCATTGCGAGCCTGAATTTTCCATGGTTCCACATCTTTATTTTGAACTTTTGTATCTTTTGAATTGTTTTTTGATTGTTCGACAACCAATACAGCATCAGACGGTTTAGCATCGCTCTGACTGATTTCAATACTATCGCCTTTAGCATAAGCTTTCAGCATACGAATGCGCAAAGCGTTAAATTCCTTAGCAAACTCGTCTTTTCCACTCAGAGCGGCATACAAATCTTTAAATTCAGAATCAGAATAGTTTCCTGATTTAATGATGTCGGCTGCTTGTTTTGCGTCCATTGTTTTGTCTCCTTTTATAACCTGATTTTGCAAGCACTATAGCATATAAATTGCTTACCCTCAAGCATTTTTTGTCAAATTTTGATTATTTTTACAAAATTTTAATAATTAGCTTTTAACGCCCTTCAGGCTGCTGTCCATTAAGAAAAGCGCCGGATCTTTGTTTGTATTTATTGCTTTGATTTTCGGCCGTATTTGAACGTTGTTCCGATAATGTTTTTATATCAGAGGCAACGGCTTCTTTGTCATATTTGGATTTGTTTATTGAAACCTCAAAATCAAGTTTTTTACCATCTTCAGATTGTTTTTTTCCAACTTGCATACCATATTTTGTCATAACATTTTCAAGTTTATGCATAGTTTCCGCATCTTCTTTGTTATAGCAGGCTTTGGCATACAAGGCCATTGTATATTTTTGGCTTTCGCGGTTTTCGCCGCCGATAGTTGCTCCGGCTGCTTCCATGCGAGCAATTGTGTCATCCAGTTCTTTTTTGCCTTCTTCGCCTTTTTCTCCCGAAGCCAAGCGATTATATTTACGGAGTTCTATTTCAGCGGTTTTAGGCAATCCTATGTAGCTTTTGGTTTCTTCATTATTTGCTGTCTGAACCGGCTGAGCCTCTGCTTCTCTGTTTTCCGTTTTTTGTTCTTCTGGCTTGCCAACAATAGAAACGCCGTATTTTTCACAAGCTTCCATCATTTTTGCCTTAAATTCTTCGCTCCATTTTTCATTGAAGTTAATATCTTGTCCGGTTTCTTTGGCCAGATTAACCAATCCTTCAATACCGGCAGCATTAACACTTACCTTGTCTTCTGCTGTAAAATGATATTTTGCATCTCCGATACTTCCCTGAAGCCCTTCAATATCGGCACCGTTTTCATCTTTAAGGTCGCGTTTCCATTCTTGATTGTTGGCTTCGGCATAACCTTTTAAAATGGCTTCATATTTATCAACCCAAGTTTTATCATTATCGACTTGTATTGTATCCTGAGAAGGAGATAATCGAACATCTTCCATATCATTATCTTTCTGGTCAGCCGTAGGCTGCGCATCATTTTCCTGATCATCGGCGCCCTGATTTTCTCCTTTATTTTCTGCGCTTTGTTCTGATGCATTTTGCAAAGACTGTTTGGCGAATTCCTCTTTCAATTCTTCCAATTGAGCTTTAGTGACTTTACTGTCCGCAGTTAAATGTTTGCTTTGCAAAAATTCATCGCTGAACCCTAAATCAGCCAGACCTAATTTTTCTTCTTCAGCATTTTCCGAAGTTTTTTTGTCTGTAGAATTATCCTCTGTAGCCATGTTTTTGTCCTCTGCGTTAGATTGTTCAATAGTTTCTTTCAATTCGCCCAATTCGCTCAAATCATTATAAGTTGTATTATTCTTTCGCTTTTCAGTATCATGTTTTTTAGAATTATCTGCTGTTGAAACTTGTTCTGAATGCACTTTCTGCTTTTTATGAGTAGCATTTCCATATCTTTGATTAAACTTATCGATTTGACTCATCAGTCTTCTCCTTATTTTGAGATAAGGATAGCATGTTACTTTGGTTTTGTCTAGTTTTTTTGTTTATTGTTTTTATTTTCAACCCCAATTTTTTCTATTTGCGCATACCAAAAACTGAAAATTTTGCTTTTAGATCAGATAAAAGTTTTTCATTAAGGAAAAAACTTTCGCAATCAGCGTCTTGCGTCTTCAAATCTGTCTCTATCGGACGGTATTTCTGCAAAAAATATTTCTTAACGCCGCGCGAGGAAAGTTCTTCTCCGATGCGCGCTATATCGGCTATAGACAAAATACGCGGATCACATGTTGTCCTGCATTCAAAATCAGCACTGCCGTCCAACAAAATCTGCAACGACTTTAATATATTCGGCAGCTGCAAAGCTGCAGAACAACCGATAGCGCGCGAATAATGTTCAGGAACAAGCGGAGCTTTTATATCAAGTCCTACCCAATCAACTAACGGTAAAATTTTTTCTAGGTGCGACGGACGATACCCGCCGGTATGCAGTCCAATTTGAAATCCCAGTTGTTTTACCTCTCTTACAGCGCTTTCCAACTCATCTTGCAGTAAAGGTTCGCCGCCGCTGAAAACAACGCCGTCTAAAATTTTTTGTCTAGCCTTTAAAAAGTCAATAAACTTTTCCCAAATAAAACCGCTGTCATAATCAGCCTTTTGCAATACTGCATTGTGACAAAAAGGGCATCGCCACGGACACCCCTGCATAAAAACAACTGCACTTATTTTATCAGGAAAATCGACGGTGCTGAAAGTTTCAACACCGCCGACTCTAATGGAACTCCGCTGCATAACCTACTCGGCGGCAATATCCATATGTTCGCATCCACAGCCTAAAACAGCTTTGTTTTCAGCGAAATATTTACGAGAATAAAATTCAGATTTTTTACCTTTGTTAAATTCTGAAACCGGACGCAAATATCCCATTACACGTGTCCAAACTTCGCAAGGCTGTCTTTCCGAATCATTCAATTTTACATCTTCAATATTAACAACTGTCATTTTATATCTCCAATTTATAGTATAACATTTTTTTACAAATTATGCAACTTCAGCAGAAGCCGCGGCTTTTCTTTTTTCTGCCATTTTCTCCTCATCGCAGATAGGGCAGTATTTATGTTCTCCCGAAATATAGCCGTGCTTTGGGCAAACGGAAAATGTCGGGGTAATTGTAATGTACGGTAAACGATAATTGGTCAGAACGCGTTTCACAATGTCGCGGCAAACTCTAGCCGAAGAAATGCGCTGTCCCATATAGAGGTGAAGAACTGTTCCCCCCGTATATTTTGATTGTAAATCAGCTTGCAGTTCCAAGGCTTCAAACGGATCATCCGTGTAACCAACCGGCAATTGCGAAGAGTTGGTATAATATGGATTTTCAGGTGTACCGGCCTGAATTATTCCGGCAAAGCGCTTTTTATCTTCACGAGCAAAGCGGTAAGTTGCACTCTCTGCCGGAGTAGCTTCAAGATTATACATATGACCTGTTTCTTCCTGAATTTTCACCAACTTAGCACGTATATAATCAAGGAATTTTTCAGCAAAAGCGCGTCCCCATTCATCGGCAACATCATGTTTGCCATCGGTAAAATTGGCAATCATTTCATTAATACCATTGACCCCGATTGTGGAGAAATGATTACGCAAAGTTCCGAGATAGCGTTTTGTAAACGGGAAAAGTCCGTTATCAATCAAGCGTTGTATCAACTTGCGCTTCAGTTCAAGAGAAGTCCGCGCTATATTCATTAACTCGTCAACACGTGCGAACATTCCCGCTTCATTATTTTTATAAACATATCCCAAACGAGCACAGTTAAAAGTTACAACCCCGATTGAGCCGGTTTGCTCAGCTGAACCAAATAAGCCATTGCCTTTTGCCAACAACTCGCGCAAATCCAACTGCAAGCGGCAGCACATAGAACGAATCTGCCCCGGTTTCAAAGTAGAATTAATGAAGTTCTGAAAATAAGGCAAACCGTACTTTGCTGTCATTTCAAACAAAAGCTCAGTATTTTCATCTTCCCACGGGAAATCCGGCGTCATATTATAAGTAGGTATCGGAAAAGTAAACGGACGCCCCTTAATATCACCCTTCATCATTACTGTGATATAAGCTTTATTAATCATATCCATTTCAGGTTTAAGGTCGCCGTAAGTAAAAGGCTGTTCAACACCTGCTATCATCGGGTGCGTATTGCGCAAATCATCAGGGCATACCCAATCGAACGTAAAGTTTGTAAACGGTGTTTGAGAACCCCAGCGGGAAGGAACATTCAGGTTATAAATCAGTTCCTGAAAGCATTGCTCAACCTGTTCATACGACAATTTGTCAGCACGGACATACGGCGCCAAATATGTATCGACCGAAGAAAATGCCTGCGCACCCGCCCATTCGTTTTGCAGTGTACCCATAAAATTAACCATTTGTCCTACAGCGGCAGACAAATGCTTTGCCGGACCAGCTTCGGTTTTGCCGGGGACACCGTTAAAACCTTCATGAAGTAAATTTTTCAAAGACCAACCAGCGCAATAAGCAGCCAACATATCCAAATCGTGAATATGAATATCGCCATTTCTGTGCGCTTCGCCCACATTAGCCGGATAAACATGGCTCAACCAATAGTTTGCCGTAACTTTACCGGAGACATTCAAAATCAAGCCGCCGTTAGAATATCCTTGATTGGCATTAGCATTAACGCGCCAGTCCAATTTTTCAAGATATTCATTGATTGAACTTTCCACATCAACCACAACCTTATGATCGCCGCGAGCGCGGTTACGTTGATCACGATACAAAATATACGATTTTGCGGTCGTAAAATAGTTTGCAGAAATCAATACCTGTTCAACCACATCCTGAATATTTTCAATTGACGGAAGAGAATCGGAAAACTTATGTTCCAACACCTTTAATACCTGTCCGGTCAGCAAATAGCATTCCTGTTCTCCAAATTCACCTGTCGCCTCACCGGCTTTGCGAATGGCATTAAAAATTTTATCACTGTCGAACGGAACCAAAGTACCATCTCTTTTGGCTACATTGGCTATTTTTGCACCTTCCGCAATCTTTGAAACTTTATATTCGTGGTTGGACATTTCGCTCTCTTTTCCTTTATCTTTAGTTTGGTTAAAACTGCTTTTGATACACTATATTTAGTTTGAAAATATTAAAATATACTAAATATTGTATTATGCACAAAATTTTTATCATCTATTTTTAATAAGAATCGGATGACTTAATATGCTTATAATAGTGCAATAAAGAATTTTATTTTTCCATGCTAAATATATTTTTTTTCTTATTGACAAGCTACCCTATTCTAATAAGGCATTTTTTAAAAAAACGACTGGTGGATAATTTTTTTGAGAAAATAAAAATACAAAGTAATATCAACATATTATTATCAAAATAAGAAAACTGAGCGATATTTTGCATTTTTAATAATAAAGATAAGAGAATCTAATAATTGCAATAATTGCGAATCATATTATATATAGTAATTATAACTTTAATTTGAAGGATACTCGGGATATGAAACTCTTGAAAATTTTACTGGCTGCTCTTTTTATTTTAGAAACTCAAAATGCAACCGCTCAAACAAAGAATGATTTATCCCGAATCGAAAACTATCTTAACTCGGTCAAAACACTGCAAGCACGCTTTGTGCAAAATGCAAGCAACGGCAACGTTTCGGAAGGCACCCTTTATATTGAAAAGCCCAATAAAATCCACATGGAATATGCAGCGCCGACAAATGTTTTGATTGTCGGAAACGGCGATTATATTGTATATAACGATAAAGATTTAGATCAGGTCAGCAATATAGATTATGACGATATTCCGGCTTCGCTTATTTTGGGAAACGATATTAAAATTGACGGCAAAAATATAAAAGTGGCCTCTTTTTATAAAGACGCCGGAACAACGATTATCGGATTGGATTATAAAGGCAAAGGCAATCTGGGAACGATAACTCTGACTTTTAACAACTCTCCTTTTGAGCTGCGTCAATGGAAAATAATCGACCCGCAAAGCGTTGAAGTTGCAGTTTCGCTTTACGGAACACAAATAGATAAGCCATTGGACCAATCCTTATTCAAATTTCGTAAAAACAAAAACCCACTTAAAATCAATAAAGGCCGTTAATGTTTAAGCTGGCTACATGGAATGTCAATTCAATCCGAATCCGTTTTCCTTTATTACAAAAGTTGGTTAAGGAAAAAGATTTAGATGTTATTTGCCTACAAGAGGTAAAAGCAAAAGAAGAAGACTTTCCTTTTTCTGAAATAAATAATTTGGGATATAAGCATATCGCTCTGTATAGCATGCCTGCTTATAACGGCGTTGCCATTCTTTCAAAAACTCCTTTAACCCAAATAAAAAAGCACACACATACAAACCGCGATGACGCCCGCCATATCAGCGCTATAATCGAAAACGGAGTAGAAATTCATAATATATACATTCCAGCCGGAGGAGAAATTCCAGACATAAAAACGAATCCGTCTTTTGTTCACAAGCTTGATTTTGTTGATGAACTTGGAAGCTTTTTCTCTGACAAATCTGCTAAACGTTTAATCTGCGGAGATTTTAATATTGCACCTTTGGAAAATGACGTATGGAATCATAAGGCCATGCTTAAAACAATTTCACACACGCCGATTGAAATTGAAAAGCTGACAGCATTTTTCAAAAATGGCAATTTTGTTGATGCAGCCCGCCGAATATATCCAGAACCGCAAAAGCTTTATTCATGGTGGAGCTATAGGAATCCAAACTGGCAAAAAAACGACAAAGGGCGCAGATTGGATCACATTTGGGTTGCTCCTGATTTGACCGAAAAAATTTCTAATATTGAATTTTGTCGTAATTTCCGCGCCGAAGAGCGCCCTTCCGATCACATTCCACTGATAATCACTTTAAAAATTTAGTTTATATCCGTTTTCTTCCGTAAGAATAACCTGAGAGCCATCGGTGCCATCTTCTATTTTTTGGCGCAAACGATAAATATGAGTTTCTACCGTATGAGTTGTTGCATCAGGATTGTACCCCCAAACTTCAGATAACAGCTCATTTTTGGTAACGTTTTTTTCATGAGTTTTGTAGAGGTAATTTAAAATTGCCACTTCTCTTTCCGTTAACTTAACCGATTTTCCGTTTTTCTCATATACAATATCTTTTTTACCGCTATTTAACACATATCCGCCAAATTGCAGCTGTCCATCATTGCTGTGGGCAAAAAGATTGGCGCTGGACAGTATTAAATCCAACAGCGCTTCCAATCTTAAAGGTTTGTTGACAATTGTAATTGCACTAACATTTTCATCAGCATTGTTGCCTAAATAAATTATAGGCGTTTTCCGCAATTTTTTTTGCAATAAAACCGCTTGTTTCCAATTTTCATCAACAATCGCCACATCAAAAACGACATCATCATTTTTTTCGCCGTAAACGGCAAAATCAGCCGCATTAAGATTTATTTGCTCTTTTAGATCAGTATAAAACTCTTCTGAAGATGACAAAAGCAAAATATTAGCCATTATATTCTCCTAAAATTTAACTCCGGTTCCGGCTATAACAGCATATCCCGAATTACTGTCGCTTGCTGTTTTTCCGTCAAAATCGCCGTGAGCCACAGCCGCATAAATCGTCAAATATGAATTGTATTGGTAAGAATTTGAAAATTGAATGATTTTATCTTCATAATCTTTTCCATCAGCTTTAGAGTAAAAATAAGTTAAAGCGGTTTTAAACGGTCCGATTTCATAACTGATTCCAGCATTGTAAGCCCAAGCATCACGGTAAGCGTCATAATCTTCAAAAGATTGACGAACCCGATGGTTCATATGAGCATCATAATGATTAACCCATGTTCTGCGTATGCCGCCGCCTAATGTCCAGCCCTTGCGATAAATATTCACACCGGCGGAAATTTCGTTATCATTATCTGCATAATAAGCACCGCCGACAGACCCGGATAATGTTAAACCGCCGACATCTTCTGAATGATAAACTGTAGCTATATAACCTGCTTTATTTTTATATGAAGCATAGCGGTTAATCAAGCCATCGCGGCTGTAACTATTCGGAACATAAGAAAAACCGACCATAGTTCCGTCATTGAACTCTGGAGAAATATATGTAACTTTTGCAGCTGTTCCGTCTGTGTTTATATCAGTTGAATTAAGCGTACGATATCCGGTAGCAAGATGATTTCGCTGCCAATTTGGATTGGCTATAAAATTTACGACGTCACTCTGATTAACCCCGAGAACGCCGATTGACGGAGCGCTGACACCTAATTGGTAGGCCGCATTGTAACTTTGCCCGAAAATAAGTTTTCCAAAATCAGAATCGAAAATACCATAAACCTCTTCGCCCCAGATGCCATGATTATAATCTTTTAATTGTTGATCAACCCCATAATGTAAATCAGCATAAGCTCCCAATTGATAACCGGTATCAAATTGATATTGCGCCATCAAACTGCCATTTAAGCGAGAAGGCAGATGGTTATGCGATTGATGATGGGCATAATCAGAATTATAATTACTGTATCCATAGAGAGTTTTTGCTTTGCCGAATGCTTCAAAATTCCATTCACCGGCAGAAACTTCTGTTCCTAATATTGCTAATGCCGTTGAAAGAGCCAATATTTTCTTTATCATTTTTCATTCCATTATAAGAGATCTGTAAAACTGATTTGTTATTACCAGTTTATCTTTTATAAATTATTAAAATTTTTTCCTTCCGTAATATCCTGTCATTTTTTATTGGCAAAAAACAAATATGTTTATATAGTATTATAAGTGTGATTTTTAGGAGAGAAGAATGAAAAATATATTTTTTGCATTAATAAGCGTTTTACTTATCAGTTGTAAAAGCAACAACGATTTACAAGGAAACGAATACCAAACCATAGGTGACGCCGGATTGGAGATAACTCTCAGTTTCAGTGATAAAAACAATGATTTTCACGGACAAGCCATAAATAATTATTTCGGTTCATATCATGCCAAAAATGGAAAAATAAAACTTTCGACCACAGGCACGACAATGATGGCGGGACCAATGCCGCTTATGAATGCTGAAAGAGCATATTTTGAATTTCTCGATGAAGCTGATACATACAAAATTGAAGGCAACAAACTAATTATCAGCACGCCGGAAAAAGAAATGATTTTTGAAAAAACTTCCGGAGAATAATGTCATGTGGAATGATTTTAATAATGATACCATGCAGCAACAAATAGATGCTCTTTATCAGCAGGTGCGTGCATTGGAATATAACAACACCAATGGAATTTTACGCACTTTATCAATGGCAGAAAAGCTTTCTTTACAATATAAAAACAACACTGAATTATTAATTTTGCAAACAAGACTGCAAATCATGAATTCACAGGAACAAAGGGCTCGCTCCATTGCTAATCAGGTTTGGGGAATCGGCGGAAACATAAGTTTAATGTACGAAAAGATGTATCTTGACGACCTTATTAACTTAGGCATGTTGGATATGGCAGCAATTTTAATCCGTCCTAGATTTGAAAATCCGGCTGAAAATGTTAAAATTTTTCCATTGGAAATGTTGCGGTTTGCATTAATTACCGGCAATATAAATTTAATAAAAAGAGTCGTAGCATCGGCTCCCAATAATATTCTTTTCAGCGCAATGAATCAGTTTGCTGACACCTATTTAAAAACAGGCTATGCGGCGCATTTTTCAAATATTGCTAAAATTGTCCTGAACAATATCGGAACAGCAATTTGCGGCTATGACTTCAATTTTTATACAGACCGCGGTTTTACCGATGTTGAAATTGTATTATATTTCAGTAATTATGATTTCAATCTGAATAAATATACAATGTTAATCAACAATAAAATTGACGGTTATTGTCTAACATCAGGCGTAAAACGCATTAACAATCTGAGTTTTGTTTGCAAAAGCATTAAAGACCGGACGAAGATTTAGCCGGAATAAGGAACGGGCGGTCAGCCCGTTTGCTCTCATTTTGTTCAACACGGGCAATCAATTTTTCGCCTGATTTTTGCAATAATTTCTTTAAAAGATTCATTGCAACTTCTTGTTCGTTTTCGGAACTGTCAAACAAAACAAAGCGATTTTGATGATCGCTGATAGAACCGTCAGCTCCGTTTATTTTCAATTCGACTGACACTACCATTTGCATTCTTTTGGTCTTTTGGTTGACTGAATCTATTTTTGCTTTAAGCACTTTTGAAGAAATTGTATAGTCTGCGCCATCAGGATTATCTAATAAAGTATATAAATCTTCATTGGCAAAAAATTCTTTTAAAACGCCCAAAGGTTTAGAAGTATGCGTATTGTTGTTAAATTCGACCGGAGCAATATAAATTAATGCCTTAGCCGGTTCTTCTATAACCGGTTCTTCTATAACCGGTTCTGGTTTTGGTTCAATTTTAGGTTTATCCAATTCTATTGGTGTCGGTTCTTGATTTATTACACTGGAATCGGTTGGTATTACATCATTATCTTCAGGAACATAAACAGCCGGAGCCGCTATTTTTTGAGCTTTAGGTAAAACTTCTTTTTCTTCAGCCGCCTGAACTTGAGGTTGAGGTTCTTGCTCGGGTTGGTAGGCTATTTCAGCTTTGCTGGGTTCAGCTATTTTATCAAATTCTTTCGGACCATTATACATAACGGCTGCCTCGGAAGGTTTGTTTTCCTTGAACGGCTCAGCCTTTTCCGTAATAATTCCATTGGCTTTTTTAAAATCATATTCCGGAGCCGGATTAGCAGGAGAATAATTGGCGATAACTGTCACAATGTCGGCTGCAGGAATAGCGCCCGTTACTTCAACGCAAAGCTCATTATTATCCTGACTGGTTGTTCTGACAGACATATTCTGAACATAGTTGTCTACCAGATTATAGACAATAACGTTATAATCATGCTCTAACATCTGCGAACGCAATTCCGCCAGCGACGGAATTTGGCTAACGGCGTTATAGCTTGCCTTATCCGTTACTCGAACGCGCACACTTGATTTTGACTGTCCGTTGTTGAAAATTTCACAAGCCGAGCCCGAAACCTTTACAACATCGTCATCGGCAATTGCCTGAAATGGAATCAGCGCTGCCAGCGCCGAAGTTATCAAAAGTCTTTTTTTCATTTACCACCAACTCTGATCATCATTCATAATAGGGCTTAATGTTTCAACCCATGTTCCAATTTCTTTTTGCTGATTGTCTTTTAAGATAATTTTATAGACAATAACTTTTGTATTTGCGGCTGCCACAGAATTGTTGCTGATAAAGCTTTCAAGCACGTAGTTTGCTTGTGTTTTTTTATCAGACAAAACATAACTGTGTGAACCTGTAACAATATCTTTAACTATCGCCGTTAAATATTCCGGTTGTTCAACGGCGACCGTTCCCTCGCTGACAGGATTGCCCACATACAATGACGGATACTTAGCTCCAGCATACAAAGCCGCTGTCGATTTCAGCATTTTGTTTGTAGCCCGCGATGCTAAAACCGTGTATATCTGGCGTGTAGTTGTTCCTTGCTTCCGACCAAGATAATAAGGCGCATAATCGGGACGAATTTCTTGTTTTTCATTCGTTTGTTTTATAACATTTTCTTGTTGCGGCTCAACAGAATCGGACGGATTATTCCCGAAAATACTTCCGCTGGCGCACGCAGATAAAATTGCCAACAATGGCATAATATACAGCCGTTTCATATTTTATCCCGTTTTTATTAAAAATAGAACATAGGTATGTTTTATAACATCACAATCAGTTTTTTGCAACTTATTAAACAAAATTTTAGCTTATATTGCAAAAGAAGATTTTATGTTTTATATTGCTTTGAAATTTTAACTTCAAAAGGACAAGTCTATGGTTCTGATGATTGCAGCGGTTTTAATTGTTTTACCGGCTCTGTTTCAGCCTTTGCGCCGCAATAATTTCTATATTTTGCATTTAGGATTGGTTGTTGCTGCCGCATGGTATATCGAAACATCTTATTTTGCCGATATTCCGCTTCCGGTTTTTATTACAAAATGGCGCAGTGTTTTACTCGTTTTTATTGTATTGCATTTAATTTCAATCAATTTTGTTACTTTTATTGCTTATGGAGTAGATAAAAAAGCCGCTCAAAGAGGTGATTGGAGAATTCCCGAAGCTCAATTGCATAGTTTGGAGTTTCTCGGCGGTTGGTGCGGCGCTCTTCTCGGACAGAAAATTTTTCATCATAAAAACAAAAAACGCAGCTATCAGGCTTTTTTCTGGGCTCTAATGTTTGTCGAAGCCTTATTGATTTACGGCATTTTAAAATATCTGCACTTTATTTAGGATTATAAAATATGAAACATAATGAATTCGTTGGTAAAGAAATGAATTTTACCCAGCACTATCGTGAAATGTGGCCATTTGTAAAACCGTATTGGATAAGAGCCTTGCTGGCAATTTTGATTTGTATTCCTGTCGGGGCTTTGGATTCAGTTATTGCTTTGGCTTTAAAACCTTATATGGATAATGTATTGGTTGACAAATCAGCCACGTCACCTGCTTATATCCCCGTACTGATTATTGCTTTTACCGCCGTACAAGGTTTTTTGAATTATGCAGCCACCTATCTGAATACTTGGGTCGGAACCAAAATAAATCATGACCTTAAAAGAGCTTTATTCAAAAAATTAATGAGTTTGGAACCCGCTTTTTATGATCGCAATGCTTCCGGTTATGTGCTTCAGCGCTTTACAACCGATGCTGACACGGCTTGCACAGGCTTGCTGGATAACTTGAAATTGTTTGTTTCACGTTTTTTCTCTTCCGTTTCTCTGATTGCCGTTCTCATTTATAATTCATGGCAGCTGGCTATTATCGCCGTTATTGTTCTGTTGTGCGCTCTTCTGCCGTTATCACAAGTGCGGAGGCGTATCAAAGGCATTATAAAAAATACTATTGAAGAATCATCGACAATTATCACTCATTACAACGAGAGTTACGCCGGGAGCAAAACCATTGCTTCTTATAATCTGCAAGACAAGATGTATAATCGTTTCAACGACATTCTGCGTTCTTTATTCAAATTGACAATGAAAATGGTTAAAAAAACCGGTTGGATGACGCCAATGATGCATATTGTGGTTTCAATAGGCGTTGGCGGCGTTATAGGATACGGAAGCTATTTGATTGTCAACGGCACAATTTCATCTGGAAATTTTGTATCTTTTATTACCGCTTTGATTATGCTCTATACTCCGATTAAAGGTATCGGTAAAAATTTCAATAACGTTCAGGTTTCATTTTTAGCCATTGAAAGAATAGTTGAAATTCTTAACACCAAACCGACTATTGTTGACAGTGACAACGCAAAAAAATTAAAGAACATTAATCAAAATATTGTTTTCAAAGATGTCGAATTCGGATATTTACCGGAAACAAAAGTTTTGAAAAAAATCAATTTGAACATAAAAGCCGGCTCTACCATCGCTTTGGTTGGAAATTCCGGCGGCGGAAAGACCACAATCGTAAATCTGCTTCCCCGTTTTTACGATGTTACAGCCGGAAGCATATCCATCGACGGCATTGACATTAGAAACTATAAACTCAGCTCGTTAAGAGATAGCATTGCCGTTGTTTTTCAAGATAACTTTTTGTTTTCAGGCACTATTCGCGAAAATATATTGCTGGGAAAGCCTAACGCAACCGAAAGCGAAATCCATAAAGCTCTGCAAATGGCCTATCTGGATGATTTTGTCAACAGTCAGGAAAACGGCTTGGATACCGACATCGGCGAAAGAGGCTCATCTTTATCGGGCGGACAAAGGCAAAGACTGGCTATTGCCAGAGCTATGATTAAAAACGCTCCGATTGTTATTTTAGATGAAGCGACCTCAGCTCTGGATAACAAGTCTGAAGCCGTTGTTCAAAAAGCAATTGAAAATCTTATGCAAGACCGCACAGTCTTTATTATTGCACATAGACTGTCAACAATTCAAAACGCTGATACCATTGTTGTTTTAAACAATGGCGAAATTGTAGAAACCGGCAGCCATGAAGAGTTGATAAACAAAGAAAACGGCGCTTATAAAGCTTTATATAACGCTCAATTTAAAAACAAATAGCATTATTTATACAATTCGGGCAGCGGAGATATTTTTTCTTTGCTGCCTTTTTTTTCACGGCTTAGTTTTTTCATAAGCAATAAAAGCTTTTCGGCATCAAAATTTTCTTTATAAGGCGAATACAAAGCAGCATCGAGCTTACGCAAGATAAAAGACAACTCTTCATTGTTAAAAAGCTTTGCTACATCATCCAAATTACGAATATTTTGTTCGGGATATACTTTTTCCGCCCATTCTAAAACCGTGCAGCGAACAATCTTCAAATCACTGCTGTAAATTCCGCTTTGGAAATTCTTTTTTTCCTTATTTTCTTTCGGCAATGATTGTTTTGGAGTATTTGTTTCTTTTTTATGATAGCTCAAAAGCCCCCAGCTTGCCAACAAACCCAAAGCAAAAGCCATTACCGCAATAGCTATTATATGCTTTAATGATAAATTCTGAGAAGCAGTGCTTATATTTTTAACATCAGTTTTTTTCACAGCAGCCGGAAGAGATTTTGCTGCTATTGCAGAATTTTCTTTTTCAATCACAGGAGAAACAGCCACAACTCCTTTTACTTGAACATGAAGCTCAGGCAAAAATGTTTTTTCCATTTTTGCCGTTGAAATATTATACCATGGAATCGAAATTTCAGGAATTGTCAGCTGCCCGCCCTTTTCGGGAATATAAACAATATTTACATTCACTACTGAAACCAGACCTTTGTCTGTGGCTATGCTTTCAATTGCCGGCTTCTCCGGATATTGTTTCAATCCGGCTGTTTCCTTAAATTCTATCTTGGGCATTTGTGCTTCGGACACGCCGACAGCCGTTAAAGTAATTTTACGATTGACAGCCTCTCCTGCTTTAAATTGCGGTATTTGTTTATCCCAATCGGATGAAATTTCAATATTTGAGGAAGGCAGCCACCAATATCCGTTATTTGCGTTTGGAATCGGGCGCACATCAACTTCAATCGGTTTAGCTGAAAGATTAATACGCTGCATTCCTGACATTGCACCAAAATCCGAAAGAAAACTTTCATCCACAAAAGCATTGAACATACCTGAAAAATTTCTGGAACTCATTTTATTTTTGTCCCAATAATAGCCGTTAAAATTTAATGCAGGTATAGTTAAGCGTCCGCTTTTTTGCGGAAACATAGCATATTTAATTTCTATCTTATGAACCTCTATTCCGTTATCTATTTCTGAAACCTCAGTCGGCTGGCCAAGCTGTTTAATTATCCAATCAGAACCTCCATCAGAAAATTGCGGCAGGCTTCCTTGAATTTGTTCTGGTGTTTTTATAACCAGAGTATAAATAATTTGCTCCTGAACTAACGGATTTTTTTTATCAATATACCTTCCGATGGAAAATCTAGGAACATTACTTCCTGATATTGTTTCATCAGCCACTTTTATTTTTATAGGCTGACTGGCAAAACTGCGGAAAGCTATGGAAGGAATAACGGCTACACCGGATACCTTTGGGGTCAAAGCTACATTCCATTGATAGATATGGCTTACCTTTCCATTAATACTGCTGCGTTGATAGTCGCGTCCGACAGAATAGATTGTAAAATCTTTTTCTAATGGTGAAAAATCAGGCGTTGCATTTCCAGGGTTACCGTCATATTGCAGCGTGAGCACAAACGTTTCTCCCAAAGGAACCTGATTGCGATTAACTTTAGCCACAAAATTTTCGGCAGAAACCGGAAAACTTATAAACAAAAATGTAAAAAAACACAGAATAAATCTAGCCATGGCTATTTATCTCCATATCTGTTTTTATAATATTCTTTGCGGATAAATGCACGCAATAGCCCTCCCGTATCTTCGGGAATATTGCGATAAACAATCTCACGCGCCTGACGCTGCTCATCAAAATCGCCTTTTTCGTCATTTTTCTGCCCTGCAGTTCCTTGCGCGTCGTTTTCATCTTTTTCATCTGCTTCCGAACCTGAAGGAATTTGAGTTTCAGAACTGTTGTCCGATTGTCTGTTATCATCAGATGAAGACTGAGCTTGTTGGCGGTTTTCAGAACCATCTTCTTTTTTGTTTTCTCCGGTGCCGTTATTTTCAGAAGCATTTTCTGCCGACTTTTCGTTTTCGGAAGAACTGTCCGCGGCATTGTCTTGATTATTATCAGCATTTTCACTCTGACTGTTTTCCGCAGAATTTTCCTGCTCTGAAGACTGCCCGCTATTATCTTGTTGATTTTGACTTTCAGATTTGCCTTTGTCTTTCTTATCCTGATTTTTGTTATTCTGCTGTTGGCTTTGCTGTTTATTTTGTTGATTTTTCAAATAGTCCAGATTGAATTTTGCATCTTTGTGTTCGGGATTTTGTTTTATAACTTCCTCATAAATTTTAATGGCATCTTCAATTTTTCCGCTTTTAGCTAAAGCATTTCCTCTATTGTACAATGCGTTAACATCTTTTCCCGTTTGATAATATTTCGCCGCCTCGGCATATTTGCCCTGACGATACAAAGCTGAAGCTTTCCAATCAGGCTGATTGAACTTTTCGGCTGCAACAGCATAGTTTCCGGAATTAAAAGCTTTTTCAGCATCCTGATTATTATTTGTAAAGAATCCGGCAAAAGCATTTACCGGCAAAATAAAACAAAAAAACAAAACCAAAATACCGCGTCTGAAAAAATATAAACAACACAACAATGGTATAAACAACAAATAATATCCTCCGTCTTCCCATACCTCTCTTTCATTTTCAGTTTGTTGAAAATCTTCGGATATTTCAGCGTTTATACTCTCTGCGAAGGCTTTAAGCTGGTTAATTTCCAAATATCGTCCCTGTCCCTTTGAAGCCAGCATAACCAATTTATCGTTTGGACTTTTCCGCACACTGACAACATCAACCATATAGCCTGTTTTTTTTGCTTTTATAGCAGCTTCAAGCGCTAAATTAAATTCCTGACCAATATCGGACGTAAAAACGACTATATTTCCTTGTGTATATTCTCCCTCTTTTAACCTCTCAACGGCAAAATCAATCGCACGGTTAAGCCTATCACCGTTTTCAGGCATAATATCTCTTTGCACAGCTGGCAATAAATTAATAATAATATTTCTATCTTCGGATATAGGCGTAATTAAATAAGGCTCATTGCTATATACAATTAAACCGGCTTGTGTTTTTAAGTTTTGCAAAAAGTCTTTAATTGCAAATTTAGCACGGGATAACCGATCGGGTGTAACATCGCCGTTATCCATATCAGAGGACATATTAAGCAAAAGCATTACCGGATTTGAAGGGACATAGGCAGGAATATTTTTTTTGCTCCAAGATGGTCCTGATAATGAGATTATTGCTCCGCACAATCCCGCAAAAAGCATATAGCCGATAAAGCTTCGCTGTTTTGAACTTCCTTTTATTAAAAGAAAATTCAACAAATTTCTATCACAAACATTTTCCCATGCAGATACACTTTTATAACCTGAAAAAAAATACCTGTATAAGAATAGCGGAACAAACAACAGCAATAAACACCAGGGGCGAAGAAAATGAAAATTAATTAAAGCTTCAATCATTTTTAAGCCCTCCTTTTCTGCCATCTTAAAAACATGAAACTTACAATCAATCCAAGCGCCAACGGATAGAAAAATAAATCCTTACGTTCCTGAACAAACCGGTCTTCATTCAAACTTGGTTCCAAACTGTCGATTTCTTGATAAATTTGCTGCAATCCCTTAGTATCCGAAGCCCTAAAATAGTTTCCTTTGGTTTCATTCGCCAATTGACGTAAATCCGTTTCATCAATAGCATCGGTTTGAGGAATTCTTATGCCAAAGAAAGTGTCGATAATTTGATTTTCAGAACCGATGCCTATTGTATAAATTTTAACATTTTCAGTTTTGGCGATTTTTATAACTTCAGGCATACTCAAACTGCCATCATTGTTTTCGCCATCAGTAAGCAATATAATTATTTTTCCAGAATCGGACGACTGCTCAGCACGTAATGTTTTTAAGGCTAAACCGACGGCGTCGCCTATTGCGGTTGAATTTCCTGCCATACCGGCATCAGCAGACAGCAAAATATCAAGCACGGCTTGTTTATCAAATGTAGTCGGAGATTGCAAATATGCACGTGTGCCGAAAAGAATTAAGCCTATACGGTCATTTCGGCGTTCGCGTATAAAATTGCTTGCTGCAATTTTTATAGCCGTCAATCGGTCAATTCTTTTTCCTTGATAAGAAAAATCAGGAGTTTGCATAGAATTTGAAATATCCGTAACCATAAAAATATTGCGCCCGTAATTCTTCAACGGCATCGGATCGCTTACGATTTGCGGACGGGAAGCCGCCACCGTCAACAACAGCCAAACCAAATAAAGCAAAAACCATCTTTTGCTTTTTTCCCTGCCTATCAGCGGACTTTTCCATAAAGAACCTGAAAGATTGTTAATTCTTATAATATCCTTTAAAAAAGGAACTTTTAAAGCGTCTCCGTACAGCCCTTTAACCGGCGGAAAAAATTTATGAATAATAAAAGGAAGAAATGCAATTAACAAGAACCATGGATAAGCTAAAACAATCATAAATTTTCTCCTATCCAAATTTTGCAAAAAGAACGTAATTTTTCCACATCAGACAAATTATAAACGGTTGATGAAGGGTTAATATACGGAGCATTAATCAATAATTGCGAAACCGAATCATCAAGTTTTGCCCTTTGACAATGATTATTGAGGAAAACTATCCATTCTCTGCCGTATAAAGCAGCAGCCTGCGGATATTTGCAAAGGCAAATACGGCGCAAAATTTCAGATAACTCAACCGCAGCTCCGGAAGATTTTAAATCTAAACTTGCCAACATATTTAAAGCATAATGCTTTTTGCTTTTCAATTTCCATATTTTGTACATCACTGCAAAAACAGCCAGCAGTATCACCAGCAAAGCAAGCAGCCACCATCCATAAGCTAACGGCCAAAGGGATACCCCTTCGGCCGGAAGATGAATGTCACGCAATTCTGGTAAATTATTTTCCATTATATTAACCTCTTTCCGACAACCCTAAATTTAGGATTTAATCGGACAAATATCAAGAGATTAAATTAAGCGGCATTTGAAATTTGTTCGATTAAAATAGTTATATTGGTAATAAAAATCTTTACGGAAATCGCCAGCAAAATGATACCGAAACATTTTTTCAAAACATAAATACCGCTGTGTCCGACTTTGTTTTCAATCCATTTAGCGGCTTTAACCACAACATAAATCACTACAATATTTGCCAATATGGCTAACAAAACGTTTATATCGGCATATTCAGCGCGGATTGACATTAAAGTTGTCAAAGATCCGGCACCTGCCAACAACGGAAATACCAACGGCACAAAAGTCGCATCTTTCGGAGTATCGGGGCCTTCGCGAAAAATATCGATATCCAAAATCATTTCCAAAGCCATAATAAAGATAATCAAAGAACCGGCAATAGCAAATGATGATAAATCGAGTTTGAACAAATCAAGAAAGAATTGTCCGATAAAGAAAAAGCCCAAGAACATTAACAGTGAAAAAACAGCAGCTTTTTCAGGATTAATTTTTTTGCCGTGTTGTTTTAAATTGATGATAATAGGAACAGCGCCGATAACATCAATTACCGCAAACAAAACGACAAAAGCACTGATAAACTGTTGCATATTGAACAGTGAAAACATTTTTTTATCTCCTAAATTAAAAAAATTAAGGCATTTTTAACATTAATAATTTGATAGTCAACATCTTTTCAAAAAAATATTTATTATAACTCAAAATGTGTTATACATAATTATCGTTAATAACATGGACTTTTTATGATAAAGCAAAATAAACAAATACTTATCAAACCGATTGATATTGAAAATCTATGCATAAAAAAACATTTAGCCGGCAAAACCAAAATCTGCTCAAAAGATGGACGTTTTAAGACCATCGCGCGTATATATTTATGCCCGAACAGCCGGTTTGATGATGAAATGGAAACAAAATGCGAACTCTATAAAGTGGTTATCCGCAAAAAACACGTGGTTGGCTATTGTTTATTATATAAAGAAGGCAGCTGCTTAAATGTTCCTTTATTGGGCAGCATTGACAGCCATTATCACATCGGACATATTTTATCGCAAATTCTCATTGATCGTATGTTCGACCTCAATTGCGACAGAATCGAACTTATAGCCAGCTGGAACAGCATATTGCACCATTATCACAACGGATATTTTCCTTGCGATCAACTTAAAGTTAATGCGGCAAAATGCGACTATTCTTTAGCTCAAAACAATATGCGTGAAATCCTTAAACTCGGCTGTTTGCCAATGTATTTGCCAACAAACATTTTAGAAGAAAAATACAATTCTTTTTCTGAAAAAATTCTCGATTTATCTAAAATTGCTGCCGGAGAATCGAGAGTTGGAAAAACAACTTTGTTTAACCACCACAGCCACACCAAAGAAAGTGTTACGGTTTATCGCAACGACTGCGATACAGAAGCCGAAATTTACACTCTGTGCCGTCCGGCGGCGAGAGGACGCAAAAAACTTGTTATCGGCAATATTGTTCTTAACTATTTCTATTGGAAAGACGGAAAGTTTATAAGTAATTTTGGCACCTATCCCGAATGGTCTGTTTTTTCACGCTATGGAAAAGAGCATTTTCTTGATAAAACATTCGCCGAATATTGGTCAATATGCAACAACGATTGCTTTGATGAAACGGAAATTGTCAACATATTATTCCAAATTGCCTTGGAAGCCGGACGCTATTATGACTGTCCACGTTTGCAAATTGAAGCTGACTGGGATGAACATTCAGCCATGTATGAATATGGTTTTCGCACCCAGCCTTTTGATTGCCCTAAAAAAGCAGATGAAATTTGCAAAATTATCGAAACCGAAGCGCAGCAAAAATCCTCAATAAACCTTAACAAACTCGGAAGCATTGAGATGTTTTTAGATAAGAAAAACGTTAACGAGCAAATTCGTAAACAACGCGTTTTATATTCAAAATGCAGGATTGATTGCAACAAACGGCGCGGACTGCATAAAAACAGACGCTAATTTTATCAACAAAAGAAAAAGCTTTCCGAATTTCAAAATTCAGAAAGCTTTTTTAATTGGTGGGTATGACAGGGATCGAACCTGTGCCCCCTACGATGTCAACGTAGTGCTCATACCGCTGAGCTACACACCCAATATTTGTATATGCTTTTACAGTATTTGTTTTTATTTGGCAAGAAATTTGTTATTAAAAATTTAATCTTTGTTGATTAGTATAAATTATATCCACAACAAAGGAAAAGATATGAGCGAAAAACATTTGGACTTTCAAATAGACTATTCCAAGTTAGATATCATAAGCGAATATAACACCAAAAACCAACGCTATCCGTTGGTCTTGTCAGTTCCGCACAGCGGACAGTCTTTCCCGAAAGAATTTATTGATAACGTCTGTGTAAGTGTGAACGAACTCCGCTCTAACGAAGATCCTTTTGTTGATGAATTGCTGATGGATGCCTCTAACTGCGGCATTCCCATGGTTTCGCTGAATATCGGCCGTGCTTTCATAGATGTCAACCGCGACGCCATCGAAATTGATCCGTCTATGTTTTATAATTACCCCGAAAACGATGTAGTCGTCGGAAACAAACGCTGCCGCGTCGGTTTAGGACTGCTGCACCGCATTACTTCCGAGCGTAAAAATATATATAATGGTTTATTAAACTATAATGAAGCGCAGGCTAGAATTAAAAATGTTTATAATGTGTATCACCGCGCTTTACAAAAAATGGTTGACCATACTGTCAAGAACTTTGGATTTTGCTTAGTATTAGATTGTCATTCCATGCCTTCTAAAATATGCAACATTATGCAAGACAACCGACAAATAGAATTTTGCTTAGGAACACTGTTTGAACAAAGTTGTCCATCGGAAATTATTGAATATATGAACCAGGAACTCGGGGAAAAATACAATGTGAGTTTGGACTGTCCATATTCGGGAGCATATATCAGTTTTAATTACTGTCAACCGCGCAAAAATGTTCACACCCTGCAAATGGAAATCAACCGCGGGATTTATGAAGACGAGTCTTCTCATGAAAAAAATGTTAATTTTCAATATATTAGCTCAGACATTTGTCAAAGTGTAACCGGTTTGGCTAATTTTTTGCTGGATTTTAAAAAATAGTTGTGTTATAAGCGTTTCTGTTTTTAATAATTTAGTGGCTGTAAAGAAAGCCGAGTTTATTTTAATAACCTGCCCCTGAATTTTTATCAGGTATGGCCTTAAGCAGATTGAAACCGCCGATTGCGGGGGATAACTGTGGCAGTTCGGGGAAACAGAGGGATACTTTTTATTTTATAAGTATCAAAACAATTAATGATTTTTCTTATATTGCTGATGTTATTTCAGCCTATGCCGGCAAAAGCGCAGGAAACTGCTATTGTCGATGAAGATTTAATATGCCTTAACGCGACATTAAAAGCTGAAGAAGAATATCAGATTCAAAAACATTTACTGACTTCTATATCTACCGTTGAAACAGGAAGATGGAATCAGCGTTTACAACAAAAGACCGCTTGGCCTTGGACTGTTAATGTCAAAGGAAGAGGATATTTCTATAAAACCAAAGCTGAAGCCATTGCAGCGGTTAAAGATTGGCAGCGACGCGGATATAAAAGCATTGATGTCGGCTGCATGCAGGTAAATCTGCGTTTTCACGGCAAAAAATTTGCAAATTTGGAAGAAGCTTTTGATCCAAATAAAAACGTTGAAGTTGCCGCACATTACCTGAAAAAACGGCATGAAACACGTGGAGATTGGTTGAAAGCAGCAACCGATTATCACTCAAAACGTCCAAGTAAAGCCAAACGCTATAAGACAAAACTGTTGGCAGCTATAGATAATATAAAAGCAATACAAGAACAGAATATTGCTCAATATGCTTCTAATTTTTTGGTCATAAAAGACAATCGCGGATGGTTTTCCCGTTGGTTTAACAATGATAAAGACGAACGAGAAATCAAGCTTTCTTTAAGAGGTTAATTTTTTATGGAAATCGGCAAATTTATTCGGGAATATAAGCTTCGCAGTTATGAATGCGACCGCAATGGAACTTTACGGATTGTGGCTTTGATGAATATATTTCAGGATGTTGCCGATTCTCATGCTTCTCTTTTGGGAATAGGCATTGAACATTGCCTGCAACACGGACTGGCTTGGGTAGGATCTAATTATCACATAAAAATTGAACGAATGCCGGCCTGGCATGAGCAAATAACTGTCTGTACATGGCCGTCGGCAGAGAAAAAAATAAGCGCTATCAGAGATTTTGAAGTCAGAGATGAACAGCAAAATATAATCATCAGAGCTTCCAGCCAATGGGTTTTAATTGATTTTGCCAAAAAACGTCCGGTATCTTTACGCGATAATTTGCCAGATTATCAACCTATCGAAGAACGGGCTTTAGACTCTGATTTTCCGAAAATAGAATCTTTACAAAGAAATGATGTTCAGAAAATTTTTGAAGTCCGTTACGATGATATTGATGTTAACAAACACGTTAACAATGCTGTCTATCCTTTATGGGCAACAGAAAGTGTAACCAACGACTTTCGTTTGACACATCAGCCGGAAGAAATTGAAATAGCATTCAAAAAAGAAAGCCTTTACGGTGAAAATATCGAATCGGACACCCAAATCGATGAAAATATTTCCCTGCATAGTTTGATTGCCGGAGATGACAGACGCGAAGTTGCACGGCTAAAAATTACTTGGAAAAAGTAATTTTTAGGTCAGCCGACATAAAACCAATAACTTAATAATATCGCTGAGATTATACCTGCCGCATCTGCTAAAAGCGCACAAGGCAGAGCATGGCGGGTATTGCTGATTTTGATTGCCCCGAAATAAACCGCAAGAACATAAAACGTGGTTTCGGTTGAACCTTGAACAACCGAAGCAACAAAAGCCGGAAAGCTGTCAGCTCCATAAGTTTGCATAGTTTCAATCATCATTGCACGCGCGCCGCTTCCTGATAAAGGTTTAAGCAATGCCGTGGGCAGCGCGGGGACAAAATCAGCGTTTATGTTGAAAAATAAAATTATCTTTTCAATTCCCAGAATAAATAAATCTAAGATTCCAGAAACACGAAACAGAGAAATTCCCACCAACATTGCAACCAAATAAGGAATTATCGAAATAGCCAAATTAAAACCTTCTTTGGCACCGCTGACAAATTCATCATAAACATTAACTTTACGGAATAATCCGCAGAGTACAAATGCGGCAATAATCGAAATCAGAATAAAATTTCCTAAATCAGAAGCCACACTGTTGCGCACTTCTGAGCCTAAAAAAGCAAAACCGACCGCCATAAAAAGAATTATACTGATAAATATTACGCCATAAGTAAGTATGACTCGATTAAATAAATTAATTTTCTGTACAATAGCCACGCTTAAAAAGCCAACCAAAGTTGAAATTGAAGTTGCAAACAAAATCGGCAGAAAAACAGCTCCGGGGTTTGAACTTCCAAGTTCACTCCGATACATTAAAATAGTCATCGGAATTAATGTTACGGAGGAAGAATTGATAACCATAAACAAAATTTGCGCATTAGAAGCCGCGGTTTTATGACGGTTATCAGCTTGCAATTGCTCCATAGCTTTAATTCCCATCGGAGTAGCTGCATTATCCAACCCCAATATATTGGCGGCAATATTCATTACAATTGAACCCAAAGCCGGAGAATTTTTGGATATCCCCGGCATAATTTTATTAAAAAGAGGGTAAAGGCCGCGAGCTAAATAACCGGTAATACCCGACTTTTCAGCAATTTTCATCATTCCCAGCCAAAAACATAAAATTCCTGTTAAATTAAGAGCAATAAGAAAAGCTGATTTTGCAGAACTAAACGTTTCTTCTGCCAAATTATTCCAAATATCCATATTGCCTAAAGCAAAACTTTGAAATAGCGCCCCGACATAGGTTGCCACAAAGAAAAACGCCCAAATATAATTTAACATAGTATTGCCTTAAAAAATTAATTATTCCGATTAATTAATTTTACAATAAAAGCAACAGGTTAAATTTTTAGTTAATATTTGTGGAATCGCTATCCATAAAACCAGAAGACTGCATTTTATAAAAGCCGTAATATGTTCCTTGTTTGGCTAAAAGTTCAGAATGAGTTCCAGATTCAACAATTTTGCCATTATCCATAACAACAATTCTATCCATTTCTTTCAATGTTGAAAGCCTGTGCGCAATGGCTATAACTGTTTTTCCACGCATAAGTTCTTTTAATGAATCCTGAATATATTTTTCGCTTTCGCTGTCTAACGCCGATGTCGCTTCATCCAAAATCAAAATCGGCGCATCTTTCAAAATCGCCCGCGCAATGGCTATGCGCTGCCGCTGCCCGCCCGAAAGCATTAAACCGCGCTCTCCGACTGCTGTTTCATAACCTTTAGGCAATCCGATTATAAAATCATGAATGCGAGCCATTTTTGCCGCTTTATAAACATCCTCATCCGAAGCATCAGGTTTTCCGTAACGAATATTATCCATAATACTGCGGTTGAAAAGCCCAGGTTCCTGAGGTATTAAAGCTATTTGCTGACGAATACTGTCTTGTCGCACTTTAGCAATATTCTGTCCGTCTATTGAAATTGTGCCTTTCTGAATATCATAATAACGCGACAACAAACGAACCAATGTTGATTTTCCCGATCCTGAGTGTCCAACCAATCCGACTTTTTCACCAGAGTGAATTAATAAACTAAAATCTTCAAACAAAGGATTGGTATGTTTATAATGATAACAAATATTATCAAAGACAATTTCTCCGGCAGAAACTTTTAACTTTTGAGCGCGGGGACAATCAACGACATCGCAGGGTTTTGACAACAACGCCAAACCATCGCGCAAACTGCCGTATAATTTGAAAAATTGCATAAAGTTCATCGATAACATATTAAACGTATTATTTAAAATTGCTATCAGAGATTGAATAAGCACAAAATCGGACACATTGATTTCGCCTATATACCAATACCAAATCGGCAGCAAATAAAATAAAATCTGTAAAGCCGAACGTAACAAATTTTGCCAAATAAAGACCATACCGAATTTTTTGGTTTCAGCTCTGTCCGCTTCGGCTGCAATGCGCATATAACGAAAATAATATTTTTTCTCAAAATAGTAACGGCTGAAATTTTTGACTATTCCGGCATTGGTAATGCTGTCCACTAACACACCGTTAGCTTCGGACATTGTTTTTGCTCTTTTTTCCGAAACAGGGACCATGGTTTTTGAAAGCTTGTAAATAATATAGATTAAAAATAAATTCAGGCTTATTAATAACAAAGACAATTGAAAATTTATTTTAAAAATAAAGAAAAAAGTAATCACCATTGCAACCAACGGCGAAAAAAATCCCCAAAGCAAATTATAAAAAGCCGGATATATACTGTCGATAATCGTTTTAACTTTTCCAGAAATATTACCAGCCATTTCTTCGGCAAAAAAAGCCGTTGAGTGCTGATGAACATAAGCAAATAAATCTTTTGATATCCGAACAATACAATTCGGCATAAAACGAGCTTCAACAAAAACCGTTCCATTTTGCACCAAACTTTTCAGCAGCAGCGCCAGCGACGCCCAAAAAGCCGATAAGACACCAAACACAAGATTTGCTTTTGTTGCTTGAGAAGAAGATATGGCTTCCACAATTTGCGCAGCAAAATAAAGGGAAACACGCATAAGCAGTTCGCTCAAAACGATTGTCGCCACAATGCTGAAAAACAAAATCCGCTGCGCCGACAAATAATGCCATAAAAAACTCCAAACAGAATTAGGAATTTTTTTTATTTCCATTTCAAACGTCTCTTTTTCAGTTTGGTTAATTTGGCGCTGACAACCGCCGTATCACTTCCGGTTTTTGCCAATCGTTCATACATACGCTCAATTTCTTTTTCAAGATATGCCTGTTCTATTTCATTGTCGAGCTCATGTTTTTGTTCTTCCGTACCATTTGCGCGAATTTCATCCATTTCAGCAATTAAATCTTCAACATGAATACTGCTGTCTGTTTTTTTCTTCAGAAAATACGGAATTTCATATATCAACTGACGCGTATTGCCATATGCTATTTTAGAATCCTGACTGTCGACATAGCGTAACTTCAAAAGCCTGAACACAATTTCAAGTTCATTTGAATTGTCTACCACGATAAATGGCAGAGGTTCGGCAAAAGCTGTTGCTGCAATTTGTTTAAGATATTCCAGCAAGTGATAAAAAAAGCCGTCAATATTGTAGAGAATAAAAGGTTTTACATCCAAAAAGCCATCCTGCATAGCAACGCAGTCATACGCCAATTCATCTAATGTTCCAACTCCCCCCGGAGCAAAAACCACAAAATCGGCTTTCAGCAATTTTTGTTTTCTTTCTTCCAAAGTTTTAGCCAAAATAACTTCGCCAATCTGCTGCAACAATTTATCATCTTGCGGATACAAACAAAAATAGCTGTCAGTTGTCACCGCATTAATAGGACTTTTGGTTTCGGCACCGCAATATTGTTTGTTCCATCCATCAACAACGCCTCGCGCTACAGCTCCCATAATTCCTGAATTTGATAAACCAAAATCAAGCTTTAAGTTCATTTTTACAATTTGTCGGCCTAAACGGTAAGCTTCTTCAACATAAATATCATCATTACCTGAGCGAGCGCCGCCGGCTACGAACACTCTCAGGCCATCACCGGAATTTTCACGGGCAAAAGCCTTAACCGGTTCATTATTTTTTTCTTCAGACATCGTTATAACTCCTCAATATCACCTTGTTTTTGCTCAGCATAAAAACGAGCCGTAAAATCATCTAAATTATCATTTTCAATAGCTTGACGAAGCCCTGCCATTAAGCGTTGATAATAACGTATATTGTGCCAGGTCAAAAGCATAACCGCCAAAACTTCATTAGCTTTTTGCAAATGGTGAATATACGCACGGGAATAACCAGTGCAAAGCGGACAATCACACCCTTCTTCCAAAGGACGAGGATCTTCTTTATGACGCGCATTGCGGATATTTATTGTGCCAAAACGGGTAAAAGCCTGAGAAGTTCGTCCAGAACGCGTCGGCATAACACAGTCAAACATATCAACCCCGCGTAAAACCGCACCGACAATATCATCAGGCCGGCCGACTCCCATCAAATAACGAGGCTTATCTGCCGGCAAAGTTTGCGGAGCATAATCCAAAACTTTAAACATGGTTTCTTGCCCTTCTCCTACGGCAAGCCCCCCGATAGCATAGCCATCAAAACCTATTTCACACAGTTTTTGTGCTGAAATACGGCGCAAGTCTTCATAATCTCCCCCTTGCTGAATTCCGAATATTCCATATCCGTCACGATCAACAAAAGCCTGTTTGCTTCTTTTTGCCCATCTCATAGACATTTCCATAGACTTTGCCACCTTATCGTGCGGTGCGGGTAATTTAACGCATTCGTCAAAACACATAGTAATATTGGAATCGAGTTTATGCTGGATTTTAATAGATTCTTCCGGTGATAAAAAGTAGCGTTTGCCGTCAATGTGCGAAGCAAAAGACACCCCATCTTCGCCGATTTTACGCAAACCGCTCAAACTCATAACCTGAAAGCCGCCGGAATCTGTCAAAATAGGTTTATTCCAATTCATAAATTTATGCAAACCGCCCATTTTTTCGACTAAATCCGCCCCCGGACGCAACATCAAATGATATGTGTTCCCAAGCAAAATTTCCGCTCCGGTAGCAGCAACGGATTCAGGCATCATTGCTTTTACGGTTGCACAAGTCCCCACCGGCATAAATGCAGGCGTGTTTACAATTCCGTGCTTTGTATGAAGTTGTCCGCGGCGCGATTTGCCGACGGTTTTTAAAATATCAAATTTTAGCGACATATCTTTTTCCGTTTATTGTTGAATATATCATCATGCCCTAATTAGTCATGCTTGGCAAGATATAAATAAACGTTTTATTCAATCTCTGATAATGTCTTTTTTTATCATATAAAAAAGCAGAAACAATGCAGGAAGAACCAACAAAGCCACACTAAAAAAGAAAACCGGCCAACTCATAGCATCGGCAACATATCCGCTGCTTGAAGATAAAACATCACGTGTCAGGCTCATTAATGATGATAATAAAGCATATTGCGTTGCCGTATAAGCCACGCTGCACAATGATGACAAATAAGCGACTAAAGCTGTGGTTGCCATTCCGCCGGCCAAATTATCAGCACAAATCGTAACTCCCAGCATATAAATATTATTGCCCATCATGGCTTGCGCAACATAAACAAGATTGGTCGCCCCCTGCAAAATTCCCGCCAACATCAGGCTGTATTTCAAACCTTTGCGTCCGACAATCAGTCCGCCAACCAAACCTCCGATAATCGTAGCTATCATACCATATATTTTGGAAGCATATCCGATTTGAGCTTTTGTAAAACCCATGTCGTCATAAAAAACATTGGCCATCGGCGCTTTATAATCATCACTCAACCGATAAAGCAAAATAAAAATTAATATTAATCCCCACCCGCGGTGTCCCATAAAATCAATAAAAGGAGCAACTATCGAACGCTTTAAAAAGCGTTTTAATCTCGGATAAAAAGGCAATTTTGCGGCTGAAGGTTCATGATAAGAACTATCTTTTTCGGGCTCCCGCGAAAAAATAACGGTAATCATACCGACAACAGCTCCGACAGACATTATCATATAGACTCTGTTCCAGCTCATATAATCGGCAAGCAATAAAGCAAAAGCTCCGGAAAATATCATTCCTATACGATAGCCCAAAACAAATACGGCTGAACCGGCGCCTTGTTCTTTATCATTAAAACTGTCAATACGGAAAGAATCAACTACGATGTCCTGAGATGCTGAGCAAAACACAACCAACATTGCAACCAAAGCCATAAGATGCATATTTTCAACCGATGGCGTTAAACGCGACATCGACAGCAAAGAAATCATCAAACAAATTTGCGTAAACAAAGCCCATCCCCGACGACGACCAAGTCGACTGAATAAAGGCAGCCGTATACGATCAATCAGAGGCGACCAAGCCCATTTAAAACTGTATGGGCTTTTAACCAGAGCAAATGCGCCTATTAAGGCATAGCTCAAACCACTATCCTTAAGCCACAGCGACAATGTTCCTGAAACCAAAAGCAGAGGAAATCCACTTGAAAAACCCAAGCCAATCATTACTAACATTCGGCAATCAGCATAAATTTTAAGAGTGTCTAACCAGCGCTTTAACATATTCCCCCCCATGTAACGAAACATAATACAAAGAGGTTAATTTTTTATAAGCCGCATAAATGTTCTATAATATAATTTAATACCATATTGCCTGCTGAAGTTGCTTTGATGTCAGTATCATTTTCTATAAGCAACCCTTCTTTTTTAAACTGTTCGAAAAATGTTTTATTTACCGCAGAATGAAAATCTATTCCGCACTGTTTTTCAAAATGTTTTTTTTCAATTCCCGAACGCAGGCGCAGCCCCATTATCAGTAACTCTTCAGCTCTTTCGTTCGGTGTTATAATTTCGAATCGGCGATGATAAAAAGTATTCAGTAAATTTTTTCCTTGATGAACACGGCCAACAGCTCCGTTTCCGATACCGATATAATCATATCCCTGCCAATATCCCAAATTGTGCTTACATTCAAAACCTTGCCGCGCATAATTTGAAACCTCATAACGGGAATAGCCGCTATCATCCAATATCTGTTCCGAAACCTCATACATTTTGCAAGCTGTTTCTTCTTTGGCAGGCATAATTCCTCGGCGGGCAAAAACTGTATTTTCTTCTATCGTCAATTGGTACAAGGATAAATGTTTTAATCCTAAATCACAGGCAAATTTTAATTCTTTTTTCCAATCCAATACAGTTTGAAACGGACGAGCATAGATAATATCAATTGAATGATTATCAAAATTTTTCTGCACTGAATCTATGGAAGACAATGCTTGCTCTAAGCTGTGCGTCCGTCCAAGAAATTTCAAATCTTTCGAATTCAGAGCTTGAACTCCTAAAGACAGTCTATTAATTCCGGCTTGTCGCAAATCGGCAAACAATGTACCATGATTTGTGTTCGGATTAGCTTCAAGAGAAATCTCGATTTTTTCGGAACAAGGCCATAAAGCAACTATTTTATCAATTATGCAGCTTATCGACTGAGGTTTCAGCAATGACGGCGTTCCTCCGCCGAAAAAGATGCTTTCGACTTGATAGCCGTCATTCATTTTCCGATAGTAAGACAAGTCATCTAAATAAGATTTTACAATCTGCTGCTCATCAATATTTTTGTCGACTTTGCTGAAAAAATCACAATAAGGACATTTGCTTTTGCAATACGGCCAATGAATATAAACGCCCAAACGTTCCATCAGAGAATAAACTTCGATAAATCGCTGACCGCTGTATATTTGCCTAAACGCTCATCTACCATTTGCGGGGTAATCAAAACTTTATCGCCACTACGGTCAGAAGCCGTAAAACTAATATCTTCAAGCAATATTTCTAAAACCGTATGCAAACGGCGCGCGCCTATATTTTCAACATTTTCATTAATTTGAACAGCCACATCGGCGATGCGGTCTATGGCCTCCGGCAAAAACTCAAGTTCAAAATTTTCTGTTTTCAACAAAGCTTTATATTGATCGATTAAATTTGCTTCCGGTTCTGTTAAAATACGAACAAAATCATTATGCGTTAAAGCTTGCAATTCAACTCTGATTGGCAATCGACCTTGCAGTTCAGGCAGCAAATCAGATGGTTTTGAAAGGTGAAAAGCTCCTGAACAAATAAATAAAATATGATTGGTTTTAACCATGCCGTGCTTAGTAGACACAGTCGTTCCTTCAATCAATGGCAATAAATCTCTTTGAACGCCTTCGCGTGATACATCGCCGCCGCGGCGATCATCGCGCCCGCTGATTTTATCGATTTCATCAATAAAAACTATTCCGTCATTTTCAACGGCTTTGATAGCTGATGAAATAATTTTTTCATCATCGATAAGCTTGTCGCATTCTTCCTGCATAACCACTTTTCGTGCATCCGAAACCGACATTTTTTTGTTTTTGTACTTATCTCCCAGAGATTTTCCGAGAATATCGCCAAGGCTTATCATTCCCATTTGCGCTCCAGGCATTCCCGGAATTTCCATTGTCGGCATAGTATTTGATTGAACATCTACAACACTGATTTCAATTTCACGTTCATCAAGCTCGCCGCTGCGAAACATTTGGCGAAATTTTTGTTTTGTATCTTCACTGGCCGACACGCCGACCAACGCCTCGAGAATCCGTTCTTCCGCCGTCAAAGAAGCTTTTTCTTCAACAGCTTTGCGCATATTGGTCTTGTTTTGTGCAATGGCAATATCCAACAAATCACGGATAATAGATTCCACATCTCTGCCGACATAGCCGATTTCGGTAAATTTTGTTGCTTCAACTTTAATAAAAGGAGCCTTTGCCAATTTTGCCAAACGGCGTGAAATTTCGGTTTTTCCCACCCCTGTCGGTCCGACCATCAAAATATTTTTCGGAACAATTTCATCCCGCAAATGTTCTTCAACCTGCATTCTGCGCCAACGGTTGCGCAAAGCGATAGCCACTGCTTTTTTAGCCTCATTTTGGCCGATAATATATCTATCAAGTTCCGAAACTATTTCTCTCGGACTGAAATTTGTACTAGTCATGCTGAGATACCTTTTCAATAATCAAATTATGGTTGGTGTAAACATCTATATCTCCCGCAATATTCATTGCTTTGCGGGCTATTTCTTCCAGACTCAATCCCTCTATGTCATATAAAGCTTTAGCCGCTGCCATCGCATAATTGCCGCCGCTGCCTATGCCTATAATTCCGTCATCGGGCTCCATAACTTCGCCGGTTCCAGAAATAACAAGCGATACATCCTTGTCAGCCACAATCATAAAAGCTTGCAGCTGGCGTAAATATTTATCCATTCGCCAATCTTTTGCCAATTCGACAGCCGCCCGTTTCAACTGATAGGCATATTTTTCCAATTTGCCTTCCAAACGTTCAATCAACGTAATGCCGTCAGCAGCCGCGCCGGCAAATCCTGCAATGATTTTGCCGTTGCCGATACGGCGGACTTTAACCGATTTTGATTTAAAAATAACCGTTTCTCCGAGTGTTGCCTGTCCATCACCGGCAATCACAACATCCGAACCTTTGCGTATGCATAAAATGGTTGTCATTTGGTATCCTTGTCAAAAATTAAATGTATTTACTATGTAAGAAAAAAAGTCGGACTTTGCAAGTGAGATATTAGGCTTTTATCAATGAAATTCCCGAAAAAAGCATTTGCGCAACTTTTTCGGCCTGTTGATTTAAGGCACTGACCCTAAAACTTTTTTCGCCTTTTTGAGTTAGTTTTTCGTTTATTTCAGGATGTCTTTTTAAATAATCTCGTAATTTTTCAGCCATAAGCTCATCTTGCGAAATAACAGCTGTTCTCGGCAAATAGCGGCGGAAAACATCTTTCAGCAACGGATAATGCGTGCAGCCGAGAATTAAACTGTCAAAATCAATGAATGAGCGTGAATATTCACGAACAAACTCTTCAGCATATGCAAAATTGTTATTTTCAATTGCTGGAACCAATTCTGGAGCGGCAATTTCCAAAACATTGAGCTGAGGATTCAATTTATGCAATTCAGTTTGATATATATGTGAACGCACTGTTGCCGATGTCGCCACCACCCCGATTTTTTGAGCTTGTTTCATAACCGCAACTTCAACCGTCGGAATCACGACTCCCAAAACTTTAATATCGGGGGCAACTTCAGGGATAAAACGCTGCTGAATATAGCGAAGAGCTATCGAAGTAGCCGTATTGCATGCAATAATAATAATTTTGCAGTCATTAGCTATCATATAACGCATGGCCGACAGCGTATAGCTTAAAATTTGTCCTGAGGTTTTATCTCCATAAGGCAAGTGCGCCGAATCACCATAATATAAATAATCGTATTCCGGCATTTTATTGATAAAAGCTTTAGTTATCACCAGCCCGCCAAGTCCCGAATCAAAGACGCCTATTTTCATTTTTCCTCATTTTAACAATCATTAAAACACTCTGAACATAAAACCTTTGGATTATTTTTTCACTAAAAAAATTTAGCCACTTGCTTTATATATAAAACTAATGTAAAATTATATCAGTTTTCTGCTATTTATAGTCTTGACCCCCAATCAGCTCACCGGCAGAAAACAGCGCCTTGTGTCTTTATGACAGCAAGGCGTTTTTTATGCTTTATACAAAAGAAAAACTCCCGATTTTCGGGAGTTTTTCTTCAAACAGCATTTTTTATCGACCGCAGCCGGCATTGTTTCTTTGTTGAAATAATGTCAGCGGATTTTTAACCGGTGTCAATTCTCCGTCTACATAATCAAGTCCCAATGTACGGATATCTTTTTCGAATCCTTTCATCCAGCGTTGTTCAACCTGCGTCGGCTCATATCCCTTTGAAATGCGCTTCTGCATATCTCGGTAAACAACATCGCTGCCTTCAAGGTTTTTGCAGAAATTATGCAATTTGGCATCGGCATCATCTGTATTGCCTTGAATAAATCCTCCCAAATAGGATGTTCTAGTAGCATTGGCATTCCATTCATGAGTTGCTCTGAGGTGAGAACGAAGCGTATTATTTATCGGAACATTTCTCAAATATTGAGTATCGACTTCCGGCTCTCCTGCTCCATGGCTGATAAAAGTATAATGTCCTTTTATACCTCGGTACTGGCTAATACGGTGCTGAGTGTCAATTTCAGCCGCATTTTGCTGAGACTGAGCCGTTTCAGTGTGCGCTCCTTCTCCATTAGAAAACTCTGTTTTGCCTTTTCCTGAATGGCTATAAACATCATCATCATTAACTCTGCTGCGTGAAGCAGAATATTGAGGCGTTGTTTTTTTAGGAGTTTCAGTTTCAGCAGTCTTTGCTTCAGACATACTGCTATGACTTGCCGCCTGATTTTCAGCCAATTGGGCGCTGCCGCCAAAACTGAGATTATGTTCTTTGGCATAATCACTCATAAACGCCAACTCTCCGACACCGGCTTCGTGAGTTGCATTCATTTTTGCAAACAAAGCTTTATAAACCTCAGCATCAGCTTTTGCCGTTTGTTCGGCGCTCATTACAGTTTTGTAAACAATGTCACCATTGCCTTCAATCTTGAAAGAAAGTCCGGAAGAAGTGGTCATATAACCATCGTTTCCCACAGTAGGAACAGCAACTCTGTCGCTATTATCAGAAGTTGTACTTTCTTTAACAGTTTCATGAGTTTGGGTCGAAGTCTTTTCAACTGGTTCTTTAGCTTCAACTGTATGTGTTTCATTGCGTGAAGGAGTATTGACGGTTTCAGAGTTTGACTTGCTTGGTGCGGATAAATCACTCATTTTGATACCATATTTTTTCATTTCTCTTTCATGATCTCTAAGAAACATTTTTTCCGCATCGGTCAGCTCCCGTCCAGAATTTTTTAGATCTGTATAAATCCCGTTTTTAATACTGGCATCCTGACATACACTTTGCACTTTATGAACGACAATATTATAGTTTCTACTGCGGATAGCCCCATTCGCCGTTGTATAAGATCCGTCTTTGTCTTGAGTAATGCCATTAAGCAAAGCGCGATGAACCTTCCAATTGATTCTGGTACTTCCTTCATATTTAAGCGAATAGCCCGAATTATCCGCTTTGCCTACAATAGTATATTTTGCATTAACAAAGCCATTGTGAACTTCGCCTTTAGTTTCGTTGGAAACAGGCTCTTGAACGGGAGTTTCCGCTTGTTTTTCAACATCATCTTTATTTTTTTCGGCAGCAACAGGTTGATTTTCTTTTTCGTTATTTTGCGCGTGATCTTGAGAAGGATTTTCGGAAACAGATTGTTCTTGCGTAATATTTTTATCTTGCTCAGTATCATTATTTTCAACGGTTTTATTTTCGGCATTATTCAAACCTTTGCTTTCAAGTTCGGTTGTATTTCCCGCTTTTGCCGAATTGTCGGTTTGTTGTTCGTTTTGCAGTCCTAACTTAGCCATATTGGCTTCATGCGTCTTGATAAACGATTTTTCTGCCTCTGTAAGCTGCGTTCCTGAATTTTGAACATCTTTGTATATTTCATGCTCAATCGTAACTGATTTTGCCGCAGCTTCGACCCTTCCTCTGATTGTGCTGTAATCTTGACCGTGAATATGTCCGTTGGCCGCACTGTAACTTCCATCGTCCTCACGGGTAATAGTTTTGAGCATTGATTTGTAAATATCTTTATCGGCTTTTGCTTTGCCTTCATAAGTAAGGCTATAGCCTTTTTCACTTTCATCGCCTTCAATAGTATATTTCAGATTAATGCCTTTTTTGGTAATTTCACCCTGAACAGGCTCATTGGCAGCCGCGACCGGCGTTTCCTGCTGCTGTTCACTGTTTTCAGCACTGTTTTCAGGAGTTTTTTGTTCTTCCACCGGCTCATCTGCTGCTGGTGTTTCACTATTTCCCTGAGGTTCATTTGAAGTTTGAGGCTTTTCAACATCTTCAAGCCGCGTGCCGCCATTCGAATGACGTGTTGAAGTCGAGTGATGCTGTTCCGAATTACTGTGGGCATGAGCATTGCTCCAAGCCTTGGCTTCAGCATTCAGAGCTTCGGCATCAGGTCCGGTAAAGTTACCGCGGGCATCAAAATGCTCTCCGGCAAATTTGACCATATCTTTTAGTTTAGCTTCATCTATCTGTCCGCTTTCATACATACTTTGCAATTTTGCAGAAGTTAAAACCCCGTTAGACGGCGTGTCCCCAACTGCCGGATCGGCGTTGCCTTCCAAAATCAAACTGGCAGCCCGCGGATAGCGTTTAAACAGCATATCCAAATCATGCTGCTGTTCCGATGATAAATTATTTATATCAATACCATCAGCCGCAGCTGTCTGCTCAAACATATGAGAATCGGAATTTTCACTTCCCGTAAGATTAGCTTGTTCCTCTTTCCATTGCATAAAGCTGTCTTTTTGTTCGTATATTTTTGTATTCAAAATACTGTCATTTTCATTAATTTTTTCGCCGAGCGTAACATTTCCATCATTTTCATTAAAATATGCTCCGGCTTGTTCGGAAGCCCCAGCTCTCAAACCAGTGTCGGTATTTAAAGCTGTTTCCGGTGAAGTTTGAGCTTGCTGAGATTCCAAATCTTGTTTTGCCCCGAAGAATCCGGCAAATGCCAAACCCATGGCACTGCCCCCCAGTGTTCCCCAACGTTTAAAATTCTTTTCTTTGCGTTTTATAACAACATTTTTGGCAATATCATTCAATTCGGTTATTTTGTCCTGTTTCAAATTCAGCTTATTTTGATTTAAAACTTCTAAAATATATGCTTGCGGATCGCTTGAACGCAATTTCAAAGTTTTTTTATCCGTAGGCAATTCCGCTCCATATTGTTGCAGCATTGTATCAAGCTGTTTTTCAAACTGTCGTTGTTTTTGCGCAGCAAATTCTCCTGCTACTATACCAGATGCCACGCTGATAGCTGTTGCACTGGCGGTACGCGCCGAAATTGCCGCATTTTTCCAATCAAAATTTTTAACTCTTTCAACAAAACCCGATAACATGCTACCACCAGCGCTTGCATGACCTTCTGCTAATCTGCCGGCCAGTCCCGTAACAGAGCTTAGACCATGTTCAGCAACCGATGCCGCACCAAATCCGACTGAAACAGCTGATAATAAAGCAGTTGTTCCCATTGCAACTGCAGCCTCTTTATTTTCTTTTGAAAAGAAATAAGAGCGGTAATTTTTCGGAAATTCTTTTCCTTCCGCTTTGGCTTTTTCTGCTTTTTGCTTATAATCGTTATAATTGTTTTTAACCTGTTTATAAAGTCTATAACCTGAAAGCGCCGTCATACCAGCAATACCTGTTGTTACGCTCACTGTCGTATTAAGAACCATTGTTTTGGCCAAAGGATATAGTTTTGGATGCTTTTCGGTTTGTTTTTTATCCCATACCTTTACTTTTTCCCAAATTCCCTTGGCTTTAGTCATCAGCGACATATGCTCAGCTTTTTGCACCAATGCCGCGCCGCGGGTGCACGAAACATTTGTCCAAGCCGACTTCAAAACTTCTTTATCAGAAAACGTATTATGATCAAATGTAACCGCCTGAGTATTTATTTTATCTTGATAATTGCGAACAGCTGATAATCTGCTGCGAAAAGCGTCCAGATGTTTTTGGGCAGAAGATACATGTTCTTTATCTGCCAATTTATTATATTCCGGAACGCGCTTGGTTTCATTGAGTAAAAACTGCAAAGCAACCAATTCATCGCCTTCAATTTTTTCGGCTTTTCCAGCTCTTTCAATGACCGACATTAATTCTTGGCGAGCCGGTTTATTCAATAAAGGACGACCTTTGCACATTTGAGCCATTTCGGTTATGCTGAGCTCTTCACCATTCTCAATGCGTTTATCAGCCTCTTTTATTTTATCTTCAGGCATAGCCTCGATATATTCAGCTGGATTATCTACTTTAGGCTCTAATTGTTCATCAGCTGCAAAATCGTAATCCCCTTGCAGTTCAGGATGTTCTTTAACATATAATTGCTTTTGATATTCCTGCCAAAGCTGAACGCCTGTCTGATCCAAAACTTCGCTTGTTTTTTCGATATAAGCTTTTTTGTTGGCTTCTTTATCTTCTGTCGGGGCTTTTTGGGCTAAATCTTGAATACTTTCCAAACGCGCAAGTTCAGCCACTTCTTTTGCTGTTTTTTCATCTAAAGAAGAGAAAAATCCGCCGAAACTTTCAAAGTCATTAGTAACCTGTTGGCGTTTAACACCGTCTTCATGCGTTATTTCTTCAATCGGCTGAATATCGGCTGTTTCTTTGTCCCAAGCTTCAGCGTTGGCAACAATATCCTCATTTTCATCAATATTTCCAGAGTTTGTATCCTCTTCATACTGAGCGACCAAAGGGGCTATCTCAGCGTTAATTTTAGTATTTCGTTCCTGCGTCTGCTCGTCAACATCTTCTTTTGAATTGGAGATGTACAAATATTGCTGATATTTTTCGGCTCCTTCAGGAGTTAAGCCTTCAATTTCAAAACTTTCCAATTTTTGTTCGGCAAAGTTTTGAATACGTTTAATAGCTTCATCCACCTGCATTACCAAAGGACCGTCAATTCCATAGTTAGACAGTTGAGAAAGCTTATCCACAAGACCGGAAACCCCCTCCAAGTCACCGGATAAAGTTTTTAACAGTTCTTCAATTTCATTGTCAATTTCAGCCATGGGTAATACTCCGAATAATTTCGCTATTTTTATTGTTCAATAATATATTAAAGTTTGAGCTTCGTCAATTATTTTTGTCCTCTTTTTGGCGCTATTTTGTCAAAATGTTTTTCCAAAAATCGTTGGACAAGCATTAGTATTGCGTTATATTGGTTAACAATTATCAAACAGGAGGAAAATATGAAAAAAATTATTCCAGAAAGTTTAAAATCAGGAGATGAAATCAGAGTTATCGCACCGGCAACCGGTATTAAAATCTTATCCGAAGAATGCTTAAATTTAGCAAGGCAACGTTTGGAAGCCATGGGATTAAAAGTTACTTTCGGACGCAACACCACCGCAGACAATTGGGATATGAGCGGTTCAACCAGCATTGAAAAAAGACTTGAAGATCTTCACGAGGCCTTTGCCGACCAAAATGTCAAAGGCATTTTTACAGCTATCGGCGGCAGCAATTCTAACCAGTTGTTATCGGCAATCGACTACAAACTGATTGCCGCAAATCCTAAAGTTTTTTGCGGATTTTCAGATATTACGGCTTTGCTCAACGCCATTTACGCTCAAACCGGAATGATTACTTTCTCTGGACCGCACTTCAGCTCTTTCGGCATGCTTAAGGGCATTGATTACACTATTGATAATATGAAAAAAATATTATTTGAAAATAAAACAAATAATCTTACGCCTTCAGCTGAATGGAGCGATGATTTATGGTTCATTGATCAGCAAAACCGCCAATTTATCAAAAACGAAGGTTACTGGTATTTGCAAACAGGCAAAGCTAATGGCACTTTGGTTGGCGGTAATTTGGGCACTTTCAATTTGCTGCTGGGAACAAAATTCCGTCCCGCCTTTGAAAAAGATACAATTTTGTTTATTGAAGATACCGAAGGTTCAGATATTGCTGACTTTACCCGTAATTTTCAGGCTCTTATTCAACAACCTGACTTTGAAAATGTAAAAGGAATTTTAATCGGAAGATTCCAAAAAAATTCAAAAGTCAGCAGGGAACAACTTGAATTTATGGTTAAACGCTTTGAAAAAGATCTAAAAGGAATTCCTGTCACAGCCAACCTTGATTTTGGACACAGCACGCCTTTGCTTACTATTCCGGTCGGCGGACAAGCTATTATTAATGAAGCTCAAATAAGTCTTTCAATATAATCAATAATGGCGGCGGTGATGGCGGTAATGATGATACCCTATTGCCGCTCCGCCTACAACAGCGGCGGTTCCGACTAACCATACTGCGTCATCATCTCTGTAATAGTTATCATAACGGGGTTTGCGAATGTAATAAATATCATCCGGTTCATGAGCATTATTTACTATGGTTACGGTTGTGACGGGAGCTTGTTCCCGCACAACAACAACCTGTGCATTTTGGTTTGGCGTGTAAACAACAGGGGTTACTATTTTTGCTTGAGCATTGGCGTTAAATGCCGCTAGCAATGCGGTTAAAAACGATATACCGAATATTTTCCGTTTCATTGTTTTTCTCCGAAAAGTCAATATTTTCTATGATAAATGTTCATATAAAATTTTGCAACCAAGTAATATTAAAATAATGCCGGCTGCAATCTGCATAACTTTGGTCGGCAATTTTTTCAAACAACAACTGGCACAGAAGCCGCACAGCGTGCAAACAAAACAAATCAATCCGATAACCAGCGCTGAAGCGATAATATTTACCGGCATAAAATAAAGGCTAATACCTGACACACAAGCATCAATACTGGTTGCCACACCGATAACAAACAAAGTTTTCAAGGTTAATTTTTTAGGCAATTTAACATTTTCATCTTCACCGCGAAGAGCCGCAATTATAACGTTTAGTCCCAAAATAAAAAACACGGTAAATGCCAGCCAATGGTCAACGGCTTCAATATACTTATGGACAGATCCTGTGGCCAGCCAACCGATAATCGGAAAAACAAACTGTCCTAAACCCGTCGCTGCTCCAAGTTTCAGACCATTGTGCAAAGTTTTCTTTTTTAAGATTAACCCATACGAAAAAGCCACGGTAAAAGCGTCGGCTGAAAGAGCAAAAGCCAACAAAACAACGCCAAGCATTATTTATCCTTTTATAAAAATGAACAATGCTTGGTGTTGTATTAAATTATTTTCGTATAATCAAGCTTTAATTTCTCAATATGCTGATATTATGCGCCTCCGGACGGCCAACCTTATCCGGAATAATTTCAAAAGAAAGCTCCTGTCCTTCGCTAATACGTTCCAATCCTGATTTTTGAATTGCGGTAATATGAACAAAAATATCTTTTTCATTTGCCGGTGTTTTTATAAATCCATAACCTTTTTTGTTGTTAAACCATTTTACTGTTCCATTTAGCATGTTAGTTCCTTTGTAATATAATTAAAACATGTCGCCCATGCGGCTATTTGGATTTAAGCATGGTTTTGTAATTTTCAACGGCAGGAGTTTTATTTTTTTAACATTTTTATTTTATCAGCCAAACAGAAAGCTGAATCGATAATTTCATCTTCTTCAGCAACTTTTCCGTTTTCCATAATTATTTTTCCATCGCAAATCACATCACTGATGCAGGAACTGTCAGCAGCATAAACTAAATTTGAAATCAAATTATAATTCGGCGTCAAAAACGGATTTCTAAGATCAAGCAACAGACAGTCGGCCAAAGCCCCTTCTCTTATTTCTCCGGCATCAAGTCCGAACGCACGGGCGCCGTTGCGTGTCGCTGCGGTAAATATTTCTTCCGCCGTTCCGGCTAAAGCGGAATTTGCTTCGACCTTAGCTGCCAAAGAACAAATTTTCATCGATTCAATCATACTTAAATTGTTATTAGAACTGGCTCCATCAGTTCCCAGTGTAATTTTATCAGGCATTTCACTAAACAAGTGTTTAAACATAAACAATCCCGAATTTAATTTTAAATTGGAAGTCGGATTGGTAGAAATACAACATCCGCGTTTTTTGATTAAATCAATATCTTCATTTGACAGGTGAACAGCATGAGCCAACACGGTTTTTGGGGTTAAAAGTCCCAAACTGTCAAGTTTTGCCACCGGAGACATTCCGCATTTTTTCATACATTCTTCAACTTCCTGCTTAGTTTCTGAAACGTGAATTTGCATATACCACCCCTGCTCTTCAGCAACTTTTGCAGCATAGCGGAACAAATCATCGGAAACAGTATAAACGGCATGACAGGATAAACATTTGATTATTCTTTCGGGACAGGGATTTACACTTTTAATAAAATTGATTGTATCTGCTTTTTTTTGTTCAAATTTTGCCGCATCAAACATATCCATTTCCACTCGGGAAACCGCAGCGCGCATTCCCATTTCAGCAACCGCACGCATTGTCTGTTCTCCAAAAAAATACATATCAGCAAAAAAAACCGTTCCAGATTTAATCATTTCAAGCAAGGCTAAGCGGCTGGCCGTATAAATATCTTCAGGCGTCAATTTATCTTCAATCGGCCAAATATCTTTGCTTAGCCATTCGAACAAAGGCTTATCATCACTATAGCCGCGCAAAATAGACATTGCAGCATGATTGTGCGTATTATAAAAAGCCGGCGAAATTGCTTTATGCGAACCATCTATAACACAATCGGCTTTTTCTTCAAAATTCTGAGCAATTTTGGCAAATCGGTTATTTTTTATGTACACATTGGTTTTTTGTCCGTTGTGTAAAACATTTTTAATTAAAATTGACATTTTTGTTTCCTGTTTTATTTTATATTTGTGTAATTTAAAACAGTTTGCGTAATTATGGAAGAAAAAATTTTAGAACAACGACTTATTGATATTGAAATCAATTTGGCCAATCAGGAAAAAATTCTTGATGAATTAAACAGTGTGGTAATTGAGCAAGGTAAAATCATCGACCGCTTATCAGCTCAAAACAAAATCTTGTTAGAAGCGCTAAAAGAAGATACCGTAAAACCTTTAAGTGAAGAAACTCCGCCGCCGCATTATTGAATTTATGCCCATTGCGCTTATATTTCTCCATATAATAAACATGGAGAAACAAAAATGAACGAAAACAATAAGAAGCAATGGGTTTGCACTGTCTGCGGCTATGTTTATGACGGAGATATTCCTTTTGAAGATTTGCCGGAAGACTGGTTTTGTCCGATTTGCGGCGTTGGAAAAGATTTTTTTGAACTGCGTTAATCTATTACTCTGGCAACCGTTAAAATATCAATAGATTTTGCTCCTGCTTTGCGTAAAGCGCGCGCAGATTCTTTCAGCGTTGAACCGGTCGTCATAACATCATCAATCAAGATAACGCGTTTTCCTTTAACACGTTCGGGATATTTTACACTGAAAGCATCTTTTACGTTTCCGACTCTGTCACGCCCTGAAAATTCTGTTTGAGGCCGTGTTCTTTTATGTCTTACAAGTGAAAAATTATCCACCGGCAAATTTATCATTTTTCCTAATTTTTCCGCTAATAATGATGATTGGTTGTAGCGGCGTTTTATCAATCTGGTATAATGCAAAGGCACAGGAATTAAAACATCGGCCCCTTGTTCAAAAATGTCGGCACCGGCTACTTTTAACATTGCCGCCAACAAACCTGCATTTTCAGTCTTATCCAGAAATTTAAATCCTAAAATTAAATTTTTATTGCTTTCATCATAAAACATTGCTGAACGCGACAAACGGTAAAAGCTGCGTTTACGCCCTGCACAACCTGAGCAGAGCATTTTACTTTCATCGTTTTCTTCAAAAAGCGGATGCCCGCATTTTTTGCAATAAGGCGGAGTGATAAAATTAATGGATTTAAAACATTCCGGACAAAGATAATTTGGCTCAGAAAGCACTTTTCCGCATTTTAAACAACGGCGGGGCAAAATAAAATCCAAAAAGCAATCTAATATGTGAGCCAGCATCTATTTAAATAAATCAGCCAATTTTTCATGAATTTGATTTATATTATCCACAACGTCAATTCCGGCATCTGACATTGTTTTTTTCTTTCCTTCGGCTGTTATGCGCCCGCGGGTAATAACATCACCGGCGTAACCGACATGCCGACTGAAGGTTAAATCGTTTCCTGCAACAAATCCTATAACCGGTTTAGGATTTTTGCATGAGGCATACCACTGCGCCCCTTGTTCTTCAAATTGTCCGCTCATTTGTCCGATTAAAACAATCGCTTTTGTATTATCATCTTCATGAAACAATTTTAAGGTTTCGACAAAATCCATCCCGATAACCATATCATCCCCCAAACCTATGACCGTTGACTGACCTAATCCGGCACGGCGCGTTTCCAGCACCGCTTCATAAGTTAAAGTTGAAGATCTTGAAACAATTCCTATATTTCCGCGGTTATGGATATTTTCGGGAAAAGTTCCAAGTCTTGCTTCTTCCGGCGTTATCATCCCCGGAGTATTCGGACCGATTAGGCGGGTATTTGTTCCTTTTAAAATATTTCTGATTTCAAGCATATCTCTGACCGGAACATTATCAGAGATACAGACGACTAACTTTATTCCGGCTTTTGCCGCTCCACTGACCGCCGATTTAACCGCCTGCGCCGGAACAAAAACAATCGAAGCTTCTGCTCCCGTTTCGGCAACGGCCTCTTTTACGGTATCAAAAACAGGAACGCCGAGATGAAACATTCCGCCTTTTCCCGGAGTTACACCGGCAACAATTTGTGTACCGTAGTCAATTGAACGGCGAACATGGAAAGAGGCCTGCGTGCCGGTTATGCCTTGAACCAAAACTTTGGTGTTTTTATCCGCTAAAATCGCCATTATTCCTCCATATCCACCGCTGTCAAAATTTTATCGACCGCATCTTCCATTGTATCAGCCATAATTAAAGGAAGCTTTGCCTGTTTCAAAGCATCACAGGCTTCATCACGGTTTGTTCCTTCCAAGCGCACTACCAATGGAATATTCATTCCAACTTCAGCGGCGGCGTCAATAATTCCGTCTGCAATCAAATCACAACGCAGAAATCCGCCTAAAATATAAATAACTATACCTTCCACCCGCGGATTTCCGGCAATGATTTTTATTCCGGCAGCAATTTTATCGCGGTCAAAACTTCCTTTTACATTTAAGGTGCAGGCAATCGAATCGGCTCCGTTTCTCATTAAATTCATCATAGCCAGAGCCAAGCCGTCACCGTTAACAATACAGCCTATATTTCCGTTATATTCATGATATGAAAAGCCATAACGCAAAGATTTCAATTCACGGGTATTTGTTTCATAATCATCTTGAAAATGTTTGTATTCGCTATGACGGTAGGCAGCGTGTTCATCCAAAGATATTTTAGCATCTAAAGCAACGATATCACCATTTTTCAAAACTCCCGCAGGATTGATTTCAATCATTAAAGCATCGTTGGCTACAAAAGTTTTAAACATACCGCGGATAAAATTATGAAAACTGTCTTCGCTTTTTTTCTGCAATTTCAAAAATTCGGCTACCTGACTTGTTTGAGCGCGAGTTGGTCCATTTAAATCAAGAGGCAGACGTAAAATTTTATCAGGAGAATTTGCAACAATACTAACAATATCGTCATCACGCGTATTAGCCACCAATAAGGTAATGGCGGGCAAGGTTCGATCTATTGCCATTCCCAAATAAAATGTATGCCCGACTTTGTTATACGCTTCCACATAAATGCGACTGACCAAACGCCCTTTAGCACCGGTTTGCGAAGTTACTAAAGTTGCGCCCAACATTTCTTCGGCATTGGAATAAACATCCTTTAAAGTATGGACTATTCTTATTCCGCCGGATTGTCCGGCTCTTTGCTCCAGAAAATGTCCGCTATTACGCGCGCCGGAATGAATTTGAGCTTTCAAAACCCATGGCCCCCGCACTGAAATACGGCGGGCAACATCTCTGGCCTCTTTTGGAGTGTATGCTATTTTACCTTTCGGAATTTTAATTCCGTTTGCGCTTAAAAGCTGTTTTGCCTGATATTCGTGAATATCCATAAAAATCTCTCATTGCCGTTAACACTGAGCATAAAATTTTATTTTTTCAACCATCGCGCTCAATCCATTGCGGCGGCTGGGCGACAAATGCTCTTCCAATCCCATTTTAACAAAAATATTGTTAACTTCAATCTCTTTGATTTCTTTCTTCGACTTGTGGTTAAAAATGCTTAGCACAACAAAAATCAACCCTCTGACGATCATGGCATCGCTATCCCCTCTGAACGAGATTGTGCCGTCATCGGAAAAAGCCGGCACCAACCAAACTTGCGACTGGCATCCTACCACTTTCCAAGCATCTGTTTTGCAGTTTTCTTCTAACGGAGGAAGTTTTTCTCCCAAATCAATAAGGTAACGGTACTTATCTTCCCAATCATCTAAAATTTCAAAATTTTCAATTAATTCTTCTATTGGCATAGTGTTTCATCCTGTTTTTTATGGTTTAGCACCAATATCCGCAAAGGTCTATTGTTTTTTGTTAAAGTATTTGACTATACAGCGCAAAAAATATATAATTATTTCGTTTTATTAAAGGTTTTAAGTAAGGTTCACGCATGAAAATTTCTATTCGCAGTCTTGAAAAAAAACTCAGCCAAATCTTGCCGTTGGCCGAGGCATATCAACGTTCATACAACAAACTTTCCAACGGATATAAATCTCAGGAAGAAATGGCGCTTTATACCAAAGGCTATTTTTTGAAAAAATTATGGAAAATGGCTGAAAATAAAGATTCTGTTGTTGCTGTTTTGTATGTCGATGATAAACCGCGAGGATTTGTACGCTATTCAGCAATTCCCGAATATTATACAAATCCGATTGACGGCAAAACCAGTGATACTGAGAAAGGCATGTTGGATGGTTTTGAATTTGCTTGGTCAAGAAAAGTTAATTTTTCACGCAATGTTCAGCTTGACAATAAAACTTTGATTGTGAACCAAATTTATTTGGATCCGCAAGTACAACGCTGCGGACTTGGCACATATTTGCTGAGCAAGACCATTCCGGAACTGAAAAAACAAGGATACGAAAGTTTAATCATTGAATATAACGCAAATAACAGCAATGCCGAAAAATTTTATAAGGGAATTGGATTTAAGGCTTTTGCGAAAACACAAGATTTTGACCATATTATCAAAAAAGACGGACACACAACCTTTTGCATAAGCGATGTGGAAATTGCCCACACAACAATAGATAACGCCCTTGCGACCATGCGTGATAAACAACTTAACCAAACATATATCACAATGATGCAGAAACGGAACGGACATGCTTATTGATAACATCATTGAAATGATGAAAATAAAAAGTATTTCTGGAAATATTGCAGAAATACGACAGGTTTTTTCTTTGGTAAAAAAACTATATGCTAAAGAAGGAGTTTTTGTCAGCGAATGGAATTTTGAAGGTGCTTCCCCCGTACTTTTGTTAGCTAACTGCACCGGATATGATTTTGATGTCGCCACCATCGGTCATTTGGACGTTGTCCCCGCCAAAGATGAGCTTTTTAATCCACGCATTGAAAACGGAAACTTATATGGACGCGGCGGATTGGATATGAAAGCTTCTGTTGCCGTTTGTTTGGAAACTTTACTTTATACCATCGGCAAAAATATTCGTTTCGGCGTTTTAATCACATCCGATGAAGAAAACACATCGAATGGTATGAAAGCCATGCAAAAAGCCGATATTATCAATGCAAAAATTGTTCTTGATACAGATTCCGGCGATTTATTTCATCTGGTTGAAAAATACAAACATCCGGTCAGTGTTGAAGTGAATGCCAAAGGCGAGAATGCTCACAGTTCCCGTCCCTGGAACGGTATAAACGCAATCGGACGTTTAATAAATTGCATAAAAGAATTAGAAAAAGATTTTCCTCCTTATGACAAAGACGGTAATAAACCAGAAAACAGCTGGGTGGATACGATGGTTGTTACCGCTTTAAATTCGCCCACCACTTACAATGTCGTTCCTGCAGAAGCCTCAGCACGACTCAATTTCAGATTGACTGAGAAAACTTCTTTGCCGCAATTGGAACAAATTCTTGCAGCAGCCTGTGAAAAATGTCATTGCTGTTATAAAATTTTACTTTCCAGTCGCGGTGTATATATGGATGCATCGTCGCCGGCAATTCAGCAATATCTAAAAACAGCGGAACAGGTTTTAAAACATCCGGTTGCCATAACCACTTCATGCGGCGCAACAGATTCTCGAATGTTTGCCAACAAATCGACGATTGTTATGCATAGCATTAACGGTGAAAATATGCACGGAGACAATGAATATGCAGAGATATCTTCGATTTATGAACTATCTGCAATTCAAAAAGCTTTTATAGACAGTCTGCTTTAAAACATTTCCAAAATAGCTTTAGCCTCTTCCGTCAAGCGATCCGGCGACCATGCGGGTTCCCAAACTAAATTGACTTTGGCTATTCCCACACCGTCAAGTGCGGCAAGCGCCGCCGCTGCCTGCCCCGGAAGAACACCGGCAACAGGACAAGTGGGCGCAGTAAGCGTCATATCAACTTCAACATTACCATCAAGAGATTGACGTATATCATAAACCAACCCGAGATCATATATATTAATCATAATTTCGGGATCGCATATTGTACGCAAAGCTTCAATTAATTGATCTTTAGAAGCCAAAGGCGTGCCTTCCGGCAAAACCGTTCCTTCGCTGACGGAAAACTCTTCTACCGGAGCTTGCGCAGACATTGCCTGCAACAACTCTAATTCTTTTTCTTCCATATCAAATTCTTCACTCATTTTTTTGCCTATTTGAAAAAGGTTTTAGCTTTTTCCAAAGCCATAACAAAACGATCTATATCCTCATAATTTGTATATAGTCCAAACGAAGCGCGTGCTAAAGAAGTGTACCCCATACGGTTGACAATAGGCTGAGCGCAATGATGTCCGGTGCGTATTGCAACCCCTTCTTTATCTAAAATAAAGGCAACATCTTGCGGATGAATATTTCCCAAAGCAAAAGCAAAAACTCCGCCTTTATCCGGTGCATTTCCAATTATTTTCAAATCTTTTACTTCCGAAAAACGATTTTTAGCATATTTAATCAGGTTTTGCTCATGTTCCTCAATGTTATCCATACCTAATTTTTGCATATAATTCAGAGCAGCTCCCAAACCTATTGCCTGAACAATTGCCGGAGTACCTGCCTCAAAACGAGCCGGAGGCAGAGCATAGGTTGTTTTTTCGTATGTAACTTCATCAACCATATCTCCTCCAAATTGATAAGGAGGCATTTCCGCCAACAAATCATATTTGCCATACAAACAGCCGATACCGCTCGGACCATAGAGTTTATGTCCGGAAAAAGCTAAAAAATCACAATTAAGTTCTTTAACGTCAAGTTTGGTGTGCACTATTGCCTGACAGGCATCTATCAAACACAATGCTCCGGCAAGATGTGCCGCGCGGATAATTTCTTTAATCGGAAACACTGTGCCTAGCACATTTGACATAGCTGTCACACCAACCAACCGCACTTTGGAATTAAGTTTTTTGTAAAAATCTTCGGCATTGAAACTTCCGTCATCATTGACTTTGAAAAAGTTTAATGTACAGCCGGTTTTGTCCCGAACATATTGCCACGGAACCAAATTTGCATGATGTTCGGCTTCGGAAAGCAAAATTTCATCACCGGATTTTAAATTATTCAATCCCCAAGAGGCTGCCACCAAATTTATACCTTCGGTTGCGGATCGGGTAAAAATAATTTCGTTATCGTCAGAAGCATTGATAAATCTTCTGACAATTTCTCTTGCTTTTTCATACTCTGACGTTGCCTGCTCCGAAAAGTAATAATTACCGCGATGAACATTGGCATAATCATAAATATAAGTATGAACGATTTTGTCTATAACTTCCTGAGGTTTCATGGCCGAAGCCGCTGAATCCAAAAATGTATTCGGATGACCGTTTACCTTTAGCGCAAGATTAGGAAAATCATTTCTAATTTTTTCTATATCATACATTCGACCGCATCCATTCTTTGATTTTTTCATCATCAATCAAATTCATAACTTCCAACAAATAAGCATCTATCAACAACTGTTTGGCTTCGGCTTCGCCGATGCCGCGGGACTGCATATAAAACATTTGTTCTTTATCCAATTGTCCGCAAGCTGCACCGTGTGAACATTTTACATTATCCGCATAAATTTCAAGTTCTGGTTTAACGTCAATTTCTGCCGTATCGCTTAACAGCAATGCTCTATGGAGCTGATGACCTTCGGTTTCCTGAGCGTCTTTCTCTATACGGATTTTCCCTTGAAAAACACCTCTGGCCTCTCCGCCGACAACACCTTTTATAAGCTGCGACGATTTTGTTTTGGAAGAAATATGTTCAATATCGGTTGTGGTATCTATTGTCGCCCAACCGTTCATGATATAAGCTGCATCGACTTCGGCCACTGCATTTTCCTGCAGCAATTCCACTTTAGTTTCATTACGGCCGAGATCCGCGCCTTTTTGCAAACAAAAGCTCTTATAATCAGCACCAGATTTAACACGGGCATAGTTAAGCGCTATATGCACGGCTTTAAAAGCTTCATTTTGGAATTTATAATGTTTAATTTCCGCTTGCGGTGCCAAATAAAATTCATTGACAATATTGTTAAAATAACGGTCTTTGTCCGCTCCCGCATGAGTATAATATTCTACAATCGCAGCCGAGGCATTATTTTCCGCAACAAAAACATTGCAAATATGATTAACCAAATGTTCTGTCGTATCAGTATGATAGATAATAACAATAGGCTTTGAAAGTTTTAAGTTTCGCTCAAAAACAAAAAACAAACCTTCTTCCAAAAAAGCACTGTTCAGCGCCGCAAAAGGATATTTTTGTAAATCAATATATTTTCCGATATAATTTTTAGCTTCGCCTTCAACCACCGCCTGCATTAATGTCATCAATTCGACACCAGCCGGAAAATCGGGATACAAAGGAACAAACTTACCATTATAAAAATGAATTTGATAAGCATCAAACGGCAAATCTACGAATAAATCAGGATTTTTTTTGCAATGACATTCATGACTGCAGCCACAGTCATCATTTTCATTATGATTATGGCAATGACAATGGCATTCTTGTTCAGATAATTCTTCTAAAAATTTTGATGGAGAATATATAAAATCTTCACCATTCAAATTATGGAGCTTGGTATATCTCCATGCTTCGTTTTTAACTGTTGGAAGCAAAAAACTGTTGCGCCCTTCGGCGCGAACGCCGTCAAGCCAGGGAATATTTTCCCCGAATAATGGAATTTCAGGCAATAATCCGGTCATTATTTTTCTTTCACATAAGCGGCGTAACCGTTCATTTCAATTTCTTCAGACAAACTTTTATCACCCGACTTAACAATATGTCCATCGGCAAAAACATGAACAAAATCAGGCTCGATATAATTCAAAAGCTTTTGATAATGCGTAATAACCAACAAAGAACGATGTCCATCCAGCATAGCATTCACTCCATTGGCAACAACCTTAACGGCATCAATATCCAATCCAGAATCTGCTTCATCCAAAATGGCCAAACGCGGTTTTAACACGGCCATTTGCAAAGCTTCCAATCTCTTTTTCTCACCGCCCGAAAAACCAACATTAACCGGACGTTTTAACATTTCGCCGTCAATTCCCAATTTTTTGGCCTCAGCGCGCAGCATTTTAATAAATTCCATTGTATCCAATTCAGGCTGTCCATAATATTGACGCTGCGCATTAACCGCATGCTTTAGAAAACTGGTTACGGGAACTCCGGGAATTTCAACCGGATATTGCATAATCAGAAACAGTCCTTCGCGGGCGCGGTCTTCAACAGACATTTGAGTTAAATCTTTACCATGGAAACGGATGATTCCCGATGTTATTTCATAACCGGGTTTACCCGTTAGAACATGGGACAAAGTTGATTTTCCAGCCCCATTCGGTCCCATAATGGCGTGAACTTCGCCTTCATTAACAACCAAATTGAAATTTTTGATAATTTCTTTACTGCCAACGCGGGCGCACAAATCTTCTATTTCCAGCAATGGCTCAGTCATTATTTTTTTTCTCCCATTCATCCAGACGTTTTTCTATAACTTTTATTTTTTCGGCTTTATAAGCTTCAACCTCACGGCCGATTTGATAGCAATATTTCAGCTGCTCCAACATAATTTCAACATCTGCCGTTTCTTCAATCAATTCGGCGATATTATCTTTTTTGCGATTGACATTTTTTAAAATTTCTTTGGTCAATTCGCTCATTTCTTCAATAACTTGCAACATCTGAGGTTCTTTACCCCAAACAGCAACAGCCCGTTCGTAAATATTCATCAGCCGATGCTCCCCTCCAGATTGACATTAATTAATTTTGCAGCTTCTATGGCAAATTCCATCGGCAATTGCTGCATTACTTCTTTGCAAAATCCGCTGACAATCAAACTGACCGCATCTTCTTCGCTAATTCCTCGGCTGCGACAGTAGAACAATTGTTCATCACTGATTTTTGAAGTTGTAGCCTCATGCTCCAAACAAGCTGTTTTATTTCTATTTTCAATATAAGGAACCGTATGAGAACCGCAAGTCGAGCCTATAAGCAAACTATCGCACTGCGAATAATTATGTGCATTTTCGGCATTGGGCGCAATACGAACCAAACCGCGATAAGTTTGATTTGACCTTCCGGCTGAAATTCCTTTTGATATAATCCGTGATTTTGTATTTTTTCCGATATGTATCATTTTTGTACCGGTATCAGCTTGCTGATAATTATTGGTTAATGCCACCGAATAAAATTCACCAACCGAATTATCCCCCTGCAGCACACAAGAAGGATATTTCCATGTAACAGCGGATCCCGTTTCGACCTGTGTCCACGATACTTTCGAATTTGTCCCTCGGCAGGCCGCTCGTTTGGTAACAAAATTATACACGCCGCCTTTGCCGTTTTTATCTCCGGGATACCAATTTTGAACTGTAGAATATTTAACCTCGGCATTATTCAATACCACAATTTCGACAATTGCCGCATGCAATTGATTTTCATCACGCTGCGGCGCCGTACAGCCTTCCAAATAAGAAACATAGCTGTCGTCATCCGCCACAATCAACGTGCGTTCAAATTGTCCGGTATTTTTTGCATTAATTCTGAAATATGTCGATAACTCCATTGGGCAGCGCACGCCTTTTGGAATATAGACAAAAGATCCATCGGTAAACACTGCTGAATTCAAACAGGCAAAAAAATTATCCGTATAAGGCACTACCGAACCTAAATATTTTTTCACCAATTCCGGATATTCGCGAATAGCTTCAGAAATAGAACAGAAAATAACACCTTTTTCAGCAAGTTTTGCGCGATAAGTCGTTGCCACGGACACACTGTCAAAAACAGCATCAACAGCAACAACTCCGGCCAAAGCTTCTTGTTCTTTAAGAGGAATTCCCAATTTGTCATATGTTTTCAACAATTCGGGATTAACCTCGTCCAAACTTTTCGGAGCTGTTTTTTGCTGAGGAGCCGAATAGTAATACAAATCCTGATAATCTATTTTATCATAATCTAATTTTGCCCATGTCGGTTCTTGCATATTCTGCCAAAATTCAAAAGCTTTAAGACGGCGTTCCAATAGCCATTCAGGTTCATTTTTTTTGGAAGAAATCAAACGGATAATATCGGCGCTAAGTCCTTTGGGAACAGTGTCCGTTTTTATATCAGTGACAAAGCCGTATTTATATTTGTCGCCGCTTTCATCAATAATCTGTTTTATATCCGCATTTTTATCCATTTTCCGCACATATCCGATTGTTTATTTTTCGTCTGCATTGTACTTTTTTTGCTTTAAAATGCAAGTTCTTATTTGGTTATAAATAAAAAATTAAACATCTCAGGGTTACACTGCCGTAAGCTGTTTGAGAGGTTTAAAAAATTGCGTATTTTATCCACATTGCTTATACTTATATGGCTGTCAGGATGCAGCAGTTGGTGGGGAAGCACACCGGCTGAAATTGTCGTTAGCCACGGCGATACTTTATACAGCCTGTCCAAACGCTATGACATACAATTACGCGACTTAATCGATGCCAACAACCTTGTTCCGCCCTACACTCTGCGTATCGGACAGGTTTTGAAAGTTCCGGCCAACAATTATCACACCATTGCCAAAGGCGATACTTTATACAGCATTTCACGACGATACAATATTGATGTGAAGACTTTGGCCGCAAATAATAATTTGGAAGCTCCATACACATTAATTGTAGGACAAAGATTATCCATAAACGGAACAAGCCGTCAAACAAACACTTATCAAAAACCTGTAACCTCATCAACCAAAGCTGCCTCCTCTACACAAAACAGGCGCTATTCCTCAAAATATACAAACACAACAACAAACAAAAGCACTAAAGTATCAAAATACCGCAAAACAAAATTTTCATGGCCGGTACGAGGAACCATTGTTTCAAAATACGGGACAATCGGCAAAGGCCGCGCAAACGACGGCATAAACATAAAAGCGGCACGAGGCGCAACAGTAAAAGCCGCCGACAAAGGCTCCGTAGCTTATGCCGGCAACGAGCTCAAAGGTTTTGGAAATCTAATTCTCATCAAACACGATGACGGATGGATTACAGCTTATGCGCATAACGACAAACTGTTAGTAAAAAAGGGGCAGCGAGTTACACGCGGTGAAAAAATAGCAACAGTCGGCTCAACCGGCGGCGTCAATACCCCGCAGCTCCATTTTGAAATCCGTTCCGGAAAAAATCCGGTTAACCCTGTTTTATATTTGCAATAATACAATTAACCGCAATAAATTGTTGAAGATTTTACTTTTAAATATTGTTATCTATGGATATTGGTGTATATTCGTGCCTAGTTTTAGTTATTTTAAGGAGAATAACATGTTTATAAACGACGCTTTTGCACAGACGGCAGGTGTAGCCGCTACCGGCTCTACCATGGGAGTTCTTGTGCAGCTGCTTCTTATTTTCATCATTTTTTATTTTATTTTAATTCGCCCGCAGCAAAAGAAAATCCGTGCGCATGAAACCATGCTTAACGCTATAAAAAAAGGCGATAAAATTATTACCGGCGGCGGAATTTGCGCCATTGTCGAAAAAGTTAACGAAGACAAGTTGGATGTGAAAATCGCCGAAGGTGTAACTGTAACAGTCTATCGTGCAACTGTCCGCGATGTTATCGACGAAAAGGTTGTATTGCCGACTGCAAAAGCAGAAAAAACTTCTAAAAACAAAAAGAAATAAGAGGATTTTTTTATGTATAAACTATCCAAAACCAGAGTTTATATTATTTTGGCCATTTGTTTGGTCGGAATATTTTTTGCGGTTCCGAACTTTTTAGGCGGGAAAATTAATCTGCCTCAATGGTGGAAACCGGTCAACCTCGGACTTGATTTGCAAGGCGGATCAAACCTGTTATTGCAAGTACAAATTGACGATGTGTTAAAAGACAGAATGTCATTGCTTGAAGATTCCGTACGCCAGTCTTTACGTGAAAATAAAATTCGTTACCAAAATTTGAAAGCCGGTGCAGACAGCGTTAAGGTTAAAATTGACAATATAAATGCCCGTACCAAAGCTGTTGCTCAATTCAGAAAATTGGAAGAAGGATTGAATGTTTCCGAAAACGGAGACGGCGTAATTGAACTTAAATACACCGATCAGGCTTTGACACAATTGAAAATGAAAATTGTAGACCAGTCTATTGAAATTGTCCGCCGCCGTATTGATGCCGCCGGAACTAAAGAACCATCGATTCAAAGACAAGGTGCCGACAGAATTACAGTACAGCTCCCCGGAGAACAAAATCCTGAATACGTAAAATCATTGTTGGGAAAAACAGCCAAATTATCGTTTAATTTGGTTGACAGCCGAACCACTGCAGCTGATGCACGCCGCGGTAAGTTAAGCAGCAACTCCCGTTTGATTACCGGTGAAAACGGCGAAACATTGGTTATCAGCCGTAAATCTGTTGTTACCGGAGAACATTTGGTTGACGCAGCTGCTTCTTTCCAAGACGGACAGCCGGTTGTAAGCTTTAAGTTTGACAGTATCGGCAGCAAAAAATTTGGTGAAGCAACCTCTAAAAATGTTAATGAAAGATTGGCTATTGTACTTGACAATGAAGTCATTTCAGCTCCGAACATCAACAGCCCGATTACCGGAGGTTCAGGTATAATTTCCGGAAACTTTACTATTGAATCAGCCGGCGAATTGGCTATGCTGCTTCGATCAGGCGCATTGCCCGCTCCGTTGGAAGTTATTGAAGAGAGAACTGTTGGCGCTGGTTTAGGTTCAGACTCTATTAACGCCGGCATCTTTGCCTCCGTAATAGGTTTAATATGCGTAGTTGCATTTATGATTGCCGCTTACGGATTGTTCGGTATTTTTACAACGGTTGCAGTATTCCTTAACTTGTTCCTGATGTTAGGCGTACTGAGCGTTATCGGCGCAACTTTAACCTTACCGGGTATTGCCGGTGTTATTTTAACAATCGGTATGGCTGTCGATGCCAACGTATTGATATTTGAAAGAATGCGCGAGGAAGTTAATCACGGACGTTCAACAAAAGATGCTGCTGAAGCAGGATTTACTGAAGCTTGGGCAACAATTGTTGACTCTAACTTGACAACGCTGGTTGCCGCTTTTGTTCTGTTGTATTTCGGCACAGGTCCGGTCAGAGGTTTTGCCGTCACCCTGGCAATAGGTATTGCTACGTCAATGTTTACCTCGGTTACCGTAACCAGATTAATTATTACCGGCTGGATTATGAAATATAAACCAACCAAACTGCCTATTTAATTTGAAAGAGGATGATATAAAATGAAGATATTCAGCTGGGTGACAAAAGACACCACTATCGATTTCTTAAAATATAGAAAATTGGGATATGCAATTTCAATTACTATGTGCATAGTTTCGATTTTAAGTATCGCTTTCAAAGGCTTTAATTACGGCATTGATTTTTCCGGCGGTATTTTAATTGAGGTTAAAAGCCCTGAAATTATCAACATGGAAGAAATGCGCAAAAAGCTTGAAACTGTTGATCTTGACGACATTAATCTACAATCCATCGGCGAAAACGGCGATGAAATGATGATTCGCGCACAAGCCAAAGAGTTAGACGAAAAAGCTCAAATGGCTGCCGTCAACCAAATCAAAACCACTTTAGGCAGTGATTTTGAATATCGCAAAGTAGAATTGGTTGGTCCGCAAGTCGGCGATGAATTGAAAAAAGCCGGTATAATAGCTTCTTTGATTGCTGTTTTGGCAATTACATTCTATATTTGGTTCCGTTTTGAATGGCAATTTGCTCTCGGAGCTATGATTGGATTGTTTCATGATTTGCTGACAACTGTCGGTTTATTGTCATTGTTGGGTTTTGATGTAAGTCTGACAACGGTTGCCGCCATTTTAACTTTGGCTGGTTATTCCGTAAATGATACCGTTGTTAACTATGACCGTATCCGCGAAAACTTACGCAAATTTAAGAAAATGCCGCAGTACGAATTGTTAAACAAAAGTACTAATGATATTTTCTCCCGCACAATTTTGACAGGTATTACAACTTTATTAGCTTCTTTAGCTTTGTTTATCTTCGGCGGCGAGGCTTTGCGCAGTTTTTCATTTGTCATTGTTTGGGGAGTTATCGTAGGGACTTATTCATCTATTTATGTTTCAACAACAATGATGAATTTGTTTGATTTGCGCGCGAACCAAAATGCAGATA
>SAMEA3663124__coassemble_24_pt1 | contig 73246 bp, 69 predicted proteins | sample SAMEA3663124__metabat2_low_PE_007 | metagenome-assembled genome bin SAMEA3663124 (sample SAMEA3663124) | pig gut metagenome | biome: pig gut; feature: pig-associated habitat; material: faeces | place: Denmark | collected 2012
CACTACCGATAATGCTGTGTTTCCACAATCTCACATCTGAGAAAGAAATTATTTTTTCTGCCATAGATATAAAATTAAATATATTTAAAATAATAAAAGAAACTATTTAAAATATAAGCTTTTAAGTCTTTATTGTCAAACAAAAAGGCTCCCGAAAGAGCCTTTATTTTTACTCAACAATCGGAAACAGCGGATTTCCTACTTTTACTTCCGCCCCTTCTTTTAATTTCAGAGGCTCAAAATCAGCTTTAAACTGAGAAGTATCAATTCCTAAAGATTCCTCAATTTTTAGCGCTGTTGTCGGCGCCAAAGGATACAAAGCCAAACCGATAAGCCGTAAACATTCCAAAGTTGTATAAACAACGGCTTCAAAACGACTGCGCTGAGCTGGATCTTTAGCCAAAACCCAAGGAGTATTGGCCGCAAAATAAGCATTTGTCGCATCTCCTGCTTTAACGATACTGTCAGCTAATTCGCTAACCGTTTCCAAACTCATATCCTGACTGAAAATACGTTGAAAACGGCCGGCAATATCGCTTATCAGTTTTTTATCATTTTCATTTTGCCCTGCTTTTGACGGAATTTTGCCTTCAAGGCTTTTCTGTACCATCTTCAGCACGCGCATCTGTAAATTGCCGATATTATTAGCCAGCATTCTATATCCCTGTTTCAACAAATCAACGCTGATCTGGCTGTCACCGGTCATAGTCATATTGTTAATCAAATAGAAACGCAAAGCATCAACGCCCAGCAAATCAATTACTTCAACGGGATCTACCACATTTCCCAAAGATTTTGACATTTTAACGCCGCCTTCGCCAATCCAATAGCCGTGAATAAAGCAATGTTTAACCGGATTAACACCTAAAGCATGCAGCATAATCGGCCAGTAAATACAGTGAGGCTTTAAAATATCTTTAGCGATAAGATGGTTAGAATTCGCCCAAATTCTTTCAAAATCAGGATTATGTCCAAAATTCAATGTTGAAATATAATTAACCAAAGCATCGAACCAAATATAAGTCACATAATCTTTATCAAAAGGAAGTTCTACTCCCAGCCAAACACGTGACTTCGGGCGGGAAATGCACAAATCTTCCAAAGGTTCTTTTAACATACCCAAAACTTCGTTTGCATATTTTGCCGGTTGTATCCAATCGGGATTATTTTTAATATACTCAATCAGCCATTGACGGTAAGGTTCCAGCTTAAAGAAATAATTTTCTTCGCTTATTGCCTTAGGAGCAACTTTATGATCGGGACAACAGCCGTTTTCATCCAAATCGCTTTTTTTCTTAAACTGCTCGCATCCTTCGCAATACAAACCTTCATAAGATTTTTTAACAATCAGCCCGCGGTCGTAAATATTCTGAAGAATTTCCTGCACTATTTTTTTGTGTTCAGGTTTTGATGTTCTAACGAAATAGTCAAAATCAATTCCAAGGCGTACAAACAAATTTTTAAAATTATCGCTTTGTTTTTGCAAAAATTCTTCTGCTGTTAATCCGCTGGCTTCAATACTGTGTTGATTTTTCTGACCATGCTCGTCGGTGCCGGTGGAATAAAAAACTTCGTTGCCGCGCATTTGTTCAAACTTTTTCATAACATCGCCTAAAATAGAAGTATAGGCATGCCCGATATGCGGCAAACCGTTAAGATAATAAATAGGGGTAGTAATATATTTTTGCATCGGCACTCTCCAAATTAAAACAAAATCTGCTCGGCAGATTATAACAACTCATTTCCGAAATCAACGTTTTTTATATCAGCTTTTACATACCTTGCAAAAGATTTTACCGCAATAACAAAAAAAGGCTTTATTTTTGAAAAATAATGTGTTATATAACTTGCATTCTTTCATATAATAGTCTTTGAAAGTGGGGTCGAAAGCCCCGCTTTTTTGTTAATAAAAAGGAAAATATATGCAAAAAAAACACCACCTGAATGATATGCTTGAACCAATTGTAAATGAATTGGGATTTGATTTGGTGCGCATAATCACCATCGGAAATGTCAACCCTACGCTTCAGGTTATGATTGAGCGCAAAGACCGCAAAAACATCATCGTCGACGATTGCGCCGCCGCAAGTCGGGCAATTTCAGCTGTATTGGATGAAAAGGACCCCATTTCGGGCAAATATACTTTGGAAGTTTCTTCCCCCGGACTTGACCGTCCTTTAACAAGTTTGGAAAATTTCGTTCGATTTTCCGGTTTTGAAGCCAAAATAGAAACCGATGTCGAAATTGAAAAGCGCAAAAGATTTAAAGGTCGTATTATTCGCGTTGATAACGATACCATTGTTTTTTTGATGGACGATAAGGAATGGATGATTCCTTATGATGCCGTTTCAAAAGCAAAATTGCTTTTGACTGATGAACTTATTGCTGCTGCCGAAGCTGAGGCTGAAGCAGAAGAACAAGAAAATTTAAACTAATTTTTCAAAGAGGGAAAAATGCCAAATATTGAAAATATGCCAAGACCCGAAATTATTCAGGTTGCAGATACTGTCGCCAGAGAAAAAAACATCGATAAAGAAGATGTTTTTGCAGCTATGGAAGTTGCCATACAAAAAGCCGGACGTTCCCGTTACGGTTTTGAGCACGATATCCGCGCTTCCATCGACCGCAAAACCGGCGCCATTTCTTTAGCTCGCTATCGTGAAGTTGTCGACCATATTGATGAAGAAAGCGAATTTACTCAAATTTTGCTTGATGACGCAAAAGCCATTAATAAAGACATAAAACTTGGCGAATATATCATCGATCCCTTACCTCCGATTGATTTCGGCCGTGTAGCCGCTCAAACTGCCAAACAGGTAATTGTGCAAAAAGTACGCGACGCTGAACGCAATCGCCAATATGAAGAATATAAAGAAAAAATCGGCACAATTATCAATGGTACCATTAAAAGAATTGAATTTGGCAATGTTATTGTTGATATAGGCAAAACCGAAGCTATTTTGCGCCGTGATGAAATCATACCTCGGGAAAAATTCAAAAACGGCGATCGTATCCGCGCTTATGTGCTTGATGTTCGCCGCGAAAACAAAGGCCCGCAAATTTTCTTGTCTCGTACTTGTCCTGAATTTTTGGCAGCGCTGTTCACACAGGAAGTTCCTGAAATTTATGACGGTATCGTAAAAATCATCAGTGTTGCGCGCGATCCTGGTTCAAAAGCAAAAATTTCGGTAAAAGCCAACGATCTCACAATTGATCCGGTTGGCGCCTGCGTTGGTTTGCGCGGTATCCGCGTTCAAGCTGTTGTGACCGAACTGCAAGGCGAGAAAATCGACATCATTCCTTATTCTGAAGACAAAGCACAATATATTGTCAGCGCTTTAGCTCCGGCAGAAGTAACAAAAGTTGTTCTCGATGAAGACAATAACCGCATTGAAGCTGTTGTTCCGCAAGAACAATTTTCAATTGCTATCGGCCGCCGCGGACAAAACGTTAAGTTAGCCTCTCAATTGTTGGGCTGTGATATTGATGTTTTGACTGAAGAACAAGAACAGGAACGCCGCGCAAACGAAAACAAAGTTCGCTCACAGCGCTTTATGGATGCTCTTGACGTAGATGAAATGATTGCCCATTTGTTGATTGCCGAAGGCTTCACTAATATTGATGAAGTTGCAGGCGTTCCTTTGAGCGAATTAGCCGAAATCGAAGGCTTTGATGAAGATGTTGCCACCGAACTGCAAAACCGCGCCAAAGAGTTTATTGCCAAGCGCAACGCGGAATTTGCGCAAAAGAGCAAATCACTCGGCATTGACGATACTATCAAAACCGTAACCGGTTTGGATCAGGATCTGATTTTGACATTGGCGGAAAAGGGCGTAAAAACTCTTGACGATGTTGCCGATTTAGCAGCTGACGAATTGATTGAAATGCTTGGAGAAAACAGTCTTTCACTTGACGAAGCAAACAAAGTGATTATGGCTGCCCGCGAACATTGGTTTGCCAAAGAAGGACAAAATCTGGATGAAAGCAGCAACTAATTCCAATCGCACATGCTTATTGACCGGAGTGGAAAAAACGCAAGATGAACTCTTGCGTTTTACCCTTACTCCAGATCGTCAGGTTGTACCTGATTTAAAAAAAAGATTGCCTGGAAAAGGTTTTTATTTAACCAATTCGCGTCAAGTTTTAAGTGAGGCAATCAATAAAAATATTTTCCGCAAATTAGGAAAAAACACGACCATTATGCCTAACTTGTTGGAAATTGTAGAAAATATCTTGAAAAGTCGGGCATTAGAGTCTATAAACTTGGCTAAAAAAGCAGGTGTATTGATTTCTGGCTTTGACAAAGTAAAGGAAAAATTGGCCAATGGCAAAGTAGCTTTTGTGCTTGAAGCCATCGATGCCGGCGCTGACGGACACGCAAAAATTGTTGCAGCTGCTAAGAATACGGAAATTTTGGCATTATTCAGTATTGAGGAGTTAGATAAAACATTAAACAGAACAAATACGGTTCATGCCGCTCTGCTCAAAAGCGAAATGAGTCAAACAGTATATAATCAATTGAAAAAATGGCAAAATTTTATTAATTCTTAAAAATGAATTTTATGGAGAATATTTTACATGACAGAAGATAATGCAAAAACCAAATTAACCTTATCAGGCAAAAAAACTTTGACTTTAAAGGGTTTGGGAGAAAAAGCATCTTCTCATGACGGCAAAAAAGTCGTGCAGGTTGAAGTCCGCAAAAAAAGAGTTATTTCGGCTGGAAATAATACCGAAAACAAAGAAGTAAAACTTGATGAAGCTACACAGGCTAAGTTGCGCTTGATTGCCGAAGCCAAAGAGCATGAAGCTAAACGCCAACAGGAAGAAGAAGAAAAGCAATTGCTTCGTCAGAAAAAAGAAGAAGAAATGCGGGCGGAAAAGGAACGCAAAGAAGCCGAAGAAGCTGAACGTTTAGCAGCAATAGAAGCTCAAAAAGCAAAAGAAGAACAAGCCAAAGCCACGCGTGAAAAAGCTGCAGCAAAACAACAAACTTCTCAATCCGTTGAAGAAGATAAAAGTTTCAAAAGCAAAGAGCGTCATTCAAAAGACTTTGATGAAGAAGATGACGACAGCGATAAATTTGCAAATAAAAAACATAATGCAAGTAAAAATGAGGCTTTTGAGCAAGATCGTCGCAAAATTACAAAACGCAGTTTCGAACCTCAACGCCGCAGCGGTAAAGTAAACATTAATAGTTTTGGTGGTGATGATGACGATGATGATTACGGTTTTGGAGCACCACGCCGCCGTTTCAAGAAAAAACAGCCCAAACCTGCCGTTATTGTTCAACCTCAGGAAAAAATTGTCAAAGAAGTGACAATTCCTGAAGTTATAACTGTACAGGAACTTGCCAACCGTATGGCTGAAAAAAGTGCTGATGTTATCAAAAAATTGATGTCGCTCGGTGTTATGGCAACCATCAATCAGGCTATTGACGCCGATACTGCTCAGATTATTGTTGAAGAAATGGGACACAAATGGAAACGTGTTGCCGACAGCGATGTTGAAGACATTTTAAAAAATGCCGAGGATGCAGCTCCTGAAAAACAATTGCCGCGCGCACCGGTCGTTACTGTTATGGGACACGTTGACCACGGAAAAACTTCGCTTTTGGATGCCCTGCGTGAAACCAACGTTGCTGCCAAAGAAGCCGGCGGTATCACACAACATATCGGCGCTTATCAGATTGAAGTTGATGGCGGTAAAAAAATTACATTCATTGATACTCCCGGACACGAAGCATTTTCCGAAATGCGCGCCCGCGGTGCAAAAGTTACCGACATTGTGGTTTTAGTTGTTGCTGCAAATGACGGTATTATGCCGCAAACAGTTGAAGCTATCCGCCACGCTCAAGCAGCCGAAGTACCGATTGTTGTTGCCATTAATAAAATTGACCTGCCGGGAGCCGATCCCATGAAAGTTAAAACAGCTTTGCTGCAGCACGGAATTGCTGTTGAAGAAATGGGCGGAGAATGCTTGTGCGCTGAAGTTTCGGCAAAAAAACGCATTAATATTAACAAATTGTTAGAAGCCATTTTATTACAGGCTGAAATTCTTGATTTGAAAGCCAACCCGAATTGCAAAGCTAACGGCACAGTTATTGAGGCTAAAATGGAAAAAGGCCGTGGTTCGGTTGCAACTCTGTTAGTTCAACAAGGAACATTGAATATCGGCGATATTATCATTGCCGGTAAAGAATGGGGACACGTCCGTGCCATGTTTAATGAACATGGCCAAAAAATTCATAGTGCCGGACCGGCAACCCCTGTTGAAATTTTAGGCTTGCAAGGAACACCTGCCGCCGGCGACAACTTTAACGTTGTCGAAAGCGAAACTCAGGCTAAAGAAATTGTTAGCTACCGCATTCAAAAAGAACGCGATGCAAAATTGGTTAAAAGCGCAAAATCAGCTATGGAACAAATGCTTGATAAAATTAAATCAGGTGAAATCAAACATTTACCTATTGTTATCAAAGCCGATGTACAAGGTTCAATTGAAGCTATTGAAGGCACCTTAAACAAATTGTCTAACAATGAAGTCAGCGTTCAAATTTTGCATTCTGCAGTCGGACCTATTTCGGAATCAGATGTAACTTTAGCAAAAGCTTCTCACGCCTTTATTATCGGATTTAATGTTCGTGCTATTCCTCAAGCTCGTGATATGGCTCGCCGCGACGGAATTGATATTCGTTATTATTCAATTATTTATGACGTTGCAGATGATGTTAAAAAAGGTTTGGAGGGAATGCTTTCACCTGAACTCAAAGAAAAGATTCTTGGTTATGCCGAAATCCGCAATGTATTCAATATCACAGGCGTTGGACGTGTTGCCGGCTGTATGGTTACCGAAGGTATGGTTAAACGCGGCGCCAAAGTTCGTCTGCTTCGCGATAACGTTGTTATTCATGATGGAAACCTTGGACAGCTTAAACGCTTCAAAGACGACGTTAAAGAAGTTAAAGACGGTTATGAATGCGGTATGAGTTTTGAAAACTACAATGACATTCAAGTCGGCGATTTTATCGAATGTTATGAAATCGAAGCTATTGCCGCTAAATTGAATTAGAATTAAGGACAAATAAATGGCCATTAAAGAATTATCACAACGTCAATTACGCGTTGGACAGGAAATTAAGCGGATTATCGCCGAAGAAATAAACCAAGGACATGTCCGCAATCTTGAAGGTATAACTACGCTTGTTACCATTATGGAAGCCACGGTATCTCCTGATTTGAAATATGCTGATGTTTTCTTTGTTACTTCAGACGACAGCATGGGAAATAAAGTGCGTGAACTGCTGCAATTAGCAGCAAATCATTTCCGCAAAGTCGTTGCTTCGAAAACAATGCTGCGCTATGTTCCCGAAATCCGTTTTTTTGTCGACACAACTATGGCTGAAGCCGACAAAATAGAACGTATTTTACATAGTCCGGAAGTTCTAAAAGATATAAACAAACACGATGAAGCATAAAAAAGGCAACGACATAAACGGTTGGTTGATAATTGACAAACCCGAAGGCATGGGGTCAACGGAAGTTGTCAATTTCACCCGCCGTTTTTTTAATGCACGCAAAAACGGACATACCGGCACATTGGATCCTTTTGCGACCGGTGTTCTGCCGATAGCTTTCGGTGAAGCAACAAAACTTATCGATTTTTTACAAGACGAAAAAAAAGAATATGAATTCACCATAGATTTCGGCGCTGAAACCGACACTTGCGATTGTACAGGAACAATCACGGCAGAAAACGAAAAAGTACCATCGGCAGAAGATATAAAAAGCATACTTCCAAAATTTAGCGGTTTAATCAAACAAACACCGCCGACATTCTCCGCCGTTAAAATAAACGGTCAAAGAGCTTACAATTTAGCCCGCCGAGGAGAAAAAATAGAAATGCCCGAACGAGAAGTGGAAATTTTTGCGTTGGAATTGCTGAAAACATATGAGAATCATGCTGATTTTAAAGTTTTATGTTCAAAAGGAACTTACGTCCGCAGCCTTGGAAGAGATATAGCACACGCCCTAAACGCTTGCGGGCACCTTAGCAGCCTAAGACGAACACGCAGCGGACTTTTTACGCTTAACAATACGATTTCACTGGATAAATTAAAAAATATAGTATATGGTGAGCAAGCAATAAAATTATTGCTTCCGTTAGAAACCTCTCTGCGCGACATCGCGGTTATGGCCGTTTCGGAAGCTGAAGCCGAAAAACTCAGACAAGGACAGTCTTTAAGCCCAAAAGATAGAGATAAAAGTCTGATGTCGCAGGATATTGCGGCAGCTGTCTGCAACGGAGTTTTACAGGCAATAGTCAGAATTGACGAAAGAAAAATTTCGCCGATTCGAGTTTTTAATTTAACTTATAACGATAAGGAAGATATAGATGTCGATTACAAAAGAAGCTAAAAACGAATTGATTAAATCTTATGGATTAAGCGAAGGCGATACAGGTTCTCCTGAAGTTCAAATTGCTATTTGGACAACCCGCATTAACAACCTGATTGAGCACTTCAATACCCACCGTAAAGATTTACACTCCCGTTTGGGTTTGATGAAAATGGTATCTAAACGTCGTCACCTTTTGGACTACCTGAAAGGAAAAGATGAAAAAAGATATCAGGAAATCATTCAAAAACTTAATATTCGTCGATAAGTTTTTACACATTGCGGGGCAAAACTGTCCCGCAATGCTTTTATAAAATCCTTGCTCACATAGAGCCAAGGTGCTGTTTAAAAAGATGGAAAAGAGAAAGGTAATTTAATATGAATAACTTAAAAGTATCCACCCGTGAATTAGATTGGGGCGGACGCAAATTGGTTCTCGAAACCGGAAAAGTAGCTAAACAGGCTACCGGTGCGGTTGTCGCAACCTATGGAGAAACAAAAGTTTTAGCAACTGTTTGCGCTGCAAAAGAAGTTAAAGCTGATCAGGATTTCTTCCCACTAACTGTAAACTATCAGGAAAAATACTATGCAACCGGCAAAATTCCGGGTGGTTTTATGAAAAGAGAAAGCAAACCTTCAGAACACGAAGTTTTGATTTCACGCTTGATTGACCGTCCGATTCGTCCGTTGTTTCCGGATGCTTTTAAGAATGAAGTTCAAATTATCTGCACTGTTTTGGCTCATGACCAGAAAAACAATTCAGACATTGTCGCCATGGTTGCTGCTTCTGCCGCTTTGGCTGTTTCTGGTATTCCGTTTACGGGACCAATCGGAGCAGCAAAAATCGGCTATAAAGACGGTCGTTTCATTCTGAACCCGACTATTGAAGAACAAAAAGATTCCGAACTTGAATTAACCGTAGCCGGCACCAAAGAAGGTGTGCTTATGGTTGAATCCGAAGCAAACGAACTGTCAGAAGAAACCATGCTCAATGCCGTTATGTTTGGCTTTGACAGTTTTCAACCTGTTATCAATATGATTGAAGAATTAGCCAAAGACGCCGGCAAAGAAGCATGGGCCGTTCCTGCTTTTCCGAAAGAATTTGATGAACTTTACGAACGTATTGCTAAAAATTTCAGAGCAAAATACGAACAGGCATTTTGTGAAACAGACAAACTCACCCGCGGAACTTTGGTTGGACAAATTGATGAAGAAGTAAAAGCTTCTCTTGATCCTGAAAACGAATTTGATAACCAATATCTGTTGGATGCGCTCGAAAAATTGAAACATGTCGTTGTTCGTGAAAAAGTATTGAATACCGGACATCGTATTGACGGACGCGATACAAAAACCGTTCGTCCGATTTGGTGTGAAGTAGACACTTTGCCGACCGCTCATGGTTCTGCTATTTTCACTCGCGGTGAAACTCAAGCTTTGGTTGTCACAACTCTCGGAACCGGCGAAGATGCTCAAATTGTTGACGGTTTAATGAGCGAATACAAACAAGATTTTATGTTAAACTATAATTTCCCTCCGTTTTCTGTCGGTGAATGCGGACGTATAGGTTCTCCTGGGCGCCGCGAAATCGGACACGGAAAATTGGCATGGCGCGCTATTCATCCGATGCTGCCAAAAGATAAAGATGCTTTTCCGTACACTATCCGCGTTGTTTCCGAAATTTTGGAATCTAACGGTTCATCTTCTATGGCAACCGTCTGCGGAACAACTTTGTCGTTGATGTCTGCCGGTGTTCCGATGACAAAACCTGTTGCAGGCATTGCGATGGGACTTATTAAAGAAGACGATGGACGCGTAGCTATTTTAACCGATATTTTAGGCGATGAAGACCATTTAGGCGACATGGACTTCAAGGTTGCCGGCACAAAAGACGGTGTTACTGCTTTACAGATGGATATTAAAATCACTTCTATCACCAAAGAAATTATGAAAAATGCTTTGGCTCAAGCTCATGAAGGCCGTATACACATTTTAGGCGAAATGGCAAAAACCATTGCAGAACCGCGCAAAGAAATTTCACCGTTGGCTCCGCGTATTATTGCCATCAAAATTCCGGTTGATAAAATTCGTGAAGTTATCGGCTCAGGCGGTAAAGTTATTCGTGAAATTACCGAAAAAACCAACTCTAAAATTGATATCAGCGAAGATGGCGTTATCCATATTGCTACCGTTAACAGCGCTGATGGTCAAGCCGCTTTGGATTGGATTATGGGTATTGTCGCCGAACCTGAAGAAGGACATATTTATCACGGCGTTATTACTAAAATTATGGACTTCGGCGCATTTGTCCGCTTTATCGGCAATACTGAAGGTCTGGTCCATATTTCAGAAGTTAAAAACGAACGTATTGCTTCGGTTTCAGACTTTTACAAAGAAGGCGACAGCATTTGGGTTAAATGCCTCGGCACAGACAACCGCGGCAAAATTAAACTCTCTGCCAAACGCGTCAATCAGGAAACCGGTGAAGATTTGGAAAAATAAAAAAATATTTTTTCAGTTACAAAAAAGAGGGGAAAACAAATCCCCTCTTTTTTTAATACAAAACAGTCAGCATAATTGCCCCAAACAGCAAAATTACGATAACCGCAAAAACGACTTTTTTACAAAAAGCCATTCTTTTTAATTCCTCAAGCAATAAAGCTCCGCGATAAATACCGGCATTGTCATAAACAAATACTTCATCGCCTTCTTTCAATAAATCTCCGCCGCATAAAAGAGTGGAAACCTCACGGGAAGTTTGGTCATCAAACAGTATCTTATACTTGTAAACTGTTTCCAACATTGTTCCCTCACCGCATTCAATCGTTATATGAGATTGAATCATTTCAATTTTAATAATTTTCTTTTTCATCATAATAATACATTGATTTCTGATGAGAATTAATGCGTAGAAGATTTATTGTCAAGCTTTAAGCATTTTTTCTTATCAAAACTCACCAAAACGATTCCCAACACCACCGACATTCCTCCGTAAACCTGCGGCAGCGAAACCTCTTCGCCAACAAAAAAATAAGCCTCTATTCCACTGAATAAAGGCAATGTATAATAAACGATACCTGTTTGAACACTGCCTATTTTAGCAATAGCACTATTCCAAGCACGATATGCAACAACCGAAGCAACTAACCAGCACCCCAAAGCTATTTCAAACGGCGTCAAACTCTGAGTAAAAGTTACGGCAATAATATAATTAAAGCTCCATAAAAAACGGCAATAAATGCAAATAAATATCCCATTTGCCAATTCTCCCCGCCTTTATATAGTCACATTAATTTTACAAACACCCCCTTGTTAACAAATAAAACGAAAGTCTCTTGCAATAATTTTTCTAAAGTTGTACGCTGATTCTATTAAGTTGTTAACCCCACTTATATAAGGAAAAAAACATGAAATTTTTAAGAAAAATCAGCTCTATTGCCTCAGCAATAGTGCTGCTTTTGTGTAGCTGTGTATCAGCCGCAACCGCCTCAGAAATCGATTTGAACATTCCTTCACTGGATGTCGGATACGATTTTGGCGGTTGGTCGGTAACAGGCTCGCAAATTTTACTTTACGGATTGGCCATTTGCGCCCTCGGTATGATTTTTGGATTATTCGAATTTTTCAAAATAAAAAAAATGCCGGTGCATAAATCTATGGCAGACATGGCAGGATTAATATACGAAACCTGCAAAACATATATGAAACAGCAAGCTTTGCTGCTGGTTTTGCTTGAGGCTTTTATTGCCGTATGTATCTTTTATTATTTCTTCGGACTGAACGGAACTCCGCTGCCTATGGTTCTAAATATTCTGCTGTGGTCTGTTTTGGGTATTCTCGGCTCATTTACCGTTGCTTGGTTTGGTATGCGTATTAACACTTATGCTAATGCCCGTACAGCCTTTGCTTCATTAAAAGGAAAAGCTTTTCCGGTTATGAGTTTACCTTTACAATCAGGTATGTCCATCGGTGTATTGCTAATCTGCGTTGAACTGTTAATGATGATTATCATTCTACTGTTTATTCCGAGAGAAAATGCCGGTGCCTGTTTCATTGGTTTTGCTATCGGTGAATCTTTGGGAGCTTCAGCTTTGCGAATTTGCGGCGGTATTTTCACAAAGATTGCTGATATCGGCGCTGACCTAATGAAAATTATTTTTAAAATTGATGAAGATGACGCCCGCAACCCCGGAGTTATTGCCGATTGCACCGGTGATAATGCCGGCGATTCAGTCGGTCCTACCGCCGATGGATTTGAAACATACGGCGTAACCGGCGTTGCCCTTATCAGCTTTATTGTTTTGGCTGCAGGTATGGCTTATGCTCCAGACGGCAGCCTGTCATTAATGGCTGACGGCATTGATATTCAAGCTCGTTTGATTGTTTGGATTTTCTCTATGCGTTTGATGATGGTTTTAACATCCATCGTATCTTATTTAATCAATGGACGTATTGCTAAAATTCTTTACGGTGACAAACAGGATTTCGACTTTGAAGCTCCCTTAACCTCATTGGTTTGGATAACTTCATTGCTCTCCATTGCCGTTACCTTTGCCGTTTCATATGTAATGATCGGAAATATGGGGGACAGCCTATGGTGGAAGCTTTCGGTTATCATCAGTTGCGGAACTTTTGCATCTGCCATCATTCCAGAATTTACTAAAATTTTCACTTCCTCAAAATCCATTCACGTTCAGGAAATTGTTAACGCCAGCCGTCAAGCCGGTGCATCGCTGAACATTATTTCGGGTATGGTTGCCGGAAATTTTTCTGCCTTTTGGAAAGGTCTGGTTATGATTGCGTTGATGGCTGTTGCTTATTTCACATCATCCAACGGTTTAGATGAATATATGGTTTATCCGAATGTTTTTGCTTTTGGTCTGGTTGCTTTTGGTATGCTCGGCATGGGACCTGTTACCATTGCCGTTGACAGTTACGGTCCCGTAACAGACAATGCACAATCTGTTTTTGAACTTTCGCAAATAGAACAACGCAAAGGAATTAAAAACGAAATCAAAAAAGATTATGGTTTTGAACCTGATTTCACAGTCGGCAAAGAATTGCTTGAACGCAACGATTCTGCCGGAAACACTTTCAAAGCTACCGCCAAACCGGTATTAATCGGCACTGCAGTAATCGGCGCCACCACAATGATTTTTTCAATCATTTTACTCTTAAATCTCAAACTTGATTTAATGAACCCAATGGTCTTGTTCGGTTTGCTGTTGGGCGGCGCCGTTATTTATTGGTTCTCTGGAGCATCTATGCAAGCTGTTTCCACCGGCGCTTATCGTGCAGTCGATTACATTAAACAACATATCAAGCTAAATACGCAACAAGCCGCTTCGATTGAAGATTCTAAAAAAGTTGTCAGAATTTGCACAATCTATGCTCAAAAAGGTATGTTTAATATCTTTATGGTCATTTTCTGCCTGACAATCGCTTTTGCTTGCTTTGATCCTGATTTGTTTGCCAGCTACTTAATTTCAATTGCCGTATTCGGTTTGTTCCAAGCTTTGTATATGGCCAACGCCGGCGGTGCTTGGGATAATGCCAAAAAGGTTGTTGAAGTTGATTTGAAAGAAAAAGGCACAGCTTTGCATGATGCCGTAGTCGTCGGCGATACAGTCGGTGACCCTTATAAAGACACTTCTTCCGTTGCCTTAAACCCAATCATTAAATTTACGACTTTGTTCGGATTATTGGCTGTCGAAATGGCTGTTTCCGCACCTCGTTGTATTGCTTTGGGTGCCGGCATCAGTTTGTTGTTAATCGCCCTCATTTTTGTATGGCGTTCATTTTACAAAATGAGAATTAACAGCTAGAAACCGTTTTTATAGACCTGTAATGAAAATCCTCGAAATTGGTAACAATTTTGAGGATTTTCTTGCATATTGAATTTTAATCTTATAGTATCGGCGTAATGAAGAAACTGAATATATATATTGCCGGACAAATATTTGTCGGCTTTTTACTTGTCACATTTTCCCTGATGTCGATTTTGTGGCTTACTCAGTCTTTGCGTTTTATCGAAATGATTACCAACAAAGGATTGCCTTTAAGTTTATTCATTAAAATGACATCTTGCTTAATGCCCAGATTATTTGCTATTTTATCCCCTATATCACTATTTGTCGCAGTTTTGTTTGTTTATAACCGCATGCTGTCCGATCGGGAATTAGTAGTTATAAAATCAGCGGGTATCAGCCCGTGGCAAAGCGCAAAACCTGCTTTGTTTATGGGAATTATAATTTCATTGTTCGCTGTTTATGTAAATAATTTCGGTATTCCCTATGCGGAGAAAAAATTTCAGGACTTAGAATGGCAGGTAAAAAATGATGTATCCCATCTTATGTTCCGAGAAGGAGAATTTACAACATTAGACAACAACCTGACCGTTTTCATCACTGCTCACAATAAAGACGGATCCGTTGAAGGAGTTATGATTAATGACGAACGCAATCCGAAAACAAAAGTCACGGTTGCCGCCGAAAACGGCATAATTATTTATACGGACCAAGGCCCGCGGATTGTTTTGATAAACGGCGTACGCCAAGAAATAAATAACCAAACGCTTCAGTTTTCATCTCTTTCTTTTGATCGTTATTCCGTTGATTTCGGCGCTTCGCAAAGCAAAAAACGAAAAGGAGCTTCCGCAAGATCAAAATCTTTGAAAGAACTTTTAACTGCAGCGCAAAATCCGAATTTGTCACAAGCCGAAGCCCGCCGTTATATTGTCGAAGGACACCGCCGGTTGGCTAATCCTTTTTACAACTTGATTTTGGCTCTGATAGGATGTGTGGGACTTTTGGTAGGAAATTTCAACCGCCGCGGACAAGGAAAAATTATCTCGCTTTCAATTATGACAATGGTGCTTATTGAAGCTGATGACTTGGTTTTGGGAAATTTGGCTGCTAAAAACTTATACTTTTTACCGCTTTACTATGCCAATTTCATTATTCCGCTCATCATAGGAATTTATTTATTGTTTTTTTATAATCCGGCTTGGTTTGCCAGACTGCGCTCAAAAACCAAAGGAACAGATTTTTAATGAGAAAAATTTTTCGCAACATTGTATTAGCTTTTTTGCCGGCATTGTTTGTTTGCCCTGTATTTCTGCACGCCGAGCAAACTAAGAATTCTCAGCCGATTTTTTTCAGCGCTGATGAAGTTGAAGAAGACAGCCAAACAAAAATTATTACGGCACGCGGAGATGTAAATATTGTTCGCAACGGTGTTACGCTAAAAGCCGATACTCTGACTTTTGACAGAAAAAATGATGTATTAATCGCCGATGGGAATGTCAGTATACGACAGCCTGACGGAACAACAGTTTTTTCAAAAAACGCCCGCTTGAGTGATAAAATGTCAAAAGCAACTATTACGGATGTCAAAGCAATTTTAGCAGATGAAAGCCGTTTAGCCGCCAAGCGCATAAAACAAACATCAAACAAAGACAAACACTTCTTTTATGCAGTCTATTCTCCGTGTGATGTTTGTCAAAATAATCCCAAACCATTATGGTCAATTAAGGCTCGCAAAATTACCCATGATGCCGACAAACACGATGTTTATTATCGAAGCGCTTTTTTGTCGGTAAAAAATGTACCGGTTTTATATACACCATTTTTCTCACATCCTGACCCAACAGTAAAACGCCGCAGCGGCTTTTTGCCGCCTTCGCTTGCCAGCAACAATTATCTTGGTTCAGCTGTTGAAATGCGTTATTTTATTGATTTAGGAGATCATGAAGATATTACGCTCACCCCGATTTTGAGCAGTGACCAAAATATTATTTTCGGCGGCACATACCGCAAAATGATGTACAGCGGTGATTTAAATATCAGCGGCACCTTAATGGAAGACAAAAACACCAATGAAACCCGCGGAAATATTGTTGCTAAAGGCCGTTATGAAATAAATGATTTATGGTTGGCGAAGATGGATATTAATTATGCTTCTGACGGAGCGTATTTAAAAGATTTATCTTTACCGGGAAGAACTGAAACATGGCTTACCTCATCAGTTTCTGCCGAACGTTTTGAAGGGCGCGACTATGCTGCAATTGAAGGCTTTTCATACAAACTGGTCAGTTATTCGCTGCGCACGTCTGATATAAATGCTTTTGAACAAAGAGAATACAGCAAACCTTATATTTTACCGTTAGCCACTTATGAAAATATAGGAGAATCAAATTCCATCGGAGCATATTTCAAAAACACGTTCAATATGGCTTCAATTTATCGCGAACGCGACGAAACACAAACCCAGCGCGCCACAATGATAAATTCATGGAACTTGCCTTATACCAGCCCGTTCGGCGAAAAATATCGCTTTATGGCTTCCGTAAAATCTGATCTTTATTACATAGATAATTACTACAATCCTTATAACCAAAATTACACAGGTGCTACGGGACGCATTTTTCCGCAGGCCGGCGTGGAATGGCGCTTACCTTTTGTAAAGGCAACCGAAACCTCACGGCAAATTCTCGAACCAACCATTGTTGCAGTTGCTGCGCCGAACGGAGGCAATAAAATCGACAAAATTCCGAATGAAGACAGCTTAAATGCCCAACTGGATGACAGTAATATATTGGACATTGACCGCTATTCAGGATATGACCGCAACGACACCGGCAGCCGTATAAGCTATGGATTAAACTGGAGTGCATACGGAAATATTCTCGGCAGAACATCTTCATTTTTCGGGCAGAGCTACTATTTTGAGAAAGATGAAAGTTTCACCCAAAGTTTAGGAGATACTTCGTCGCATTTCAGTGATTATGTGGGCAGAATTTTTGCCGCTCCGAATTCTTATATTGATTTTAATTATCGTTTTCGCCTTGACAAAGATAATTATGACCTTAAATACAGCGAATTAAACACGCGTATCGGACCGCAAATGTTTTGGGCTTATATTGCATATACTTCAATAAAAGGACGCAAAGAAAAAGGCTCAGATTCTGATTTATATTTCTTTGATGACTATAAAGAAAGAAAAGAACTTTATACATCACTTAATGCTAAGGTTTCACGCGACTGGACTGTCGTCCTTTATAACCGCCAAGATTTATCAAAAGAAAATAACACCTCTTTGGAACATGGCGGAAAACTAATTTATGAAGATGAATGCTTTAAACTTATTTTCAACACCCATAAATATAATTCAACAGATCCGGATTATGACGACGGATATGAATTTTCTGCAACTTTCCTGCTTAAAACATTAGGAAGCGTGGGCTCAGAATAGAGGAGAAAAATATGAAAAAAATATTGCTGACATTATTAGGATTACTTATGTCTTTTCCCGCTCAGGCGCAATTTGCTTCGGGATATGCTCCGCGTTATGAAAATGAACCAGCTGAAACTGATGCAGAAGAAAATAGCGAGCCATCTTCTGTTTTTCAAGCACAGTCGCCTCAAATGTCAGCTCCGCGCCCGCAGCCGATTGTTCCGCAAAATATAAAAAAACCGACGCCATACACAGGAAACATCAGAATTTTAGCTTCCGTTAATGGAGAAATTATTACCACAGAAGATATAAACAACCGCGTCCGTGCTTTCTGCATGACAACAGGTATTCCTTATAATGATCAAACAAAATTGTTGATTATCAACAAGGTAATGCAAAACACCATTGATGAAAAACTTAAATTACAAGATGCCGTAAGCAACAAAATAGAAATCAGCAAAAACGACGTTGACGATGCTATAAAGAGTTATGCAGCAAACAACAAAACCACTCCCGAGCATTTGAAAAAAATGTTAAAAGAGCATGGCGTAAGCGAAAGTATTTTTCGTGAACAAATGAAAAGCGATTTGGCATGGGTGCGTTTGGTTAGAAACAAAACTTCAAACGATACCGTTACCGAACCGGAAATTCAAGAAGCTCTTGAATTAACAAAAAAAGATATGAGCAAAACCAAATATATGGTTTCTGAAATAGTCATCGACAGCAAAAATGCAAAAAACATCTTCGGTTTATCACAAACTTTGCGTCAAGATCCTCGTTTTGAAATGTATGCAGCACAATTTTCGCAAAGTCCCAGTGCTTCAAGCGGCGGTCGTTTGGGCTGGATTAATGCTGGACAACTTCCGGAACAGCTTGACAAAGCTTTATCAAAAATGTCAGCAGGAGAAATTTCAGATCCTATTCTTTATAACAACGCATATCATATTTTTCGCGTTGAGCAAAAATTCGATCCTTCAAAAGATAGTCTGCCCGAGCCGGATTCACGTACAATTGCTGAAATGTTATCAGGACAAAAAACCGAACGTTTTGCCGCCAGACATTTACAAGATCTCCGTCAACGAGCCGCTATTGAACTGAAAGAATAAAATATGCTTCTCTCTTTGCGTGATACTGTTAACTTTTACGGTCTTATGGCCGATAAATCTCTCGGACAAAACTTTCTTCTTGATTCAAATATTACCGACAAGATTGTTCGGTTAAGCTTGAGCCATCAGGGGTTGAAGGATTTCAGCGCTTATAATATGATTGAAGTCGGCCCTGGTCCGGGAGGATTAACCCGATCTGTTTTAGAACAAAATCCTTTGTCTTTGACCGTAATTGAAATGGATTCGCGTTGTGTTCGGATTATGGAAGATCTGAAAAATGAAACGGATTGTCCGATGAATATTGTAAACGGCGATGCTTTAGCTTTTACCCCAAGTAAAAATATTTCTTCTCCGCGCCAGATTATCAGCAATCTGCCTTATAATATATCCGTACCTTTATTAATAAAATGGTTGGAAGAAATAAAAAATTATTCAGCTTTAACTCTGATGTTTCAAAAAGAAGTTGCCGAAAGAATAATGGCCTCTACCCGCTGCAAAGATTATGGGCGCGTATCTGTTTTAGCACAGCTTAGCTGTAAAATCGAAAAATTAATGGATTTAAATCCGGAATGTTTTACGCCTGCGCCGAAGATTTGGTCAAGCGTTCTGCTTTTCCGCCCGCTTGACAAGCCTATTACTCAAGAAGAAAGAACAAAAATAGAAAAAATAACTTCTCTTGCTTTTGGACAAAGACGGAAAATGCTGCGTCAAAGTTTGAAATCTTTGCCCGATATACTAGGCAAACTAGAACAGCTTCAAATTGCTCCGACAGCACGTGCAGAAGAACTAACACCGCAGCAATTTTTGGATTTAGCGCGTTTATATTAATTTTTGTCAAATTTTGTTGATTTATCTTCCAGACAATGCTATACAAAAATTACTGAATATTATTAATCAATTAAAATTTAAAACTTATGCATCAAAAAGACAGTTACAAAGTTTTAGCCCAAAAGTTGGGTATAAAACAAATGAGCTTAAAAGATTGCAAGCTCTCAGACGGCAAAATTTATGTTGAATATTTCAAACAAGTATTCAAACAAATAAATCGCGACATTCTGGCAAACAAGTACAACATCAATCCTACCGATGAGTTTTCAAACAAATCTAAATCTCCTTGGAGTTATCTCAATTCGGAAGCAACCTTGCTTGATTTTGCCCGTTTGCTCGCCATTCCTGCCAGCCGCAGCGCCGCCAATATCCGCGCTCAGTGCACCAGACCGCGAATAAGCAAACAAATGCTTACTGTTTTGCTTGCCGACCAGCTTGAAAAAGAGCCTCAGGAAATTGATCTCGACATGCAAGTTCGCCAAATTCGCCTGCCTATTGCAAATTATAACAAACATTCATGGGTAACTTTTATCCGTTGGTGCGAACAAGCGGGGTTCAGCGGACATCCGGAAGATCTCAATCAATTGGCTGAGATTAGTGTTAATCAACTTTTTGATTATTGGGTTAGATAACATAATTGTGAATCTACCTACAAAAAAACTCCCTTAAACGGGAGTTTTTTACTATTTAAGCATATTCAGACCTTGAAAACAGATTCATAAAGCGGCGCAATCCTGAAACTTGTTTTTCCTGCGGTTGCTGTTGCCTTGCTTCTGTCTGGCGTGCTTCCTGATTTTGCTGTTTTACGGTTGCAGCCACATCTTCACATTGAAAATGGCGGGCAGCAAAATCATAATGCGGAGTCGATTTTTCGCCGCGCATTTCTGCCAATTCTTCTCTTCGCTGCTGCAAACGCTCATTATCTTTGCGCATTCCCTCAACAATATCAGCTCGAGCTAAACTTTCGGCGTTTCTTCTTTCACGAAAAGCTGCTATTCTTTCACTGATAGCGGAATGTCCCGCTGACATTGATGCTGTCAGATTTTCCATACCTGTATGATTTTCTGGCAGATTCGCTTGCGCCGTCAGTTTGCCGGCTGTTTTCTGCGCTGAAGCGCTGTTTTGTTGCTGTTTTTGCAGCTGCTCCTCTCGCAACTGATTGTCTAATTGCTGAAGCTCTTTATCATTCAATTGCTCAAATTGATGTTTGAAACATTTTTCGGCATATTGGCTGGTATGAAAAACTTTTACTTGTTTATTAATGCACCACCCCAATCCGCTGTTTACACTTTCGCCGTTTCCGCCGGTATACGTAGCCTTTCCATTTTTATCAACATTTGCTCTCACACAATGCCAGCCGGAAGCTGTGTTGTTGGCAACGCCTGTTCTGATAAACAACAAATCACCGTCTTTCAGCTTTGGATTCCCTTTTTTATCAAGAGCAACTTGTCCATTAAGACGAACATAGTCCGAAACTTTGTTTCCGTTTGTATCCATAAAGCCGTTTTCACCATATTTTTTTATTGCCGACGAACAGCTTCTGGCTTCTTCGCAACGCAGACTATCCCTCGGACATACTGGATTTTTACCATATAATGCTTGAAAATTATTTTCAGTTTTTAAATAAAGCGGATTCGCAAAAACTTTTGATTCCGGAACATCCTGTTCCAAATTCTGTCTTAAATCTTCACCAATTTCTTTATTGGCTTTATTCATGGCATCGAATTGAATGGCCACGCAATAATTGGTTGCCAATCCTTTCAACCCAAATTCAGCGCCGTATGTACTGCAGGCATATCTTTTACGTTCCGTATCCGAACTTTTGTTACGGGGATATTTTCTTTGAACATCCCGCACCGATTGAGTAACGATTTCGCCCTGGCGCGTTGTAAATTCTTCCGTTTTTGCTTTCGACAAACGGTCGACCATTGCCGCACGTTCTTCCGCGGACAATTCTGTTTCTTGTTTTTCCGTTTGTTTTTCTTTCGGTTCTTCGGGAACTTCAGTTAATTCTGCTTCAGACATAGTCTTTCTCCGTTAACATATATTTTATAATAGCAAAAACAGTGATTTTACGCAATTACAATATGATGACAAAAAAATGAAATTTAATTCGGAATTTTGTGCTTTGCCAAAGGATGGCTTTCTCTTACTTCTTCGCACAATTGCTCTGATACAATATGCGTATATATCTCCGTTGTCGAAATATCTTCATGACCCAGCATTTTTTGCACGCTTCGCAAATCTACCTTATGATTTAACAAATGAGTAGCAAATGAGTGGCGCAAAACGTGAGGCGAAATTTTTGCCGGAGAAATTCCAGCCTCTGCTGCTATTTTTTTCAAATCCTTAAAAAAAGCATCTCTGGTTATATGTCCGTCCGCGGCGAGTTTTGACGGAAACAGCCAAATTGACTTTTCACCTTTTAGATAATATTTCCGAGCAGCCAAATAATCTTCAACCGTATTCAGAGCCGATGATGCCGCCGGAATAATCCGCTCTTTGCCGCCCTTGCCTAAAACAATAACCTGTTCTTTTTTAAAATTAACATTTTTTTCAGGCAAGCCGACCAGTTCAGACACACGCAGACCGCAAGCATACATAAGTTTCAGCATTGCCGCCAAACGCAAGCCGTCAAAACCTTTTTTAGCTTCGGCAATGTCAATCATACGCCCTATTTCTTCTTCTGTTAAAAACTTAGGTAAAGGTTTTTCCTTTTTGGGAGAAAGTACATCAGCCGCCGGATTATCTGCAATTTTGCCTTCGGAAAGCAAAAATTTAAAAAATTCCCGTACAGCTGAAATCTTACGCGCAATAGATTTACCGCTGTATTTTTTATCGCCCAAATCTTTAATAAAATCGGCAATTTCATTTGCCTTCACCGTTGATATATCTTGATTAACGAATTCATAAAACTGTTCCAAATCTTTTAGATATGCAGCGGCTGTAAGCGGTGACAGCCCTTTTTCAGCAGTAGCGGCGTCTAAAAAAAGATAAATATAATTTTTATCAGAAGACATTTATTTTGCAAAAGTATTGGCTAGAGGTTGTTCTACTGTTTCTTCGCTAAACGGCATTTCCTGCGACACCAGCCAAAACAATCCGGCAACTGCTATTCCTGCTAAAATATAAACCCAACTGTAATTTTTTTTACGATTTAACATAAACTTGCCCTTTTCTTTAAAAAAATATTGATAAAATCAAAACTATTTATATTATGGCAATAATATTTAAAACAAAGATTAAAACAATGCAAATTAATAAAATAATTTTATTGGTCGGATTAATGGGAAGCGGCAAAACCAGCGTGGGAAAACGTCTGGCAAAAAGGCTGAATCTGCCCTTTGTCGACGGCGATCAAGAAATAGAAAAAGCTGCAGGACTTCCTTTAGTCGATGTTCTAAAATGTTTTGGCGAAGAAGAATACCGTGCCGGCGAAACAAGAGTTATGCATCGTTTGCTGCAGGGTTCTCCTTGTGTTTTGGCCTCAGGAGGAGGTTCTTTTGTTCCGCAGCAAACCAGAAATTTAGCCAAAGAACACGCTATTACTATTTGGCTGAAAGCTGATGTTGACACTTTATACCACCGCACATACGGACGTAAACACCGTCCTTTTTTGCGGGGAAATGACGAACACCTGAAAAACAAGCTTGAGGAATATATAGGAGAAGAATATCCTTATTATTCCGAAGCCGACATTGTAGTCGAAACCAGAGATGAAGCCGTTGAAGCAACGGTAAACCGAGTTACTACCGCCATCAATAATTTTATCGGCGCAAAATCATCGGATTAAGCAAAAAAACTCTTTACAAATAACAAAATTGTTGTAAAAAGACAGCGGGTTTTAATAATAAAGCCCATAACTTTAATTTCACACGCAGGACGGCGGACACTCTAAGTTTTCGCTCCGGTGCTCTTAGCAAAGAGCCGAATGCCTGCGGAGGTTTAACCGGAAAACAAAGGATTATAAAATGAGTCTTCCAAAATTTACTATTCGCCAAATGATTGAAAACGGCGTACATTTCGGTCACCACGCTCGTCGTTGGAATCCGAAAATGGCCGAATATATCTATGGCAAAAAAGATAACATTCACATCATTGACTTGCAGCAGACTTATCCGATGCTCTACACTGCTTTGAATGCTGCCCGCGAAATTGCTGCCAACGGCGGTAAAGTTTTATTTGTCGGCACCAAAAGACAAGCTCAGGACATCATTAAAGAGAATGCTGAAAGATGTGGACAGTACTATGTAAACTATCGCTGGCTCGGCGGTATGTTGACCAACTGGAAAACCGTTTATAAATCAATCTCTCGTTTAAACAAATTGAATGAGATGTTTGATAAAAACGAAACTGAAGGCTATACTAAAAAAGAATTGCTCAATTTGAAAAAAGAACAAGACAAATTGGCAAAAGAATTGAATGGTGTTATGAATATGGGCGGACAGCCTGACTTGTTGTTCGTTGTTGATATGCCTAAAGAAGATTTGGCTATCAAAGAAGCTAAAAAACTCGGCATCCCGGTTATTGGTATTGCTGATACCAATGCGGATCCAAGCTTGGTTGACTTCCCAGTTCCAGGTAATGATGACGCTGTTCGTGCAATTCAATTTTATTGTGAATTGTTGTCTTCTGCCGTTTTGGACGGTATTCAAGCTGAAATCGCCGCACAAGGCGTTAAAGTTGACGAAATTGTAGCTGAAGCTAAACCTGCTCGCAAAAAAGCCGCAAAAGCTGATAGCGAAGCCGAAGGCGCAGCTGAAGAAAAAGCTCCGGCTAAAAAAGCCGCCGCTAAGAAAAAAGCTGCTGCTGAATAATAGCCAAAAGCTATAAATACAACTTAGCAAATGGCGGTATTTTATCTAACTAAAATATCGCCATTTTAATTAAAACACAAAATTTGGGGAAAATTAATGAGCGAAATTACAGCCGCTAAAGTAAAAGAATTAAGAGAATCAACCGGTGCCGGTATGCTTGATTGCAAAAAAGCTTTGGTTGAAACTAATGGCGATATGGAACAAGCCGTAGATTGGCTGCGCAAAAAAGGTTTGGCATCTGCCGCTAAAAAATCCAGCCGCGTTGCTGCCGAAGGTTTGGTTGCTGTTGCTGTTGACGGCAACAAAGGCGCCATTGTTGAAGTTAACTCCGAAACCGACTTCGTTGCCAAAAATGAAATGTTTCAGGAATATGTTGAAGATGCAGCTAAAGTTGCTCTTGCCAGCCACGGCGATATCTGCGACATGAAAAACTTTAACTGCCCGAAATGTGGCAAAACATTTGCAGAACGCTTGACAGACTTGATCGCCAAAATCGGTGAAAATATGACCTTGCGCCGCGCACAAATGGTTGAAGTTGATAACGGTGTTATTGCTTCTTATGTTCACAATGTTACTCGTGGCAACCTCGGCAAAATCGGCGTTTTGGTAGCTTTGGAATCGAATGCCGCCGACAAAGCAAAATTGGCTGAACTCGGTAAACATTTGGCCATGCATATTGCCGCTTCACGTCCGTTATTCCAGACAATTGCTTCTGTAGATCCGGCAGCAGTTGAACGTGAAAAAGCTATTTTCAGCGAACAGGCTAAAGCTTCTGGTAAACCTGAAAACATCATTGAAAAAATGATTGAAGGCCGTATCAAAAAATACTACGATGAAGTTGTATTTGAAGAACAGGCTTACATTATGGATCCGGACAAAAAAATCAAACAAGTTATTGCCGATACTGCTAAAGAACTCGGTGCAGACATCAAAGTTAAAGAATTTGTTTGCTTCAAACTCGGTGAAGGCATCCAGAAAAAAGAAGAAGATTTTGCAGCTGAAGTTGCCGCACAATTGGCAAAATAACTTCCGTTTTATCTTCAAAAAAAGCTCCGTTTTAAAAACGGAGCTTTTTTAGTACAAATAAAAACATTGATTAGCAGCAAGACAGATCCGCAACTTTTATTTTGAGAATCTCAAGCACAAAATCATACACAGGCTGCAAATCGGGATCATCGGCCAGAGCTTGTTTCAGTCTGCCTTCAACTAAAATCAAATCTATCACCGGCAATGATTGTAAAACAATAATCATCAACTCGGGATTAGCGCAGATTTCATCAACTGAAGTATTAATGCCGCGGCGATAAAATTCTTGCTGAATTTTACCATAGTATGACAAACATTCTTTAGCTGCTGACCTAACGCTTTCAGGAAGGTTAAGGACCATTGTTACAGTTGACTGAATAACATCAAGCGTGTTCTGATACTCAGCCAATGTTAATAGATCTGCTTCTTCAAAATTGAGTGTTTGCAAATTTTTAAGCAAAGAACCCAAATCAATTTCAAGATAATCCATACGCTATATGATAATCGGTTAATAATATTCTGTGATACGCAATTAGCGCAAAAACAGATAAAAAACAAGTCCAATATCAAGCGGCTTTAAACATATCCTTTATGCGGTTAAAAAAGCTTTTTTCTTCAGGCTGGCAATTATCTTCACCTGAAATTTTTCTAAATTCTTCCAAAATTTCTTTTTGGCGGGCATTCAAGTTTACCGGCGTTTCCACTTTTATTTCAGCCCATAAATCTCCTTTTTGAGCAGCACGCAAACGCGGCATGCCTTCGTTTCGTATTTTCAAACGTTGTCCGCTTTGAGTTCCTGCCGGAATTTTAAGTTCCAATTTTCTTCCGTCGACCGAAGGAATTTCTATTGTTCCGCCCAAAGCAGCGCAAGCCATCGAAACCGGAACCCGCACAAATAAATCACTTCCCTGACGTTCATAGAGTTTATGGCCTTTAACATTCACAAAAACATACAAATCGCCGTTCATTCCGCCGCGTATTCCTGCAGCTCCTTCACCGGTAACGCGAATACGCGTGCCATCATCGATACCGGCTGGAATTTTGATTTTTAATTCTTTTTTATATTTGATATAGCCGTTACCGTTACAATCAGGGCATTTATCGGTCACTTTCCGTCCGCTGCCATGACAATCGGGGCAAACTGTTTCCATAATCATAAAACCATGTTGCCGATGTACGCGTCCGCTTCCGCCGCACGACTGACAAACAGGAGCTTTTTTTCCGTCTTTTGTTCCGTGCCCATGACAAGTTTCGCAAGCTTTTGTCGTATTAAAAGAAATCGTCTTTTCCAGCCCCGCATAAGCCTCTTCCAGACTTACTTCCAAATCATAACGCAAATCTTCGCCGTTTTGCGCTGATGAAGGAGAGCGCCGAGATTGTCCGCCGCCCATAAAATCAGAAAACACTTCAGAGAAAATATCTGCAAAACCGCCTGCCCCGCCGAAATTAAAATCAAACGGATTGGCTCCGCCGCCTTGTTCAAAAGCGGCATGACCATAACGATCGTATGCTGCACGCTTTTGCTCGTCTTTTAAAACTTCATAAGCTTCGTTAATATCTTTAAATTTGGCTTCAGCTTCAGCATTCCCCGCATTGCGGTCAGGATGGTACTGCATAGCCAAACGGCGGTATGATTTTTTTATTTCTTCGGCTGTTGCGGTTTTAGACACTTCAAGAACTTCGTAATAATCTTGCTTATTCATAGCTTATTTTCCTGATTTTTATAAATTAACTTGCCTATTATTTAGTTTTTTTAATACTAAAACGCAAGTGCAAATTTACTGTCTTTTCTAAAATTGCCTTTGCTCCGAATAAGCATGCTTGCACATTTGCTTTTAAAGTGTTACTTCAATTGTAGTTTTAATTTATGGAAATAGAAAAATGTCTTATGATGTAAAATCATCCAAAGCCGAAGAATTTATTTCACATGAAGAAATTCTTGCAACTTTGGATTATGCCAATCAAAATCGCCACAATGCCGAATTGATTTCAAAAATCATCGACAAAGCTTCCTTATTAAAAGGACTTACTCACCGTGAAGCTTCGCTTTTATTAGCTTGCGATCTTCCTGAACAAAATAAAAAAATATTTGATTTAGCCGAGCAAATCAAAAAAGACTTTTATGGAAACCGTATTGTTCTGTTTGCTCCGCTGTATTTATCAAACTATTGCGTCAACGGATGCACCTATTGCCCTTATCACGCTAAAAACCGCCATATTCCTCGCCTGAAAATGACACAAGAGCAAATTCGCAAAGAAGTTATCGCCCTGCAAGATATGGGACACAAGCGTCTTGCCATAGAACTCGGAGAAGATCCGATTAACAACCCGATTGAATATGTTTTGGAATCAATCAAAACCATTTACGATATCAAACATAAAAACGGAGCAATTCGCCGTGTAAACGTAAATATCGCGGCAACCAGCGTTGAAAATTACCGCAAGCTTCATGAAGCCGGTATCGGCACGTATATTTTATTTCAGGAAACATATAACAAAGAAAATTATGAAACTTTGCACCCGACAGGACCAAAACACAACTACGCTTATCATACCGAAGCAATGGACCGCGCCATGGAAGGCGGAATCGATGATGTCGGATTAGGCGTGTTATTCGGATTGTCAACTTATCAGTATGAATTTGCCGGATTGCTTATGCATGCCGAACATCTTGAAGCCAAATACGGTGTTGGTCCTCATACAATCAGTTTTCCTCGTATTAAACATGCCGACGATATTGATCCAAACGCTTTTGACAACGCCATAAGCGATGACATTTTCGCAAAAATTATTGCTTGCACCAGAGTTGCCGTTCCTTACACAGGAATGATTATCTCCACCCGCGAAAGCAAAGAGTGCCGTGAAAAAGTTATACATTACGGCATCAGCCAAATCAGCGGCGGCTCAAAAACTTCTGTCGGCGGTTATGCAGAACCCGAAATAGAAAATGAATCTGAACAATTTGATGTCAGCGACAAACGCACTTTGGATGAAGTCGTCAGATGGCTGATGGAAATCGGTTATATTCCAAGTTTTTGCACCGCATGCTACCGTGCGGGAAGAACCGGTGACCGCTTTATGTCATTTTGCAAATCACGGCAAATTCTTAACTTTTGTCATCCAAATGCTTTAATGACATTAAAAGAATTTTTGATTGACTATGCTTCTCCCGAAACCAAAAAAGTCGGTGAAGAGCTTATCAAGCGAGAATTATCGAAAATTCCGAACCCTAATATAAAATCCGTTTGTGAAAATAATTTGGAGCAAATCGAAAAAGGCACCCGCGATTTTCGTTTTTAAATTTTCAAATATTTTCCATGCGCAATAAAGGCGGAAATATCCGCCTTTATTTATATTGACAGAACAAAGCAATATTCATAAATTTACATAATTAATTAATAAATGGAGATTCTCGTGACTGAACAACCTCTTGTATCGATAATCGTACCTGTTTTCAACACTTCGGCTTATCTTGAGCGCTGCTTAGACAGCCTGATCGGACAAACATTGTATGATATTGAAATTATATGCATTGATGACGGTTCCACAGATAACAGCATAGACATCCTTAATACTTATGCGCAAAAAGACCGAAGAATTAAAATTATCCGTCAGCAAAATGCCGGACAATCTGCAGCGCGCAATGCCGGTATCAAGGCCGCAAGCGGGCGTTATATCGGTTTTGTTGATTCAGATGATTATGTTGACCTTGATTTTTACGGCAAGTTATATCGCACGGCTATCATTTCAGCTGCCGGAATTGTTCAAGCCGCGACCCGCCGTATAGGAAAACGCAAAACCAGAGTGCAAAGATGCAAACCTCAACATATAAGAGATTTTGCTGTTGCTCTTCAAAACTTGAATCACGGAGGAGTTTGGGACAAACTCTATCAAACCGAAATAATAAAAAATCATCGCTTAAAATTTACCGAAGGACGAATTTTTGAAGATAATTTGTTTGCAATTCAGGCTTTGTGGTACGGAAAAACCATGCATATTATTTCAAACACATGCTATAATTATGTGTTTAATTCCGATTCAACCACAACATCTCCTGAAAAGCTACAAAAAAGGAAATCCGACAGTTTAATAATCGCCGAAATGATTATGGATTTTGCCAACAAAAAAATGCCGGCAGGCGAAAAATCTCTAATAAAACGTTTCATCCTCAAAAATTTTATTAATCTCGATTTTCTAAATCAGCCGGATTACATGAAAAAATTACAGGAAATACTGCAAGACTATCCTTTATTGCTGCGAATGAAAATAGTTTATAATCTTAAATATCAAATCAAACGTATTCGCAGAAAAATAAAAAACTTTTTTCAACCTGTAAAAAAAGCATAACAAAAATGCCCATCAAGGGCATTTTTTTATGGCGTCGACGAGAGGACTCGAACCTCCCACCCACAGTTTAGGAAACTGTTGCTCTATCCTGATGAGCTACGTCGACATAAGGAGATAATTATAATAAAAAATCGCTTTATGCAACTGTTTATTCTTCACCTTCTATCCACGCGCGGATTCTACTCCATCCATATGAAAAATCACGGCGAAAACGGCGGCGGAAAGCAGCATAATTGGTATCACGCAAAGTTACTGTAACCCAATATCCTCCGACTGCCAAAATAATCAAAACGCCGACCAGCAGACCTCCGGCAAAAATCCACATTATTGCTGTAATCAAAGATAGAAAAAAAATCAGCAGCCAAGAATAATTGGCTCCTTTGATAAAATAAATCGAATAAACAAACATTGCCAACAAAACAAAAGGGCCCAAAAAAGCAATTAACCGCGCCGAATACTCAAAGCGCCGTAAATTTAAATTAACTGCCCATATTGCTCCGGCGGTCAAAACGCCGACCACAAACAGTAACACTGAATATAAAGTAGTCATTGTAAAATTATCCTCAAACGAGGTAAAATTATATACAAAATTTGCATATTTGTCCAGTTTTTTATATTTGTCTTATAATAAAGCTTCTCTTTATTTTTTTGAAAGAGCATGTTAGTATAATTTATTATGGGGGGTGCAATATGTCAAAATTAAAAACATTTCTGCTATCAGCGTTTTTATCCGCAAGTTCTTTTCACGGACAAACTGCAACTGTTTCCGAAAGCAACAATTCAAATGAAAACGCATCGCCTAAAACTGAAATTGTCAGCAAACCCAAAAAAGATAATTTTGCACAATACCGACAGGCCGAAAAAATAGCTATTCCAGCGCTCATATTCTTGGAAGGTTGCTCAAATGAAGCCTATCAGGATATGTGCAAAATATGGACAATAGGCATAGGCAACACCAAGCATCCCAACGGCTCCCCTGTAAAAAAAGGAGATATATTAAAAGATCAGGAAGAAATTAACCGCTACGTTATCAGTCATTTTGAAAAAGAAATCTATCCATACTTGAACAAATATATTAAACGTCCGCTTGCTCCGCATGAAATGGCGGCGGTAATTTGTTTGGCCTATAACTGCGGCGTAGATGCTCTTGGCAGCAATAATGCTAGAATAGCCAAAGCCATAAACAGCAAAAATCAAGATGAAATTTCCAAAGCATTTTTAACCAGAGTAGCAACCAAGACAAAAAAATTTTCAAATGGACTTGCCATCCGCAGAACCTTGGAATACCTTATTTTCAAAGGTGCGCTTACCGAAAAGGACATTAAACAGTTTTACATCGGAGGTTATGGTAAACTGAATTATAAAAACATCACAAAAGTTAAGAAAAATAAAAATTTTTACGGACGGGTTGCCAAAACTGATTTAGCTTGCCTGAATTACATAAAATCCATTTGTTCTCAATCTCCTGATCCAAATTTAATATCCAGTATTTCATGGTACGGAGGAGATAAAAAAGTCGGCGAATATATGGAAACACGTCAAGAAGAAAGAATGGTTACCAATATTTTTGCTCAATGTACCAAAGCGGCTCTGACATATTTACAAAAAAACAAAAAAGAAACAGCGGCAGAAAAAACAATTGCACAAGCCGCAAACATTTCTTATACCGCTGTTTCAAAAGCTCAGTCAAATATCCGCTAAGCTTTAAACTCTTTCAAAAAGTTTTTTTGAATTTCAGCCAATTGTTCAACACTGTCCCATTCGACATATTCGCCTGAAGCATGCATTCCGTCACCGCTACCCGAATGCATAACGACAACCGAACCTTTTTCGGCAAAAGCGCGCGAATCTGTTGCACCGCCGATATATTCAAATTCAATGTTTTTATTTATAACATTTTCGGCAATTTTTTTATACTGCAAAATATACTGATTTTTTTCGTCCATAACGACCGGATGAGAAGCTGTTATAATTTTATATTCCGTCCCCGCAACCAAACAAGAAGACAACTTTTTTTCTAACTCGGTTACCGATGAGTTTTCGGTTAATCTAAAATCAAGCAAAGCCTCACAGCTATTAGAAATAACATTGGCAACTTCCCCTCCTTCTATTTTGGCAAAATGCACCGTATCAATCCAAGTATTGTCAGGACGTTTGGTTTCTTTTGAAAAATAAGGATATAATTTGCGGATATTATTTAAAACCTGCAACATTTTTTCATTAGCATCTACTCCTTCCCAAGGTGTTGAGCCATGAGCTTCCAACCCTTTGGAAATAATTTTAACAAAAACCGGATTTTTACATTTCGCCACGATTTTTGTTATATCGCCTGCAACATCGACATCAAGCACAACTTTGGCATTAATTTGCGGATTATCTTGTAAAAAGGCATCTAAACCAAAACTGCCTTTTTCTTCATCAGTTGAAAGCAAAACACCGAAATTCAGCGGAAGATTTTGTTTGACGGTATATTCAAGCGAATTTAGACCGACAGCAGCAAAAGACTTCATATCAAGAGTTCCTCTGCCGTAAATTTTATTATTTTCTTCTCTGGGAACAAACATATTGTCAGCAGCGGGAACCACATCTAAATGACCGACAACCAATACGTCAAAATTCATTCCTTCATGGTTTGAAAGCAGTAAAACCGGCGCCAATTTATCTTTTTGATATAATGTACGGCAAATCTCATTGCCGAATAATCCCTGCACATATTCAAAACAACGGTTTATTTCCGATAAATTTCCGGTTTCGGTACGAAACTTTATTAAATTTTCAGCAATTTTTTTAAGCTCCATTTTTTTCCTCCCTTTTACTTTTTATTCACCATATTGAACTATGTTTATCCTAATTGTAATAAGAAAAAATTAATGAGGAAAAATAAATGAAAAGATTTTGCCTGATATTGTTAGCGCTCGTATATTTCGTTTGTCCGGCCTTTGCACAGGAAGAAGACGGAGATACAGGCCACAATTTACCGCGAATGGCATCTTTTCGCTCCAATCACATCAACGCGCGTTCCGGTCCCGGATCACGCTATCCCATTGAATGGATTTACAAACAAAAAAACGCTCCTGTCGAAATTATTGCCGAATTTGAATTATGGCGAAAAATCAAAGATTGGGAAGGCGCTGAAACTTGGGTGCATAAAGCCATGTTGACCAATAAACGCTGGATAAAAATGACTAAAAATGAAACCGCAAACATATATGCTAAACCGCAATCGGATTCACGTATTATAGCAAAAGTTGAGGATCAGGTTATCGGCAAAATTGAAAAATGCCCCGAACAAAAGGATTTTTGCCTGATCAAATTTTCAGAATTTGAAGGATGGGTAAACCGTAACGATTTCTACGGTGTTTATCCAAACGAAACCATAAACTAATTTGCGAGAAAACCTATGACCACTATTAACGAAATTGATTTTTCAGATATTTATATCACACCGGATCACACGGCATACATTCCCGACAACCGCACGCCGAACGGCTTAACGCGGTTAAAAGCAGATGATTTCAGTTATTTTTTTGAAAAAATTGAAAAAAATTATGATGGACAAAACCCGAGTTATTCTGTTTTATACAATAAAATATTTTACCGTATTGAACGCAGTATGACAATATACGGCGTTCAATATTGCGCACGAAAAATGCCTCGCGAGGTGCCTGGTTTTTCAAATTTAGGTTTTCCTTTAGAATTAAGAAAATATTTGCTTTCACTCAGCAACACGGCCGGCCTTATTTTATGGTCAGGTCCTACCGGAGCCGGCAAAACCACCGCTATTTCATCATTGATGAAAGAATATTTGGTAACCGAAGGAGGTTTTGCCTACACAATCGAAGATCCGTCCGAAATGCCTTTAGACGGCACTTATAATGCTGTTAACGGAAGTTTAGGATTGTGCAAGCAAACGCAGCCGGTCAACGGCAATTGGGGAGAATGCCTGAAATCGGCGCTCCGTTCTAAACCGCGCTTTATTATGGTCGGCGAAATCCGTACTCCCGATACAGCCAGTGAGGTTTTGCGTGCCTGTACTTCAGGACACTTGGTTTTATCAAGTATTCACGCCAACAATGTTGCCGATGCAATCAACTCCGTAATCAAATACGCTGCCTCAACCGGTATGACCGAAGAACTCGCTTATGACTTGTTTTCGCGCGGCATGCTGGCCGTTTTGCACCAAACTCTTTCAGGAATAAAAAATAAAATGCCGCAAGTCAGCTACTTATTTGCTAATCCTGATACCACACAAGGCGATCAGGTTCGCGCTATTATCAAAACCGGAAAGCTGAATCTTGCGACTTCTATCGATACACAACGTAGCCGTTTGAGTTTAGGCAAAGAACTCTTCCCAAAACTACATGTAACAGACTAGCCTTTTTCAGCTTTAAGCTGATACATATATTCGACAACATCATCGCTGTCCCATTTAACACTGCCGCGAATACGCCCTATTTCTTGGCTTTCGCGGCTGACTAATACGCTCACCGGCGATGAAAAAATTCCCAATGCCGAAGCCAGCTGCTCTTTTTCATCTACATAAATTTCAAGATTATCTGCCTCGAACCGCTGCAAAAAGCGATGTTGCTCATCAAAACCGCCGTTCCACTCTCCTTTAGGCGAAATCATAATAACTCTGATACCGTCATTACGGGTTTTCTTCGAAAAACTGCTGAGGCTTTTAAGCTCTTTAATACAAGGCAAACAATAACGCGACCAAAAAACCGCTATAACAAAGTTTCCGGTAAAACTATCCAGTTTTACCTTGTTTCCGCTCTCTCCGATAATTTCCTTTTGAGGAACATCACGTGAAAATGCGTAAATATTAGCCTTATCTTTGGCGGCGGCATTTACCACAAAAACCAAAAATAATAAAATCAGCGCTATTTTTATATTTATTTTCATCTTTTATTTAATAACTGTGTTTTATTTTTTGTATTTAATCTGTTTTAGGATAATATATAGCCATTACCGAAAAACATACAAGCAAAAGGTAAAAAAATATGCAGAAACTGAATCAGATTGTATTGGCTGTTTTACTAATTGCAGCAGTTATAACCACAAGCAGCTGTGGCAAAATCTCCGCTCCTTCGGCTATTGAAGGCAGCGGTTATCCTCACAGTTATCCGCGCAACTAAGGATTAGTATCGATGAGTGCAGAAAACAATTTTATTGACGAAATGATACCATATGTCGAATTTGCCGACAATGCCAATGAACGAACACCATGCGTTTTGGTGTTGGATTGTTCAGGCTCAATGCGGGGAGAACCCATAAAACAGCTTAACGTCGGATTGAAAGCTTTGGAACGCGAACTGAAAGAAGACATTGATGCCAGTTCCCGTGTTCAGCTCTTAATTATAAAAGCTTTCGGCAAAGACGAAACCGAAGTGTCATCAGATTGGATTGACGCCATGAATTTTACCGCTCCGGAAATGGTAGCCGGCGGATTAACTCCTCTCGGCAAAGCTATGGAATTGGCTTTACAAAAAATAGAAGAACAAAAATGCCTCTACGACAGCTGCGGTATTACTTCAAAACGCCCTTGGATTTTTTTAATCAGCGATGGAGAACCGACTGACTATGACTGGGAATCGGTTGCAAAAAAATGCTGTCAGGCACAAAAAAACAAAAAAGTAGTTATCCATGCTGTTGGCACTGAAGGAGCAAATCTTGAAAAATTGGCAAAATTCTCATTAATTTCGCCCAAAAGACTCAGCGGACTGAAATTTACGGAATTTTTCTTATGGTTGAGCCGCAGTGTATCCTGCATTTCAAAAGCGGCTCCAAATGCCTCTGATTTATTGGACGATACCGGAAATTGGGATGAAGAACAACACTAATAATCACATAAAAGTATTGTCGGCCTGCGTCACCGGACCTATGCATAAAATCAGGCAAATTCCTTGTCAGGATTATTGCCGCCATTCAACTCGAGGCGATAATTTTGTCGCCGTGCTCTCCGACGGCGCCGGTTCCGCAAAATATGGACGCATCGGTGCAAAAATACTTTGTGATACCTTAATAGACCTTTTGCCCAATGTCCCTTTCCGCGATATAAAAACCTCAATTATAAATTCCGTTGAAGTTGCCCGTGAAAAACTTTTGTTTCATCGCCTGAATTCGCGCAACAATCATCGCGGACTGATGGCTTTTTCGGCAACTTTAGTCGGAGTTGTTTATCATAAAAACCACGGTATATTTTTTCATATAGGGGACCGAGCCGCATTAGCTTTTACGGGCAGCAATTTTTCCGAATATGTAGCTTCCAAACCCGAAAACGGTATTTTTTCCTGCGAAACATATTTTTACACAATGGATGATTGGCGCGATTGCCTACGTTTTACAACTTTCGAAAAAGCTCACACCATAATGATGATGAGTGACGGAGTAACCGGATTTTCATTTTCCTCCGACTATAAAAACATAGAACCGCGTTTTTTGTTGCCGATAGACAGATTTTTAAGTAAAGAACCTATAAAAAGCCGCGCCCGCCGCGCATTATACAACACGCTCGGCACACCGCAGGCACAAAAAATAAATCCCGATGATAAAACATTTTTGTGGGCAAAACTATGAACGGACAGGAAATAAAATACAATGCCGTTTACGGAGACGGTTCTTTTGAACAAATTACTCTGGGCGAGCTGATCAACAAAGGCGGCGCCGCCGGAAAAATTGTTGAAGTGAAAGAACACCCGCAACTGGTTGCAAAAATTTTTCACAGCTTAGCCAAAAGCAGCACCAACCGCGAAAAACTGCAAGCTATGCTGCTCAACCGTCCGGCTTTTTCACCGGCTTTGAAAAACGGCAAAGAATTTTTGGCCGATGACGGAAAAAAATATATTCAAATTGCATGGCCGGAAGCTATTCTGGAAAATGAAGAAGGGTTTTGCGTCGGCTATTTAATGCCTCGCATTGAACTGAATCGTGCCGCCTCATTAGACCATTTTATGCAGCGCGCAACCAGACAAAAACTAAAACTTCCGGAAAATTACGAATATCGGATTCGCATCGCCTGCAATCTAAGTTCCATGGTCGCTGCATTACATGAAAAAGGACATTATATTGTCGATTTAAAACCTTCAAACGTTTATGTTTATAAAGAAAGTATGCTTATTTCCATGCTCGATTGCGATGGTTTTTCGATTTTGGGCGACAAAGCACGTTATCCTGCCGAATTTGTAAGCGAAGAATATATCTGCCCCGAAGGCATGGAACAGGGATGTGACGAAATGGGAGAAGAGCAGGATAAATTTGCTCTGGCTGTAATTATCTTCAAACTTCTGAATAACGGTATTCACCCTTTTTCGGGAACGCCGCGCAAAAACAATTCCGCCCCTTTGACCATACAGGAAAGAATAGCGCAAAATCATTATGCTTATGGTTCATGGGCTGATTTATATCAGGCTCCGCATCCATATTCCATCCATGATTATTTTGCAAAAGATACCCTCGAACTTTTTGATCGCGCCTTTGTCCGCGGTCTCAAGCGTCCGAGCGCACAGGAATGGGAACAGCACCTGCGGAAACTGATAGCCAATCTGCGCCACTGTAAAAAGAACCGCAACCACGTTTATTTTACTTCCAAAGGCTGCGGGTTGTGCATAATGGAAGAAAAAATAAAAGCCAATCTCAGCGATATAAAAAAACAATTTCAAAATCCCAAAACTGTACGCGGCATGGCCGTTGACAATTTGACACCTGAAAAAATAGCACAAAACAAAAACTTACAGCTAAAAAAACTTAAAACAGTCAATCAAATAAGCGCTGTTGTCATCGTGCTTTATATGATATTTTGGACTATGCTTTATCCGATACTCAGTCCGATTGCCTCCCAAATAGTTCACTTGGGCTTCGGATTGCAAATGATTTGTTTTATTTTGCTCATGAGCTTTATATATCACGGATTAAAAAAATTTTCCACCAGAGTACCTTTGTTGAGCCATCCGGCCGTAACGGCAGCATTATTTGTTTATTCGCTGTTTTGCACAGTCATAACTTTATTGGCTATAAACGACCTTCCCGTTGAAATGTTGATGTTGACAAAATAAATATATGCAAAAGCAATAATTTGTGTTATATTTCGCAACGTTGTATAAAATTATGAAAGGTAAAAACTTTGTTAGATTTAAAACCGATTATGATTTCCGGCAAAGAAGTCTTGCCTCTTATTGAAGGAGGAAAAGGCATAAACGCCAGTGATGGCCGTAGCAGCGGTGCTTGGGCACATGAAAACTGTGTAGGCACTTTTTCTGGTGTAAGTCCAGATTTTTATGATGAAAAAGGAAATGTCGTTGCCGAGATTTTCACCAGAAAAACTCGTGCGGAACGCCATCAAGAAATGATTGAAATGGCTATTAAAGGCGGCATTGCACAAGCCGAAGTCGCCCACGAAATCTCAAACGGCAACGGACGCATCCACATGAATATGCTATGGGAAATGGCAGATTCGCAAGCCGTTCTGGAAGGCGTACTTTCCAAAGCAAAAGGACTTATCAACGGCATTACATGCGGTGCTGGCATGCCTTATCATCTCGGAGAATTAGCTACAAAATTCGGAGTTTATTACTATCCTATTGTATCATCGGCACGCGCTTTTAATATTTTATGGAAACGCGCCTATAACCGTTTTACAGAATTTTTAGGTGGAGTAGTTTACGAAGATCCATGGCTGGCAGGCGGACACAACGGTTTGTCAAACGCCGAAAATCCTGAAAAACCGGAAACCCCGTACAATCGCATTGTGGAACTGCGCCGTTTAATGAATAGCTATGGTTTGAACGCAATTCCTATTATTTTGGCCGGTGGAATTTGGTCATTAAAAGATTGGGAAAGCTATATTAACAATCCAGATATCGGAAAAATTGCTTTTCAGTTCGGAACAAGGCCGATGATTACAAAAGAAAGCCCAATAAGCGAAGCTTGGAAAAAAGTAATGATGCACGTCAGAAAAGGCGATGTTATATTGCAACGTTTCAGTCCGACAGGTTTCTTTTCTTCTGCGATAAAAAACACTTTTCTCGAAAAGCTGATTTTGCGCAAAAACGGTGAAATAGCCTTTAAAACACAAGCTGAAGGAGAATATTCGGAACCTTTGAAAATTAATGATCATAAAACTGTTTTCATTAAATCGGCAGACAAAGAAAAAGCTATGAACCAAATTAACGCCGGTTTAACCGAAATCAAAGAAACGCCGGATGAAACGGTTGTATTTATGACACCGGAAGACTGGGAACAAATGAAAGAAGACCGTAAAAACTGCGTAGGCTGTTTGTCACAATGCCAATTTTCGACATGGTGCGCATCATCGCCAACTAAATCAACTGGAAAAATTCCGGATCCCCGCACTTACTGCATTCATAAAACCTTATACGAAGTCGGACACGGCGGTAGCGTAAAAGACCATTTGTTGTTTGCAGGACATCAAGTTTACCGTTTTGCCACGGATCCGCTTTACCGCAACGGATGCATTCCGAGTGTGAAAGAGTTGATTGACCGCATTAAAAACGGCGAATAAATATAATAAATAAAAACCTCCGATTTTCATCGGAGGTTTTTATTTAACTGCGATAAACTATTTACGATCACCCATAATTCTGAGCAAAGCCATAAACAAGTTAATAAAATCAAGATACAATGATAATGCGCCAACAATAACTTTTCGTCCTTGCATATCGCTTGTATCCGAAGACATATAAATTTCACGAATTTTTTGTGTATCATAAGCTGTTAAACCTACAAACACAAAAACTGTTACAAATGACAAAGCATAATAAAAAGCTGAGCTCTGCATAAAAATATTAACTATAGAAGCAATAATAATTCCCCAGAGTCCCATACGTAAAAAAGAGCCCCAAGAAGTTAAATCGCGCTTTGTTGTATATCCGTAAAGGCTCATTGCTCCGAAAGTTCCGGCTGTTATCAAAAACACCCTTGTCATACTCGCGCTTGTATAAACCATAAATATCGGAGCCAGCGAAATTCCGATTAAAGCAGAATACAAAACAAAAACACCGCGAACCTGACTGAGTGTACCGCGTTGAACAACATGTCCGAAAGCAAAAACAACAATCAAAGGAGCCAGAAAAAACAGCCATCCCAAACCGGACATTCCGCCGCGGGCATCAAACATCATCCCGATCATTGAAGTATTGGCAACGATAAAAGCTGCTAATGCCGTTATCAGCAAACCACCGGCCATATAATTATATACACTAACTAAATAGCTGCGCAAACCTTCGTCTATGTCAGCTCTTTCCACTGCTGAAGTATAATTTCTTTCAAGCATTGATTTCTCCCAATTATTAAAACTTTCTACAAATAATATAGTTTTTTTATTCATCGAAATCAAGCAGGATTAAATATAGACATTCAATTTTGAGCCGTTTTCTTTAAGCCATTTTCTTCCATCAGCCGCATTTTTTGCCAAAACATCAACACATTGCCAAAATGCCGGCGAATGATCCTGATGTTTTAAATGCGCCGTTTCATGAGCGACCAAATAATCTATAACAAAATCCGGCGCCAGCATTATCCGCCAGCTGTAATTTATATTTCCTAAAGAAGAGCAACTGCCCCAACGCGATTTTGTATCTTTAATAACCACTCGGTTGACTTTTTTTTCAATTAAAGCCGCTTTGGCTTCAGACATTTCCCAAAGCACTTTTTGAGCTTGTTTTTTTATAAAATCTTTAACACGGCGCGACAAAAAATCTTTTTCTCCCGAAACCAGTAGATTTTCCCCCTCAACTTGCACGCCGAAATACTGTTCTGGACAATGTCGGATTAAAAATTCTTTTCCGCCTATACTTATTTTATCCCCATCTGAAAAAAACTTTTGCAAAGGCAATTTTGCCAAATGTTCATCAATCCATTTTTTTTGAGATTTGACGAAAGCAAGCGCCTGCTGTTTTCCGCATCTTTTCGGAACAGTCAAAACCGGAATTCTGTTTTTGGAATCAATCCGCAATCCCAGCCTTTTGGCTTTGGCTGAAAAAACTATTTTCAGTTCAAAATCCAATTCATCATTTAAATCAAACATCTTTCCAGTTAACAATGTAATTTTCATATTCGTCGTCTTTTACTTCACTTTCAGAAATCAATAAACGTCCCCTGACCGATTGAAAAGCTTCGTGCACGCTATTTTTATTTCCACTTACCAGCGGATGCCACTCAGGCAAATCCTTACCGTTTTCCAACAGCCAATAAGCACAGGTTTTAGGCAGCCAGCGCGGACGTTCTTTAAGCGCGGCGCGGTTAACACTTCGGCAATCAGGAACTTTTGCAAAACGGTTTTCATAAATTCGGCACAAACAACTTTTGCTGTCCAAAAAACGGCATTTAACACAGGTAAAATAAATTTTACCGCCGATTTCTAGTTTATTCAGGCAACATTTTCCGCAACCGTCACAAAGTAACTCCCATTCTTGAGCTGTCATTTCATCAAGCTTTTTCTTTTTCCAGAATTCCGGCTCTACTTTATTCTCATCGGCACGATATGTATTTTGCACAACAATCGTATATTGTTTTTTGTTATCCATAAAATTATCCTATTTGTTCCGGCAGTTGCTCATCACGAATAAAATTACCGAATTGCGCAAACTCACCGTTCCAAGATAAATCGACTTTTCCTGTAGGACCATGACGGTGTTTGCCGATAATAACTTCTGCGCGATATTTGGTCGCTTTCATTTTCTGCTCCCATTTATCATGCTTTTCCTGACTGTAATTTTTATCGGTTTCTTTCGGTTCTTCATTTTGAATATAATAATTCTCACGATAAACAAACAAAACAATATCAGCGTCTTGTTCAATAGAACCGGATTCGCGCAAATCCGACATTAATGGTCTTTTATCATCACGTTGCTCAACGCCTCGGTTCAGCTGTGATAAAGCGATAACCGGCACATTAAGTTCTTTTGCCATAATTTTAAGCCCGCGGGAGATTTCCGACAATTCCTGCACACGATTAGCCTCGCCTCTTTTTGAACTGCCCATAATCAATTGAATATAGTCAATAACTATAAGTCCTAATCCTTTGGTTCGTTTCAGACGGCGGGCGCGGTTGCGAATAGCATTGATAGAAAGCCCCGGAGTATCATCAATATACAAAGGCATCTTTTCAAGTGAACGGATAACTTCCGCGATACGCCCAAACTCTCCGCTGTCAATATCGCCGTTACGCATTTTTTGCGAAGAAATACCCGCTGTTGACGATAAAATACGCGTAGCAAGCTGATCTGCCGACATTTCCAAAGAAAAGAAAGCAACCCCGCGAGATTTATCTTCAAAATTTGCGCTGTCACGGCTCATTAATTCAGCAACATTATAAGCTATATTGGTAGCCAATGCCGTTTTTCCCATGGCAGGACGTCCGGCAAGAATAATCAAATCCGAATTATTCAAACCGCCGGTACGTTTGTCAAGATCATCCAATCCGGTAGATATTCCCGAAATATTGCCTTCACGCTGATATGCTTTTTCTATTGTATTCAAAGACGCGGTTAAAGCTTCCGAAAAATCAACAAAGCCACGGCTTGCATCTCCTTTGTCAGACAAATCATACAATCTTTTTTCAGCTTCTTCAATTTGTGTTGCCGCGTTCGAATCAATATCTTCTTTCATAGCGTGGTTGACAATATCATAACCGGTCGCTATCAGTTCCCGCCTCAAATACTGCTCATAAATATATTGCGCATAATATTCCGGATTTGTAAGCGGCGATGAACTTTCTGCCAATTTAATCAAATATTTATAGCCACCGACATCATTCAAAGAACCTTCTTGCTCAAAATAATTTTTCAGCGTTATTGTATCGGCAACATGTCCGCGCAAAATAAGCTTTGATATAACCTCGTAAATTTTTGCATGTATCGGATCTGCAAAATGGTTGGGCTTAAGATAGTCCGAAATCGATTCGAAAGCTTTATTATTTGCGAGCAATGCGCCCAATAGGGCTTGTTCAGCCTCAATATTCTGCGGTAAAGATGTGATGTCGGGCTTTTCCATTCCAAGATGACCTTTCCATAAAAAACTGTTTTCTTTCTTCTATCAAATAAAACCTATTTTTCAAAGCCAATTTTTGACAAATGTGATTCATTAAGTTCAAAAGCAATTTTTATCAATTTATAAGACTTGTTTTTACTAAAAAAATATTTTATTCTGCCTCCGTTTTCAAAAAAATGACAGGATAAAAAATGAGTGGAGAAAATAGCAACAGTTGGCTAAAACGCTTTTTTAAAATTTTTCTGTTTTCACCGGTTAATATGGTGTTTATCGTCGCATTGCTTTGGTTTGCGGCAAAAGCTTATATTTGGGAACCCTCTTTTTCAAACAAAATAATTGTTTATGCTATACTCGGACTCTGGATTTTTTGGATTATTGCAAGATATATGATAATTTTATTTGTGGCTTTAGCATTGCTTGCCGGAGGCTATTACGCCTATTACCAATATTCTCACCGTGAACAGCGAAAATGCGAAGAAACCGGCGGATATTGGAATAAAAAAACAAACACTTGCGAAGCCAAACGCACCATTTTAGAAAAAATAGACACGTTCATCAAAGAACAAATGGAAATATATTTTCCAACTAAAAAGAACAATGAAGATAAGAAAGAAACCGCTGAATAGTTTTTCTGCAACATTATAAAAAGCCTCTTAACGAGGCTTTTTTTGTTGGCGTACCCGAAGGGATTCGAACCCATGACCTTTGGCGTCGGAGGCCAACACTCTATCCAGCTGAGCTACGGGTACATATACTCTAAAACAAAAACAGTAATAGCGCTAAAAAAAACAAAATGCTACATTTTTTTTAATTTATACAAATAATTCTTGACTTTTAGCCAGAAAATGGCTATTAACAGGCAACAAGTTTGTTTTTCAAGGATTGGAATAATGGTAAAAAAATGTGATATTTCGGGCACCGGCGTTATGAGCGGTAACAATGTAAGCCACGCGAACAACCGCAGCCGTCGTCGTTTTATGCCCAACTTGCAAATTGTTTCACTGTTCAGTGAAGCTTTAAATAAATTTTTCAAATTGAAAATTTGCTCAAAAACTTTGCGTTCAATTGAACACAATGGCGGTTTGGATGCTTATTTGGAATCTACTTCCTGCAACAAATTGACTCCTGAAGCTCAGAAAATCAAAAAATCTGTTGCCAAGAAAAAAGGCGTTGCAGAAAAAACTGTAGCTAAAGCTGCTCCTAAAGCTATACCGGCACGTGTTGCAAAAGTTGCCGCAAAAAATGCTGCTAAATAATCGCGCATTTAATTTGATATAAAAAAGACCACCATTAAGGTGGTTTTTTTATGCTTTTTCAAAGCCCCTTTGAAAGGGGCTTTTATTTATTTGCTGACAACAACCATCGCTTCACGCAGCAAACGATCATTTATCATATATCCTGTCTGCAATTCGGCAATTATTGTTCCTGCCGGTTTGGTTTTGTCTTCGACTTCTTGCACCACTTGATGAAAAGAGGGATTAAAAACTTTTCCCATAGCCTCCATTTTGGTAACTCCGAATTTGCCCAAAACCTTCATCAACTCCGATTCTGTCAGCTCAACGCCTTTGCGGAACTGTTCCATTTGTTCAGCGTCGCTGTTTCCGGCTGCGTCAAGAGCACGTTGTAAATTATCGGCAACACTCAATAATTCTTTTGCAAAAGATGAAATTGCATATTTGGAATTTTTTTCAATTTCTTGTGCACATCTTTTTTTGGTGTTCTCCAAATCGGCATAAGCGCGCAAATAATCTTCCTTCAATTTGGCGTTATCTTTTTGCAAAGCTTCAATATCCGCTTTCATATTGTCGGCAGCGGTATTTTCTTCTTGTTCTTCAAGAATTTCCGCTTCTGAATTTTCGGCAATATCCTCAATATTTTCGATTTCGGAATTTGTATTGTTATTTTTATGTTTTTTCATTTTTTCCTCTTTAACTTTTTAACAAAAGCTCATATATTTCACTTATATAAAATTTAGTAATTAAAGCCTGACAAGTCAAGTACAGAAGTTTTTATTTGCTTTTTAATCAATTCTTAAAATTGATGGCATAATCTTTATACAAATTGGCTTGATTATTTTGAAAATGAGAGAATTGTTATGAATGCAAAAATTGTTTGCACCCCAAAAGAAAGCGGATACAAACCGTTACCTAAAGATTTTAACAAAAAGAAAAACTTTATGACTTTTGGCGCTGTTAACAATCCCATTTTAGCTGAAATTCAAAATCTCGGACGGACACAATGTCTGGGCAAAAATGATTGGCCTGAAATTTCGAACATAGATGCATGGATGATTACTGCCGAAACCGCTACATTTATGAAATGGGGCGGCTTGGGTATGGTTGCATCAGAACTGCCAGAAGCCTTTAACACGACTTTTTCAAAAGAAAAAGACAAAATATCCATCATAACACCGATGTATACAGGAAATACCGGCAAAAAAGCAGCCTGTTTTGACGGCAAAATTTATTTCGGCGCCGAAAAACAAGATATAAAGCTGAAAAAAATAATCGGACTTAAAGTTCCTTTTATCGGTCAAAGAAACACCTTAATCAAACATCATGTCGACATTTATAAAGGCACATACGGCAATGCCGATTATATTTTTTTGCAAAACGAGCGTTTTTTTTCGATAACCCCTCATCCTGATAACAATCCGGCACAAGACGGCTGCTACATTCTTAACAGCAACAATATCAACGAGGTTGAGAGATTTGCATTTTTTTCAAAAGCTGTATTTTGTTTGTTGGAAAAACTGACTGAAAAAAAATTGCCGGAACTTTCGTTGCCTAATATTCTTGTAGCCAATGACTGGCATAGCGGCGCTTTAGCAGGACTGCTCAAATATTTCACGCTTGCACGCGTTGAAGAAGGTTCGATGCCTATGGAGCAAGCCGATGTTTTAAGAAAACTGCCGATAATCCATTTAGCCCACCATTTGGGATATCAGGGATGGGACTACAACAACACGTCGCGCATTTTAAACTCTTTATACGAAAATTTAGCAACATTGGTTTTCAAAAATGCCAAAGCCATAAAAAACAGCAATCCGCGCGCTTCAAACACGCTGATTGTTTATGACTGCTACAATCAGGCATCATGCAATTTGCATTTGGCAGACAGAGTTGTCACAGTTTCAAAAAATTATATGGAAGAAGTTTCCAAAGAATTGGATTTTGGATTTGATTTTCGCGATATTCTTAAAATTCGCAAAGATCACCGCAACTTCTTCGGCATTGTAAATGGTTATGATAAAAAACTTATTTCTCCCAATCAGCAAAGAATTGAAAAATTAAACAAATATTTTGCACCTTCTGATTTTGTTTTTTATGATGAAAACAATTTGAAAGGCAAACTTGAAAACAAAAAAGAATTTATTCGTCTGTTGTCCAAAATTGCTTCTGATGACGATTTCAAACAAAAAGTTATCCCATTGGTAGACATTTACAAATTTAACGACATATCCTCTGCTGTTAAAAAAGCCGCCAAAACGCCTATTATTTGCGCCACCAGCCGCCTAGTTGAACAAAAAGGATATGACATTGCGGCACAGGCAATTCTCAATCTGGCTGAGCGTTTTACAAACCTTAAAAATTTTGAAACCCCGATTTTTATCTTAGGCGGAGCCGGCGATGCCAAATATTTTGAAAATCTGACAAGCCTAAAAGATAAAATCGCGGCACTTAATCCGGATTATGGTAAAAGAATTTTTGTTTTCCGCGGCTATCAGGACGATTTCGCTTATGCTATACAATTGGCATCTGATTTTTATATGATGCCATGCCGTTTTGAACCTTGCGGCTTGACGCAAATGGAAGCCATGTCCAAAGGCGCTCTGCCTATTGCCATGTCAACCGGCGGATTGGTAGACACGATTGATGACGGCGTTGACGGTTTTCGCACTGAAGTATTTTTTTCACAGCAAAAACGACGTGTCTACGGCAACAATTTAGCGGCGCAGCGGCTTAAAAATAATGTTAATGCTTATGCCGAAACATTGGAAAAAGCTTTGGAAATATTTTACCGGCACCCCGATAAAATCGCCCGCATGATCTATAACGCCATGCACAAAGATTTCAGCTGGAACGTTGAAGGCGGCAGCATCTATAAATACCGCCAGCTTTTCAAAACCGGCCACATCTAAAAGATTTGATAAAAAAACACCTTCCGCACAAACGAAAGGTGTTTTTTTAATTATTTTTTCTTAATCGGCATTATCGCCTGATTTTCATAAACTTCATCATCTAAAGTCTGCTTTTTATAATCTTCCTGAGACACAGAGGTCTTTTCTTCTTCTGTTACAGAAGTTTTAACATTTTGTTCCTGCTGTGAAACATTTTCTTCAGCCGCATTTGCCATTCCTAATGTTAAAACGCATGCCAGCATCAAAGCCACAAAAAATTTCATTTCTTATCTCCTTATTTTATTTTGAAAAACAGAAAGACCCGCTAAACGGATCTTTCTGTTTTATAAACACTAAAAGTAATCACTTCTTGCCATAGTAAAAAACATAGCCAATTTCAGAATAGACGTAAGAAACCTTTCCGAAACCGATTGTCGAAACAAATTGCAAGTCCATTTTTTCTTGGTTTCCCTGCCAATACCAATCTTTTTTCAAAGAAACCGCTATATCTGCTTCAGAATATTGCAATGCCGGCATTTCGTATTCAAAACCATTTTTTGCATAAACAGCTTTTTCATACATAACACCAAACGCGTAGTTTACGCCCTCATTGGCAGTGTTTTTAACATTCAGGCGGTATGTTCGCTCATACGTATTTATGGTTATGTCCTCTTCAGTTCTACTCTTGTCCAGAGCATCGCTGTATTCAGGACTGCCGATAACAAGATCCGCAAAGGCAATTTTGCTTTCAGTCACAAGTGAAAAACTTGTGTAAGAATATTCCGAAGGCATATTCTTAAGCAACACTTCCTTAGTTACGGTTTTAGTTCCGCTTTCCGACCAGGTTTCTTCAATCTTTATCCAAGATTTTGAAACACCGGTCTTTTTTTCAAGATCATACGAAACAAGCTCAACACCTGAATCAACAACCTTTTGCGAAACCAAATAATCATCCTTAAGTTCTTTCTTAAGAACGACTTCGGCATTAACAGCATATTCTTTGCCGTTAAACACAACTGTAAGCGAATGTTTATACAGCTTTTGCAAGTAGTTTTTACCATTTTCTTTACTATTGTCCAAATCAGATAAACTGCCGCCGTTATCCCTTATTTCAGAATATTTATGATAAGGCATAACAACTTTGGTAACACCATCGTTATAGACAGCCACCTGATAAGGCAACACAAATTCAATGGCAAACGCACCACGGTTAACCGTGTACACCAACGCGGAATCAATAACCGACACAAATTTTTGAACGGCGTGTTTGTTTACAGCCAATTCTCGATAGTCCGTAGCGGACACACCATCCGACAACTCAAAGCTTTTCACCTCGAAAATCGACGAATAGTTTTCAATGTTGTTAGTCAGCTGAACTGAAATTTTATTTCCTTCAGCAGAGCTGCTCGCTCTGGTTTTTGGCTGAGCTTTAGAAGTGCTGCCGTCGGCAAAAAGCTGCGACACAACAATCCAAGACTCATAACTCAAGGAAGTTCCTTCAGTTCCGTTACTTACTGCAGTTACCTCTTCAGCGGTACCTGGGTCAACCACTTCGCTTTTGATCACCTGGTCAGGATCTGCGAAAAACTCACTTTCTTTGCTGCAAGCAACAAAGAGCGTCATCACTGTGCTGAGCACCAATGCTGACAAGATACTTTTTGTCTTCATAATTTTTTTTGATTAAAAGGATTAATATATGTTAACTGTTTTAACTCAAACAAATCTTCAACAAAAAATCATCCGAATTTTCAGGGCAAAACCTGACATCAATAATAGTGTTTATATTAATAATTCTAAATAATAATTTGTTGAATTTTAGTAAGCTAATCCCATCATACTGGCATTATAGCAGCCGGTGCACAGCGTTGAGCCATTCCAGTTAGGATCAAAATCACTATTGCATTTTCCGTCGCATGTTCCTCCCGTGCTGCATGGATTATATGTTTTATTACCATGATCGAATTTATAATACCAACTTCCATTATAGCCATTATTCTGATATATTAAGCCATATCTATAATCACTTCCCAACATTCCTCGATCATCATAATGTCTAACAGCTCCTCTGTCAGTAAAAGAAAATGTTTTTCCTCCAATTTCTGCTTTACCGCCCCACATGCAAATAAGAGTTTTTGTACTGTTTTCCATTTTAATAGGAGCCGCAATGACATTGCTGTAATCTATATACATTTTCACACCACTATTAAGCCAACTTGGTTCGTTTATGGTCAAAGTAGACGAACTTATTACATGCACTCCGCGAGCTCTCCATAATTTTTCTCCTGAATGTTGAACTGTAGATACATCACCCCATCCGCCAAACCTGAAATAACCAGCATCACTTGCCCCGGAACCATGTGTTCTTATTGTTGTCGCCGTAATTTTAGAACCAGACAAACCAACATTTATAGAACTCCAAAAATCTCCTACCGATGAAACATTATCAGCCATTTTGGAATCAATAAACAATACCGTGCCATCGTCGCCATCCCAATTAACATGATCCCCACTCGTGTCAATTGTTGCATTTTTGAATATAACAGTACCGCCTATTCTGAAATTAAAAGGTGCTGAAGCTGCCTTTTTACCTGTTATCGGATCATTGACATCGGCAGTAGAAGAAATACTAGAAGTAAGAAATCCTGTTCTTCCTGATAAAGTCAGAATTTTTCTCGCATTTACGATAATCTCATTTGCCCAATCACCATGCATATATTTATGATAACCGTCATCTCCCCATTTAGCTTTTTCAGGGAAAGCTGTAGCAATAATACCGACATTATGCCATTCATGGTCGGCGTCTATAATAAAGTTTTCGCCAAAACCGCCTTGTCCGTCCTTTGTATTAGTTGCATAAAGCTCTATCGATATATCAGAAAAATCACGATTCAAAAACGTATTATCTTTATTGATATTATTGCCGTTAAATTTCATTACCGGACGATGCCAAATATAATCATTATCGCTGGAGTCCCTGCATCCTGCAAACATCAAGCTACCATCGGAATATTTCATATTTGTATTGCCCAACGCCCACATGCCATTGATCGAAGAATAAGAAACTTTATTGCCGATATGTTCCCAAGAACCCCAGTTGGTATTCATAGAAGATTTAGGCAATGTTATATCTTCCGTAATATACAAATGTTTGTTGCCGCTGCTGTCTGTTCTCACAAAACCGACCACGCCGCCTTTATCACCAACCATTGATGTGTCTTGCGTTAAATATCCTTTTGAAAAAGCTCTGCGCACTTCCTGTTCGCATGGAAGCTTACAGGTGTAATAATACAATGCGTTATCATCATTCCCCGGACATACCTCATAGGTTCCGACGAAACCATCCACTGTACTGCAGCTTGCGCCTTCTCTCGGCTTTGTAGACATTGTGCTGGTATAACCATGGCCTACACACCAACTAGCCTTATCAAACACGCATTTATACAATGCCGGATTTGTCGGATAAGGACACTGTTCACCCAAAATACAATTATAAGAAGTTAAATATTCATATTTCTTCGTATCAGGATTATACACTTGATTTTTTGTTCTGCAATTATGCTGCATTGAGCAATCGGTATGCTGAAAACCTGTGTGCTTTTTGTTGGCTGCAGTGGTTCCCAAGCTATCTCCGTCTTCTTCTTCATCATAGGTTCGGCAGGCTTCTTCAGCTGTTTTGCATCTGGAATAATATTCGCGCTGCGAATTACTGTCTATACAAGTCGACGCGCCGATAGCAGGACCATATTCACAGCTGGCATGCTCATAAACCGCTCTGTCGCAATAACATTTGCTGTAAGTCTCCCCAGCATCATCTGTGCATGACGCCGACAGTGTTTGATTATTTTTACACTTGTTGCCTTTATCAGTATAAATAGCTCTGTCGCATGTACAGGTTTTATACTTAATGGTATCTGTAGTTCCATCATTCAACATACAATAACCGCCGCCTGGCTGGCAATTGTTTTGCTTGGCATAATCTGAAGTTACTCCGTACTCATCAGGACATTTGCAAGCATAACGGGTGCCGCATTTGCCAAATATTGTTTGCCCCTTAATTACTCCGCCGACAGCAGTTGTATCTACCTCCAAAGGATAGATGCAGCCTTCATAGCGAAATTTCGGAGCGCAGCATTTTACATAAGAGCTTTTATAAGGACAGTTATATTTGAAATAACCGTCTAAACAAGTCGCGCCTGAAACATAGCCCTCGTTTTCACAAGCGGTATCATTCGGATCAACGAGTGGAGTTGCAGGAAAATTGCCGCCGCTGCCGCAATTTTCATCGGTAGCGAAGCAAACTCTAGCCTGCGAATCGGCGCAAAAAAGCGCACCGCACAGCACAGCAGTGAGCATAAATATAGCAAAATTACGTGTTTTCATTGCTCTTCCCCTTAAAAAGCTTCTTACACTTATGTAAATGTAAAATAATAAAAACAAAGCGCACTGCGGCTTTGCGGCACTAATCGACAGATAACCCCCTGTCGATTGTTTAAAAGTTTAACATACAAAAAAATAAAACACAACAATTTTTGCGCGTTTTTTATAAATCATCAGTAAACTGACAGCTCTAACCCAATTTTTTGAAAAAGTCTTTTCTTTCCCGCCGCTGCATAGACCACAAATTGCCCCAGCCGTTGGCCGGCTGAAATTCATTTTTGCATTTAAAATCAAAATTTCTGCTCAAAAACAAAGAAGTCGTTTTAGTGTAACAGTTCATCGGGCAAAAGCCGAAAAAGTCGACTTGCAGCAAATTTGCCGATTTCAGCGCCGCAACTGCACGGCGATATTCCTCGCTTGTATTTATTCTGTCGCTGTCGTCCAAAATAATCATCCCGCCTTCAGCCAGAGCTTTAACCGCGGCTTCAGCGCACCACGCGCGGCGTTTGCCGTCAACAACAATCACATCATATGCCTGATTGTCCTCAAAAATGGCGTTTTCATATTCTTCGCCTTCATCGCGCAGCCTAATTTCAAAGTTGTCATACTTAAACAGCTCTGACCACTTTTTAAACCAATCTTCCTTATCTTCTATACTAGTCACGCTCAAAGCACGCTGCGCCCAAAAAGCCGATGAATAACCGCAGCCGTATTCAAAAATTTTTTTATAGGTATAATCAAACTGCGACAAATATTCTATTGCCGGATAAGTGTACCACGGTATCGGATTTCCATCACGGTCAAGACAAAGCTTTTCATCAATGCTTTTTTCCATGGCAAAATCTTTTTGCCACATTTCGATAAACTTTTGAAACTTTTCGCTATACATCACATTTGCCTTTTTGCAGCGCCCGACAACCGCAGCAACGCCATACTGACAATATCTTCAGCAGGCATCCCTGTGGTTTTGCAGTCTTTTTCCGCATCATAAAGCAACTCAAGCGCACGCAGAATCTTGTCTTTATTCCACAGGCGCAGCTGCTGCTTAAACGCCTCAACTCTATAAAAAATAAGTCTGGGGGTTAAACGCTGCAAAGCTTTATCCAAACCTTCGCCTTTTTCGATTCCCGCTTGGCAAACCAACAATTTCATAACATGATAGCTGAGCGCTCTGATAACCGAAACCGGTTCATTGCCTTCATTTATGTATTTATTGTAAAGAGTGTCCGCTTTAACTTTATCGCCTTCCATAACAGCATAACAAATATCATCGGTGCTGGAATCCGACTGATCGCTTATAACTTTCATTACAATCGCCGGCGTTACTTCTTTGGCCTCTCCCATATAAGTTTTGAGCTTTTCAAGCTCTGCCATATTAATCATTCGGTCGCCGGACAAGCGAGAACACAGCAGCTGAATGGCGGCCGGTTCAAAAGTGAGACCCATTGTTTTCAATACGTTGTATATATCTTCGTTTTTATCTTCATAGCAGGGTAGACAGCCCATATCTTCGCTGTCTTCCGCCAATTTGACCAATGAAGATTTTTTGTTCAAATCATTGGCATAAAGCAGCAGCAAATTCTCGGAATTGCTGCCGTCCAACATTTTACGCAAATCTTTTGTAAGCGAATTTCCGGCATCGCGAACCATAATTACCCGCCGGCCGCCCATAAGAGATTGCCCGTTATATTCTCCATACAATTTTCCGAAATCAGCCGCCACATCGTCACCGGACAATTCGGCAACCTGAAAAGCATCATTCAAATCAGCGCAAACGGAACGGGCTATTTTTTTAACCGTGTCTAACACCAAACCATCATTGCTGCCGTAAACCAAAAATGCTTTTATTTTTTCGTCGGGGCGTTTGATATAATTTTCAATCTGAACCGATTTAAAAATCATTTTGAACGCCCTGTTTGGTTGCTATTGCATGAAAATAAGCCCCAAGCCGCAAAGATATATCATTGGAAATTATTTTTGCTGCATCCTGATCGCCTTTTTTCTTGGCCATGGTTGTAGAATAAGGATTCGCCAAAATATCATAACTTGTAAAAGCTATACTGTCGCCGTCCAGCAGCCTTTCATTTTCAGACATCATATAATAAGTGACTTTATAACGCACCATCTTGCGCGTTGCCGTAATATCCGAACGCAAAGCCTGATCCGTTTCCTGCTTAGAGGCCAACTTCACATATAATCGGTATTTCGGATGTTCCGGCTGTCCGAGAGGAGAAAGTAAATCTATTAAATCATTGCGCAAAAGCTGACCGAACCTGTCGCTAATCGGCTGCACTTTAATTTTTGCCATTTCTTGCGAAATCGAAGTATCGAAATCACCATTAAAATACCATGCGTTATCATGTTTTTTTTCAACATATAACGGTTCAAAGCCGCAAGCCGCAACAAGCAAGGCCAGCAATATAATATAATTTTTACGCAACAATATTCACAATCCTGTTAGGTACGACAATCACTTTTTTAATTTCACGCCCTTCTAATTGACGAGCAACATTCTCCAAAGCCAAAGCTTTTTTTTCAACATCTGCCTGCGGAGCATCTTTAGGCATTTCGATGGTTCCGCGCATTTTTCCGCAAATCTGAACAGCCAAAGTAACAACATTGTCTTCGGCCAATTTTGCGTCGCCCTTCGGCCATGGTTCATTGAGGACCAATGTATCTTTACCGAGGCGCGCCCACATTTCTTCACTCAGATGCGGAGCGAACGGCGACAGCAATTTCATCAGCGTTTCATACATTTCTTGCGGAATTTTATCCAAACCGCTCAGATAGTTAACATATGTCATCAAAGATGAAACCGCTGTATTAAAACGCATACCGTCAATTCTTTCCGTAACTTCAATAATACATTTATGCATAGCGCGCAAATCATCGGCAGACGGTTTTACGTCGGCAACCTTTTTAAACAAGCCGTAAATTTTTCCGACAAAACGATAAACACCCATCAGGCTTTCTTCAGACCACATAGCCACCTGATCAAACGGACCGATAAACATTTCATACAAACGGAAAGTATCAGCGCCGTATGTATTGACAATATCATCAGGATTAATCACATTGCCGCGTGATTTTGACATTTTTTCACCGTTTGAAGCCAAAATCATACCATGCGAAGTACGTTTATTATAAGGCTCCTTGGTTGGAACATAACCGCAGTCATATAAAAATTTATGCCAAAAACGAGAATACAGCAGGTGCAAAGTGGTATGCTCCATACCGCCGTTATACCAGTCAACATTCATCCAATAATCCAAAGCTTCTTTTGAAGCAAATTCTTTATCATTATGCGGATCACAATAGCGCAAGAAATACCATGACGAACCCGCCCAGTTTGGCATAACATCAGTTTCGCGACGAGCTTTTCCGCCGCACTTCGGACAAGTTGTATTCACCCAGTCCGTAGCTTTCGACAACGGAGATTCGCCTTCGTCATTCGGATGATAATCAGGAACTTCAGGCAAAGTTAAGGGCAGTTCCGATTCCGGAATAGGCTGCCAGCCGCAATGTTCGCAATAAACCATAGGTATCGGCTCGCCCCAATAACGCTGACGCGAAAATACCCAATCACGCAGCTTGAAATTTACCTTGGAACGACCAAAACCATTTTTAACAGCATAATCAATTGCCGCGCGCATTCCTTCTTCTTTATTCATACCATTCAAAAATTCCGAATTGATATGCGCTCCGTCTTCTTCCCAAGCTTTTTCGGAAATATCTCCGCCTTCAAGCACTTGTACAATCGGCAAACCAAAAACTTTTGCAAAATCATAATCTCGCTGATCATGCGCAGGCACCGCCATAATCGCGCCGGTGCCATAGCCTGTCAAAACATAATCGGAAATAAATACCGGTATCATCTTGCCATTATAAGGGTTGCGGGCTTTAATTCCCTTCAACTCAACACCGGTTTTATCTTCACTCACACTGCGCTGCAATTCAGATTTTTTAGCAGTCTCAGCGACATAAGCTTTAATTTCCTCTTGATTTTCAAATTGTTGCATATATTTATTAACAAAAGGGTGTTCCGGAGCTAAAACCATATAAGTAACACCGAAAGCCGTATCAGGGCGTGTGGTAAACACCGTCAGTTTTTCACCGGCAAAATCAAAATCAAGCTCAGCCCCCTCGGAACGGCCTATCCAGTTTATCTGCTGAGATTTCACGCGGTCAATAAAATCAAGATCATCCAAATCATCAATCAAACGATCTGCGTATTTGGTAATGGCTATCATCCATTGTTCTTTATTTTTACGAACAACTTGTGCGCCGCAACGTTCGCAGCAGCCGTTTACAACCTCTTCATTAGCCAAACCGACTTTGCAGTTCGGACACCAGTTTATGGCTATTTTATCTTTATAAGCCAAACCTTTTTCAAAAAATTTGATAAACATCCATTGCGTCCATTTATAATATTCCGGATCGCAAGTTGTAACACATCTGTCCCAATCAAAACTAAAGCCTAAAGATTTAAGCTGGCGGGTAAAATTAGCAATATTGGCTTTTGTTGAAATTGCCGGATGAACACCGGTTTTAATTGCATAATTTTCGGCAGGAAGTCCAAAAGCGTCAAACCCCATGGGATACAAAACATTATAGCCCTGCATTCTCTTTTTGCGGGCAACTACATCTAAAGCCGTATAAGAGCGCGGATGCCCCACATGCAAACCGGCTCCCGAAGGATAAGGAAACTCTACCAAAACATAAAATTTTTCTTTGTGTTTATCAATATCTACATGGTACGTCTTTTCGTCTTCCCAAATTTTTTGCCATTTATTTTCAATTGTGCGAAAATTGTATCTATCTTCCAACGCCCACTCTTTCTGCCATTCAGCAAAACTTTTGCCGTTATGGCGCGCATTTGTTTCACTCATCCGAAAACCTTTCTTTAGCTTTTATTTTTATATGTGAAAAATTCTATTTGCCAGACTATAATATTTTAGTCAAAAAGACAATAGGGTTAAATTATTTTCCCACTTGTAATTCTTTTTGCATTTTCATAAACTGTCGATTAATGATCGACTTTAATGAAAGGCAGAAAAATTGAACATCAGAGAAACAGCTGCAGAAATTTATCGCAAAGCACTTGAAGGAAAAGGCGCTGATGCTGATATCGCGGCAAATGCCGCCGCTCAGGAAAGAGCTTTTATCAAACGGCTTGTACTGACTGCATTACGCCGTCAGGAGTTTTTGAAAAAAATAATCGGCAAATTTTCTTCAAAGCCCATTCCCGCAAAATTATCCGCCGTTCATTTATTAATTATACTCGGCGCAGTCGAAATTTTATATTTCGATACTCCTGAATACGCCATAGTTAACAGCTATGTGGAATTAGCCAAAAAGAACGGCGGAAAATATGCCGGCGGTTTTGTAAACGCAATTTTGCATAAAATCTGCCAAAACAAAGAAAACATATCACAAGCAGCCGGAGCTCCTTTTTTCCCGAAAGCTTTCCGACGCTTATTACAGGATGATTATTCGCAAAAACAAATAAACGCCGTCGAACGGACAGCGCTTAATGAACCACCTTTGGATATAACTGTAAAAAAAGACGCTTCAGAATGGAGCAAACAATTAGACGGAAAAATTATGCCCAACGGCTCGGTACGGCTTTATTCAGCCGGAGATGTAAAATTACTTTCCGGTTATAATGAAGGAGCGTGGTGGGTACAGGATATGGCTTCTTCTTTGGCTGTAATTTCTCTGGGAGATATAAAAGGAAAAAACATTTTGGATCTTTGCGCTGCCCCCGGAGGAAAGACTGCCCAATTAGCAAACGGCGGAGCCTGTGTAACTGCGCTTGATATTTCGGCAGAACGTCTGAATACATTAAAAAACAATTTAGACAGATTGCAATTGCCTGTTCAGGAAATTATTTGCGAAGATGCCTTAAACTTTTTAAAAAATACCGATAAGGTCTACGATATTATTTTAGTTGACGCTCCCTGTTCGGCAACGGGAACTTTGCGCCGTCACCCTGAAATTATTCATACCCGCGGAGCTAAAGACATCGAACAAAATGCAGCCTTGCAGAAAAAACTGTTGGAAGCGGCGGCATCTCGCATTATTAACGGCGGAATAATACTTTATGCCGTTTGTTCTCTTTCTAAAAAAGAAGGTGAAAAACAAATTTTAGAATTTGTTTCATCTCATCCCGAATTTAAAATAAATCCGATAAAAGCTGAAACCATCGCCGGACAAAGAAAAAATGAAATCAACGAGTTAATAACCAATGAAGGTTTTATTCGCTGTCTTCCCTGCTATTTTGAGCAAGACGGCGGTCTTGACGGATTTTTTGTTGCTCAACTGAAAAAGGTAAAATAATATGACAAATCCCATTTATATCATTGGAAACAACGCTCTTGCATGCTATCTCGGAGCACAACTGCAAAGCAGCGGAAATGATGTGATTATGCTGCTTGACAGAAAAAATGCAGCCGAAGCCATGGCGACAGACGGAATTTCCATAAAAGAAGATCGGAGCCTGACTCAAAAAAGGCACAAATTAAATGCGGCAACCTTTATGAAAGAACCTGCAAAAATGGTTATTATTGCCGACTATGCCAATAAAATTAACGGCGCTTTAAGCAATGTTTCAGCTATCAAAACCGGAAATGCTCCGGTTGTCTGCTTTACCCCGCTTAAAGATATGTCATATTTAGCACCTATCGTCGGAAAAAATTTACATCCGGCATATTTTAATGGTTATGTAATGACAAGCAAAAATACCGTTTCACTGCTTGGACGCAACACAAACATCACTCTTTGCCCGCCGGAAAACGGCGAAATAGACCCGATTGCCTTAAACACTTTTACCGAAAGCAGAATGCAAATCTCGGCCAGCAGCAACAGGCTATTGAGCTTTTGGGAATTTTTTGCCCCTTATGCGCTGTGCTCTTTACTTTCAGCCGCCGAAAATCAAAAAATTTCGGATATTTTGAAAGACAAAGCCAACAAAGAAGCCATGCGCCCGCTGGTAGATGAATTTTGCTGTCTGGCGCAAACCGACGATGTTGTTTTGCGTGCCGATGCAGTGCTTAAGACAATTTACAGCACGCCGGCAAACTATATATATCCGCTTCATCAGTCGGTTTGGAACGGAGGAAGAAATGAATTTAATCTCATAAGTTCTGTTATTTCAACTGCTGAATTAAAAGCTGGATCAAGTTTTCCTCAAATAGGCATATTATTAAAAAAACTTTACAAATTAATTCTCAATCCAACATTGTAGTTGAAGAAAAACATCTTTCAGATTATAAATAACAATATATAGCGTCAAAAAAGAGGTCAAAATGAACAGCATTTTTTTTATTGCACTTCTGGCTGCTTTTGCGGCTTTTTTAATTCCGGCATTAATATATAACCGTTTGGCAAGCAGAAGCCGACGTTTTAACAGTGGTCTCAACGTGCAAAAAATGCTTTTCATACCTTTTGCCGGAATATTATTTGTTATTTCTTCTTTTTTATATTTCACACTGTACAATCAGCAACAATTTTTAACATCTTTGTCATATACGGAATTGGCGGTTCCTTTCATTATGGCTGGCATAATCTGTTTGCTTTCGGTTTACAACAAAACCTCGCGATTTTTCTCGTTATTTTTATTAGCAGGCACTATTGCCTCAACTTTTGCTGTTCCTTCGGAAGCTATCGCTGCCGCAACGCCTTTAGCAGCCTTTTATAACCGATTGATTATTTGTTTGGCATGGTTTGTTTTCAGCTATGCTTATCGTTATGCCAACACCGGCGATGCCATGCTCAGCATTCAATCAATCATCATTGCCGGCGGTATAGGAATTTTGGGATTGATTGACGCCATTCCTTTATTGCTCGGCATATTGGGTTTTGTTTTTACCGCCGGTTTTGTCGCTTTACTTGTGTTCAACTGGCCGCCGGCTCGCTTATCAATATCAGCTGACACAGCCAGCTGTTTCGGTTTTTTGCTTTTTGCCTTATGCGTATGGACTGCTGCCGAAAATGCAGGAAGCTGCGTAGCTATATATATGCTGTATTTTTTATTAGATTTGGTATGGGCATTATTATTACGTTTCAGCTTTATTGAAAAATACTCAAATTTTATTGAAAATACAGCTTACCGTCAGGCTATTGCCGAAGGAGTATCACCCCAAAGTGCGGCAACATTTGCTTTTCGCGCACAAATTTTACTTATTTTTTTAGGTTGCTTTCAAGCTCTTGCCGACAACCAAACATCACTATTGCTTGTATCAAGCCTGATCACCATCTGGCTGCTATATCGTTTCCGTTCTATATCCATACCGGTAGATAGTTTTAAGGATATAAACAAGCAAGTTCTTGATGATTTGCAAGACCGTGTAAACGACATTAAACAATATATCAACAAGGGCAGTGATTTTTAATGATACGTAATTTTTGGCAAAAATTATTCAAAGTATCATCAGAACCCAAAAGTTCTGAAAATATTGCCGATTATGGACCTAAATTTCGCATCACCGTTGCCGATTTTTACGACAATATAAGTAACACCGGCGCTTTTCATTTGGCAGAAGCTCTGAACAGCTGTGAAGGAATTGAAGCTTTTGCTGACTGTAAAGATTTTGATCACAATTTTTTAAATCTCGAAAGCCGAAATATTTTTGACCTTATTGATACCGGACAGAACATTTTGCATCAAAATAACTCGGAAGTTGTAATTTGGGGATATCGCGAAAAAGATCGCATCAGACTTAATTTTCAAAATACCGCACAATATGAAGACATCGGAAATTCTTTTATATCATTGATGGACTGTTTTTATCTTCCGGCAGATATGCTTGATGACAACGAACCGAAAGTCCCTTCGACTTTACTCATACTGATTTATGGTATAGTTATAAGTGCTGTAAACAATCCTGCCAAAGAGTTTCAAATTTATAAAAAATATTTACTGAAAAAAATAGTGCACCAATTATCGCAGATTGATTCGGCGCAATCTCTCGGCTTGGAATATATGCCTTATATACTCAATTTCTTGGGCATTATTTACCTTAGTGTTGCTTATGACAGCTCGGAAACTGAAAACTTCAAAACAATTCGCAGTTTATTTGAAAGCGCACTCAAGCATCAAAATCAACTTTTACAGCCAACACATTTAGGCTGTATTTACTACCATTTAGGTCAATTATACGACAGTGCAACTCACTATATTTCTGAAAGTCCGTCTTCTCTTTTTCGCGGTGCGATTAAAAATTATCAAATGGCGCAAAAATATCTGAGCAAATACACCTATCCTTATGATTATGGTTATATTTGCTACAAATTATCAGGTTTATACGTCAGTTATTGGAAACAAACTGAAGACACTCAGGCGCTTAGAGATGCTGTTTTCCAGCTTCGTGAAGCTGAAAAAGTTTACACTCAAGCTTTATTTCCTGACTTTTGGGCTCGAATAGAAGGGAATTTAGGTTATTTGCTGCAAAATCTCGGACATTTAACCAAAAGCACCGAAATCGGCAATTTAGCTATCAGGGCTTATCAAAATCAACAAAAGATTGTAACCGAAAAAAACAACCCTATTCTTTGGGGCGAGATTCAGGAAAAAATCGGAAATATTTTTTACCTTCAAGGACGTAATCACAGCGATACGGAAGCGCTGGAAGAATCATTGTCTTGTTTTCATGACGCTCTTTACGTTTTTGAAACATCAGGCGAACTAATAAAAGCCAAACAATTAAAATTCGATATAAACAAAACATATCAAACTTTATCTGAGTTAAAAGCAGTCGATAACGAAGAAGAAACAGAATAAATTTTTTGATTTATAAAAATGGCGGATGAGGAGGGATTTGAACCCCCGTTACGGGATTACCGTAAACACGATTTCGAGTCGCGCGCATTCAGCCTCTCTGCCACTCATCCATCCAAGCTGCGAAATACTGCAAGCAAAATCAATATACATTTATTAAAAGCAAACATAAAATTTTGCAAGTTTTTTTTAGCCTGAATACATCAATTATTTAATATTAAGATATTTTTGCCAAATTCTTGACAAAAATATCTTTTTTATATATATTTAATCCGTTTTTAAATTATGTTATAAAATTATTTTATATGAAAAAATTTTATGTTATCGCATTAATTATCAGTATAATTTATGCGTACAATAATTTGTCCGAAGATTCCAGACATCCGCCGCGAGACATTGAAATTTCTAGCAATGAACTCTGTATGGCCGATGAAGATACAGTCAGTATAGAAACTTCTCCCAACAAAGAAACTTATCTGAGTGTTGAAGACGAAGTTCTTATCTGCCTTGCGTATGTTGAAAATTATAGCGAACGTTCTTATTTTTGCGGAAAAAGATGGACAATAGGCTATGGTTCCACATATTACGCCGATGGAACAAGGGTGCAAAGCAATGAGCAAATAACCATGTTACAAGCTCAAAAATGTGTCAGACAGCATCTGCGCAGATATGTTTTTCCATATATTGATAAATATGTAAAACGCAGGCTCTCCAGACAAGAAATTATCGGAACAAGTATGTTTATTTACAATATCGGTTCCGAAAATTTTAAACAGAGCGCCTTTTTGCAAGCCGTCAATAATGGAAAATCGTCTAAAGAATGCGCAAGACGTATGACAGAGTTTAGTAAATCAGGCGGAAAAACAGCTTTAGGATTACTGAAGAGAGAATGGGTGCAAGGAGCAATATACTGTGGCCACATTTCTCCGCATGAACTTTTGAATTTAAAACCGGCAGGATTTTATAACTTTGGGTTAAGTGAGTTTTACAACAACCAATACCGTTTATGGGATGGTTTTTATGATTATAACTTCTCTCAACAAAAAATAAAATCTTTCCTGCACAAAAACAAAAGCAATGATTTACGCGTTATCGACATCATCTGAAAAAAGCCTTTACTTTTGATAAAGTAAAGGCTTTTTTTGTTCAACATTTTTATAAAAAAATCAAAAGCTACATTATCCATCAGCATTTGATTTTTAAATATTTAGTTTTATATGGCAAACAACAAAAAAGTATCACTCTTTACAGAGTGATACTTTTTCATTATAGCAAGCCCTGATTACGCTGTAGCACCATACTTACGTAAGAGTGCACATTTTTTCTCGTCATCCTTACATAATTCCAAAAGCGACCTATAGAAATAATCTTCGTGCTCAAATGGAGAATATTCGTTACAGTAAGAAAAATCCTCCATATACCTTTCTTTTGTAACAACTATTGTGTTAGGGTCTAAACCTTTTTTAAGCAAGGCTTCAAGCTGGTTAATATCGCCATATTTGCAGAGATATTTAAGTTTTTTATTAAACTTCATTTTTCTCTCATCATACTTAGCAATACACCTATCTATGCCCTTAGCTGCAATATCAACAAGATGCGATACTACAACACACAAAATAAGCATCACAATCAGACAAACTACGGATACAAGTACGTATACAATCATAATTACTTAATTTAAGTTTAACATTCAAAAATAAAAAAGTATTATAAAGCAAGCTACAAACAAATTATAGCAAATTAATGACAAATATAATAATACTTTAAGAAATATTATTATACCACATTTACTTGTTTTAGCAAGTTTTTTTATATTTGTGCTGAGATAAAATCTCAAAAGCAAACGATAACTGTTTTTGTCAGGAAAATGGCTAAAATGCCACAAATAAAAAATATTAAACTTTGTTCGGATTTCAAACATTGTTTAACATTTTAGTGAAAATTACTTCTTTTGCCATTGCATTAAAAATTCTTTTTCATTGGTAACATCATCTAATTGCTCACGGATGAAATCAAACTCATTTTGCTTATAAAATTTGTAGGCAAGTTCATTTTTTTGATAAACCGATAATCTCAAACTATGATTCAATGATTTTGCATAATTCAGTAATTGCTTTCCAATTCCTTGCGCTCTGGCATCTCTTTGCACAAAGACGCCTGCGATAAATTCATCTTGCAAGCCTATAAAGCCCTTTATTTGGTTGGATTTTTCATCTTCATAAACATAAACCTTGCTTTGTGGCAGCATTTGCTTAACAAAATCATAGTTTTGTTGCCAATATTACGATGCAATAAAATGATGTGCTTGCAAATTACCATCAAGCCATATCTGCATCACCATGTCTAAATCTGTTATTTTCAGCGGTCGTATCATTTCCTTTGCGCCATCATACGGAAGTTCCATACTTATGTTTGGCATCATAGTCTTTGCTGCTTTCACAGGTTTTACCAGAAATCTGTCGTCATAAATTCCGCCAATTACTTTGTCACGATAATAAATGATATATTCCCCCATCATGCCCGATAGGAAACTTCATTCAATTCTGACAGTTGGTCAACTATAAAATCCAAGAATTCTTTGCTTGATGCCATTATTTTCCTCATTTTGAGAGTAATATTAAGGCAATTTTGGTTAAAAAAGACATAAATTGGCTGTAAAAAATCATAGTTTTGATTTTTGTAATTTACGAAAATCAATTTTATTTTTTCCGTTGGAGTATGTTTTTTCATCATTGTATAAAAATCGGTGGTAGAAGATTTTTCCACGATAAATGTAAGCGATGCGGGTGGACGTATCGCCGTGCGAAATTCGGTAGTGGATTAGCAGAAAGCCCTTATAAATAAAGCCTTTCTCCCATAAAGTTATTAAATCACCAAGGGGTATTTTATCAATTTTGTAACTGAAATACGGGCAAGCAAATAAATTTATTACAAATCCCGTAACTATGAAATTTGTGCATGTTTTGCGCCGAAAATGCTCCCAAAATGATGTTACGAAAAAGCATATTTCAAATATTAAAGAGATGTTAGAAAAAGATAGAGTCTTTAAGTAGTATATTGTTTGTCTTCGCAATGGGATTGGCTTTGCCGCTACGTCCTCGCTCGGCGTTGCCTCACCGGCGTACTACCGTTCTCCTCTTGCCCCTTGTCGACCCCACTTTTTCGTGCCCCCAACTTTGACGATGAACCGGCTCCTCTTTCCGCCTCTCCTAATAACAAAAAAAAGGCTACCTTTCGGTAACCTTCTTTTATTATTGGAGCGGGTGAAGGGATTCGAACCCTCGACATCAACCTTGGCAAGGTTGCGCTCTACCCCTGAGCTACGCCCGCATCGTTAGAACGAGTTATTAAATAGCATATACAAAAAATTTTGCAAGTATTTTTTTCATATTTTTTATATTTTTTTGCTCTTTTAAAATAATGCCATTTTCATTTATATAAAAAATCCCCGAACTGCAAACAATTCGGGGACTTTTTTAGAAAAGACCGGTTAGAAGCCCATTCCTCCCGGAGCCATAGCTCCGCCCTGACCTTCACAACCGCAGCTGCATTCTTTCTTTGGAGCTTCGGTAACCATAGATTCGGTTGTAATCAGCAAACCACCGACTGAAGCAGCATCCTGTAAAGCAGTACGAACAACTTTGGTCGGATCGATAATACCTGATTTTACCATATCAACATATTCACCGCTTTGGGCATTGTAACCAAAGTTTGTATCTTTGCTTTCCAACACTTTTCCGGCAACAACGGCACCATCGACACCGGCATTTTCAGCTATCTGGCGAATCGGAGCTTGAATAGCCTTGCGAATAATATCAACACCGACTTTCTGATCCTGATTTTCAGGATTTATTTTATCCAAAGCTCTGACAGCATAAAGCAAAGCAACACCACCGCCGGCGACAACGCCTTCTTTTACGGCCGCACGGGTTGCATGCAAAGCATCATCAATACGATCTTTCTTTTCTTTAACTTCAACTTCAGAAGAACCGCCGACCTTGATAACAGCAACGCCTCCTGACAATTTTGCCAAACGTTCCTGCAATTTCTCGCGGTCATAATCAGATGATGTTTCTTCAATCTCTTTTTTGATTTGCTCTACACGGGCTTTAATCAAATCCTTAACGCCATCGCCGTCAATAATTGTGGTGTCATCTTTGGTAACTTCAATTTTCTTAGCACTGCCAAGCATATCCAAAGTTACGTTTTCAAGTTTCATTCCCAAATCTTCAGAAACGACTTGTCCGCCTGTTAAAATAGCAATATCTTCCAGCATAGCTTTTCTTCTGTCGCCAAAGCCAGGAGCTTTAACAGCGCAAACTTTCAGGCCGCCGCGAATACGGTTTACAACCAAAGTAGCCAAAGCTTCGCCTTCAATGTCTTCAGCCACAATCAACAACGGGCGTGAAGATTGAACAATAGCTTCCAAAACAGGTACCAACGGCTGCAAATTGCTCAGTTTTTTATCATAAAGCAAAATGTACGGATTATCATATTCGCAATTCATTTTTTCCGGATTTGTTACGAAATACGGTGACAGATAACCGCGGTCAAATTGCATACCTTCAACAACTTCCAATTCAGTTTCAAGACCTTTAGCATCTTCAACGGTAATAACGCCTTCATTGCCGACTTTTTCCATAGCTTGCGCCAAATATTCGCCGATAGTGCGGTCGCCGTTTGCCGAAATTGTGCCAACTTGTGCAATTTCTTCTGAAGTTTTAATTGGTTTTGAACGGGATTTAACATCTTCAACAACCGCTTCAACAGCCAAATCAATACCGCGTTTCAAATCCATAGGGTTCATTCCGGCAGCGACAGCTTTGCAGCCTTCTTTAATAATTGCTTCGGCCAAAACCGTAGCTGTTGTTGTGCCATCACCAGCTTTATCGGCTGTTTTTTGAGCAACTTCTTTTACAAGCTGAGCACCCATATTTTCAAATTTATCAGCCAATTCAACTTCTTTAGCAACCGATACACCATCTTTGGTGATTTTCGGAGCGCCGAAAGATTTATCAAGAATAACATTACGGCCTTTAGGTCCGAGAGTTACTTTTACAGTTTTTGCCAAAACCATTACCCCGTTCAGCATTTTGCTGCGAGCATCGTTTCCGAATTTAATTTCTTTAACTGCCATTGTTTTTCCCCTGAATTATTCAACTATACCCAACAAATCAGACTCTTTAACAATAAGTCTGTCTTCGCCATTGATTTTAACTTCTGTTCCGCCCCATTTAGCAAACAAAACATGATCTCCGACTTTAACTGTCATCGGAATAATTTTGCCGTCTTCAGTGCGGGCACCAGTGCCGACAGCTTCAACAATACCTTCAGAAGGTTTTTCTTTAGCCGTATCCGGAATAATAATTCCACCGGCAGTCTTATTTACTTCTTCAAGTCTTTTGACCAAAACACGGTCATATAACGGTCTGATATTCATAACCTTTAACTCCTCTTAAATTTTTCTATACTTTAGTTAGTGATTGATTTTTTCAAAGTCAAGTTTACAGGCAAAAAAAATGCCGGAAAAATTTCCGGCATTTTATCTTTGCAAATTAAAGCTCCGAACGCACCTTAAATTCTTTTTTGACCATAACCGCAATAACACTCAAAATAAAACTGATTATCAGCAAAAAAGAAATCATAACAAAAATAAAAAAGAATATCCAAGAATACGGATAAAGATGCATAACCGGACGCGCTATTGTCGAAGCCCAGCCGTCCAAAGTAAAAATTTGCACCAAACTGAAAACGGCAGACCACAAATCTTCAAAAGCAGGTATGTCATCACCGAACATAGCCACTGACATCACGCCGAACACATAAACAAACACGCCCGAAACAACTGTCATTGCCATAAAATTAGGCAATATAGATATCATTATATTAATAATGCTCTTCAACGGTTTAAAATGGCTGACATAGCGCAGCAACCGGAACAAACGGAATGTACGTAAAATTATAAAACAACTGGCCACAGGCATAGATGAAACGGCAATTACGCTCAAATCAAACACATTCCAGCCCGATTTAAAAAAGCGCGGACCGTAAGCATACATTTTCAAGAGCATTTCCATAATAAAAATAGCCATACAAAGCTTATCGAGCAAAAACATCGTTTTCATAAAATCAATATTATAAAAACCGATGGTTAGCATGCCCAAAGCAATTGCATCCATACATATAACAAACATTATCAAGTAGTCAAAATTATTGCCTTCAACTACTTTTCGAGCTTTTGAACGTTCTTCTGCAATATCAATAATTCCCATTTCAGCCCCCTAAATTAAAAAATAAAAAACAAGACCATACCAGCGGCAACAGCCAAAGCCGGTCCGAAAGCTCCGGCTTTTTGGCGTTTGGCAATAGAATATACACCGAATAGCAAGCATGAAAGCAAAATCGTGTAAAGAAGTCCTTCAACGCCGAGCCAAGCTCCTATTGCTGACAAAAGTTTTATATCTCCGCCGCCAAAAGCTTCTGTACTGCGCCACAGCATCAATAAAGTTGCTATAACCGGAATAACATAACCGGCCAAAGCCGCTACTGAGCTTTCAAACGGACTCAAAAAAGGATGAAATGAAGCCGCAAAAACAAAACCGCAAATCAACAGCGGCACAGTTAATATATCCGGCAGCAACAAAATTTTACAATCGATTTCAGTAAGCAATATCAGTGTCCAAATAAAACCGAGCCACCACCAGACATTTTCGTTTTCTAAACGATACAAAAACAACGCCGTCGTCAATGCCGTAACTAAAGCATACAAAAAACTGCGCATTTGGTATGCTTTTAATAGTTTTCTATATTTATCGTTTCGCCGATTTGATGTTTTGTTTTTTTTCACCAAGCGATAAAGAGCATAAGCCGGAGTTGCTGGCATAAATTTTGCAAACCGCCGCGCCATATACGGCACCAAAGCCCCGAATAAAAATCCTGTAAAAATATAAATCATTGTTATACCGTAAAAATTATTATATTTTACTTTATAATAACAAAGACTAACAAATACTTAAAATTATTTAACCAAATTCCAAAATTCAGCTAAATTTGAAGCGCTGAGATAAGGATTGCAAACTTTTTCTTCACCCAAAGTAAATGGCCCTGCCGGCAATCCCTGAGCTAGACGGCGTTTAGCTTTTTCGGCATAAATCTGCGCGGGCAGCCCGTTAAGTGAATATAAGCCATAAGCCGTATATTCATGCCCAGGGTAAAACAAAACATCATCAGGCAATTTTTTTATTTTCTGCAAAGTATGCCACATTTGTTCCGGCGTGCCTTCAAATAATCCGCCGATACTGAGATTAAACAATGTATCTCCCGTAAATAAAACTTTATCTTTTGGAAAATACCATAAAATATGCCCGATGGTATGACCGTCAGCTTCAATAATTTTTGCTTGGCTGTCGCCCAAATCGAAAACATCTCCGTCGTCAAGACAAATATCCATTCCTTCAATTCGTTTAGAATCAACCGCTGAACCGACAATTTTAGCATTATAAAGCTGTTTCAGTTCCAAATTGCCTTCAACATGGTCAAAATGATGATGTGTATTAAATAAAAATTGCGGTTTAACATTTTGTTTTTTGCACTCGGCAATTATCGGAACAGCTTCTGATGCGTCTAAAACCGCTGCCGTTAAAGTGGAGCTATCCTGAAGCAGATAAGCATAGTTATCCATTTTTCCGGCGCGGCATAAAATAGGAGTAACTTTTAACATCATTTTTTCTCCAGCACTTTAATGTTTCCTAAATGCGATTCATCAATATTTATTAAATCATAAAAGGTCAAAATATAGGTAAGCAATCCCGCATAATTTTCCAACGGCGAACCGGTCACCATATTATAAACCGTTGTACGTCCTTTCAATACCTGGTTATGCGCTCGCAATTGACGGCGGGAAATCCTGAAATGCTGAAAATTAATGTCGCTGTTGAGTTTCAAGGCGTAATCACGGATAGACTCATATAAATTAGGATAAACGCGAATGCGATAACTGTCATCATCTTCGCCCGCTGGTTTAATGCCTTTATCAGTATACCAATCTTTGAGTTTATATAAAGAATTTCCCTTTTTGACTTCAACAGCCGTTCCCCAATTACTTTCGGCTGCAGCCGTTGCAATTAAAAGAGCCGGCGGTATCTGATCAATTTTTTCAGCCAAGGCATTCAACAGAATATCAAAACGGTCACGGCCTTTCATACGAGTAAACACGTCATATTTTTTTGCCAAATTTTCAACTTTTTCTTTTTGCTTGGAATCCAGTTCTTTCCCTTTATCAAAAACTTCTTTTATTAAGATTAAATCTTGTCTTTCCAACGCAAGTTCTTCGTTTATTTTAAGCGTAAGCGGCGCCAACACCATAATAAACAATTGATTGCGTTCATCTTTTGACTTTATCTTATCAAAATCTGCAGGCAGATGTTCCAGCATAAGCGGCGGAATAGTTTTTTCTTTATTAATAACATTCACATAACCGTAATCTTGAAAAATTTTTTTCATTACAGCAACATTCAAATTATCCAGATACAAACCATCGGGACGCAAATCCATTTTAAGTTTTGGCGCAGCATTAACGTAAGCAATTCCAAACAATGCAATCAAAAATACAGGCAAAAAGATTTTTTGTTTAATTTTCATATTTTTCCACGGCTTTAACTTCTGGTATATAATTTCGAATAATTTTTTCAACTCCGTCTTTCAACGTTCTTTGCGCATACGGACAACCAACGCATTTTCCCTGCAATTCAACATAGACTATACCATTTTCTATTTTTTTTACGGCAATATCTCCGCCGTCTTTTTGAATAGCCGGGCGAATTCTGGCGTTCAGCAGTCCGTTGATTTTATGTTCCAGCTCTTCAGCGCTCATAGTTTTATTTTCCAAAACTATTTCTTGTCCGGAAATTAAAAAATCCATAATTTCAGCTAAAATCTGCGGTTTTAAAATATCCCAAGAACCGCTGTCATTTTTAGTAACAGAAATACAATCAGGTGTAATCATCACCGATTTTATATCACCTAGATCAAACAAATTTTCAGCCAAAGGAGAACGACGGATTGACTTTGCATCGCTGTATTCGCTGCTGTTTTTAATATCTAATTTTTTTTCAGGATAAAAATGCATAAGATTATTATCCGATGACATTTGCGTTTCAATTCGCATTTTGTTTTTCTCCATTTAAATGCATATTAACTTTCATAAGTAAATTTTCCGCTTTTAAAACATAATAACCCAAACTTGTCAAATGATTAGCTTTAAATTTTGCTTCCAACTCGCCGTTAACAACCACATTTGGATTAATTTCAACGCTGTTTTGCAGCGACCGCAGCATCGTCGTCCATTCCGAATACAAATTTTCAGCCATTAACACCTGTTTAAAATCGCGTCCTATTTTTCGTAAAACCATCATATACGCATAAATCCGCCCTTGATTGAAATAAAAAACGTCATCAGCTCTACTGTCAAACCAACTGTTTCCACCTTCTCTGACTTCCGTTTCAATACTTAAAATTGCTTTATCCAAACCTCTGATAACTGCTTTATTTATGTCAAAAAGATTATTTGCGCTATGATTCCAAAAACACTTTTCCTCTTTCAGAGCCGTATTGACATCTTTCAGATATTTGCGAGCCTTTCTGTACTGACTTGAAGACGAAGGAGCGGTTTTTAGTTTGTTATCGGGAGCAAACAGCCAAACATTCCCTGGATATGCCAGCAACTGTGCACTTTCATTCAGTTCCGCTATGTTTTTATCATTTTCAAGGCATTGAATTTGATGCGATAAAACTTTTATTATATCTGAAATTCCTTTAATAATTCCAGTTTGGAAATTAGGCATATTATCCAAACTGGAAGCCGGAAACAAAAAAGGCAGATTTGCACTCCAAATATGCTCATTAACTTCACGATTAATTAAATAGGCTGCCATTTCTAATCCTTCGGACTGCGATGAATCTAAATACGCAAAATCATAATCCGGAGTACGATCTATTTTTTCACTGACTATTCCACCCAAAGGATAATACAGAGTAACCACAAGTAAAATTGTTCCGATAAAAGCTTTCGGCCATGAATTAAACAATTTTTTTATCAAAGCAAAACATTTAGATAATAAAATCATTATAAATTTAAATATTTGCAAAAAATATTGTTTCATTTGGATCTCCTTTTTCGCAAAGCCCGTTTTATAAAAGCAAAAACATCTGTTACACCGCATAATTTTATGAGAAATAAGAACAAAATACCACCCAAAGAACATATCACGCCTAAAAGCAGCAATTTAGCTATTGTTGAAAAACTCAACCAATCTTCAAATAAAAATTCTATTCCTTCTTTTTCAATATACAGAAAAACGCCCATTATAAAAGAACATCCTATTATCTTAGCGATTCTCGAGCATAAATCTGCTGAAAAGCACCAATATTTTCTTTTTTTCAAACCATGGACATATTGATAAAAAGATACAAAAGCCGCCAAAGTTGTTGCCGCTGCTATACCTACGTGTCCGAATGGTTTCATAAGCAACAAAGCAAACAACAAATTTGCAAAAAGCACAACTACGCTATATTTAACCGGAGTTTTAGTGTCACAGCGTGCAAAAAAATTAGGAGTCATAGCTTTAACCATTACATAAACAGGCAAACCAACGGCATAGGCAATAACTGCTTTTGCCGTCATCACTGTTTGCAAGGTTCCAAATTTACCATGTTGAAACAAAATATTGACAAGAGGCGTTGCCAACACAATCATTATTACCGCCGCCGGTATTGACATCAAAGCGCCATATTCTATTGCCTTATCCTGTGTCTGATTCGCTTCAGAAATTTGTCCGGCTTTTAGTTGTTTTGACAATATCGGCAGCAAAGCAACTCCAATAGCTGCTCCAACGACGCCTAAAGGCAATTGCTGCAATCTGTTCGCGTAATACAACCAAGAAATAGCTCCGGTTCCAACCAGCGAAACCAAAATAGTGTCAACCATCATATTAATCTGATAAATTCCAGCGCCGAACACGCCCGGAGCAATACGTTTAAATAGTATTTTTATTTCATTGGATTTCATTAAGTTCAAAACATCTTTTTGCGGGTAAATAAAGACATCTTGTCTTTTTAGAAAATAGTGCAGCCATATAACTTCCAGCACTCCGGCAGCAGGAATTCCCAAAGCAATGCGATAAGCCGGCGTTGCAATAAAAGGCATAAGAACAAAAACCGAAGCAATCATAGTCAGATTCAATATAACGGGAGCAGCTGCCGGAGCAGCAAACTTGTTTAGCGAGTTTAATATGCCTGATTGGAAAGAAACTAATGAAATTAGTAACAAAAAAGGAAATGTAATTCTTGACAAAAAAACGGCTAATTTTATTTTTTCTGCATCATCTGAAAATCCCGGAGCCAAAAACATAACTACTACCGGCATCAATATTTCCATAATTAGCACAAACACCCCGACAAACAAAGCCAAAACTGAAATTGCCTGCGCTGCGAATTTAATGGCGTTTTCTTTACCGTTACCGACTAATTTTTGTGAAAAAATCGGAACAAAAGCCGCCGTAAAAGCCCCCTCTGCAAAAAGACTTCTAAATAAATTCGGTAATTTAAAAGCTACAAAAAAAGCATCGGAAACAGCTCCTGCCCCCAAATAATTTGCAAGAACGACATCGCGGAAAAAGCCTGTAATTCTGCTGATTAGGGTCCAACCGCCAAATGTTGTTATAGATTTCAATAAAGACATTTTCTTCTCTGGACAAATTATCAAAACAAAGGCATTATATGCCACAAAACAGAATAAATCCAACCGATTTTTGAATTAACTGCATTTTTTTATTGACAAAACTTTCAAATATTGGGATAATAGACAAAAAAGATGGGAAATTATTAAGGAGAGCCCAAATGACCAAATTACTAAACGAAAATAACGCCAAACATATTTTTTCTTCGGAAAATGGCGGCGCTCATAGTTTTATGAGTAAAGGCGGCGTTAAATATACAAGTGCAGCAGGAATTGAACCTGCTGACGCAAATAAATCTTACATCAGCAATATGACCATCTCAAAAGGAGGAACTTCTTGGGTGAGTTCTATGACAAAAGCTCCTGAATATTTGGCTAAATTGCGCTATGATACCAAAGAACTTTCTCACGGCAGTTTTGATAGTCAAGATAAAAATTTGGCTCAAACAATGGTTAAAAATGCTGAAAAAGAAATAGCCCA
>SAMEA3663124__coassemble_26_pt1 | contig 64301 bp, 59 predicted proteins | sample SAMEA3663124__metabat2_low_PE_007 | metagenome-assembled genome bin SAMEA3663124 (sample SAMEA3663124) | pig gut metagenome | biome: pig gut; feature: pig-associated habitat; material: faeces | place: Denmark | collected 2012
GCGCAGGCTTTGTTGGAATATGAAACCCTGAGCGGTGAAGAAATTAAAGCTTTACTGCGCGGAGAAACTATTTCAAAAATGTCGGAAACACCCGTTCCGGAAGAACTTAAAACCAAAAGTTCAATACCAGAAGCCTGATAACGCGAATTATCTGATTAAAAGCCTCCTTTGGAGGCTTTTAGTTTATAAAAACTGTGATTGATATTCTTTTTGAAAGTTTATATAGTAATAAACAAAAAATATCGGAATATAACGGGAGGAAAAAATGGCCGGTAAATTATTTGGAACTGATGGTGTGCGCGGTGTGGCAAATTTTTATCCGATGACTGCTGATTTTGCTACTAAATTAGGTATGGCTTGCGGTGCGGAGCTTTGTCAGGTGTATCGCAAAGTTGCCATTGCCAGAGATACGCGTATTTCCGGTGAGATGTTGCAATCGGCTTTAGCCGCAGGTTTTTTATCTGCTGGAGTAGATGTTGTTTTGTTGGGAGTTTTGCCAACTCCGGCATTAACTTCCGTTACGGCAGATTTAGATGTTGATATGTCTGTTATGATCACCGCTTCACACAATCCCTATTATGATAACGGTATAAAATTAATCACTTCCAACGGTGACAAATTTGATGACGATACAACTTCAAAATTGGAGGCTTTAGTTGCTGAAAATAAATTTGATTTAAGCAGCGAAAAACTCGGACGTATTATTTATAATAACGAAGCTTTAGTTATGTATCTTGAAAAAGCCAAAAGTTTTATTAGTTCTTCTAAACCTTTAGCCGGAACAAGAATTGTTTTGGATTGCGCTAACGGTTCTTTTTCAGGAATTATGCCTCAGGTATTTAAAGATTTGGGCGCAGGTGTTATTAGTCTGGGAAATGAACCTGATGGTTATAATATTAATCGGGATTGCGGTTCTCAGCATCCGGAAAAATTGTATGAAACAGTAAAAGGTGCGCATGCGGGGATAGGAATTGCCGTTGATGGTGATGGTGACAGACTTTTGGTTTGTGATGATGAAGGACACAAAATTCCTGCTGAGCAGTTGATAGCGTTTTTAGCCAAATATCTGAAAGATGAGGGAAAATATCGCGGCAATGCCGTTGTTTCGACAATTATTTCCAACACAGCAATGGAACGTTATATTCGAAATTTGGGGTTTGAATATTACAGCACAAAAGTCGGCGAACGCGCGATTATTGCTAAAATGCAGGAATTAGGCTGCAGTGTGGGAGGCGAAGAATCCGGACATATGGTGGTTGCAGATTATTCCAAAAGCGGCGATGGTATGGTAAATGCCCTGCTTGTATGTTTGGCGTGGGCGGCAAGCGGCAAAAGAATGAGCGAAATTTTTCCGTTGTTCAAATTTGATCCCTATGTGTTTGTCAGTGTTCCGCTGAAAGACAGAGCGATGGTTGCCGAAGCCGCTGCTTCTGAAAAAGTAAAAGCGGCTGTATCTGAAGCGGAAAAAATAATGTCGGGAAAAGGACGCGTGGTTTTGCACCCATCCGGAACAGAACCTAAATTGCGGGTTTGGGTTTCGGGAAGCGATGAAACTCTGGTTAAAAAATCAGCAGATATGATTATTGCTGAAATTAATAAGTTGCAGGAGGAATAATGATTAAAGGTATTATCAGTTTATTTACAACCGGAATGATTTTGAATCCGATGATTTTGCTGGGAATAGCCAGCGGTATGTTTTTATCATATCGTTTTGACAGCGATATCGAAAAACTTATAGATATTTTCAGCGGTTATGATACTTATTTGGTGGCGGTATCCATAGCTTTTGTGTATACATTTGCCTTTAATCAAGTTTATAAAGGATATAGCAGCACTGTCGATTGGGATGAAACTTTCAAGCGTTTTATCGGAAACAGTCTGAAAATTGTTTTAAGTACCATAATGTCGGTTATCTTTTTTGCAACATTGATTTTCTAAAGGGTTATGGAGAAAGCATTTGACATCAAGCGCGGTCTTGAAATTCTGGAGCAAAATATAAAAATTGCTCCGGAAAAGCCCGGTGTTTATCGAATGCTTGATGAAAATGAAAAAGTTTTATATGTCGGCAAAGCGAAAAACATAAAAAAAAGAATTGTAGCTTATTCGCATATTTCAAAATTGCCTGTCCGCCTGCAAAGAATGGTTGCACAAATCCGGCGGATGGAGTTTATTGTTGTTGAAAGCGAAGCCAAAGCTTTATTGCTTGAAAATGAGCTGATTAAAAAGCTTGAGCCAAAATATAATATTCTGTTGAAAGACGATAAAACTTTTCCTTATTTGAGCCTTAATCTCAATGATGAATTTCCAATGCTGAAAAAATATCGCGGAGCGAAAAAAAACGGCTATAAATATTTTGGCCCCTTTGCCAATGTTTTGGCGGTTAACAATGTGTTGGATCTATTGCAAAAAGCTTTTTTGCTGCGGACATGCAATGACAGCAGTTTTAAAAATCGAGACAGACCGTGTTTGATGTATCAAATCAAACGCTGTTCTGCGCCTTGCGTCGGAAAGATTTCGAAGGAAGATTATAGGTCGCTTGTACAGGAAGCCGTCGATTTTTTAGAAGGTAAAAATACGCGTTTTCAGGAAGAAATGTCTGAAAAAATGCAACAGGCGAGTGATAATTGCGATTTTGAAACGGCAATTGTTTATCGTGACAGAATCAGAGCATTAACCAGTGTTCAGCAAGGAAAGTCAGTGGAATACGGAGATATTAAATCCGCTGACGTTGTTGGTATTTATGCCGCGCATAATCGTTGCTGTATTCAAATATTTTTTATCAGAGCCGGTCAAAATTGCGGCAATATAGCCTTTTTTCCAAAGCAAACGGAAGATGTTGAAACAACAGAAATTCTGGAAGCTTTTTTAAGCAGTTTTTATGCAACACACCAGCTGCCGGATGAAATTATAGTATCCGAAGAGCCGCAAAACAAAGAATTTCTGGAAGAAGCTTTCAATGTGCGGATTAATTTGTATCAAAGAGGCGTTAAGGCAAAAATTGCTGCTAATACGGCTACTAATGCCAAAGAGGCGCTGGAACGTAAAATTGCGCTGGAAACGTCGGTTTTGAATAATTTGAAAGAAATGCAGCAAGTATTTAATCTGCCGCGTATTCCGCAGAGAATAGAAGTTTATGACAATTCGCATATTCAGGGAAGCTATGCCGTTGGTGCAATGATTGTCGCAACGCCTGATGGTTTTGATAAGAAATCTTACCGTACTTTCAATATCAAAAATAGCGAAATTACCAATGATGATTTTGCGATGATGAAAGAGGTTTTGAGCAGGCGTTTTTCTCATATGGCTCCGAATAATAAACCAGATGTGATTTTATTGGATGGCGGATTGGGGCAGCTGCACGCCGTGCATGAAAGCCTTAAAGATTATGATTTGTCGGATATAGCGGTTATTGCTATTTCAAAAGGACCGGAACGCAATGCGGGAAAAGAATTTTATCATCAAATCGGGCGTGAAAGTTTTGCTTTGCCGTTTGCATCGCCTTTAGCTTTTTATATGCAGAATATTCGTGATGAAGCACATCGGTTTGCTATCGGAACTCACCGTAAAAAACGGGCTAAGTCCATGTTTGCGTCGGAGTTGGATGAGATTGACGGAATCGGGCGCGACCGAAAGAAAAAACTGCTTAATTTGTTTGGTTCGGTTGAGGGAATAAAGCAGGCAAGTTTGTCTGAATTGCAAAAAACAGAAGGAATAAGCAAAAAAACGGCGGAAAAGATATTTAATTACTTTCATAAATAAAATTTATGAAATATTATAATTTTAAATATAAATTTATATAAAATTAACAGATAGGTGCACAATTATGTATAATCTTCCAAATATTTTGACAATTTCCAGAATTGTCGTCATACCGGTCATTTTTATGGCCATTTATATTCATTCGGCTTTGTGGTCTATTTTGGCGGGCGCTTTGTTCGTTATGGCTTCGATAACCGATTATCTCGACGGATATTTTGCCCGTTCCCGCAATCAAAATTCCGTTCTTGGACGTTTGCTTGATCCGATTGCCGATAAATTGCTGGTGGTTTCGGCTTTGCTCATTATCGTCGCAAACCGTATGGTTAATCCGATAACTTATGTTCCCGTCATTATCATTATGTGCCGTGAGGTTTTGGTTTCGGGATTGCGTGAGTTTTTGGCAGAATTCAGAGTCGGAATGCCGGTAACTCGTTTGGCTAAATGGAAAACCGCTTTTCAAATGACGGCAATTGCCATGATTTTATTAAAGCGTCTGTATATAATCGGACCGTCTGTCGGCGTATTGGGCGAATGGTTACTGTGGATTGCCGGAATTTTGACTTTTGTAACAGGGTATCAATATTTCGAAAAATGCCTTGATTATATTTATACAGTTGAAAACAACAAAAAAAATCCGGTTAAAGCTGTTGAGCAGGAAGTTAAAAAAATAGCGGTGAAAGTTAAAAATGTTGTTTCAGAAAAAGTAAAACAGCAATCTGGACGCAGACGCGGACGCAAACCTATGGTTTCTGCTGCGGCACCAACAGAAAATGCCCAAAAAACACGCGGTCGCCGAAAAAATAATTTGAAAAAAAATATTTCTCCGAAAATTGTCGGACGACATGTAGGCCGTCCGCCGAAAAATCGGACCGCTGCATCGGAAAATACAATACAATCTTCGCAGAATAAGGCTTCGGATACAAATTCTGAAAAATAACGGGGCTTGTTATGATTGGCAAAAAAGTTCATTTACTGGTTGTTGATGATGATACCAGACTGCGTTCTCTCTTAACCCGTTTTTTAAGAGAGAACGGCTTTTTTGTTTCTGCGGCCAAAGGCGCTTCTGAAGCAAGGAATATGCTGAAGGAGTATAAATTTGACCTTTTGATTGTTGATATTATGATGCCGGAAGAAAGCGGACTTGAGTTTTTGGAAAAACTACGCCATGAAGACAGCGTTCCGGTTATTCTGCTAACGGCAATGGGTGAAACCGGTGACAGAATTGCCGGTTTGGAATGTGGAGCAGATGATTATTTGTCCAAACCTTTTGAGCCCAAAGAATTGGTTTTGCGTATAAAAAATATTCTGAAACGTGCACCTTCGGAAGAGGAAAAAACAAAATCTGTACTCAATTTGGGTTTGTGCTGTTATGATTTGGATAAAAAAGAATTAACCGATAAAAAAGGACAAATTATTCATATTACACCGGTTGAACAAGCTATGCTTTCTATGCTGGGGCAAAAATCAGGGCAGATCTTCAGCCGCGACAGATTGGCCGAATTGCTCGGAGCCGGACAGGGACCGCGTTCGATTGACGTGCAAGTAACGCGGCTGCGTAAAAAAATAGAAAAAGATTCTAAAAATCCCCGTTACCTTCAAACTGTTAGAGGTAAAGGGTATATGTTGCTTACTGAATGAAAGAGGAATAACCATGCATTTGACTTTTCCGAAAAAAATTGACAACCTTTTAACTTATGTGCGTGTTAAATATATGCCCAAAACATTGTTTTTCAGAACAATGTTGTTGATATTTATTCCGCTTATTGTCGTACAGGTTGTATCTGTTGTAGCTTTTTTTGACGGTTCTTGGGGACGCGTCGGCCGCAGATTGTCTTCAAATTTAACCTCCAATATGGCATTTACGATGCAGCTGGCGGAAGAAGCTCCCGATAAATTGGAAGATATTCAGCTCTTGGCTCTGAAAAATTATGATTTGGGAGTTAAATATTATAATAATGAGCAAAAACATGAGGTTATACGTAAAGTTCGCCGCAGTAATAAGATGATTACGGGATTTTTGGAAGAATCGCTGAAAAGAGAGTTTCCTGAAGATATTACCAGTATATATCTCAAGGGACAGGATTTGGTTGTATTTGTCGAAACTCCTAATGGTTTATATCAGTTTATGACTAATTCCAAAAACATCTTTTCAACATCTATTTTTGGATTTGTTGCTTGGATGATCGGCACTTCTTTGCTGCTTTTTGTCGTTGCAGTCGGTTTTTTGCGTATTCAGGTCAGATCTATTGCTGATTTAGCTGAAGTTGCGGAAGATTTTGGTAAAGGAATTGATAATAAAAAATTCAAACCTTATGGTTCGTCTGAAGTTCGCAAAGCCGGAATAGCTTTTATTAAAATGAAAGAGCGTATTCAACGTCAAATCAGCGAAAGAACCAGAATGCTGGCAGGCGTTTCTCATGATTTGAGAACACCTTTGACCAGAATGCGCCTGCAATTAGCTTTGCTGCCTGATGATAAGAAAAATCAAGGGATAGATAAAGACGAATTTTTGCAAGATGTTTCCGAAATGGAAAAAATGCTTGAAGGTTATTTGTCATTTGTAAGTGGTGAAGGCGGTGAGCAACCGACGTTTGTGGATTTGAACGAATTAATTTTGAGTATTATCAATAAATTTAGAACCACCAAGAAGGCGTTGGTTCGCTATTCCACTAATGATCAAGTCAGCGCTATTCAAGGACGCGAGCAAGCATTGAAACGCGCATTGGGCAATGTTATCGGAAACGCTTTTAACTATGGTAAAACTATTGCAGTTAATTTGGAAAGTGTTGGAAACAAAGTCGAAGTTACGGTAGATGACGATGGTCCCGGAATTCCGGCTGACAAACGGGAAGATGTGTTTAAGGCATTTTATCGTTTGGATGATTCCCGTAATAAGGAAACAGGAGGCGTTGGTTTGGGGTTGTCAATTGCAAAAGATATTGTAACCTCGCACGGCGGAAAAATAGAACTTCAAGATTCACCGATGGGAGGCTTGAGGGTACTCATTAGTATTCCCTTATAACTCTCATATTCGAAAGTATATTTTTCATTAATCTTTGATATGAAAATTAATTATTTTAAGGCAAACTTTTTAAGTTGAGGAAAAAATGGCAGAAGAAAAAGATTTTGGGATTAATCTGAATACACCTTTGAATGGTTCGGATGATGAACTGGAAAATATTAATTTTGATGATGTAAAAGACACAGGGCTGGATGATTTTCTTAATGATGTCAGTATGGAAAATCAGGAGATGGCTTTTACTAATGCAAAAAATAGTGTTCAATCGAACAAAAATGATGAAAAAGATGATGAAATATCCAAGCTGAGTTCTGTAACTTCTGCCGATTTTGCAAATTTTGATATTGATGATTTTGATGCTGCCTTAAATTCATATCAAGCAGCGCGCGCAGGTAAATTGCCTCGTAATGCTCCGCAAACTCAAGCTAAAACAGAAAATTCTAAAAACGTTTTGGAAAATAAATCGCCGTTTCAGTCAAAAGATGAGCCCGTTGTCAAGCCGGAAAATTTGAAAAATGAAAAAGCGGATTTATCATTACCAAATGATGATATTTCGGTTTCGAATGTTCCTGAAAAAAAATACAGTGCTGAAAGAAATGTACCGCAAACGGCGGAGCAAAATGCTTCTTTTAAACCAGCGACTATTGATGAAAGCGGTTTTAGAGAAAATAGTGAAGAAAAACAGCAGGAATTGCTAAACTGGTATATGGGAGAGCTTAAAGATAAAACCTATGAAGTTTCTCCTGAAAATATGCCGGAGTATTTGGACAGTGATAAAACTATTCGTGTTATTCATGTCAGTGTTGATTCACTGTACGGTTGGAATGTCTTTTTTGATAATGGCGTTTTTATGAGTTTGCGCGACTTAAAAGAATATCAGGAACGCCACGGCGAAATGCCCTGTCAGGATGGAAAAATTATTTATGGCAGTAAAACCGTGAATTTTGAACGCATTCTAAGAATAGTGGTTTATGAGCGTCCTCACTATTTTTCATATATTGTTAAATAGTGCGTATGTAGTTTGCAGAAGGCATCAAGTTTTGATGCCTTTTTTGCATTTCTTATAGAAATTCCTATATTTGCCGACAGGTTACATGGATATTTATTCTATTGTAAATTTAGTAGAAATCTGTGTTAGAAAAAGCAGTAGATGGAAATCTGTTTTGATAATCGTTTGAAACAGGTACTTTTATAATCATCGGTTTCAGCTTAATTAGGCGGAAAAAATACTTCTGAGCATTTAAGATAAAAGTTCTTATAATGAAGCGCATAAAAAATCCCTCCGAGAGGAGGGATTAAAAAATCTGTTTTAATAAACTATTTTCTTTTTATCGGGAAAATTTGAACACCGTTTTTAGTTTTTGCAGGCGCTGCTGAATTTCCTGTTGAAGGAGCCGATAAATAGTTTGCAGCTTTAGCTTGCGCTTCTGTCGGTTGAGGCGCTTCTTTAGGCGCTGGAAGATTGGCTTTCAGCGGATATGCAGCTTTAGGCAAACGCAACAGCATATAACCGCTGCCACCGCCATAAGCCGGTCCGGACAAACCTATTGAATAATATCCACCGACAAAACCGTAATCTAAATCGATATAATCGACTAAGAACAGTGTTTTTATGGTTGTTGTACCGATAGTTGTCATCTTGCACTGATATCCGTCATCTTCCAAAACAATATTGTCGGTATTTTTTACAAACAGCAAAGTTTTATCAGGTGCGCATTCAGGGGTTTGTCCATTGTAGGTTACATTGTAGTTCAACATTAAGTTTATTGAACGAGAACCTTTGGATATATGGACATCGCTTATTTTAACAAAATCAATATACATATATGCAGGAGTGATACCTACGGTAATCGGCAAAGAAATATAATTGGCGTAGCAATTGCGGCTACCGATATCAGCAGCACAAACCGGAGCCTTTTGGTTGTTGTTGTTTTGGAGAAGCTGTACCAAACTGTTATATATGTATTCTTTTGACATAGACAGTTTTAACGGCGCACATTGTTTCGCACGGCAAACAACTATGTTGCGCGGCATTTGAAGGGGAGCCATTTGTACGTTGCGTTTTACCGCTTCGGGAGCAACGGCGGGAGCCGCGCTTTTATTGAGAGGGTCATTCATAACGTCTTGCAAACTGCGGTTCCAAAAACTGCAGCCGCCGGCTGCGCACAAAACAAAAACCAATAAGGCAGAGGCTTTCAATTTAGACACGATTTTACATCCTTTGCATATTACTCAAAAAACTGACGTTATAATAAGATAAAAATCTAAAACAACCAAGTGTTTTTTTTGCTTATCAGGCAATAATTTAGCGTTTGCATAATTGTTTTAGTTATTTTATATTGCGCTGTGGAGAAAAAATAGATGAAAAAAGGGATAAAAACCGCGTTTTTAATTGTTTTAGCCTTGTTGGCGGAACGTTTATATTCCCGCACGGAAGTTATTGCCGCCGAAGCTGAAAATCAAATTAAAGTGGTAGATGGCGATAGTTTGGAAATTAAAGGAAAACGTATCAGACTTGCAGGTATCGACTCGCCGGAGTATCGTCAACACTGTTATGAAAAATCGGGGCAAAAATATGCTTGCGGATTGAAAGCCAGAGATTATATGCAGAAATTGATTTCTGCAGGAAATGTGAAATGCGTGGAAAAAGGAGTTGATCGCTACAAACGGAGTTTGAGCGTTTGCTATGCCGGAGAGAAGGATTTGAATCGAGAAATGGTCAGAGCCGGTTGGGCAGTAGCTTACAGAGATGATGACAATGCCTATCGTGCGGCTGAAAAATATGCCAGAAAGCATCATAAAGGGGTTTGGCAGGGAAAGTTTATGCGTCCGGAGCTGTATCGTTTTCTTAATAAATAGTGGGAAAGGTTAATCTTTTATTGAAAATATAGTTGACAGCAAAAAAAAGTTATGTATATTGCAAGCAACGTTTTGTGTTTAAATAATCAAAATAAATTAGGAGAAAAAAATGTACGCAGTAATTAGAACAGGCGGAAAACAATATAAAGTAGCTACTGGTGATGTACTTAAAATTGAAAAAATTGCCGGTGAAGAAGGTGGCAATGTTGTTTTCAGCGAAGTGTTGGCTAAAGACGATGTTATCGGCACTCCATTAGTTGCCGGTGCGTCAGTTAAAGCAACCATTATTAAACAGGCTAAGGCTGATAAAGTTATTGTCTTCAAAAAGAAAAGAAGACAGAACTATCGTCGTAAAAACGGCCACAGACAGAATATCACTATCGTTAAAATTGCAGAAATTGCTTAACGTATAGAAAATTGCAGAGGAGATAAATTATGGCACACAAGAAGTCAGGTGGTAGCAGCGATAACGGACGCGATACCGAAGGCCGCCGTTTGGGCTTGAAAAAGTCTGGTGGTCAAGCTGTTATTGCCGGAAATATCATTATCCGTCAACGCGGTACAAAGTATCATCCGGGTGAAAATGTCGGTCTTGGTAAAGATCACACAATTTTTGCTTTGGTTGAAGGCAAAGTCGCTTTCAGAAAATCTGGTGATAAAACTTTTGTTTCGGTTGTTACCGAATAATTGACACAGGTTGTTAATGGCGGAGGGGGCTTGTTGCCCCCTTTGTTTTTATTGAAAATAAGGTTATTTATAACAAAACATTAGGCAAAGATAAATAATATGAAGTTTCTGGATCAAGCGAAAATTTTTGTTCAGTCGGGCAACGGCGGCGCAGGCTGCGTGTCTTTTCGTCGTGAAAAGTATATTGAATTCGGCGGACCGAACGGCGGCGATGGCGGTAAAGGCGGAAGTGTTTATTTTGAAGCCGTGGCCAACCTTAATACTCTGATTGACTTTCGTTATGCTCAACATTTTAAGGCTAAGAAAGGGCAAAACGGTATGGGGTCGGAAAAAAACGGATGCAAGGCACCTGATATAGTTATTAAAGTTCCGATAGGAACAGAGATTCTGGCTGAAGACGGAGAAACCTTGTTAGCTGATATGGTAACCCCCGGACAAATTTATATGGCGGCAAAAGGCGGCGACGGCGGACGCGGCAATATGAATTTTAAGAGTTCGACCAATCAGGCTCCGCGCTATGCTGAACCGGGGTGGCCTGGGGAAGAAAAATGGCTCTGGCTGAAACTTAAGATTATTGCCGATGTTGGTTTAATAGGTATGCCAAATGCCGGAAAATCCACTTTTTTGACGTCTGTTACAAAAGCACGTCCTAAAATTGCGGATTATCCATTTACAACATTGCACCCTAATTTAGGGGTTGCTTGGGTTGATAATTACGAAATGGTCTTAGCAGATATTCCAGGGCTGATAGAAGGAGCTCATGAAGGAATCGGGCTGGGTGATCGTTTTTTGAAACATATTGAACGTTGTGAAGTCTTTTTGCATTTGGTTGATGCAACGGATGAAAACGCTGCAAGAAATTATTTGGCAATTCGTAAAGAACTTGAGCTTTACAATCCTGAATTGGCAGAAAAACCGGAAGTTGTCGCTCTTAATAAATGCGATGCTTTGGATGAAAAAGAAATTGCCAAAAAAACGGCAAGTTTAGAAAAAGCTTGCAGTAAAAAAGTTTATGCAATTTCTGCCGTTGCCAGAAAAGGACTTTTTGAGTGCTTGCTTGAAGTTAACAAATATATTAAACGCGACCGTAAACAGCGCAGCGAAACGGTAGACGAACCTGCTCAAAATAAAACAGAAAAAACATGGTCGCCGTTATAAAATAAACTGAAATAAGGAAAAAATAGTGGTGAAAGAAAATGAAATTTTAGAAATCGTTGAAACTTCTCTTGATGACGGCAAAGCTGAAAATGTTGTTGTGATTGATTTGAAGGGAAAAACCTCAATTGCAAATCAAATGGTGATTGCATCCGGTACTTCGGACAGACACGTTATTTCTTTGGCTCAAAGGGTTCAAGAAAATTTGAAAGCTGCCGGATATAAATCAGTCAGCGAAGGTGAAAATCGCGGTGATTGGGTTTTGATAGATGCTTATGATGTGATTGTACATATTTTCCGTCCGGAAGTTCGTGATTTTTACAATTTGGAAAAAATGTGGAATGCTGTTGCCAATTTGCGCGAAGAATAGATCTATTGCATAATTTTCAAATAAAAAAAGCAGTTCCTTTTAGGAGCTGCTTTTTGTGTGTGAAACGTTCAAATAGCTGATTTACAGTAATCGAACGCTTGCTTAACAGAGTCTTCAGGTGAAAAGTCATGCAATATTTCTTTGCATGTGCCATTTTCAAAATCCCCGAAGAACAATGGCGTGAGTTTTCCGTTTTTGCGGTCATAGGCATACACAAATGCTTGCAACAACTGCCCCTTATAGGCCAATGGAAAGACAACGCGGTTGGTTTCAACAAAAGTGAAAGCGTCGACTTCGCAAGCAACAATTTCTTTACGTCCGACAATGTTTCCATAATAGAATCCATTGCGCTCCAGAGCGTAAAAACTGCCAATGAATTCGTTTTTGTCGAACATGTCGAACAAACGAATTTCCGCTGCACTGAAAATGATTGACTTGCGGCAATCGGTTACAAAGGCAATACTCAGTTCTTCAAGCATATCGCTTGGGTGAACAACAAGTTTCGACAAGCGAAGACAGGTTTTTACCATCCCCGGATGTTTTTCTTTTGCAGTAGTGTCCTGGTTACTCTTTTGCCACTCTTGGGAGACAGCTTTTTTCTTAAAAAGACTGCTCAGTTTTGTAAATATCCCCATAATATATGAAATATAAAAATACGAAATCGAAAATTAATATGTCATATTTTGTCTATAATTGCAAGAAAAATATTGGCTTTTGAATCGGATAAGTGCTATTTTAATCAAAAAATAAGGAAATTAAAAAATGAAAGTTACAATTGCCGCTATTGGAAAATGTAAAAAAAATTCTCCAGAGAAAATGCTGATTGATGAATATGTTAAACGAATGGCATGGACTGTGCTGATAAAAGAAGTTGATAATTCGACGCAGGCTGAAGAAGCTCATTTTTTGCAATCGGTTATCCCGCATGGAGCAAAAGTTGTTGTGTTGGATGAACGCGGAGAGAATATGAAAAGTACGGAATTGGCGGAAAAAGTATCAAATTGGCAGTTAAACGGCTGCTCCGAATTATGTTTTTTAATTGGCGGTGCTGACGGACATCTGCAATCAACACGGGATCGTGCGGATTTACTGCTGTCTTTTGGAAAATTAACATTGCCGCATATGTTAATGAGGGCAGTGTTGGCCGAACAAATTTACCGTATTCAGACGATTATTGCCGGCCATCCTTACCATAGAGAATAATTATCAGCCGTGAACCGTTAAAGTGAACACATTAGCCAAAACAAACAGCGATATGTAGCAAATCAATGCGCTGAGTATCGGTGTTGCAACCCAACCGATAAAGACTCTGCAAAGTAAAAACCAGTTAACATTGCGTCCGCCCTTTAGTAAACCGATTCCCATAATGGCACCGATAACGGCTTGAGAGCTTGAAACCGGAACCATCGGAGGAGCCGGAAGATTATAAGCTGTTAAAAAGTTGTTCAGGGCAGGAGAGGCAAAAACAAACAGTACCAATGATTGAGCTACAACCACAATCCAAGCGACTAAAGGTGTCATTTGCATAATATTTTTGCCGACGGTATTCATTGTGTGTCGTGAATAAGTAAAAATACCGACGCTGATAGCAATTGCCCCCATTAAGAACAAAACCTGTGTCGAGTTTAAGGAAAGTCCTAACGGCAGCGGCAGAGGACGCAGAATGTTAGCGCTTGTAAATACCCCCATAACGTTTGCTATGTTGTTTGCGCCCAAAGCATAGGCAGCAAATGCACCTGAAACAATTAAACCGATACGGGTATAACAATCTTGCCTGATAAGCGAAACATTATGCATTTTCAGCAGTAATTTGGTTGTGTGGTATAAAACAACGGCAAATAAAGCCGAAAGAATCGGACAAAATACCCAGGTGCTTGCAATTGTGGTTACCAAAGAAATGTCGGTAGGTCTGTCGCTATACATATTCCAACCGATAATCGCTCCGACAATTGCCTGTGAAGTTGAAACGGAAATATGAGCTTTGACCATAAGATAAATAGTTAAAGCTGCTGCCAATGCTGCCATAAACGCTCCGGGGATGGCATCAATGCTGCCTAGTTTGTTTAAGGTTTGGCTTGCGCCGCTGCCGGCGATGACCGCGCCTAATATAACAAAAACTGAAGAAATTATGGCTGCGGTACGAAATTTTATCATTTTGGTGCCGACTGCCGTGCCGAAAATGTTGGCTCCGTCATTGGCACCGAGCGACCATCCTAAAAACAAGCCGCTGCTTAAGAAAAATAGAAAACTCAGCATGGATTAAATATCTCTTTTTAATGTGAAAATAAGCAATTCATCGGCGCAATCTTCGGCAATATCCGCGATTTCGGCGATTTCCGTGATCAAAAGATCAAGCTGAAGTTTGTTTGCCAGCGGCATTTCAGAAGCAAAAATAGATTTTTTTATGCTGTTGTAGGTCGTATCTGTTTCTTGCTCCATTAAATAAACTTTATGGGTGTAATCGCGCACGGTTCCGAGGTCTTTGAAAAACGCCCGCGAAGCAATGCCCATATATTCGCAGCAATCGGCAACCTGACGGCACAAAGACGTTATATATTTGTGAAATTCTTCTGGAATTTCAGGTAGTTCGATATAAAATTTGTAAATTACATCATCAATATGATTGTTTATTTTATCAAGACTTTCAATCAATTGTAAAATATCGGCCTGCAGGTTGGGCAGAAGATTTTGCGCATAAAGCTGGTTTTCAATTTCGCGGCGCAGCTTGTCTGCCGAATGTTCGACCTTTTTAATTTGTTTATTTACGGCTTTGCAGGAATCGTGGGAACGCTCTAAAAATATTCCCGATGCTTTGCGAAATATTTCGGCTGAATCAAGAATGGTGTCATGAAAATCGTCAATTTTTATTTCCAATGCCTTTGTTTTTGGAAAAAGTGAAATATTAACTTTAAACATATTGTATATTCTCCATAAAATAAAGTTTATTAAGCATAAAGTTAAAAAGTTAAAAAATACTGGATTTTTACAATAAATGTTTTTTCCGCTTGTAAAATTTCGGGATATTGGCTAAATTATCTTTGGTTTATAATATTACATTACAATTTGAGGAAATATATTATGAAAAAAACACTCTTTATCTCAATTATCGCTTTGTTGGCCGCTGTTGCTGCTTTGGTAAAAGATTATTTGCCTTGCGCTAAAAAAGCTGCCGAAGCTGCACCTGTTGACGTTGAAGCTGTTTTGAAAGAACATCCTGAATACGTTATCAATGCTTTGCAGGCTTATGAAGTTAAAGCAAGAGAAGAAGCAGAAGCTCAGGCTCGTGCTTTGGTAAAAGACAACGAAGCCGCCTTGACAGAAAACAATGCTCCTTTTCAGGGGCCGGCAGATGCCAAACTTGTTATGGTTGAATTTTATGACTATGCTTGCGGATATTGCCACAGATTATTCCCTGAGTTGAATCAAATCATTGGTCAAAACAGTGATCTTAAAGTTATTTTCAGACCTGTCGCTTTCGTTTCTCCGCATTCTGAATATGCTGCTCGTGCTGTTTTGGCAGCCAATGAACAAGGCAAATTTACCGAATTGCACACAGCTTTGTTTACAGTACAAAAATCTTTGAGTGAAAAATTGGTAGACGAATTGGCTGAAAAAGCAGGAATTGATGTTGAACAAATGAAAAAAGATATGAATTCAGAAAAAGTTAATGCCGCTTTTGCTGCTAATAACTCTTTGGCTGAAAAAGTTCAAATCAACGGCGTTCCTACTTTGATTATGAACGGTGAAATGTTGCAGCCGACAGCTCCTTATATTCAAGGAAAAATTGACGAAGCCAGAAAATAATTTTTAGGGCTTTAGGCAAAATAGAAAAGGCAGTATTAATACTGCCTTTTTTTGTTGCTTTTTATTTTTTTCGTGCTATAAGGTGCGCTCCAAATTATATTATTTATTAAATTATAAAAAATTAAATTACAAAATGAAGAAAAATTTTTCTGTAACCGCGTTAGAGTTTGGAATTGCCTTGCTGGCATTGGTGTTTAACTTTAACCAACTTTCTTTAGGCGCAAAACTGGTTTTGGCGATCTTGATGTTGGTTAATGTATTTATGGGAGCAAAATGGCACTCATGGGTAAAGAGCACATCTTGGGCAAGCGCATCCGCATGTTTGGTTGTTGCCGGCGTTTTTTCTTTTATCGGTATGGGGCTTGTTGGCCTAAACACATTTGCTTATTGGGCATTGGGAACGGTTCTGTTAGGAATAGTTCTTTTTGCTTTCTTGGTATTGCCGATTGATAAAAATGCTCCTAACAATATGTTTTATGCACTTGCATCTTGTTTTGCGGTTTCATTGCTCAGTTGACCGCTCGGATTGGATTTTGTATGTCCTCCAATCTGGCTTATAAACATTTGTGTCTGGCTTGAAATTGCAGCGCTTTCCTATTTTGTTCTAAGCGGTTTGGGTCTTTTGGTTATTTCTTTGCGCTCAAGCAAAAACTAAAACGCCCTTTGATGTAAACGTAAACGGTCTGATTTATAATCAGACCGCTTTTTTTGTATATTTAATTTTAAACTTTATGCGGAAGTTTGGCGTAAATACGTGTGCTAATCCAATTCGGCAAAATAGAAACCGCCCATGATGCCAACCGCATTTGCCATGGAAAAGCAATCAAACCGATATTTCTTTCCAGACGTGTGGCTATAATTTTTGCAGCTTTTTCTGCTGACATAAAAAATGGCATAGGACATGTATTTTTATCTGTAATCCGCGATTTTACAAAACCAGGGCAAATAATACTGATTTGAATGCCGCTTGAGAGCAAAGATGCTCGCAGAGCTTCGCCGTATGCTTTTACGCAAGCTTTGCTGGCGCTGTAAGACGGGCAGGCTGCCAAACCATGATAACCGGCGATTGAGCTCATAATTGCAATGGCACGCGGCTGTTTATCGTTGCGTTTTTGAAATAAATTTAATGCCGGCTGTATTGTATTTAAAACGCCGAATATATTTGTATTAAAAGTTTTGTATACATTTTCGCTTGTTTCTTCAAGGGTAGCAACACCGGCGTTGGCAATAACCAAATTCAGCGGGGATATTTTTTCTGCTTCTTCAATCCATAATTTTAGCGCCTGTGTATCGGTAACATCGATAATACGGCTGTAAACATTGGCTCCCAATTTATTGCATTTTTCGGAAACAGTTTCCAATCGTTCGGCATTTCTGCCGCATATAAAAATATTTTCAGCCTTGTGGGCGGCAAAATAAATAGCCAGAGCTTCGCCAATACCGGAAGAAGCGCCGGTAATTAAGATATTTTTGAATTTTGTTGCCATGTTTTTTATCCATTAATTATTAATCTTTTGCCGTTATGATAGCAGAAAAATTAATTTTAGGGAGAAATTTTTTGAATATATCCAGTATGACGGGATTTTGCCGTACCTGCGGACGCTATGCGGATGAAAATACGTCTTTTGATTGGGCTTTTGAAATAAAAAGCGTTAACGGGAAAAATCTTGACTTTAAAATTCGCACTCCTGCAGATTTTGAATGTTTGAGTACGGGATTAAAATCAATTGCGCAAAAATATTTTGACCGCGGTTCTTTTTCCGTTGTTTTTCAAATCAGCGGCAAAGAAAAAAACGAACAGATTAAAATCAATAAAGATTTGTTGAATTTATTGATTAAGACAGCAGTTGATATAGAAAATGAAAATACTTCGGTTCGTTCTTTTTCAGTCGGTGAGCTTTTAAGTATAAATGGTGTTATTGAGTTCGAAAATAATAAATTTACCGATTTAGAAATGGAAAAAATACAGCAAGTTTTGTTCAGCGAATTTGAAAACTGCTGCCTTGGACTGTATAAAGATCGTTGTCAGGAAGGCGAAAAAATTGCTTCTGTTTTAAAAAATTTGTTGGAAAAAATTTCTATTGTGGTGGAAAAAATCGCATTTCTTTCTGAAAAAACACCGCAGCATTTAAGAGAAAAACTGACGCGTCAGATAAATGATTTTTTAGGCGAAAATAATTCTGTCAGTGAAGAACGTTTGGCGCAGGAAATAGTGTTTTTGGTAAATCGCGCTGATATATGTGAAGAAATAGACAGGCTGCGTGCTCATTTGAAAACAGCATGGCAATTGTTGGATAAAGGCGGCAGCGTAGGTCGCCGGTTTGATTTTTTGTGTCAGGAGCTCAACCGTGAAACTAATACAACTTGTTCAAAAGCGGCGGAAGTTGAAATTGTAAATTTAGGAATGGAATTGAAAATTCTGATAGAACAATTGCGTGAACAAGTACAAAATATGGAGTAAAATTAATGGATAATGTTATTGATTATTTGCGTAATGTGCGTCGCGGGGCAATGTTTTTAATCGAAGCTCCTTCCGGAACCGGAAAAGGAACCGTAATTAAGGAACTAATGAAACGTGATGATAAGTTGAAATTTTCCGTGTCGGTAACGACCAGAGCTCCTCGCTATAATGAAGTTGAAGGTGTTGACTATTTTTTTATAACCGATGAACAGTATAATAAATACCGCGATGAGGGGGCTTTTTATGAATATGTCGACTCGCAGTATGGAAACAGATATGGAACATTGCGTTCTGAAGTCGATAGTTTTTTGAATGTGGGAGAAGATGTTATTTTTGATATTGATTGGATGGGAGCGCGCCAAATGCGTGAAAAAGCGCCGGATGACGTTGTTACTATTTATATGCTGCCGCCGTCAATCAAAGAGGTCAGAGAAAGGCTTGAAAATCGAGGGACAGACAGCAAAGATGTTATTGAAAAACGTATGAATATGGTTGCAGATAAAATAGAGCACTGGAATGAGTTTGATTATGTTGTTGTCAATGTCAGCTTAGAAGATACGGTTGAGAAAATCCGCCGCATTATTTCTGGGGAAAGAATGAAACGCATACGCCAGCAGGCCGGTTTGGAAAAGTTTGTGGCTGAATTGATGGCGGAAGCTAAAGCTGCAAAATGATTGCTTGCCAAAAACAATATTTTTTTATATGTTGATGACAAAATTAAAAAGGCGAAAAAAATGACCCCTACTTCAATTTTAGGCAGATATCTTACCCGACAGCTGATTATGAGCTTTTTGGCGGTGTTGCTGATGATTACCGGTGTTATTTTTATGTTTGAAATCATTGAGCTTTTACGCCGAACGGCGGAGCGTCCGGATGTCGATTTTGTTTTTATATTGAAAATGGCTTTTTCAAAATTGCCGCGTACGTTTGAACTGGTGTTTCCGTTTGTGATGATGATTGCGGCGATGGTCACATTTTGGAAAGTCAGCCGCTCAAATGAATTTGTGGTTATCCGTGCGGCCGGTGTTTCGGTTTGGGGATTTTTAACCCCCGTAATGTTTGCTGTTTTTTTAGTTGGTGTTATCAATGTTGCGGTTATAAATCCGATTTCTTCATATCTGTATGAAGTTTATGAAACAATGGATTACCGTTTTAAAACCAAAAATCCAAAAGCTGTGCTGTTTTCCAACAAAGGACTGTGGATACGCGAAGCGGGCGATAATGATAAAATTTTGGTTCTTACGGCCAGATCCGTGCGGCAGGAAAATAACATTTTGCTTATGCGGCAAGTCAGTTTGTTGGAAATGAATCGCAATTCGCAATTGCTAAAAAGAATAGAAGCATATGCGGCTGAACTGCGCAACGGGCAGGTCGAGATGAAAGACGTTAAGATTTTTGAAGCCGGAAAGCCGACTGAAAAAATTAATGATTTTGATTATAAAACGACTTTGACCATAGATAGAATAAAAGAAAACTTTATTGATCCTGAGGCTATTTCTTTTTGGAGTTTGCCGGATACGATAGAATTTTACGAAAAATCAGGTTTTTCAGTCGTTCGTCATAAAATGCGCTATTTATCGCTGTGGGCTTCGCCGTTTTTATTGATGTCTATGGTTTTGGTAGCGGCTGTTTTTGCCTTGCGCGGAAGCACGCGCGGCGGCGGAGTGATGTTTATGATTGTCGGAGGAATATCAACGGGTTTTGTTGTTTATTTTATGTCGCAGATTATTTATGCCTTTGGGATTAATAATTATATTCCCGTTGAATTGGCGGTTTGGACCCCGACATTGATTATCAGCATGATAGCATCGTCATTGCTGCTGCATTTGGAAGGAAATTAAAGCTATTATATTTTTTATTTTATAGTCCAGCCGGTAACCTTATCGTTTATAAGATCGATTTTTAAATTGTAGCGATTTTTTCCGGTTTGGCCATATTTCCATGTTTCGCCTTTTTTGCTTTTTGATGCCCATTCGGAAATGTGTTCGGGGGATCCTATAGAATCCAATAATTGCTCGTATGTTTGGTCAACCCAAATTGATTTGTTCAGAATCTGTGCAACAATTGTTCTGTTGTTATATTTTGCCATCAATTTTTCTATACGCTTCTTTTTTAAAAATGTTCTTATTTCTATAAAGTCGTTTAAATATTTAACATATGATTTTAGCAGAGAAAAAATCGGGCAGGCATAAAAGCAGGAAAGGCAATGTTTGCAAGGCGATTAAAAAAATACTTGATTTATGTGATTTTGTATTATATAAAGCAAAAGTCTTTTGTAGGGGTATAGCTCAGTTGGTAGAGCATCGGTCTCCAAAACCGAGTGTCGTGAGTTCGAATCTTACTGCCCCTGCCATTTTTTCACCGAATACGGTGTTGTTGTATAAGTTTTTATTTATAGGTAAAGTCAATGGCAAAAACTAGTCCGATTCTGTTTTTTAAACAGGTAAAACAAGAGGTAAAAAAAGTTACCTGGCCAACTCGTCAGGAAGTTTTGCAGACATCGTTTATGGTGCTGGTTTTGGTGGCTATTGCCGCTACATTTTTCTTTTTTGTCGATCAGTTTTTCGGCTTTATCGTAAAATTAATTTTTGGTTAGGAGAGAACTGCAATGGCTGCGCGCTGGTATGTTGTTCATGTTTATTCCGGTTCGGAGAAAAAAGTTGCCGAGTCGTTGCGTGAACAGGCCGTATTAAAAAATATGGAAGATAAAATTCTTGAAGTTATGGTTCCAACCGAAAATATTGTTGAAGTTAGAAAAGGCTCAAAAGTTAATTCAGAGCGCAAATTCTTCCCCGGTTATGTGTTGGTAAAAATGGAAATGTCCGATGACGCATGGCTGGTGATTAAGAATACTCCGCGTGTTACCGGATTTTTGGGCGCACGTAATAAACCTCTGCCGATTTCAGATGCAGAAGCTGAACGCATTGTTAAGCAAATTGAAGAAGGTGTTGAGCGTCCGCAGACTGTGGTTAAATTTGAAATCGGTGAACAGGTTCGCGTTTGTGATGGTCCGTTTGCCTCGTTTATCGGTTTGGTTGAAGATGTTGATGCTGAAAAGTCGCGCCTTAAACTTTCGGTTTCGATTTTCGGCCGTTCTACACCGGTTGAGCTTGAATTTAATCAAGTTGAAAAAATTTAGTTTTCATAAGGCTTCGTAAGGCTGAATCTTAAAGGGATTTCAGCCTTTTTTTATTAGTAACGTATAGAGGAAAAAGGAAATGTTCAGATCTTTTTTTGCAGAATTTAAAAAATTTGCAATGCGCGGTAATGTTATTGATATGGCAGTCGGTATTATTATCGGGGCTGCGTTCGGTAAAATTGTCGATTCAATGGTAAAAGATGTTATTATGCCGCCGATAGGTTTGTTATTGGGCAGTGTGGATTTTTCTAATTTATTTTTTGTTTTAAAAGATGTCCCCGGACATGAGGGAGCTTATGCTTCGTTGGCGCAAGCCACTAATGCCGGTGCAACAACCTTAAATCTTGGAAACTTTTTGAATGCGATTATCAGCTTTACAATCGTGGCATTTGCTGTATTTATTTTGATTAAAGGTATAAATAAAGTTCAGACTAAACTTGATACTAAAGAAGCTGGTTCGGCTCCGACAACCAAAAAATGCCCGTTTTGCTTTTCTGAGATTGATATTCATGCCACCCGTTGTCCGCATTGCACTTCGGAACTGCCTGAACCGGCTAAACGCGGAAGAAAACCCAAAGCTGAAGCTGCTGAGGTTAAAATAGCCGCTCCAAGAGGAAGAAAAGCTAAAAAACAAGCTTAGTTCAGCGCTTTATAAAAAAAAGAAAAATCCGCCTTTAGGGCGGTTTTTTCTTTTAAATATTTAATTATGAAATGAATATAAAATGTTATTAACAATAAATACCGTCAAGCTTAATGGTGTTTACAAATGATGATTATTTTTATATATACTATTGTATATTTATTTTTTGTAACAAATTTTGGATAAGAAAATGCCTGAGATTTCAATATTGGTGACATTTTGTAATCAAGATAATTTTATTAGAAGAGCTTTAGACAGTATTATAAATCAAAAATTGAGTTGCAATTATGAGATTCTTATTGGGCTTGATGGTAATAGAGAAACAAGCTTAAAGATACTTGATGAATATACTTCAATGTATGATTTTATTCATGTTTATGAAATTGATTGGACAAAACGTAACTGTATAAATATAGAAAAAGCGTCTGCAAACCGTTTAAATCTTTTGAAACATGCTAAAGGAAAATTTTTTACTATTTTAGATGGTGATGATTATTACGGCGATGAATATAGATTACAAAAATTGAAAAATATTTTGTTGGAAAATCCAAAATGTATAGGTTGTGGAAGTGGACATACGCTTGTATATGCTGATGGTCGAGAAAAAATAAATGTTGTAGATGATTTCACAATTTACGATTTGCCGACTTATTTGCAAAGTGGTGCATATATACATAATGGTTCTGTTCTTTTTCGTAATATTTTTTATTTTGGTTTTCCTAAAAATTTCCCTTACAATTTTGTTAACGATACAACAATGACAATGTATATGATGAAATTTGGAAAATTAGCCTGTATTCCAGAAGCTTCGTATATGTATTGGATTGGAGAAAATGGAATTTATCAAGGAGTGAGTGAATATCTTAAATTATTGTATGGTGCATTAGGTGCTGAGATTAATTTGCAATATATTCCTGAGTATAGAAAATTTTTACTTAAAAAATATGCAAATGTTTTTCATAAATTATACAAGAATAAAAGAAAGTATAATTTTGAAAGTAAAGAATTGGATCTAATATATGTTTTTGCTAAAGAAAATCATTGCCGTTTGGTTTATGCTGTAATTTCTTATGCTAAAAGTTCTGGTGTTAAACGTTTATATTGGTACTTGTTTATTAGGCATATTGTAAAAAGAAGACGTTATTGGGGAAAACGCAGAATATATAAAATGGCTGTCTGGCTGGGGTTTTCAAATTTTGGTGATGTGATGAACCTGTATATCGGCAGATATGTATATGACTGGTGCTTCATTCCTGTTTGGCATGAGGCTGATTTGTATTGTATAGGCAGCCTTTTGGATAATATGTATCAGAACCTGCAAAATAAAAAAAATATTACAGTAGTTGGTACCGGAATGCATAAGGATTTGTGTGTTACTCAAAATAAAAAAACAAAAATTAAAGTTTTGGCGTTGCGTGGAAAGACTTCTCTTGAAAATGTTAAAAAGTATAATCAATTAGATGAAGTTATTCTTGGAGATCCTGCAATCTTGTTAAGAAAAATGATTAAACAGAATGTGTCAATGGAACAAAAATACGTTGGTGTAATACCTCATTTTTATGATAAAAATTCTGAATATATAAAGAATATAACGGCGGAAAATGTTAAAATAATCGATATTGAGGAAAATCCAATACAAAATATGCGGGAAATTATGGAGTGTAAATGTATTCTTTCGTCGTCATTGCATGGATTAATATTTGCAGATGCTTTGGGGGTTCCTTCACAATGGGTTCTTTTTTCTGATAAAATTATTGGAAAAGAAATGAAATTTGAAGATTACTATTCTGTGTATAATATTAAACCGCAACCGATTGATTTGCGTGATACATTAATAGATGATGAAAAAGTCAACGATATAATTGATAATTATAAAAATATAGAAGAACAGATGGATAAACAATGTGACGAGTTATTAGAGATAAAACTTGATAATTAAAGGTAAGGTGGATGGTTTTAATTTCGGTATTGGTAACATTTTGCAATCAGGAAGAATATATTCGTCAGGCTCTTGATGGTATTTTAAAGCAAAAAATCGATTGCGAATACGAAGTGTTGGTCGGGCTTGACGGCAAACGTGAAAAAAGTTTGAAAATTCTTAAAGAATATACTGAAAAGTATAATTTTATTCACGTTTATGAAATTGATTGGGCTGACCGCGATTGTATTAATATAGAAAAAGCTTCGGCAAATCGGTATAATCTTTTAAAACATGCAAAGGGAGATTATTTTTGCATATTGGACGGTGACGATTGCTACGGCAGTGAAAAACAATTTCAAACTCAATTGCGGGAACTGCAGGAAAATCCGGATTGCATAGGCTGTGCTGTCGGACGTGTCACTGTTTGTGAAAATGGTGACAGAAATGTTATTTTTCCTGATACGAAGTTTTATACATTAAAAAGCTATATCAAGAGCAATTTGTATATTCACAATGGTTCTATTTTGTTCAGAAATATATTTAAGCAAGGATTTCCTAAAGATTTTCCCGAAAAAATACTTAATGATACAACAATGACAATGTATATGATGAGAAAAGGCGGTGTGGTTTATGTTCCTTTATTTTCTTACAGATACACCATCAGTGAAAATGGAATTTATCAGGGAAAAGATGTTCTGGTCAAAAATTTGTATGCGGTTTTAGATGCCGAAATAAATTTGCAATATGTGGGTGAATGTCGAAAAGAGCTTTTGAAGAAATATAAGAAAAGGTTTAAAGACTTATATAAAAAACGCAAATTATACAGTATTTCAGACTCTGAAATTGATAAGATTTTAAAATTTGCCAAAGAGAATAAATGCCGGCTATTGCGCGCAGTTTTGGCTTATAGCCGCTGCAAAAGCAGATTGGGGCGCTGGTGGTGGAGCTGCGTCGGAAAGGCGTTGCTGAAAACCAAATGCTATTCCGGAAAAATAAAATAAGTTATGCAACAAATGTTGCAAAAAAAAACTTGCAAAAATAATTCGTTGTGTTATACAAGGGCAGTGTTTTAAGAGAATGTTGCTCTTATAAACATAATTTTATGTATAAAACTTGTGGGGGATTAGCCATAATCTTACCACAAACCTAAGTGAGGTATTAAAATGGCTGTAAAATCTAAAAAGAAAATTTTAGGATTGATCAAGCTGCAAATCCCCGCTGGAAAGGCAAACCCTTCTCCTCCGGTTGGTCCTGCTTTGGGCCAAAAAGGCTTGAACATTATGGAATTCTGCAAAGCTTTTAACGCTGCTACTCAAAAAATGGAACCGGGAATCCCTGTTCCGGTAGTGATTACTGCTTATGAAGACAAGTCTTTCACTTTCATTACAAAACTTCCTCCGGTCGCTTATTATATTAAGACCGCTGCTAAAGTTAAATCCGGTTCTAAAGAACCCAGCAAAACTTTTGCCGGCCAGATTACTATGGAACAGGTTAAAGAAATTGCTACTGCTAAAATGCCGGATTTGAATTGTTCAACAGTAGAATCGGCTATGAATATGGTTAAAGGTCAGGCCGCTTCTATGGGTATCAAGGTTGTGGAGTAGGAAGATGTCAGGAAAAAGAATTGTAAACATTTATAAAAACGTTGACAAGTCAAAACTGTATTCTCTGAAAGAAGCAGTAAAGCTGGTTAAAGAAAATGCTAATGCCAAATTTGACGAAACTGTTGATTTGGCTATCAATCTTGGTATTGACCCGAAATATGCCGACCAAATGGTAAGAGGCGTTTGCGCTTTGCCTAACGGTACAGGTAAAACTGTTCGCGTTGCTGTTTTGGCTCAAGGCGAAAAAGCTGACGAAGCTAAAGCCGCCGGTGCTGATATTGTCGGTGCTGAAAATTTGATTGATTCCATTTTGTCAGGCAAAGTTGAATTTGATCGCTGCATTGCCACTCCCGATATGATGGGTATGGCTGGTAAGGTTGCTCGTATTTTGGGACCTAAAGGCTTGATGCCAAACCCAAAATTGGGTACTGTTACCATGGATGTAGCCGGAGCTGTTAAAAAAGCCAAAGCCGGTGAAGTTCAATATCGTGCAGAAAAAACCGGTATCGTTCATGCCGGAATCGGTAAAGTAAGCTTTAGCGAAGATGCTATTTATGAAAACGCCAAAACTTTGATTGACGCTATCATTAAGGCTAAACCGTCAGGCGCCAAAGGAACTTATATGAAGAAAATTTGCATCAGTTCCACAATGGGTGCCGGCGTTCATGTTGATCTTGCAAATCTCTAGTTTTGAGCTTGTAAGATTAAACGCTGAAAGTTCGGGCGGATTTCTTGTCCGCCCAATCTTCCCGAAACTTCGGGAAAACTGTCCAAGACTGCAGGCGGGTATCCTTAAATATCCTGCATAGACGGGAGTTGAAATTTTATTTTTCTCCTGGACAGATTAACCTCATTGCCTGCAAAGGCGATGAAAATGTGAAATCAAACATCGTTTTGTGATGATGTTTTATTTGGAGATAGAAAAGTGAATCGTGATGAAAAAGCACAGTTGCTTGAAGAACTGAAGCAGTTGTTCAATGATTCTGAAGCTGTGGTAATCTCTCATTATAAAGGATTGACCGTTGCAGAAGTTTCTGAATTGCGTGACAACATCCGTAAAACCGGAGCAGGTTTTAGAGTAACTAAAAATCGCATCACACGTCTGGCTCTGAAAGGCACAAAATTTGAGGCTTTGTCTGATTTGTTCAAAGGTCCGACCGCTGTTACGTTCGCCCATGATCCAATCTCAGCCTGCAAAGCTTGTGTCGAATTTGCAAAAGGTAACGAAAAATTGGTTATCCTCGGCGGTGCTATGGATACCGGTGTTTTGTCACTTGAAGAAATTCAAAAATTGGCAAGTATTCCGTCTATGGACGAATTGCGCGCCAAAATTATTGGTTTGCTTCAGGCTCCTGCCGCTCAGTTGGCTCGTGTTACCAAAGCCTATTCAGAAAAAGAAGCAGCCTAACAGCTGTGTGTGTTGTAGTTTTTTATAAAACAAGATTTAATTTATTTATGGAGAAAAAAGATGGCCGATTTAGCCAAGTTAGTAGATGAATTGTCAGCTTTGACCGTTATGGAAGCTGCTGATCTTTCAAAAATGTTAGAAGAAAAATGGGGCGTTTCTGCCGCTGCTGCCGTAGCTGTTGCTGCCGGTGCCGGTGCTGCTGCCGTTGAAGAAAAAGACGAATTCGAAGTTGTTTTGGTTGCTGCCGGTGACAACAAGATTAACGTTATTAAAGAAATCCGCGCTATCACACAATTAGGCTTGAAAGAAGCTAAAGATTTGGTTGATGGTGCTCCTAAAACTATTAAAGAAAGCGCTCCTAAAGCTGAAGCTGAAGAAATCAAGAAGAAACTTGAAGCAGCTGGTGCTAAAGTTGAATTGAAGTAATTTCGATTTAATAGCTTTAATAAAAAACTCCTGAGAAATCGGGAGTTTTTTTGTTTAAAATGTAAGCATTTTCAGTTACAATATTTTTGTTTTATTGTGTATGTGAGAATTTTATGAATAATCTGTATGATTTCGAAGAAGAAAACAATATTGCAACTGTTTGTGCTAATAAAGCGTTTGAGATAGCCGCCGGTCAAGGTACTTTCTCCGCAGAAGCTCAAAAAATAGCAAAATCAACTTTTGATAATGTTCGCCGGTCAAGAGCTGAAAGGTTTCTTAAAGATTTGAATGAAAAATTGGGACAATTGTCCAATGCAGATGTGGTTAATTTGTTATTGGCTTTAATTGCCGATGGTTTGATTATTGAAGATGATGAAGATTTGGAATATTGGATTTCGCGTTTAGAAATTTTGATAGTCAATCGAATCAGCGAATATATGAATTTTTCACTGGCAATGAATCGAGCTTCAGGTAAAGAGCTTAATCAGTTTATGAGTATATTTAAACAGATTCCGATTTCTGAATTTGAGAATATGGAAAAAATGGCGCAAATTATGCAATTTTTGCATATGAAAAAATCACCTTTGGATGATAAATCGCCGGCTTACGCAAAATGGAAACAATCAGCAGAGCAATTTTCCCAAATAGAAAAAATGATAAAACGCGATCTGAACAGGCGAAAAAATTCGCATGATGTTCCGAACAATAATAACCGTCAGCATGATTTTTTGTCGCAATTAAAAGCTAAAATGCAAAGTGCAGGTGTGGCAGAAGGCGGAAATTATTGGAATGATGTTATTGCTGCTTATAATATGAGCGGGGACAAAGAAAGTTTTGTAAGCCAGTGGACCGCTGATTATGAGCGCATAAGTCAAGAAAACGAATTTAAAAACACTGTTGAAAATACGCGTTCAATAGAGAAAGAAAATGAAAAAATTGCGCAAAATGAAAGTTTGCAAAAGCAGATGGAAAAGCAAGAACAAAATGATTATTTGAGCACGGAATTTACAAACGAGGCAAATCAAAGAGCGGCAATGGCAATAACTGAAAGATATGGAATAAAAATAGATAAAGACAATATTGCCCGTGTTAAAATGGTTGTGAAATCAGGAAAAGAAATGTGATTTTTTTTTTTATTTATTACCGCTGTTTGAAATGTTATCAAACAGTAGAAAAAGTTTGTTTTTAAAAGTATTTTTTGCTTGCAAGAATCAGCAATGTGGGGCATTATCGCACTTGAATTTAGCTGCGAATCGCAGCGATTGCATGCAATTATTTTATATTAGCTCATCAAAAGCGGGGCGAATCCGTAGAATTGATGAGAATTTTCGTTTTAAAACATATATATATCAACCTTCTGCGGGCGGGATTCAAATTTTTTGATAGTATTGTCGCAGAATATAACCACGAGGATTAAACACAATGAAAGAATCTTATACGAGCAAAAGACGTGTAAGAAAGAACTTCGGCCGAATCGACGCTGTGTCTGAAATGCCGAGTTTGATTGAGGTTCAGACCGCCTCATACCGCAGTTTTATTGAAGGAAAAGACTGTGAGTTTGGTCTTGAAGAAGTTTTTAAATCCATCTTCCCGATTAAAGATTTTTCCGGTAACGGCGAACTTGAGTTTGTTAAATATGAGCTCGAAACTCCGAAATATGATATGGACGAGTGCATTAAACGCGATATGACTTATGCCGCTCCGGTAAAAGCAACTTTGCGCTTGGTGGTTTGGGATGTAGACGAGGCTACCGGTGCCAAATCTATCCACGACATCAAAGAGCAAGATGTTTATATGGGCGATATTCCCTTGATGACGGACAAAGGTACGTTTATCGTAAATGGTACCGAACGCGTTGTTGTTTCACAAATGCACCGTTCTCCGGGGGTTTTCTTTGATAATGACAAAGGCAAAACGGTTTCTACCGGTAAATATTTATTTGCAGCCCGTGTTATTCCTTATCGTGGTTCTTGGCTTGATTTTGAATTTGATGCTAAAGATTTGCTGTATGCACGTATTGACCGTCGCCGCAAGCTTCCAATTACTTCTATTTTGTATTCTCTCTATTCTAAAGAAACCGAAGAAAAACTTAAAGAGCTTGCAAAAGAAGGCAAAAAAATTGACAGAAACGATGTTAAAGGTATGGATAAAGAAGAAATTCTTGCGTACTTCTATGATACCGAAACTTTTGTTGCCGACAAAAAAGCTTGGAAAGTTAAATTTGTTCCTGAACGCATGAAAGGTATTAAATTAAGCTTTGACTTAGTGGATGCCAAAACCGGCAAAGTTGTTGTCGAACAGGGCAAAAAATTGTCAATTCGCGCGGCTAACAAACTTGTAGAAGAAGGTTTGGAATTCTACAAAGCAGGAGATGACCGTTTAATCGGCAAATATTTGGCAACGGCTTTGGTTAATGCTAAAACAGGTGAAGTATTGGCTGATGCCGGAGCTGAAATTACTGCTGAATTGCTTGAACAAATCCGCGACGCTAAAATCAATGAAGTTAAAACACTTTATATTGATAATATCAATGTTGGTCCGTATATCCGCAATACTTTGGAAATTGATAAAAACCACTGCCGCGAAGAAGCTTTGTTGGATGTTTATCGCGTTATGCGTCCTGGTGAACCGGCAACTTATGAAGCTGCTGATCAATTGTTCAAAGGTTTGTTCTTTGATAATGAACGTTATGATTTGTCATCAGTCGGCCGTGTAAAAATCAACACCGCTCTTGATATTCCTTTTGATGAAGCACCGGATACATGCCACACATTGCGTAAAGATGATATTTTGCGCATTGTAAAGCATTTGGTTGAATTGCGTGATGGTCACGGCGAAGTTGATGATATTGACCACTTAGGCAACCGCCGTGTTCGCTCTGTCGGCGAATTGATGGAAAATCAATATCGTATGGGCTTGTTGCGTATGGAAAGAGCCATTCGCGAAAGAATGAGCGCCGAAATTTTGAATAATGTTAAACCACAGGATTTGGTTAACGCTAAACCGATAGCTTCAGTTATCCGTGAATTTTTCGGATCTTCTCAGTTGTCGCAGTTTATGGATCAAAACAACCCGTTGTCTGAAATTACACATAAGCGCCGTTTATCGGCTTTGGGCCCCGGTGGTTTGTCTCGTGATCGCGCAGGCTTTGAAGTCCGTGACGTACATCCGACACACTATGGACGTATCTGCCCGATTGAAAGTCCTGAAGGTCCGAACATCGGTTTGATTAACTCCTTGTCAACCTATGCCCGCATTAATAAATACGGTTTTATCGAATGCCCGTACCGTAAGGTTGTAAACGGCATCGTTACCAAAGAAGTTGTTTATTTGTCTGCTGACCAGGAAGGTAAATACATTATTGCCGAAGCAAATGCCGAAGTAAGAGATGATGGTACATTTGTAAAAGATACAATTGCCTGCCGTAAAGCCGGTGAATTTGAGTTTGCAACACCTGCCGAAATTAATTTCATCGACGTTGCACCTCAGCAACTGGTTTCTGTTGCTGCTGCATTAATTCCGTTCCTTGAAAACGATGATGCGAACCGTGCTTTGATGGGATCAAACATGCAGCGTCAAGGCGTGCCTCTTTTGCGTTCGGAAGCTCCGTTGGTCGGTACAGGTATGGAAGCTACCGTTGCTAAAGATTCAGGCGCAACCGTTGTTTGTAAATATGACGGTATTGTAGATGCGGTTGATGCTAATCGTATTGTTGTTCGTTCTCAGAGCAAAAATTCGAACGATGTCGGCGTCGAAATTTATAAATTGCAGAAATTCCGCCGTTCTAACCAAAATACCTGCATTAACCAGGTTCCGTTGGTAAAAGTTGGCGACGAAGTTAAAGCCGGCGACATTATGGCTGATGGTCCATGTACGGATATGGGTGAATTGGCGCTCGGTAAAAATATGCTGGTTGCGTTCATGCCTTGGAATGGTTTGAACTACGAGGATGCTATTTTGCTTTCAGAAAGAGTTTCTCGCGACGATGTTTTGACTTCATTGCATATTGAAGAATTTGAAGTAATGGCTCGTGATACCAAACTTGGTCAGGAAGAAATTACTCGCGATATTCCGAATGTGGGCGAAGAGGCTTTGAAAAACTTGGATGAAGCCGGTATTGTTTATATTGGCGCTGAAGTTAAGGCCGGCGATATTTTGGTTGGTAAAGTTACTCCTAAAGGTGAATCTCCGGTTACTCCTGAAGAAAAATTGCTGCGTGCAATTTTCGGTGAAAAAGCCAGTGATGTCCGTGATACATCTTTACGCGTTCAACCCGGTATCGAAGGTATCGTCGTAGATGTTCAAGTCTTTTCTCGCCGCGGCGTTGAAAAAGATGAACGTGCTTTGTCAATTGAACAGCAGGAAATTTCTCAATTGGCTAAAGACCGCGACGATGAAATTGCAATTATTCGCAAAATTTTCGAAGAACGCTTGAAATCAATGCTTTTAGGACAAACAGTGGTTGATGCTCCTAAAGGAATTGCTAAAAAATCTGTTTTGGATGAAAGCAGCTTTGAAGCCGTACCTTCTTCTCAATGGCGTAAAATTGTCGTTAAAGACGAAGAAGTTATGTCGAAGATTGAAGAATTTATCGCAGCTTATGACATGCGTGTTGAAGGTGTTCAAAAACACTTTGACGACAAAGTTGAAAAAGTTCAACGCGGCGATGATTTGCTTCCTGGCGTATTGAAAGCGGTTAAAGTATTTATTGCTACCAAACGTAAAATGCAAACCGGTGATAAAATGGCCGGCCGCCATGGTAACAAAGGTACCGTATCACGCGTTTTGCCATTACAGGATATGCCTTATATGGAAGATGGCACACCTGTTGATATCGTGCTGAATCCGTTAGGCGTGCCTTCACGTATGAACGTCGGACAAATTTTGGAAACACACCTCGGCTGGGCAGCCAAAGAATTGGGCCGTCAGCTGAACGAAATGTGTGAACAGTATAAACGCGGTGAAAAAACTATTGAGGAATTAAATGAAAAATTAAAGGCTATTTACGGTGAAAAGCAATATAATAAAGAAATTGCCAATATGACAAATGCCGAAAAAGCCGAAATGATTTCTCATGTTAAAAACGGTATTCCTATGGCCACACCTGTATTTGACGGCGCTCATGAAAATGATATCAACCGCATGCTTGATATGGCTGGTTTGCCGACTTCAGGTCAGATAGATCTTTATGATGGCCGTACAGGTGAAAAATTTGACCGTAAGGTTACTGTCGGTATCATTTATATGATTAAGCTGCACCACATCGTTGATGAAAAAATGCACGCTCGTTCTGTTGGTCCGTACAGTTTGGTTACTCAACAGCCTTTAGGTGGTAAAGCTCAATTCGGCGGACAACGTTTCGGTGAAATGGAAGTTTGGGCATTGCAGGCTTATGGTGCTGCCTATACTTTGCAGGAAATGTTGACAGTTAAATCCGATGATGTTGCCGGAAGAACAAAAGTTTATGAAGCTATTGTCCGCGGCGAAGAAGGATTTGAAGCCGGTATTCCGGAATCGTTCAACGTTTTGGTTAAAGAAATCAAATCGTTGTGCTTGAACGTCGAACTTTTGAACGAAGCCATTTAAGTTGGGAGATAAAAAATATGAATGAAATTATGAAATTTTTTGGCCAACAGCCGGCTAATGGAGATTCTTTCGATGAAATTAAAATTTCTATCGCTTCTCCTGAACAAATTCGTTCATGGTCGTATGGTGAGGTCAAAAAGCCGGAAACCATTAACTATCGTACATTCAAGCCGGAAAAAGACGGTTTGTTCTGCGCTCGTATTTTTGGTCCGGTAAAAGATTATGAATGCTTGTGCGGTAAGTACAAGAGAATGAAATATCGCGGTATTGTATGCGAAAAGTGCGGTGTTGAAGTTACGCTGTCAAGCGTTCGCCGTGAAAGAATGGGACACATCGAACTGGCAGCGCCGGTTGCTCATATTTGGTTTTTGAAATCTTTGCCTTCACGCATTTCTATGCTGACAGACATTGGTGTAAAATCATTGGAAAGAGTGCTTTATTTTGAAAGCTACATTGTTATCGAACCAGGGTTGACACCATTGGGTATGCACGAAATGCTGACTGAAGAACAATATCAGGAAGCTATTGACGAATACGGGGAAGATTCATTCCGTGCCGGCATCGGTGCAGAAGCTATTAAAGAAATTTTGGCTTCTATCGATTTGGAAGAAGAACGCAAAAATATCCGTGCTGAACTGAAAGACAATGCTTCTGAAGCCAAACGCAAAAAGTTGGTTAAACGTTTGAAAATCATCGAAGCATTCCTCGAATCAAATACAAAACCAGAATGGATGATTTTGGACGTTTTGCCGGTTATTCCGCCGGAATTGCGTCCGTTGGTTCCATTGGACGGTGGCCGTTTTGCAACATCTGATTTGAACGATTTGTATCGCCGCGTTATTAACCGTAACAACCGTTTGAAGAGATTGCTGGAATTGCATGCGCCGGATATTATCATCCGCAATGAAAAACGCATGCTGCAGGAATCTGTTGATGCTTTGTTTGATAACGGTCGTCGTTCGCGGGCCATTACCGGTACCAACAAACGTCCGTTAAAATCACTTTCAGATATGCTGAAAGGTAAACAAGGCCGTTTCCGTCAAAACTTGTTGGGTAAACGTGTTGACTATTCTGGTCGTTCAGTTATTACCGTTGGTCCTGAGCTCAAATTGCAGCAATGCGGTCTGCCTAAGAAGATGGCTTTGGAATTGTTCAAACCTTTTGTTTATGCAAAACTTGAGCTTTACGGACATGCAACAACAATCAAAGCCGCTAAGCGCATGGTTGAAAAAGAACGTCCGGAAGTATGGGATATTTTGGAGGAAGTTATTCGCGAACATCCTGTATTGCTGAACCGTGCGCCGACTTTGCACAGACTTGGTATTCAGGCTTTTGAACCGGTTTTGGTCGAAGGTAAAGCTATTCACTTGCACCCGTTGGTATGTACGGCTTTCAATGCTGACTTCGATGGTGACCAAATGGCTGTACACGTTCCGTTGTCTGTAGAAGCACAGCTCGAAGCACGTGTTTTGATGATGTCAACCAACAACGTTTTGTCTCCGGCTTCGGGTAAACCTATTATCGTTCCGACACAAGATATGGTATTGGGTATTTACTACTTGACTTATGATGCCGAAGGTTTGAAAGGCGAAGGTTCTGTTTTTGCTGATTACAACGAAGTTTTGTTGGCTCTTGACGCAAAAGTTATTGATTTGCACAGCAAAATCAAATGCCGTATGCAATATATCGATGAAAACGGTGAGAGCAAACGCAGTATTGTTGATACAACAGCCGGCCGTTTGATGGTTGCCGAAATTTTGCCGCAAGACAAGAATGTTCCGTTTGCTTTGGTTAACCGCTTGGTTAAAAAGAAAGAAATCGGTGAAATCATCGATATCATTTATCGTCACTGCGGACAAAAAGAAACCGTTATGTTTGTTGACCGCTTGATGACTCTTGGCTTCCAGAACGCATGTAAAGCCGGTATTTCGTTCGGTAAAGATGACTTGATTGTTCCTGATGCCAAGAAAGAATTGGTTGCTGAAACCGAAAAACAAGTTAAAGAATTTGAACAGCAGTATCAAAATGGTTTAATCACCAAAGGTGAAAAATACAATAAAGTTATTGATATTTGGGCTGCTTGCACGGATAAAGTTGCCGATGAGATGATGAAAAACATTTCAAAGACCGAAAATGGATACATCAACTCAGTTTATATGATGGCTCACTCCGGTGCGCGTGGTTCTGCCGCTCAAATGCGTCAGGTTGCCGGTATGCGTGGTTTGATGGCTAAACCGAGCGGTGAAATTATTGAACAGCCGATTATTTCAAACTTTAAAGAAGGTTTGACTGTGTTGGAATACTTTAACTCTACCCACGGTGCTCGTAAAGGTTTGGCAGATACAGCTTTGAAAACCGCAAACTCAGGTTATTTGACCCGTCGTTTGGTTGATGTTGCACAAGATGTGGTTGTTACTGAACAAGATTGCGGAACAGAACGCGGAATTATTGTTCGTCCGGTTGTCGATGGCGGTAACGTTATTGTTTCTATAGGTGAACGTATTTTGGGCCGAACCATTCAAGAAGACATTGTTCATCCTGAAACCGGTGAAGTTTTGGTTGCCAAAGGCAAACTGATTGATGAAAACGATGTTGAAGTTGTTGAAAAAGCCGGTGTTGAACAAGTTAAAATCCGTTCTGTTTTAACTTGCGAATGCAAAAACGGTGTTTGCGCTGCTTGTTATGGCCGTGACTTGGCCCGCGGTACTCCGGTTAATATCGGTGAAGCTGTCGGTGTTATTGCTGCTCAGTCAATTGGTGAACCTGGTACACAGTTAACCATGAGAACTTTCCACATCGGTGGTGCGGCTTCTAAATCAGCTGAACAATCGACTGTCGAAGTTCCTTTTGCCGGTGAATTGAAATTGGAAAATGGTCATACTATTACCAATGCCGAAGGTGTTGGAATTGTTTTGGCGCGTAACTGCGAAATTGTTATCGTTGACAGCAACAATCGTGAAAAATCACGTCATAAAGTTCCTTATGGCACCAGAATTTTGGTTAAGGAAGGCAGCAAAGTTAAAAAAGGACAAAAAGTTGCCGAATGGGATCCGTTTACCGTTCCTGTTATTACTGAAAAAGCCGGTCGGGTTGAATGGATTGACCTTATCAGCAATGTATCTTTAGAAGAACATGTTGACGAAACAACAGGCGTTGTTGACAATATTGTTATTGATTGGCACACCGGCGCTAATGCCGCTAACCTTAAACCAAGTATTGGATTGAAAGATGAAAACGGCAATGCTGTTACTTTCGATAACGGTAAAGATGTTCGTTACTACTTGTCTGTCGGTGCAATTTTGACTGTTGAAAATGGCGCCGAAGTTAAAGTTGGCGATGTTGTTGCGAGAATTCCTAGAGAAAGCTCAAAAACAAAAGATATTACCGGTGGTTTGCCGCGTGTTGCCGAGTTGTTTGAAGCTCGTCACCCGAAAGATCAGGCTATTATTTCCGATATTGACGGTATTGTTGAATTCGGTAAAGACTATAAAGCCAAACAGCGTATTACCGTTGTTCCTCAGAAGGGTGAGCCTGTTGAATATCTGATTCCGAAAGGTCGTCATTTGGCCGTTCAGGAAGGCGATATGGTTAAGAAAGGCGATATGTTAGTTGAAGGTACGCCTGCACCTCATGATATTTTACGCGTTTTGGGCGTAGAAAAATTGGCTGAATATCTGGTCAAAGAAGTTCAAGACGTATATCGTTTGCAAGGTGTTAAAATCAACGATAAGCACATTGAAGTTATTGTTTCTCAAATGCTGCGTAAAGTTGAAATCAGAGTTCCTAACGATACAACTTTCTTGATTGGCGAACAGGTCGACAGAGATGTCTTTGAAGCGGAAAACGAAAAAACTATTGCCGAAGGCGGTGTTCCTGCTGAGGCTGATCCGGTTCTGCTGGGTATTACTAAGGCTTCATTGCAGACTAAGTCGTTTATTTCGGCTGCATCCTTCCAGGAAACAACCAGAGTTTTGACAGAAGCTGCTGTTGAAGGCAAAGTAGACCACTTGACTGGTTTGAAAGAAAACGTCATCGTCGGACGCTTGATTCCAGCCGGTACAGGTACTGTTCTGAGAGCTTTGAAGAAAGTGGCTGCACAAAATGACAAGGAAATCCTTGCATTGCGTGAAGAAGCTCAAAAAGCTCAACTTGAAGCAAAATCGGAAGAAACTTCTGCCGATGAAGTTAAAAGCGCTGAATAATCGCTTTTGTATCTAATAAAATCCCCGCTGACGCATTCGGCGGGGATTTTTGTATATTAAAATTTTGTTTGTTGTTCTCTTGATTTTTTCTTTTTTGATTTCCTATATAAAATTATAGGAGATGAAAAATATGGATTTAGAAAAATTTACGACACGTTCGCAAGAACTGATTAAAACCGCTGTCGATACGGCTGTTGCCGGAAAAAGACAGTATGTTACGGCTTTATCTCTTCTGCATGCAATTATGCAATCGCGAGATAATGTTGTTGAAAAACTGATAAATGAAGCTGGAGGCAACTCTGAACTTTTGCAAGCAAGCGTTGAACAGGCCTATGCAAAAGTTCCGCAAGTTTCAGGAAATATACAAACTGTTATGTCTCAGGATTTTTCGGCTGTTACTTTGGCCGCAGAGCAGGTTGCTGAAAAAGCTAATGACAAATATGTGACGGTTGAGCGCTTGCTGCAGGCTTTATCTATGACTGCAGGTAATCAGGCTTATGATTTATTGAAAGAAAACGGGGTCAGCCCTCAAAAACTCAATCAGGCAATAGCGACTTATCGGCAAGGCCGTTTGGCAGATAGCGAAAGTGCGGAAGATAATTTTGAAGCACTCAAAAAATATGCCATTGATATAACAGCAAAAGCCAAAGAAGGAAAGCTTGATCCCGTTATAGGGCGTGATCAGGAAATCAGACGTACAATTCAGGTCTTGTCGCGCCGCACTAAAAATAATCCTGTATTAATCGGCGAACCGGGGGTAGGTAAAACAGCGATTGTTGAAGGTTTGGCAATGCGCATTATTAACAATGATGTGCCGGAAAGCCTTAAAGGCAAAAGATTGTTGGCGCTTGATATGGGAGCTTTGATTGCCGGAGCTAAGTTCAGAGGCGAATTTGAAGAGCGTTTGAAAGCTGTCTTAAAAGATGTGGAAGCATCAGACGGAAGTATCATTTTGTTTATTGATGAAATGCACACTATTGTCGGCGCTGGAGCCAGCGAAGGTTCAATGGATGCTTCAAACCTGCTTAAACCTGCATTGGCACGCGGTGAACTTCATTGCCTTGGGGCGACAACATTGAGCGAATATAAAAAATATGTTGAAAAAGATGCAGCTTTAGCTCGGCGTTTTCAACCGGTTTATGTTTCTGAGCCCGGAATTGAAGAAAGTATTTCTATTTTGCGCGGAATTAAAGAAAAATTTGAACTTCATCACGGAGTGCGTATTTCAGACAGTGCTTTGATTGCAGCGGTTACTTTATCTAACCGTTATATCAGCGATCGTTTTTTGCCGGATAAGGCAATTGACTTGATGGATGAAGCGGCAAGTTCTTTGCGTATGGCTGTTGATTCTAAACCTGAGGAATTGGACACGCTTGATCGAAAAATTTTGCAGTTAAAAATAGAACGGGAAGCTCTGAAAAAAGAAAAAGACGAGCAATCTAAAAAACGTTTGGAAGAAATCGAGAAAGAAATTGCCGATGAAGGTGAAAAAGCTCAACGCTTGACTGAAAAATGGCAGTCAGGAAAGCAAGCTTTGGCTGATTTGACTAATGTTAAAGATCAATTGGATAAAGCTAAAATAGAAGTAGCTAAGGCTCAACGCGAGGGACGTTTTGAAAAAGCCGGAGAATTACAATACGGTGAGATTCCGCAATTGGAAAGACGTTTGGCTGAGTTGGAAGAATTGGCTAAAAAACAAAAGAATCAGGCTGAACAAGTTGTAACAGATGCTTCTATTGCCGAAGTGGTTTCAAAATGGACGGGGATTCCTGTTGATAAAATGTTGGAGGGCGAAAAAGACAAATTACTTCATATGGAAGAGTTTTTATCAAAACGAGTAGTCGGGCAAAAAGAGGCTATTGCGGCAGTTGCTAATGCTGTACGTCGTTCACGGGCAGGTATTAGCGACCACCATCAACCTATAGGTTCATTTTTATTCCTAGGTCCTACCGGTGTCGGCAAAACCGAATTGAGCAAAGCTTTGGCCGAATTTTTGTTTAATGATGAAAACGCTATGTTCAGAGTTGATATGTCTGAATATATGGAAAAACATGCCGTAGCTCGTTTAATTGGTTCTCCTCCGGGGTATGTCGGTTATGAAGAAGGCGGAGCTTTGACAGAATCTGTTCGCCGCCGTCCTTATCAGGTTATTCTTTTTGATGAGGTTGAAAAGGCTCATCCTGATGTCTTCAATATTTTATTGCAAGTTTTGGATGATGGTCGTTTGACAGACAGTAAAGGACGTACAGTTGATTTTAAAAATACGATTATCATTATGACTTCAAACCTTGGTTCTGAAATTCTGATGAAAACCGGAGATAAAAAGGCTGTTATGGATGTTGTAAAAGCTTCATTCCGACCTGAATTTATTAACCGTATTGACGAAATCAGTATTTTTGACAAGCTGAAAAAAGAAGATATTAAGCAAATTGCCAAAATTCAATTGCATAATATTGAAAAACGGCTTGCCGAAAAGAACATCAAGTTGTATTTCACAGACGAAGCGGTCAATTGGATTTGCGATCATGGATATGATGAAATGTTTGGTGCACGTCCATTGAAACGTTTGTTAAAAACAGAAGTTGAAAATAAATTGGCTGTTAAAATTTTGGATGGTGAAATCAATGATAATGATACCGCCGAAATATCAGTCAAAGATGATGGATTGGAAATAAATAAACTTGATAAATGATGATTTATATCAACAAGCACTGAAGATTGCGGAGAATGACGATATCGCCACTCTCCGCGACAGTGTTGTTTTATATTCTGTTAGTTTTTTGCCTACCAGAGAAAATAAAGACAATGCTTTTGCTTATGTAGCTAAAACTAAAGGCGCGACAATGATTGATCAAACACCTTGCGGTCGTCGTTTGGTGAAACTGGGGCTTGATGATATTGAGCTCAGTGACGAAGATAAGCTGAAAGTGGCGGAAGTTTGGAAAATTGCATCGCGTCGTTTTATTGCCGAAGCGTCGGGTAATGTTACGGCTTTTGTTGCAAATGCCGATCCGCGCAGTGTTTTTCGCAGTATGGAATTGCCTGAAATTATGAAAAATCCTAAAATTCTGTCAATTAATGGAATCGAAAAAAATATTTTCAAATCCAGCCATGGTTGGTAGATAGGATTTCTGATTGGGTAATTAAGATATGTAGTTAAAAAAATCCCCGCATAAAAAGCGGGGATTTAATTTATTTTCGAGCTAATTTTTCGTTCTTTTGTTTTTCGGCAAACATTTTTTCACGGGTATCATTTATTTTTGCAATTTGCCGCTTAAAGTTAGTTAGGTTTTTCCCTCTTAAGTTTTCTGAAGCAGAAGCTTTGATGGTTAAAGGATTAACTCTTTTGCCTCTGTGGATAACTTCATAGTGCAGATGTGGTCCTGTTGAGCGTCCGGTTGAACCTACATAGCCGATAACTTGTCCTTGTTTAACCCTTGTTCCCGGACGCATACCTTTTGCAAAACCGTTCATGTGTCCATAGGCTGTTGAATATTCGCTGTTATGGCGAATGCGGATATAGTTACCATAACCGCTGCGGTATTGTGCAACTTCAATAACACCATCGCCGCCGGCATAAATCAATGAACCTTTAGGAGCAGGGTAATCAATTCCCCAATGAATGCGTACATCTTTATAAATCGGATGGCGGCGGCGGCCAAAATAAGAGGAAATACGATTAGACTGATATGCCATCGGGCGGCGGCTTAATGTCTTTTTCAGAGCAAAACCTTTTGAGTTGTAATAATCGATATTGCCGCGGGAATCCTTAAAACGATAAAGTTCCACTTTATTTTTACCAAGAAGAAGAGCCGCATAAATAATATTACCATTTTTAGCAACTTTGCCATCGGACGTCAGATAATTTTCATAAATAATTTCGTATCCGTCGCCTTTTTTAACGTCACGGCGAAAATCAACACTGTAAGAAAAAATGCTGATGAAATTGGCAACTATTTTGCTTGGAACGCCGTTCTTACTCATTGAGTGGGAAAGTGTTCCGTTAATATGCCCAGAAGCAGACAATAATTCTTCAATCAATTCATCTTTTTCGATAGCTGCCGTATAAGAGCCGTCGTTGTTGAGAGTTACTTTTAAACGTTCGCCCGTGCGGATTGTTGAAGATAAGGTATTAACAACTTTTGAACCGTTTGAATCGGTATTTTCTACATCAATTTGCTGTCCGGCGCGAAAATCACGAGGATTGAATACTTTTTTTACAGACATATAAACATCATTAGCGTTGTTATAGTCAACGCCGGTAGCTGTCAAAATATTGAGTAATGTATCACCTGATTTTAACTTTATGCTGTGGTTATTATCATTTGCAATGGTTTCTTCCTCATTGGTATCAGCAGAATCTGTCATTTGCATATCATCGTCATTTTCAAACGAATCGTCAAAAGCCTCTTCTTCCAGTTGAGCGATAGTTGTTTCTGATGAAATAGAAGCCTTAACAGCGGTATTTTTGATAATTACAAAAATCAAAGCTAAAGCCATAACAAAAGTAGAGCAAAAAGTTACCCAGCATTGCTTTGTTTTGATAGAAGGATATATTTGTTTGACGATTTTTTTCACCTAATTATAACCTTATGTAGATTACAGATAAATTCCAAAATGAGAATTTAACATATTGTCTGAAAATTACCAGATAAAAATTATAAGAGTGTTAATTTTATTATTTTTTTAAAAAATGTAAAAAAATGCTTGCAAAGATAAAAAATGTTGGTTATAAGGAATATCGAATTGAGTGGGGGTGTAGCTCAGTTGGTTAGAGCGCCTGCCTGTCACGCAGGAGGTCGCGAGTTCGAGCCTCGTCACTCCCGCCACTATAAAAGCCCGTTCGCAAGAACGGGCTTTAGTTTTTGTTAATCCTTCGTTATCGAATATAAAAAGCCCCTCATTTGCAGAGGGGTGTGAAAGTTATTTTATATTAAATTCAAAGGCTTTTTGCAGTTTGACTTTGTTTTCAAGCCCCCATCCCATGACCATTTGCTGATTGAAGATGATGATTGGGGTGCCGACGCTGTTGCCTTTATATTTGTATTTGGAAAGGTAACGCTGCATTAGAATTATGTTTTCTTTATCATAACTTACATCGACTTCGACAACATTAAGATTGGGATTTTTTACTTTTAAGCGGTTGTTGATAAATTTCATAGCTTTGCTGCAATGTGAGCAGCCTTGCTGTGTAAATATAAGAATATCAGCTTTTTCATATTTGTCTTGACCGCAAGCGTTCAATAAAAGAGTAAATACGGCAATGGCGCAAAAAAATATTTTTTTCATCTCGTTCTCCTTGTTTAGAGAGCATATTATGTGAACAAAATAAAAATTCAAGATGTTTATTTTAATGGATTTTTTAATTTTGCTTATTATTTTATAATAAAAATCAGGAGGATTGATGAGTAAAATAATAGAAAAAATATCTTCAATTATAGACAGAGCAAGCAGTTTGTTTACACGGCATAAGTTATCAATAAACGAATCTGCCGCCCGTAAAATACAAAAGCTCGTTTTTGAAATGCGTGTTGCCGGAAAAAACGGAACTTATACGCCGACATATAAAAAAATTGTCGAACAGCTGAACAGTAAACAGGATCAAATTTTTGAAAGCGCTGTTTATCATTTGGTGAAAATCGCTTCTTCTAGTAAAAAGTTTCAAAATGATATTTTGGACATATTGCAAAGAACAGCAAATGATCCCTCGCTTCCAATAAAAAGAAAAGAGTATATTGAACGCAAAATTATTGAAATAAAGTAATAAAAAAAACTCCCCTCTGACTGAAGGGGAGTTTTTTTGTGAGTGTTAAATTATTTAACAACTTTGCCGTCAAGTGAATATTTTTCAACTTTGGCATTTTTGTTCATTTCAGACATTAAAGATTTCATAGCTTCCTGAGCTACAACGCCTTTTAACTGGCCTTCCGCATCTTTATAAGATAAAGGTTTGGTGTCACGAACATCGTCTACAATAATGATATGATAGCCGAATTGAGTTTTAATCGGTTTTTGTGAGAATTGTCCTTTTTTCATTGAAAAAGCGGCATCGCCAAAAGCAGGAACCATCATATCTTTTGTAAAGTAACCGAGATCTGCTCTCTTTTCTTTTGAATATTTGCGGGCGAGTTCATCAAATTTTTCACCTTTTTTAAGGCGGGCAATAATATCGTTTGCAACATTTTCATTATCTACCAAAATATGACGGGCTCTCATTTCTTTTTCAGAAACAAAATTGGTTTTATATTGGTTGTAGAGGTTTTGAATATCGTTGTCGTTAATTCTTTTTTCGATTTCCTGTTTCAAATAAAGCTTGCTTGCAATATCGTTGCTGGCCAACTTTAACTGTTCCTGAAATTCTTTAGATTTTCTAACAGTCGATTTGTCGGCGGCTTGTTGAACGATTTTTCCGTTTACCCATACATCAAGAGCTTTTGCATAAAAAACGTCCCATTTTTCCTGAGTGTGGATTTGTGGGGTATTGTCATAAATTGTTTTGATTTCGGCAACCGTAATCTTTTCGCCGTTGACAACGGCTGCAACGCCGCCTTTTCCTTCAGCCTGTGCGTTAAACGGATTTAAAATTGTCAGTGAAAGCACAATAGCTGCAATATATTTGGTTTTCATTAAAATTTTCCTCCAAAAATGTAAACTGATTTCAGTTATACTCTAAAATAAAAAATTTCCAAGAAAAAATTGTCTTAAAGTTTATAAATATAGCCGAACTATTGACTTTATTTATTATAAACATTAAATGTAAGATTGACTTTTAATATTATCAAGGTGAAATTTTATGATAGGCAAAATTGCAAAGGCATTTTTTGGCAGCGCCAATGACCGTTTTATAAAAAAACAATATAAGACAGTAAATAAAATCAATGCTCTGGAACCTGCTATTTCAGCATTGAGCGATGAAGAATTGAAAAATAAAACTGTTGAATTTCGCGACAGACTTAAATTAGGCGAAACGTTGGATGATCTTTTGCCTGAAGCTTTTGCGGTTGTCCGTGAAGCAGCAAAAAGAACTTTGGGACAGCGCCATTATGATGTGCAGCTTATCGGCGGTATAGTTTTACACAAAGGTATGATTGCCGAAATGAAAACCGGCGAGGGCAAAACTTTGGTGGCAACTTTGGCGGCATATTTGGAAGCTTTAGAAGGCAAAGGCGTTCATATTGTTACCGTAAACGATTATTTGGCCAAACGCGATGCTGAATGGATGGGACAGGTTTATCGTTTCTTGGGCTTGACCGTTGATTATATTGTTCACGAAAAAAGTGATGAACAGCGCCGTGCCGCTTATGCCTGCGATATTATTTACGGTACCAATAATGAACTTGGTTTTGACTATTTGCGCGACAATATGAAATTCAGCCTTGATGAAATGGTTCAACGTCCGTTCCATTATGCAATTGTCGATGAGGTTGACTCTATTTTGATTGATGAAGCCAGAACGCCTCTGATTATTTCCGGTGCGGCAGAAGATTCATCTGAAAAATATATTGCTGTAAACAGTATTATTCCGAGCCTGACGGATAAGGACTATGAAAAAGACGAAAAAGCCAAAAGCGTTGTTTTGACTGAATGCGGTATGGAACATGTTGAACAGCTGCTGAAAGCCAACGGACTTATTAAAAAAGGCGGATTGTATGATGTGGAGAATGTTTCTTTGGTGCAGCATGTTAACAATGCTTTGCGCGCTCACAAAATGCAAACCAGAGATGTTGACTATATCGTCAAAGACGGAAAAGTTGTTATTATTGATGAATTTACAGGCCGCATGATGGAAGGACGCCGTTATTCGGACGGCTTGCATCAGGCAATCGAGGCCAAAGAAGGCGTTAAAATCCAGTCTGAAAATCAAACTTTGGCTTCTATCACTTTCCAAAACTATTTCCGTTTATATCCGAAGTTGGCAGGCATGACCGGTACGGCTATGACTGAAGAAGCTGAATTTGTCGACATTTATGGCTTATCTTGCATTGAAATTCCGACAAACCGTCCGGTTTTGCGTCAGGATATGCATGATGAAATTTACCGCACAGCTGCAGAAAAATATGATGCTATTATCAAAACAATTTTGGAATGTCATGAAAAAGGACAGCCGGTTTTGGTCGGCACGACTTCGATTGAAAAATCAGAATTAGTTGCTGATTTGCTAAGAAAAAAGAGTAATGTCAAATTTGAAGTTTTAAATGCCCGCCATCATGAGCGTGAAGCTGCCATCGTAGCGCAGGCAGGCGTTTCGGGAGCAATCACAATTGCCACCAATATGGCCGGACGCGGTACGGATATTCAATTGGGCGGCAACTTAGATATGCGTTTGAAATCTTTGTTGAAAGGTGATGAAACACCCGAACAAGTTGAAGAAATCAAAAATAAACTGAAAGCGGAAATTGCCGAAGACAAAGCTAAAGTTATTGCTGCCGGAGGTTTGTATATTTTGGGTACGGAAAGACATGAAAGCCGCCGTATAGACAATCAATTACGCGGACGTTCCGGCCGTCAGGGAGATCCGGGAACATCTAAATTTTTCTTGTCTATGGAAGATGATTTGATGCGTATTTTCGGTTCGGAAAGAATGTCTGCCATGCTCGAAAAAATGGGAATGCCTAAAGGCGAACCGTTGGTTCACCCATGGATTAGCAAGGCTTTGGAAAAGGCTCAACAGAAAGTTGAAGAACGTAACTTTGATATTCGTAAAAATTTGCTGAAATATGACAATGTTATGAATGATCAACGTAAAGTTGTTTATGAACAGCGCCGTGAACTGATGACTGCTTCTGATATTTCGGATACGGTTAAAGATATGCGCGAAGAATATTTAAGCGATGTGGTTGCTTCATATTTGCATCCCGGGGTTGCTCCTCAGGAATGGCCGGTTGCCGAACTTCAGCAAGAATTAGGTAGAATTACGGGCTTCATTTTGCCGATAGATGTTTGGGCTAAAGAGGCTGAAATAGACAGTGATATTATTGTGCAACGTGTTGTTGAAAGCGTTGAGCAGCTGCTGGATGAGAAAAATAAAGATTTGCCTCCGCAAATTGTTCGTTTGGTTGAAAAGAATATTTTGCTTCAAGTTTTGGATCAGCTTTGGAAAGAGCATATTGCCAGTTTGGATTATATGCGTTATACAATTGTACTGCGTGCTTATGGTCAAAAAGATCCGCTTAATGAATATAAAAAAGAAGCTTTCAATATGTTTTCCGATATGCTTGATATGCTGCGCGAACGTGTCACATTTATGACTTGCCGCGTTCAGATTCAAACGGAAAACAGCGAAGGATTGCAGCTGCGCAGTGCTCCGTCAAAAATTCAGGAAGTGCATGAAACTCCGCAGAGTTTGTTAAACGCTCGTCCGGCGGTTCAGCCTCAGCAATCAGAAACCAAAGAAAAGCAAGTTCCGTTTGCTTATGGCAAAAAAGCTTTTGATCCCAATAATCCTGAGACTTGGGGTAAAGTATCAAGAAATGATCCCTGTCCTTGCGGCAGCGGCTTAAAGTTTAAACATTGCCACGGAAAAATAACAAATTAATTTTATAAAAAAGCCGCTCTTTGAAAAGCGGCTTTTTTTGTATCATCTTCTTTGTAAAAGCTTGTTTTTTTTTGCTTGACTTTAATGTTTAACCTGTTACATTGTATGCAATTTCAATGATTTTTCATTGTAGTAACAGTTTTAACCACTCTGAGGAGTGCCGCCAGTCAGCGAGGGTTCGCACACTGGCGTGCAATAATTTGTATAGGCAGTAATGTTTGATACTTTAACAGATAAATTAGGCAGCGTTTTTGCAAAAATCACTTCACGCGGAGTGTTAAGCGAAAAAGACATTGACGAAGCGATGCGCGAAATCCGCATTGCTTTGCTTGAAGCTGATGTTTCGTTGCCGGTTGTTAAAGAATTTATTGCTAAAGTCAAAGAACAAGCTATCGGCGAAAAGGTTGTGCGTTCCATTCAACCGGGGCAGATGGTTATAAAAATTGTTCATGAAGAACTTGTTAAAATTTTGGGCGCAGATGATAGTAAGCTCAATTTTAATACTGTTCCGCCTGCTGTCGTTTTGATGGTCGGTTTACAAGGTGCCGGAAAAACAACAACAGCAGCCAAATTGGCTAAATTCTTGGGTAAAAGACGTAAAGTTTTGCTGGCTTCTTTGGATGTTTACCGTCCGGCTGCTCAGTTGCAATTGGAACAGTTGTCGCAGCAAATAGAAGGATATTGCCTGCCTATAGTTGAAGGACAGAAGCCTTTAGAGATAACTAAGCGCGCGCTTGACGCGGCTAAAAAAGGCGGTTTTGATGCCGTTATTTTAGATTCGGCCGGTCGTTTGCATGTTGATGATGCTTTGATGGCTGAATTGGTTGAGGTTAAAAAAGCGTCTGCTCCGATTGAAACTTTGCTGGTAGCTGATGCTATGATGGGACAAGATGCCTGCAATGTAGCTAAAGAGTTTAATGAAAGACTCGGTGTAACCGGAATTGTGCTGACACGTATAGATGGTTCTTCACGTGCCGGTGCTGTTTTGTCGATGAGAATGGCAGCCAATGTTCCGGTTAAATTTTTAGGAACCGGTGAAAAAATAGAAGAATTTGAAGAATTTCATCCTGACCGTGTTGCCGGCAGAATACTCGGACAAGGAGATGTTGTCAGTTTGGTAGAAACGGCAATGGAAAAAATTGACCGTGAAGAAGCTGACAAAATGGCGCAGCAAATGTTAAAAGGCAAATTTGACTTAAATGATATGTTGGCGCAGTTAAGACAAATTCAAAAGCTTGGCAGTTTGGGTGGAATTATGTCTATGATTCCGGGGCTGTCAAAGTTTAAGAATCAAATAGAAAATGCCGGAATAGGCGATGGCTTGATAAAAAAACAAGAAGCAATAATTCTTTCTATGACTTTACAGGAGAGAAAAACGCCTGATTTAATCAAGGCTTCGCGTAAAAAAAGAATAGCGGCAGGTGCCGGTGTTGAAGTTCAAGATGTTAATAAACTTTTGAAACAATATGAACAAATGTCCGGTATGATGAAAAAATTCGGACGAGGCGGCTTAGGCGGTCTTGGTTCGATGATGAAAAATTTTCCTTTGGGCAAATTTCCAGGGGGAATGGGAAACAAGTTTCCGTTTTAAGCCATTAGGGTGGAAACTTATTTTTTAATTTATAAAAGAAAGGAATATAAAATGGCAGTTCGTATTAGATTATCTCGCGGTGGTTCAAAAAAACGCCCGTTTTATCGTATTGTGGCAGCTGATTCAAGAGCTCCCCGCGATGGTAGATTTATTGAAAAATTGGGCACATACAATCCTTTGCTTCCACAGGATCATGCTCAAAGATTGGTTATTGATGCAGACAGAGTAAAATATTGGCTCGGTATTGGTGCTTTGCCGACAGAAAGATTGGAAAAACTTTTCTCTAATTTGGGTTTGGTAAAAGCTCCGGTTGTTCATGAACAGCCTAAAAAATCAGCTCCTAAAGCTAAAGCCGTTGAAAGAATGAAAGCTAAAGAAGAAGCAGCAAAAGCCGCTGCCGAAGCTCAAAACAGTGCTGAATAATTTTTCCAAAAAGGCAATTGAAAAATGACAACTCAGTCCAAAATTTGTTTAGGTGCAATTGTTGGTGTGCACGGCATTAAAGGCGAAGTGAAAGTAAAAAGCTTTACCGAACATGATCGTGATATTGATAAATACGGTATTTTAACAGATCAAAAAGGACGTGAGTTTGAAATTAAAGTTGTCGGTCATTCGAAAGAATTGCTGCGGGTTAAAATTAAAGGAGTTGACGATAGAAATCTTGCGCAGACATTTATCGGAACGCAATTGTTTGCAAATCGTGATGTGCTGCCACCACTTACCAATAACGAAGAGTTCTACCAGACAGATTTGGTCGGTCTAGATGTTCGCGAAGCTGCTTCGGGCAATGTGGCAGGCAAGATTGTCGGAATTTATAACTTTGGTGCGGGCGATATTCTGGAAATCAAAGTTAAATCAAGCGGAAAGCTTGAAATGATTCCTTTTAACCATGCGTATGTGCCGACGGTCAATATTGAAGATGGTTATATTATTGTAAACGCGGTTTCAATGCAGTTTGAGCCAGATGATGACGGAGATACAGGTGCTGAAAGCTAAAATTTTCACCATCTTTCCTGAATTGTTTCCCGGCTTTTTAGGTTATTCTCTAACAGGAAGAGCATTAGAGGAAAAAATTTGGTCGGTTGAAACTGTCAATATCAGGGATTATGCGACAGACAAGCATGGTTCGGTTGATGATACGCCTTGCGGCGGCGGTGCCGGTATGGTTATGCGTCCGGATGTTTTGGGCAGAGCCTTAAAAGCCAACTGCACAGGCGGCAAAATTTTGGCGATGAGCCCTAAAGGCCGTCCGCTGACGCAGGAAATGGTCAAGGCTTATGCGCAGGAAAACGAAATTAATATTGTCTGCGGACGTTTTGAAGGAATAGATGAACGTGTGATAGAGGCTTTTGATATTGAAGAAGTCAGTATCGGCGACTACATCTTGACCGGCGGCGAACAGGCAGCGCAGATTTTGTTGGATGCCGTTGTGCGTCTTTTGCCGGGGGTGTTGGGAAATGCCGAGTCAACCGTATCTGAAAGTTTTGAAGACAATTTGCTTGAATATCCGCAATATACCCGCCCTACAGAATGGGAAGGGCGTAAGGTTCCCGAGATATTGCTTGGAGGTCATCATCAAAAAATTGAAAACTGGCGTAAAGAACAGGCGATGAAAACCACTGAAGAAAGAAGACCGGACTTATGGAAAAAATATCTTGACTCGAAAAGGGTTTAAGCATACAAAGTAACAAAATATTTAGAAAAGGTAACAAGTTATGAACATTTTAAAAGAAATTGAAAAAGAGCAGATTGCCAAGCTCAGCGAAGGAAAGAATTTTCCTGAGTTCAAAGCCGGTGATACTCTGAAGGTTCACACTAGAGTTAAAGAAGGTGACAGAGAACGTATTCAGGTTTATGAAGGCGTTTGCATTGCCCGTAAAAATGACGGTTTGAACTCTTCGTTCACTGTCCGCAAAATTTCTTTTGGTGAAGGTGTGGAACGTGTATTCCCGCTGTATTCTCCAAATGTTGCCAAGATTGAAGTTTCTCGTATCGGTAAAGTTCGCCGTGCAAAACTTTATTTCTTGCGTGCTTTGCGTGGTCGTTCTGCTCGTATTGCCGACGATTTGTCTGCAACAGCAAAAGCTAAAGAAGCTGAATAGTTTTTTGTGGCAAAAAAATAAACCGCTCCTTATCGGGGCGGTTTTTTTGTATGCTTTTTCTTCGTTCTCTTTATTTTTTTTGAGCAAGCATTCAAAATGCTATAAAATATCCTTTATCATTATCATCCCTCATTTTTGAACGAACTTATAAGAGTTTTATCCTTTCCGTCATCCCTCGTTTTTGATGATAATCAAAAACGTTAAGGGATCTGTTCTCTCTCAGTCATCCCTCGGAATGCGTAGGCATTTCGTCAAGGGATCTGTTCTTCATGTCATCCCTCGAAACGCGTATGCGTTTCGTCAAGGGATCTACGATGTTTGATGTTGCAGGCGGGCAGGAAAAAGGAGCTAGTGATATTGTCATAAAAATTCGAAGATCGCTGGACGATTTTGCATTCAGCAAAATCGAGCGATGACGCATAGTGGAAAGCAGTCGCATTACTGAACATAAAATCGAGCGATGACATAAATGAAGAGAGACAAAGTGAAAAGCCAGATAATCAACGAGCGATGACGCGTAGGGGATCTGTTTTTTTAGCGATGAGTGTAAAATTTATTATAAATAACAATGTGTTAGATAATATGCGGTTGTTACATTTAAACGATCGTTTTTTTGATACAAATATCAATAGGGATATTATACCTCTAATTATCGGAAATTACAAGGAAAATAAAATATGCCTGTTCACTTATTTTGTTACATTTAAACGATCGTTTTAAATGTAACAAAAGGACTATCATTATGTTGAACAAAACTGCGCTTTTGACAATTTTGTTTGGAAGCTCATTTATTTCTTCGCCGGCGCTGTCGGCTTCTGTTCAAGACACAATAGACCGTATTAACGCCAAAGCGGACCGCGTGTACACCATAACCGAGGGAAACGACTCCGACTATAGTTTTACAGCGGTTGAAGACGGTGTGACTAAATATTATAAAATCAATCTAAAAACGGCAAACATCGGCACTTCGAAAAACATCAGCTGGAACACGGATTCCACAGGCGCAATCGGCAGTGTGAAGGTGAACTTTCCAAGTGAAGATAATCCGACAGCCTTGTGTTACACGGTTGATGAAAGCGGATATAAAGAAGTTCAGACAAACCGCTTAACCTCTTTGACAAGCGATATCGGCAGTGCCGATGAAAAGCATTTATTTAAGGATATAAAAAATGCATCATCATCAGGTGGTGTTTATGGAGGCGCCATTTATAACACATCGACGAATGTTGCTAATATTTATGCTGATTTTATCGGTAACTATGCTTCTTCTCCTTCTCCTTCTAAAGGAGGAGCCATTTATAATAGGGGAACAATAAAAAATATCACCGGAGATTTTATCGGTAACTATACTTCTTCTTCTTTTTCTTCTTCTGAAGGAGGAGCCATTTATAATGGCAATGATTATGGAACAATGACAATAGACAATATCACCGGAGATTTTATCGGTAACTATGCTTCTTCTGGAGGAGCCATTTATAATCAGTGGGGAACAATAAAAAATATCGTCAATTCCTCATTTATAAACAACTGTGCAAAATCAGAAACTGGCACAGCTCAAGGCGGAGCTATTTGGAGCTATAGAGATATATTGATTAAAGCTGACAATGGCGAGTCATTGTTCAGCGGCAACTATGCTGAAACCAACGGTGTTAAAAAATCGAATGCCATTTATATGTACTACGCTGATTTGAAATTGTCTTCGGTAAATAACGGTACGATAACTTTTGATGACGGTATTGACGGCATAAATTATAATATCAATATAAAGACCGATGAAAGCAGCGTTATAAAATTTAATAATACGGTTGATAATGTAAAAACCTTTACAATGAATGACGGTTCGGTAGTTCATTTGGGCTTAAACGGTGTGATAAATGCACAGGATATGTCTTTGGCGACATCATCACGCATCAGCACCAACAGTCTGAGCAGCCCGATAATAACGGTTGATGTTGAGGTTGATAAAGCGCAAAACAAAGTAAATTCAGGAAAAATCAACCTGAGTGGCGATGTCAGCGGAGACTATCGTATTTTGGTTAACTCGCTCAATCCTGACGTGTTAAACAATTTGGACGATGCGATAGTTCCGTTTTTGACAGCGTTGAATGACGACGCAAACACAGCTTCAAGCTTTAATATTGCCCGCGTTATCGGCAGTCCGTATTTGTGGGACGGCGCTGTCAATGTAAAAGGCGAAGAAAGCGGCTCAACATGGTATTTGAATTTGACAGATACGCCAAATCCAAATTATGATCGTCGTCTTGTAACACCGGAAGTTATAGCGGGTATCGGCTTGCACGAGGCTGCGATAGAACAGACGAGAAGCGTTGTGCGCAATGTCAGCGGCAAAGTTGCAAGCGGTCGTGAATATTGCCCCGGCTGCGGCATATATCCAACAAGCTGGGACAGCAAAGCTTTGCGTAATGTTTGGGTGATGGCGCAGGGCGAGAGCGCCAACATCGACAAGCCGGCTGATATGGATGCTAAAATCTGGGGCGCAGAAGGCGGTTTTGATTTGCAAAACGATGTCAACAACACCTTGGGCGTGTTTGCGTCGTATCGTAAAGGCGAATATGACCTGAGCGGCAAAGGCAGCAAATATTATTCCAAACTTGGTAGCGAGATAGACATCGACAGCTATTTGGCCGGATTGTACTACCGCTATGACAAGAATATGAATTGGCTGTTTGCGACGGTTTACGGCGGCGTACAGCAAGCTGATGTAAAAACCGATGACGGCATGTCCAAGTTTGACAGCGACGGCGTTGAGTTAGGCGCAGGCTTAGAAGCCGGTCACAGTTTTGCCTTGAGCAAGAGTTTGACATTGGATCCGAGCTTGGGCGTTTATTATACGCAAATCAGCTTTGACAAGGCACATGACAATGTCGGCAAGTCGTATAAGTGGGACGACCTCAAACATGTAGAGGCCGAAGCAGCGGTTAAACTGAGCCAGCAGTTTGAAAATGCGAAAGTTTATGTTAAACCGAGTTTGATACAAATCTATACGGACGGCGACAGCGTAAAAATCAGCGATTTGAACAAGGCTGACACCTATCACGATCAGACATTGGGCAGAATTGAAATCGGGGGTAATTATGGCTTTACGGACAGCTTAAACGGCTATGTTTGGAGCAATTACACCTATGGTTCCAGCTATGATTCGACAGCCGCCGGTTTGGGAATTAATTACGCATGGTAATTGATTGCCGAATGTAAAAAAGTAAAAAAAGGCGTTCGCGAGAGCGCCTTTTTTTGATACGTCATCGCCTTCTATGTCATCGCTCTCTGTGTTATTGCTCCAGAGTGTAGCGTCATCGCTTGATTTTACGTTTAGTAATGTGGCTGCTCCCCCTCTATGTCATCGCTCGATTTTGCTGAATGCAAAATCGTCCAGCGATCTTCAGATTATAAAAACATCGTAGATCCCTTGACGAAATGCAAACGCATTTCGAGGGATGACTAGAGAAGAACAGATCCCTTGACGTTTTTGACTATCATCAAAAACGAGGGATGACAATGAGGGGGAGGAGTATTTTGAGCGCATACAACAAAAAGAGGATGACGGGAAGAGAAGTGGGTGTTTGTAAGGGTATTCAAAAACAAGGAATGACGGAAAGGAGAGAACGCTTATAAGTTAGCCCAAAACGATGACGGAAAGGAGAGAACGTTTGTAAGTTCGTTCAAAAGCGAGGGGAAAAGGGAAAATAATATAATAAAAAACTGCCGAACATACGCCGACAGTTTTTTATAAAAAGGAAAATTAATAAGAAATTTCCAAAATTTCGAATGATTTTTTGCCACCCGGAGCAATATATTCGGCGGTATCGCCGACTTCTTTACCGATTAAGGCTTTTGCTAAAGGTGAAGAAAGAGAAATTTTATTCTTTTCAATATCGGCCTCATAGTCACCGACAATTTGATATTTGCTTTCTTTGTCGGTATCTTCATCAACGACCAATACTTTGGCGCCAAAGCGGATAACGTCTGTTTTGTTGAGAGAAGTGTCAATAACTTGGGCGCGGCTGACAACAGCTTCCAATTCCTGAATGCGTCCTTCGATAAAGCTTTGTTTTTCTTTGGCAGCAGAATATTCAGCATTTTCAGACAAATCGCCATGCGAACGAGCTTCGGCAATAGCTGCGATAATATTGGGGCGTTCAACGCCTTTTAAATTTTTCAGTTCTTGCTCAAGGGCAGCAAACCCTTCTTTAGTCAAAGGGAACTTATCCATTTCAATCACCTCATAGATTTAAATTAAAAAAAATTTGACTGGAAAAGATAATCTTTCCACAGCCATTAAATAAATTATGTATTTTATATAGCATATTAAAAAAGTTTTGCAAGTCAAATATTCTGTTTAAGAGTGTGTTTTTTTGCTTTTCATATCGGGGGCGTGTGATATATTAGAGCTGTTTTATAACACTTTTGGAGATTTAGTTATGAAAAAACTTTATATTTTATCAGCCGCTTTCGCAGCTTTATTGGCTTCGGGCAGCGCTGAAGCTTTAGACAGCACCGGCTGCGGATTGGGCTCTATGGCATGGCGCGGTCAAAGCGGTATGGCTCCGCAGATTTTGGCTGTTACAACCAACGGCACTTTCGGTACTCAGACTTTCGGTATTACTTTTGGTACTTCGGGTTGTGATCCTAATGGCCGTATTACAGGCGGAACACAGAAAATGGTGTTCAATTTTATTGAAAATAATATGGAGCAATATGCTCTTGACGCTTCACGCGGTGAAGGAGAAACTTTGGATACATTGGCCGGTATGCTGAATGTTGACAAAGATGTTTTTGCTCAAAAATCACAACAAAACTTTGCAGCAATTTTTCCTGACAGCAATGTAGACGCAATCTATGTTACTCAGCAGATTTTTGCTATGATGAAAGCCTAATCAGTGTTTTTTCGGCGGCTCTTGCCAACAACAAGAGCCGTTTTTTATATGCGTAAACAGATTGTATTTTCATTGGGTTTGTTGTTGAGCGGTGTTTCTTCCGCGTATGCTTCCGATAGTCTTGCTTTTTCGGAACAGTGGCTTGCTTTGGGGCATTATCGGCCGAAAATGTTTGGCGGATGGCAGTCAAGCATTGACAGTCCTGATTTTTTTATTGCGCCAAATGGTAAAAATAATCCTGAAGCTGAACTTAAAGCTACGATTGATTTATTTGAAAACGGACAAGATACAAAACAAAAATGTTTATTTCCCGCAAGGTATATATTTATAAAAAACAACAAACTAATAAAAGATATTAATTTAAAATGTGAAGAATACGAACAATTTAAAAAAGATTTGCGTCCGTCAGGAATAACTCTGCTGTTTACCGATGCTTATATGAATAACCCGTCATCATTGTTCGGGCATACGCTTTTGCGTATTGATACCGCTCGAAAAGGAACCCAGCTTTTAGCTCATGGCGCGAACTACGGAGCTTATACAGCGGGGGAAGAAAACAGTGTGCTGTTTGCTGTTTACGGGCTAACCGGCGGGTATTACGGAGGTTGGACGGTCAAACCATATTATGACATTATTAACACATACAACAATATAGAAAATAGAGATATTTGGGAGCTAAATCTTAATCTTTCAGATGAAGAATTAAATATGTTTGTCGCGCATCTCTGGGAAATGGGACAAACGCAAACTCGCTACTATTTTTTCACTAAAAATTGTTCTTATATGATTATGGAGGCGCTTGATGCAGTGCGTCCGTCTTTGAAATTGTCCGATAAATTTCCGGTTCAGACCATTCCTTTGGATACCATTAAAGCAGTTTACCGCAGCGAAGGACTTGTGAAATCTGTTAATTATCGTCCATCGAGGCAGGCAAAAATAGTTCACCGTACAAGACAAATGAATTCAGCGCAGAAAAAAGCTTTAATGCAAATAATTAAAAATGAAAATTATAATCTGGAAAATGTTTCTGATGATGAAAAAGCTGATGTTTTAGAAACGGCTTATCAATATGTGCAATATCAATTTGTAAAGAGAGAATTTGAAATTTCTGAATATCGCCGCCGCAGTTTTAATGGTTTGGTTGCCCGCAACAAATTGCAGAACAAAAAGGCAAAAATGAGCGAAAATCCAGAAGGAAAATCACCATTGAACGCGCATGAAGCCATGCGGGCTACTTTTGGGATAGGAAAACGCAATGGAGAGGTTTTTCAGGAAATATCTTATCGTCCGGCTTATCATTCTTTGACTGACAATAATTATGGTTTGTTAACCGGCGCTGAGATAAATTTCTTAAATTCACGCTGGCGGCATTATGACCGCTCGCATAAGAATGTGTTGAGCGAGTTTAATATTGTAGGTATTCGGTCGTTATCGCCGATAGACAGCCTTTTTACCCCAACTTCTTTCAGTATAAACTGGGATATATGGCGCGCTGTTAATCCTGAAACCGAAGCTGAGGGCTATGCAAGCCGGTTGAATGTCGCCGGAGGAGCGACTGTTGAGCTGGTTCAAAATTGGTGGTTGTTTGTCAATGGCGGATTGGAAGCGGCCTATGGCGGGTTTTTGCCGCACAATCAATATGCGGCGGTTGAGTTTTCTGCCGGCAGTTATATGTCTTTTGAAAGTTTTAAACTTCTTGCAGAAGTTAAAGATGTTTTTGCAACAACTTGGTTTAACGATAAAATATCTTATAAAATAGAAGCAAATCTGCCTTTGTCGACCAATTGGTCTTTGGCGGCAGAATATCGTTATGATGATAACAGCAAGGGAAAAAATGCAGAAGAATTTTTAACTTCTGTTCGTCATTATTTTTAAGTTGAGGTTTAAGATAAGTTCTAAAGTTGTTCAGCCTGCGCTATAATTTCTTTTAAATCGACGCCTATACAGTTTGCAATCATAAGTAAAGTTCGCAAAGTAGGGCTGTTTTGATTGTTTTCAATAAGTGTGATGGCGGTTCGGCTTAATCCGGTTTCTTGAGAAACGTATAGCTTTGTAATATGGCGGTTATTTCTCTCTTTTTTAAGCAGAGCCACCACTTTTTGCGTAATTATTTCAGCTTCATTTCTTTCCATACAGTATTTTTAGCTGTTGACATTATTTATTTAAATGTGGTGAATGATTCAAAATAAAAATTGTTTGGTAGTCATTCGGTTAAAGAGGTATTGCGTTTTTTTGTGTTGCAATTTTGCACCGACGAGTTTATTTTCAACAATCAGAAAAGATATGTTTCAGGAGAAAAAATATGTTGAGAGATGCAATTCAAAACGCAATTAAAGAATCTATGAAAAATCACCAACCGGAAAGATTGAGCACTGCGCGCATGATTTTGGCAGGCATTAAGGAAAAAGACGTTGACGCACGCGGCAAAGGCAAAGAATGCGCCGCCGAAGCCGATTTGATGTCGATGATGCAGACCATGATTAAACAGCGTCAGGAATCCGCTAAAATGTATCGTGAAGGCAATCGTCCGGAATTGGCCGAAAAAGAAGAAAACGAAGTTAAAATTATTGAAGAATTTTTACCTCGCCAAATGAATGATGCTGAAACCGAGGCCGCCATTGCCGAAGTTATTGCTGAAGTCGGCGCATCTTCAATGAAAGACATGGGCACCGTTATGTCCAAGCTGCGCGAAAAATATGCCGGACAAATGGATTTTGGCGCTGCCAGCGGTAAAATCAAAGCTGCTTTGAATAAATAATCAACTAAATAAAGAACATTATGGAAGATACTGATTTTCACAGATTTTTAGATGAAATCCGCGCAAAGGTTCCAATAGCCGATGTTGTCGGACAAAGAGTGAAATTGGTGCGCAAAGGCCGTGAATATACAGGCCTTTGCCCTTTTCATAATGAAAAAACGCCTTCTTTTACGGTTAATGAGGCAAAAGGCTTTTATCACTGCTTTGGCTGCGGCGCTCACGGTGATGTTATAAAGTTTGAAATGGAAGCCGGCGGTTTGCCTTTTATGGATGCCGTAACCAAATTGGCCAACCGCGCAGGATTGAAAGTTCCGCAGTTTAGCCGCGAAAACGAAGAAGAAGCAAAACACCGCAGTTCTTGGTATGAAATTATGGAACTGGCTTGCGGATTTTTTGAAAAAAATCTTTTGCTGCCTTCTGGGCATGAAGCACTTGACTATTTGACCAGACGTGGTTTTGACAATTCTATTATCAAAAAATTTCGTTTGGGATATGCTCCTGATAATAATGGTTTGCATGCTTATCTGACTTCAAAAAATGTATCGGAAAGCGATATGATAGAATTGGGATTGGCGGTGCTTTCCGAAAAAAACGGCAAAGTTTATGACTTTTTCCGCAACAGAGTTATTATTCCGATTTTTGATAAGCGTGATCGTATTATCGGTTACGGGGGCAGAGTGATGGGCAATGAACAGCCTAAATATCTCAACTCTCCCGAAACGCCGATTTTTAATAAGCGTAAGGTTTTATACAATTTGAACTATGCGCGTGATAAAGCTTATGAAAACAAACGCATTGTTATTTGCGAAGGCTATATGGATGTTATAGCGCAGTCAAAATATGGCTTTGATTATGCGGTTGCTCCGCTGGGAACAGCTTTGACCGAAGATCAAATTCAAGAGGCGTGGAAAATCTGTCCGGAACCTACATTGTGTTTTGACGGCGATGGAGCGGGTATTCGTGCGGCCATACGCTCGGTAGACAGAGTGCTGCCGATACTGAAAGCAGGCTATTCCCTAAAATATGTGTTTTTACCCGATAAAATGGATCCTGATGAGTTTTTGAAGGCCAAAGGGGCGGAAGAATACGAAAAAGCCATTGCAAACACAATGCCGCTTGCCGATTTGCTGTGGCGTAAAAATATACAGGCTCAGCCGACAAACACGCCTGAACAAAAAGCAATGTTTGAAAAAAATATATATGAAGAAATTGCCAAAATAACTGATGAAAAAGTTCGTGGATACTACCAGCAGGATATGCGCAACCGAATTTACAGTGAACTGCGTGCGCCGCAGCAGCCTGCTGCAAAAATTTCGGCAGCCGGTACACAAAGGCAAACACCGCCGCCGGCACGCCGTATTGTGCGAGAACAGCTGAAAGTCCGCCACAATTTAGATGAGAAAGTAGCGCGTTTTATTTTATCGGCATTTGTTTGCTATCCGGAATTAATCGGCGAATTTGAAGAAAAAGTCGGTATGTTTGAAATCGGCAATGCCGAACTCAGTATGTTTTGGGAAAAAATGGCTGATATAAGTCGCGAGCATGAACAATTGGACGCAGAAACTTTGTGGCGCGAATTGGCATCAGCCGGCCTTGATAAAATTGCAAGTTCGCTGTGGGAACTGAAAATGCTGAAACAGCAAAAGCCTTTTATCAATAAATTGCGTGAAGAAATAAACAATAAAATATTGGAAATGCAATTGGGGCAAATAGAAAAAGATATAAAAGAATGTCTGCGAATTATGGAAAATTCCGAGTCGTTTCCTGATGATGTTTATGAGCGGTGTGAAATGCTGAAAAAAGACCGCGAAATGTTATTGCGCGAAAGAAATATGTGAAAATAAATGCCGAAAACTGCTTATTTTTGTTTAACTTGTATATAGAAGAGCGAAAAGCGAGCTCGTAAAGCAAAGCATATATTGACAAATGACTAAATAATAAGTACAAAAGAGCCGCTAGCAAGTTTTTTGCCCTTAATATAAAAGGGCGCTTAAAAATCGATTTTTGGGAAAAATAATGTCAGAAACAGATAATCAAGATTTTTACGAGTCCGGTACGCAAGACGCACCGTTGATTGACAATCTCGGCAGCGCTATTAAACGCATTGTCGAAAAAGGAAAAGCCCGCGGTTATATTACTGTGGAGGAGCTGAATAAAGCGCTTCCTTCCGATAAAGAATCATCAGAACAAATTGAAGATATTATGGCCGAAATATCAGATATGGGCATAAGCATCATTTCTGAATCTGATGCCGATAATTTTGAACAGGAAGAACCGGAAGAAGCCGACGATGATTATGACGAAACCGGAAACTTTGATGAAAAAGAAATGGGGCGCTATGATGATCCGGTTCGTATGTATTTAAAAGAAATGGGCAGTGTCGAACTTTTGTCCCGTGAGGGTGAAATAGCCATTGCCAAACGTATTGAGGCCGGAAAAACCGTTATGATTGACGGTTTATGCGAAAGCCCGATGACAATTAAAGCCATTGCTTCGTGGCGTGATGATTTGGTCGGCGGAAAAATGCAGCTGCGTGATGTCGTTGACCTTGAAATGATGTACGGCGATGATCCGGAAGCTATTGTCTTTGATGATGAAGATGCCGCGTCGGCGGTTGTGGATTTAGATAAAGTAACAGCCGAAATTGCAGACAAAGAAAATAATCTTGACGATATTGACGAAGATTTGGAAGAAGATATCGACCTCGAAGATACGGTTGAAGACGATGCCGAAGATGTTGACGAAATTACTGACAAGGAAGATGACTGCGAAGACGGAGACGATTCAACCGGCGGCGAAGATGGAGATGATGAGGTCGGAAGCCATTCATCAGCTTCGGTTTCTGCAATGGAAGAATCTTTGTGGGAACCGGTGCTTGAAATATTGAACAAAATTTCAAGTTATTACGATGATTTGAAAAAAATTCAAAATCAACGTGTTCAGGCTATTATTTCAGGGCAGGCGATTAAACCGGCTCTGGAAAAGAAATATGTTCAGATTAAAAAAGAGTTGGTTGAATTGATGAGTTCAATTCACTTAAACGCCAGCCGTATTGAACAATTGGTTGAACAACTTAATGAACTGAACAAACGCTTAATGGGGTTAGAAGGCAAACTTTTGCGTTATGCTTTGTCTTGCAGAATTAAACGTGAAGACTTTTTGAATGAATATCAGCAATCGGAATTGGCTCCGAATTGGCTGGAAAATATTTCGCATAAAAAAGACAAACATTGGCAGGAGTTTGTAACTAAATACGGTGCCGAAATTGTCGAGTTGCGCGAAAGTGTTGCTCAAATGGCTCAGGAGTGCGGTTTGCCGATTAACGAATATCGCCGCATGGTCGATACAATCAAAAAAGGCGAACGTGAAGCCGAACGCGCCAAGAAAGAAATGATTGAAGCTAATTTGCGTTTGGTTATCTCTATTGCTAAAAAATACACAAACCGCGGTTTGCAGTTTTTGGATTTAATTCAGGAAGGTAATATCGGTTTGATGAAAGCGGTCGACAAATTTGAATATCGCCGCGGTTATAAGTTTTCAACCTATGCAACATGGTGGATAAGACAAGCTATAACCCGTTCAATAGCAGATCAAGCGCGCACAATTCGTATTCCGGTTCATATGATTGAAACCATCAATAAACTGGTTCGCACGTCGCGTCAAATGCTTTCAGAAATGGGACGCGAGCCTGTTCCTGAAGAATTGGCGGTGCGTTTGTCTATGCCTTTGGAAAAAGTTCGCAAGGTTATGAAAATAGCTAAGGAACCTGTAAGTTTGGAATCTCCGGTCGGTGATGAAGAAGATTCATCATTAGGCGATTTTATTCCGGATGAAAGCGCATTGCAGCCTTTGGATTCTGCTATTCATGCTAATCTGAAAGAAACATGCACACGTATTTTATCATCATTGACGCCACGTGAAGAGCGCGTTTTGAGAATGCGTTTCGGTATTGGTATGAATACCGACCACACTTTGGAAGAAGTGGGACAGCAGTTTAATGTTACTCGTGAGCGTATTCGTCAAATTGAAGCCAAAGCGTTGCGCAAGCTCAAACATCCGAGCCGTTCGCGCAAGCTGCGTTCGTTCCTTGATCAATAAAAATCAAAGCCCTTTCAAAACAGCCCCCGAAAGTTAAAATTCAAATTTCGGGGGCTGTTTATGACAGTTTTTTTGTTTATTTAAGGCAAAAGATTAATGATGTATTTTTTCATCAATAATATATAAAGGGCGATGTTTGACCTCAACAAAAATTTTAGCAATATATTCTCCAATAATTCCCAATGATACCAATTGCACACCGCTGAACACAGTTATAAGCGTAACGGTGGAAGCCCAGCCTGACACTGTTCCGTGAGCGTTGTAATTAAGCAAAATTTTAAAAACAAAAGCAGCTCCAAGCAGTGAAATTAAAAAACCTGTGAAAGTAACCAATCTTAGCGGCACAATCGAAAAACTTGAAATTCCATTCCAAGCAAAAGCCAACATCTTTTTTAGAGGATATTTTGTTTCTCCAGCCATACGGGGAGTGCGGTCATAATAGACTATTTTCGACTTAAAGCCCACAAGAGGAACAACCGCGCGCAAAAATAAATTTCTTTCAGGAAATTGTTTCAATTTTTCTACAGCTCGTTTTGTCATCATTCTGAAGTCGGCATGATTGTATATTATTTTTACTCCCAAGAAAGACAAAAGTTTATAAAAGCCTTGAGCAGTAACCCGTTTGAACCAACTGTCGCTGTCTCTTTTTTTGCGCACTCCGTAAACAATATCGCAGCCGGAATTGATTATTTGCACCATTTCAATAATGCAATCGGGATTGTCTTGCAAATCAGCATCTATGGTAACATAAATATCAGCATCGTTATCATACATACCAGCCAAAATAGCGCTTTGGTGTCCAAAATTGCGCGATAAGCTGCTGGCTTCTAAAAGAGGGTTTGATAAACAAGCCTGTTTTAATATTTCCCATGTGTTATCCAAACTGCCGTCATTAACAAAATGTGCACGGCTGTCAGGGCTGATAAGTTTATCTTTTATCATTTTGTTTAACAAATTTGAAATTGTTTTTATAGTTGTCGGCAAAACTTCTTCTTCGTTGTAACAAGGAAGAATTATCAGCAGTTTTTTCATATTTTTCTCCTTATGAGAATTGTGTATATAATGTTTTGCAATAGACAGCCAAAACCGATTATGATAATAGAATGTATATAGAAAAAATACAATATTTATTGTGGAGCGACGTTAATTATGGTTAAGGTATCAGTGTTAGTTCCTTTTTATAATTCTGAAGCGTATATTAGACAATGTATAGATAGTATCTTAAATCAAACTTTTACTGATTTTGAGCTTGTTCTGCTAAACGACGGTTCAACCGATAAATCAGAAGAAATTGTTCAAAGCTATAACGATAAACGTATAAAGTATTATAAAAACGAACGAAATTTGGGAATTCCCATCAGCCACAACAAGTTAATGGATTTAGCGCAAGGTGAATATCTGGCTCTGGTTGACAGCGACAATATATGTTTGCCCGAACGCTTGCAAAAACAAGTAGAATTTTTAGATAATCATCCGGATGTAACCGTAGTCGGAAGCTGGGGAGAATTATTTAATAATTTTCCGGCTGTTACTTTATTGCAGAAAATAAAAAAGAACTTTATAAATCTGGGGTGGGTTTGGTGCCAACCGGCGGAAGTAACTTTAGAAGAAACTCTTAGAGGCAACACTTGTATGCATTCATCTATGATGATACGTCATCAGGATTTTAAAAACAAAAATATCCGCTACAATCCTGATTTTGATGTGGCTGAAGATTATGATTTATTAAGACAAATTTTAGTTAGCGGATTAAAAATATGCAATATCTAAGAGGTGTTATTTAAATATCATCTCTATGGAGGCAATATCTCGATTACAAAAAAAGAAAGAATGAAAAAAGCGGACATACAGGTAAAAGTTGATATTTGCCGCGATATGGGGATAACTTTTCGCCATAAATATCCATACTGGTTAATTATTGCCCGTAAATTAAGGCTTAAATTTTTCCAAAGGATGTTTTAATGCACGAACAATGGTTTCGCAGCGATATTTTACAAGGAATATGGCGTAATTTTGCTTTTTATTTTGGGTATCACGACCTTATTTTTTATGTTTTTGCGGTGCTGGCTTTTAATATAATCAATACAGTGATTATAAAATATTTCTTTAAGAAAACAGACTATGTTTTTGTTGAAGAAAAAAGCTATTTTTTTAATTTTAAAAATTGCGGCGACCGATCGGCTTTTATTGTTTTTGCATTTTCTTTTTGTTTGTATGTCATAAAACCTCACTTTTAACTTTTTCAAGTTCTTCTTTTATCCATTCAATAGCTTCATCTGCAC
>SAMEA3663124__coassemble_32_pt1 | contig 51705 bp, 45 predicted proteins | sample SAMEA3663124__metabat2_low_PE_007 | metagenome-assembled genome bin SAMEA3663124 (sample SAMEA3663124) | pig gut metagenome | biome: pig gut; feature: pig-associated habitat; material: faeces | place: Denmark | collected 2012
ATCACTATGGTATACAGAAAAGTTGCTAAAGTTACTTAAATAATTATTTTTAAATAAACAATATCGCTGTTCAAATATTTTTTTGAATTATATTGTATAAAAAACAATCAATTATTTTAATAAACAGAATCTATTTCTGAATATAAGTCCATCTGTTTAAGATTTTAGCATTTTTAAGAGCCTCTTCCGCTTCAGTAAATTTGTACCCTAATTCACAGATTCGGTGAGCATCATCACTAATAACAACTTTTATATTATTCTTTGCAATTTCTTTCAACATATTGCTATTAGGATAAAAGTCATCTCCTTTTCGCAATCCTTTGGTACTTAATTCAGTTGCAGTATCAGTGGCAGCCAATGTTTTTATGAGCTCTAATTTTTCATTTACAAAATCATCTTTACCGCAAATTTTGGCTTTTCTAGCATAATCAAGATGAGCTATAAAAGAAAAAATTCCACTTTCCGCTGCTTTTCCAATAGTTTTGAAATGACGTTTCAATGCAGATACTTGTTCTTCATAAGGAAGCAATTCTGTATCTTTTATATCAATTATATTTTCACATTCATCATCAATAAAAAAATAGTGATTTCCTGAAATATAATAATCAAGACCAAGTTTTTCCTTTAACTTCAAAAAACTATCAATCCATCCCGAATAAGTAAAAAAATCAACCTCAGCTCCAACTTTTACATTGATATTAAAATGCTCCGACACTTTTCTGACATTTTCGGCGTGACGCGCAAAATCTTCATAAGTAGAAGAGAAATCATTATGGTATATATGCGCATCGTTTTTCCAACGCTCCCATGATTTGCTGTTTTTTAAATTTCTATGAATGATCATATGATCGCTTATGCCTATCTCTTTCCAGCCGAGTTCAACCGCACGCGTAAGCATTTCTTCAAGACTGTTTTTTCCGTCTGAAAAATTTGTGTGTGTATGATAACTGAAATTTTGAATCATTTTTTTAACTTCCATCTATTAGTATAATTTAACTCGGACAGCAAATCTTCTGCTTTTTGAAAGTGCTGTGCAAGCATTGATACACTATGCGCATCATCGCTTATTACAACAGGAACATTCTTATCACGTAATTTTATCAAAAAACTATTATCCGGATGCTGTATTCCATACTTTGTCCATCCGCTTGTATTGAGTTCAAAAGGAGTTTTATATTTTCCAAAAGTATCTATTAAATCAGCAATTTCTTCTTCAAATTTTAAATGGTCAAACAATTTGAAAATTCTATAAACATCAAGATGAGCTATAAAATCAAAATATCCGCTTTTAATAGCGGCAGCAATATTTTTCCAATAATTTGAAAGATATTCCTGTAAAATATCATCTTTAAAACGATGTTCAGATTTATAATAGTAATGGTACATATTATAAATATGCTGTTCATCTTTATCCCTCAAAATGTGAGTAGAACCTATAAAATAATCAGCATCTATATTTTTTCTTATTTTTTCAAAATCTGAGCGCCAGCGGGCAGAAGGAAAAAAGTCGACTTCGAATCCGGCATAGACTTTTATTTTAGAATTTAGTGCTGCCTGCCTGATACTTTCTATAATTTTTTTTACTGCTGTTTCCATTTTTTGTATATCATTAAAAAACATATTATCCTTTTCTTGTAAATTTGGATGATATATAAAATGATTTGATATACCTATTTCTTCAAAACCGATTTCTTCTGCTTTTTTTATCATTTCTTCGGCTGTATTTTTACCGTCAAACCCTAAAATATTGGTATGCGTATGGTAGCTGAACTTTTGCATTATTCTTTTATTCCCAATATATCATATATATCACAACCTGTTTTTTTATCAAAATAAGCTTTCAGCCGCAAAGCATCTTTTAACAAGATATCTTCTTGCTTTGGCGATAGCTGATAGCGGCGGACAATGCCTTTTATTCTGTTTTCAATAGAAACCATTGACATTCCTTCAAAAAATTTATCACAAAGACCTATCAAATAATCATAATCATCATATTCAATATTGGCCAAAGTTTTATGGCACCATATTTGCCAATCTTCCGGATATGAAAATTCGCCGTCTTCAAAATTTTTCTTAGGAAAAGTATGGGTCAAACATATTTTTGCTACCTCCGGATATCCTAATTCAAGCATTTTTTCATAACCTTCACGACCATGAAAACGCCCCTCCATACGTTCATTTATTTTCTTACCATAATCGTGCAATAATCCCAAAACAAAAGCTTTCTCACTATTCATCCCCGGTATATGAGCAGCTATTGCCTCTGCGGCACGGGCAACACCTTGAGTATGAAAGCGGTATTCATCTTCAAACGGAAAACCATAAGATTTTAAACAACGATCATGTATTCCCTCTTCCCATAAATCAACAGCCTCTTCTCGGGTTGGCCAAGGTCTTTTGCAGGAACAATTTATCTTTTCAGCAGTATTATTCATTTTTTCAAATATCCAAGTATAGCCATTACAGCAGCCGGAGTAACACCTGATATACGCGAAGCTTCACCTATAGTAGCAGGTCGCACGCGACTGAGTTTTATTACCATTTCGTTAGAAAGTCCGCCTATTTTATGATAATCTATATCATCACGGATTTTTAATTTTTCGTCTTTTTGAAATACTTCAATATCTGCCATTTGCCGTTTTATATAGCCTGAATAACGCGCTTCTATTTCAACAGCTTCATAAACTTCAGGAGAAAATTCAGCTAATTGTGGCCAAATATTAAACATAGTTTCACGTGAAACATCATCATAAGACATTAAATTGAACGCTGAGCGGCGGCTGTCTTTTTTTATGCCGTAGATTTCAAGTTCAGACGGACGAAGAGATAAATCATCGGATAATTTTCTTAACCTTAAAATTTCAGCTTGCTTTTTCTTAAAAACATCATAACGTTCTTGACATACGCAGCCGATATTATATCCGGCCTCGGTTAAACGCGCATCAGCATTATCCGCACGTAAATAAAGCCTGTATTCAGAGCGTGATGTAAACATTCTGTATGGTTCATCAACACCTTTTGTAATCAAATCATCAACCATAACGCCAATATAAGCCTGACTGCGATCAATAACAAATTCACTATCTGGACGCAGAGCTTTGAGAGCCGCATTAATACCGGCTAAAATACCTTGTGCGGCAGCCTCCTCGTATCCGGTTGTTCCATTAATTTGCCCCGCCAAATAAAGGTGCGGAATTTTTTTGACTTGCAAACAATGATCCAATTCCTGAGGATCTACAAAATCATATTCGATAGCATAAGCATAACGAATAATTTCAACATTTTCCAATCCTTTAATAGTATGTAAAAAAGCGTCCTGCACATCAGCCGGCAAAGAAGTAGACAACCCGTTTGGATAAACAACTTTGCTATTCAGACCTTCAGGCTCTAAAAAAACTTGATGGCTTGTTCTGTCGGCAAATTTAACCAATTTATCTTCAATACTTGGACAATAACGGGGGCCGACGCCTTTTATTAACCCAGAAAAAAGAGCGCATTTTTCAAAATTATCACGAATAATCTTATGTGTTTGCTCGTTTGTATGGGTTATATAACAATCTATTTGCGGATTGGTAATTTCTTTTGTCATATAAGAGAAAGGCTGCGGAGGATTATCTCCATGCTGTGTTTCCAAAATATCCCATTTTATAGAATCAGCGTTCAAGCGAGCCGGAGTACCAGTTTTAAGACGCCCTAAATGAAGTCCTTTTTCCTTTAAATACGGTGTTATACCGCTGCAACTTACATCATTTACACGTCCGCCGACAGAGGTTTTGTGTCCTGTAAACATAACCCCATTTAAAAAAGTTCCCGTAGTCAAGACAACGGAATCAGCAAAAATTTGAGAATTATCCGCTAATTTTACACCGATAATTGTATCATTATCAAATAAAAGACCTTCAACAGCTGCTTCCAATATTTCAAGATGAGGCTGTTTTTCCAAGGCTTCAAGCATATATTTGCGATATAAGTCACGGTCAGCTTGCGCTCTCGGTCCGCGAACTGCAGGCCCCTTTGACATATTCAACATTCTAAATTGAATACCTGCCTTATCTATAACACGCCCCATCAGACCGTCGAGCGCATCTATTTCACGAACAAAATGTCCTTTGCCTAAACCACCGATAGCGGGATTGCATGACATTTCTCCAATGGTTGATTTTTTATGGGTAACAAGTAATGTTTCAGCCCCCATACGCGCCGCAGCGGCACAAGCTTCACAACCGGCATGTCCGCCACCTACAACAATAACATTATAGTGTTTTTGCATTTTAAGATCCTAAAATTTTAATATGTTGTGTTTAGTCCATTTTTGTCATTTTAGCAAGGCAAAAATTAACCTTTCTTTAGAAAGAACAGGCTAAATTATATGCAGGAGGAAAATATGTTTACGTTCTGTTTTTTATTGACAATAAATATTATATGTATGGTGCTTTTGGTATGGATATGGATAGCCATCATAAAACTATACACAAACAAACATTACAGAGAATGTCCTCCCTATGTTCCAAGTTTTGGAATCGAAAAGAAAATCATAATTAACCGTACTGCAGAAATACTAAAAAAAACAAACAGAAAACTTATAATCCTTGATCCCGGCTGCGGCTGCGGAAGTCTGCTGTTAAAATTGGCAAAAAAATTTCCTGAACACCAATTTATCGGCGTTGAATGGGGAAAATTTGCAGCTTTAATAGCAAAATTCAGAGCCAGAAAACTTAAAAACGTTCAGATTTTATGTCAGGATTTATTCGAATATGATTTCAGCCAAATTGATATTATCGTATGTTTTCTAATGGATACATTAATGGAAAAATTCGGTGATAAAGTGCTTAAAGAGCACAAAAAAGCACAAATCATAATTTCGAACACATTCAAAATTCCTAATCTCCCGCTTTATGAAGAAATAAAAACAGGAAAGTGTTTGTTTTTTAAAAATGTATATATTTATAAATTGGATTGATTATTTACCAATACAAAAACTTCCGAAAATTTTATCTAGAATTTCATCAACTTCTATACGTCCGGTTATCTTACCTATATTTCTGGCTGCGAGCCTTATATCTTCTGCGGCCAATTCAATAGATTTATTCAAATTAAAATCATTAAGATTTTTAAATACATCGTTCAAAACTTCACGGTAACGCTGTCTTGTAATTAAAGCTGAAGAATTACCGGTAAATTCAGAAGCAATACGATTATTTACCTTATTTATTAAAGAATTTATACCGGATTTTTGTTTCGCGGAAATTACCATAAAACCTTTTTCAATAAAAGAATAACACTGTTCTTGCGACAGAATATCAGATTTATTAACTACATAAATAATTTTGTTTTTACAAGAAGTTGAAAGTTTTTCAAACTGTTCAACATTAGGATTTTTACCATCAATTAAAGCAACTATAAGATCAGCATCTTCTGCTTTTTCATATGCTATTTCAATGCCTTTCTTTTCAATTTGTTCTTCTGTGCTGTGCAAACCTGCTGTATCGGTAAAAATAACAGGATAACCGCCTATATTCAAATAAACATCTATCGCATCACGGGTTGTTCCAGCAACATCAGAAACAATAACAGCTTCACGTTTTGCCAGTGTATTTAACAAACTTGACTTTCCGGCATTTGGTTCGCCTAAAATCACAACTCTGAAACCATCTCGCAAACGTTCGCCGCAGTTGCTTTGCGATAAGTGCGATTGTATAGAATTTTTAACTTTAAATACAGTGTTCTCTAAATTTGAAACTATATCATCAGGAAGCTCTTCATCTGGAAAATCAATATATGCTTCCAAATATGAAAGGACAGAAACCAAATCAGACCGCCAGCTTTCATAAAGATTTTTTAATTCGCCATCCATTTGCCGTAAAGCATATTTCTGTTGTTCAGAAGTTTCGGCATCAATTAAATCAGCCAGACCTTCAGCTTCGGTTAAATCCATTTTACCGTTATAAAAAGCTCTTTTTGAAAACTCTCCCGGTTCGGCTAAACGAAAATCTTCCAACATTCCCAAATTTTCAAGCAATGATGCAATAACAGCTTTTGAGCCATGACTGTGGATTTCAACAATGTCTTCGCCGCTGAAAGAAAAAGGAGCCTTAAAATATATAACCAAGGCTTTATCCAAAGCATTGCCTTTTACATCATGCAAAGAACAAAAATAGGCATGACGGGGAGAAATTTTTGAACTGTTTATATCGGTTAAACATTCAACAGCTTTCAAAGAATTGTTTCCTGAAATTCTGAAAACAGCAACGCCTGATTTACCAAAAACAGTGGAAAGAGCATATATAGTTTTGTTATCCATAGCAAAATCCTTTCAAAAACAGTTTATATTCTGTTTGAAATTTTATGCAAGCCCAAAAAGGCCGATTTTTTGACTCGTGAACGCATTTTTAATCATTGTTAACATTTATATCATAAAATATCAAAAGACGCGTTCCAGCGCCATTTGGCGGATTCATATTTTTGGGAGATAAAATGAAAAAATTAATAATTTGGGATTTTGACGGAGTGATTGCCGACAGTGAAAAACTTTGGCTTGAAACCAGACAGGAAATGATTAATCAAAAATTCGGACTAAATTGGGATTTTGACACTGCCAATAAACATATGGGCGGAATGAGCGATAAAACTAAACGCGAAAACCTAAACAAGATAAACATAATAACCAATGATGACTTTTGGGATGAAGCTCTTAAACGCGATGTTGAAAAGCTGAAACAAGGATTGAATGCCACTGAAGGTGTAATAGATATATTTAATAATAAAAACTTTGACCAATGTATCGCAACGGGAGGAATTTTTGACAAAACAATGCTGAAAATTAAAGCGGTCGGTATTGAAAATATTTTTCCTCAGCAAAATATTTTTACAGCGGACATGGTAGAAAAAGGAAAACCTGAACCGGATTTGTTTTTGTTGGCAGCAAAAAAAATGAAATACAATCCAACTGATTGTTTTGTAATAGAAGATTCTTTAGCCGGTATGACGGCCGGATTAAAAGCAGGCATGACTGTTATAGCTTTCTTGGGCTGTGAAATGAACAATAATGAAAACTATATAGAAAAAGTTAAATCTTTGGGAATTAAAAACATATTTTTTAAAATGAGTGAAATCGAAAAATTTTTAGATAAAAACAAATAAATTTCAATTTACTTTCAATAAAAAAAATGCTATTTTTTGTCTAATTTTTTATTATTCACTAAATTATATTATTAATATGGAGACATTAAAAAATGTAATTGCTGCTTTGAAAGGATTTCAAATCAGCGAGTAGTTTTCGTGGAAAAAAATCGGTAATGCTGTATTTTTTCTTATCGGAATTATTGCAGCTGCTACCGCTTTAATTTTTATTTCTGCAACAACCACCATAAAGGTATTGGGTATCATTGCGGCCCTCATCGTTTTTATCAGCCTCAAAGCTGCCAATGTTATGATTATGTCAACATCGGTAAGAGGCGGATGGGCTGGAATAATACTGAGTGTGTTTATGATTTCAAGTTCTCTTTTCACTTTAACTAACGTGATTAAGGTTCATTCAATCGGATTGTTGATAGCAATTTTCCTTTGCTCTTTAATTTTTGTTTTTATACCGAAAATTTCAGCTCTGCTCAAACTTCGAGATGCCGATGGAGAAGTTGTAGATAGTAATTGGAACGGCGGTATAGGTGTTGTATTTTTATTTATAATCATCTTTTGCATAAACGGAGTAGAAGAAAATGCTAAATTCGAAGATGCTTTATTTGAAAGAACACCGTTTGTAAAAGTTAAAGATTGGTGGCGTGAAAACTACCGCGGCGATACATATTACATAGTTCGCTGCTCTAAAGGAACTTTCGCTATTGATCCTATCCGACATCCTGAAATAAGAAACATAACCTCTAAAACTCAAATTAAAGTTTTTGGAGGCTGTATGTTGGGAGGAACTCTGAATACTCCAGAAAAAATTGAAATCAAAAACAATTAACAAAAGCCCCTTTATCAATTTGATAAAGGGGTTTTTGCTATGAATTCATATTATTGAAGAAATCTTTGTTATCTTTGCTTTGCTTCAGTTTATCCAACAAAAATTCCATACCGTCCGTCATTCCCATCTGCATTAAAACGCGGCGTAAAACCCACATTTTGGTTAACGTGGCTTTATCAACCAGCATTTCTTCTTTTCTGGTACCGGAACGGGTTATATCAATCGTCGGGAACAAACGTTTATCAGTTAATTTTCTATCAAGAATAATTTCTGAATTGCCGGTTCCTTTAAATTCTTCAAAGATAACTTCATCCATACGTGATCCTGTATCAATCAAAGCTGTCGCTATAATTGTTAAAGATCCGCCTTCTTCAACATTGCGGGCGGCCCCCAATATACGTTTTGGACGCTGAAGAGCGTTAGCATCAACACCTCCGGTCAAAACTTTTCCTGAAGATGGAATCACCGTATTATAAGCACGGCCCAAACGAGTAATAGAATCCAACAAAATCACAACATCTTTTTTATTCTCAACCAATCGTTTTGCTTTTTCTATTACCATTTCAGCAACTTGAACATGTCGTGTAGCCGGTTCATCAAAAGTTGATGAGATAACCTCACCTTTTACCGAACGCGTCATATCCGTAACTTCTTCCGGACGTTCATCAATAAGCAGCACCATCAAATATATCTCAGGATGATTGGTTGAAATGGCATGCGCAATATTCTGCAACATAACCGTTTTACCTGTACGCGGCGGCGCAACAATCAAGCCGCGCTGTCCTTTTCCTTGAGGAGCAACCAAATCAATAATTCTGGTTGTATAGTCTTTATCTCCGCAAATTATATCAAAATCAAGTTTTTCAGTAGGATAAAGCGGAGTCAAATTGTCAAAATTGATTCTTAATTTTGATTTTTCAGGATCATCAAAATTGATACGGTTAATTTTTGTTAAAGCAAAATAACGTTCATTATCTTTAGGAGCGCGAATTTCCCCTTCAATTGTATCTCCTGTTCGCAAGCCGAATTTTTTTACTTGTGCAGGCGAAACATAAATATCATCAGGACCAGCTAAATAGTTAGACTGAGCGGAACGTAAAAAACCGAAACCGTCCTGCATAACTTCAATAGTACCATCGCCATATATAATATTGTCATCTGATGCCACTTTCTTTAAAATAGAAAACATCAGATCCTGTTTACGCATAGAAGAAGCGTCTTCAATGCCCAGTGCTTCAGCCTCAGCTAAAAGTGCTGCCGGAGATTTTTGTTTTAATTCTTTTAAATGCATGATTGTCCGTTGTAATTAGAAAATGTGAGGAAATATAAAAGATATTATGAATTTCATAACGATTTCTTGATATATCTTTTGCAAAGAAAAGTCAATATTTGTTTATGGCAAGAGTTTTCAACAGCTTTGCGACCCAAATATAATATTTAAAATGTTTTTGTAAATTGTAGATACCTGTATCTTGTGTGGATAATTTTTTATACTAAAAGTTATACAGATGTTAACAATTTGTTAATAAGATGGTTAACAATTTATTAATAAAAATTAAATTCCTTACAAATAGGCGAGTCATATTTGTAAATATATTTTTTAACGAATAGTTAATTTTTTAAGTTATTAAGATAAAGCAAATGTGTTTACAAAAGTTATCAACCTGTTATTATCTTTTCGCACAAAAATGTCATTATCTGTATAATTTGGCGTATATGTGCTTAAAAGCTGTTTTATACACAGGGGTTGTTGATAAAAATGAAACTTATAGCAATAACAGGTTCTATCGGGTGCGGAAAAACCACTATAGCAAAGATTATACGAAAACACGGCTTTTGTGTTTTTGATGTTGATGCTTGGGTTCGCAGGATGTATTTTCAAAAATCTTTTATAGCGACTATTGCGCAAAATTTTCCTTCGGTTATGGAAAACGGCTGTGTAAATAAAAGAAGTTTGCGTAATTTGGTTTTTAATAATTCTTCAGAGCTTAAAAAACTTGAAAGTTTAACTCATCCTTTTTTGAAAAAATATCTTAAATCAGTAATAAAGCTAAACAGCCGTTATGATGATTGCTTTTTTGTAGATGTTGCGCTTCTTTATGAAATGGGATGGGATAAGTATTGCGATCTTGTTGTTGTCGCTGATGTTGATTACGAAATTCAGAAAAAAAGAGTTATGTTTCGCGATAAAGTGCAAGCCGACGATTTTGATAAAATCAACAGTGTCCAAATGAGTAATGAACTGAAGAAAGAAAAAGCCGATTTAGTAATTAATACCGATAAGGCTTTTAACTTGTTGGAATTAGATGTTTTAATGATGATTGATTATGTTAAGGGATTGTAAAAATGGTTAGAGAGATTGTGTTTGATACTGAAACAACCGGACTTTCACCTGAAAAAGGCGATCGTTTGGTTGAAATCGGAGCTGTTGAATTAATTAACCATTTGCCTACAGGAAAGACTTATCATCAATATATCAATCCTGAGCGTGATGTTCCGGAAGAAGTTGTAGCGGTTCACGGTTTAACTGAAGAATTTTTAAAAGATTATCCGGTTTTTGCGGATATAGCGGCTGATTTTATCGAATTTGTCGGCGATGACGGTATATTAGTGGCGCATAACGCTACATTTGATATGAATTTTATCAATTATGAACTCAAAAAAATCGGCCGTGAAGAATACTCTTTTGACAGAGTTATTGATACTTTGGAAATAGCCCGCAAAATGTTCCCCGGAGCAAAAAACAATTTGGATGCTTTATGTAAACGTTTCGGCGTTGATAACAGCAGCCGTACTTTACACGGAGCTTTGCTTGATGCCGATTTGTTGGCTCAGGTTTATCTTGAGTTATTAGGCGGTGATGAACCTTCTATGCTTGGAAATACAGCAGTTAAAGAAAAACATCAAACTCAAAATTTTGTTGATTTCAGCGGCCGTACTTTTCATCAACCGCGCATTTTTGCATTAAGCGAAGAAGAAGAAAAAGCACACAGAGAATTTTTGGAAGCAAAAGTAAAAAGTTCTATTTGGCTTTCAGACGAATCAACGGGCACCGACAATTGAAAAAGCTGAGATAGTATCTCCCATACCAACAAGAGTTTTTGGTTTTTCAATTAATATGGTCGGAACTGTTATAATGTCAAAATCTTTGTGGCAAGCTATACCTTTGCTTAGTAAATCCGGCTGTTTAAGATAATTAGAAAGTTTTTCAAGCTCACTTAATCCTATATCTGAAACAGGCTGTCCGTAAGCTTCTAATATATCTGATGTTTCGGATAATTTTCCAACATAAGCTTTTGATGCTGCTGCAGTGGCCGCTAACACCATACCGTTTCTGTTTGCTAAAGGTTTAATCGGAAAGTTTTTGTTTTGAATGGTTATATATAATCCAAACATGTGCAATTGAATGCGCGGATATTTAAGTTTGTTCTTTATGGCCATAATTGCTTTGAATAAGTTAACGGCTGACGGTTCTTTTCGGCAGGTTTCAAGCAATTTTTTTTGATTGATGACCTCAAGAATATCCATGGTTTCACGCTCGTTTACACCGATAGAATCGGCATAAGGAGCCAAATATTTAGCAACGGCGTGTCTGACTTTTGTATCTTGTGTTGAAGCTATTTCCAGATGTACAATAGATTTAGGACTGGCTTTTTTCCAGCTTTTGACGATAGCAATACTGTCTTTTACGTGTTTAACGCCGTGGTTATGTGAACTCAGAGCCTGATATCCTGAAAGCACAAAATAATCTACTTTGTTTGAATTGGTGTATTTCATAAAATTTTCATCAATCACAAAATTAAACAAAGGGGGATCATAAGTTGCTATAAAACGATTGGATTTCGGACATATAAAATCTTTACCGTCCAAAGTTATTTTATCGTTTTTATCAAATTCTACAATCCAGTGAATAGATGTGTTACTGTCGCGGTTTATACTGAAAGCCGGATTTAATTTTCCGTCTTTATCAAAGGACAGCAAGTTATCTCGTTTGAAAAATTGTGAAGCCTGTAAATCGCTTAGGGTATTACTGTGTACAATAACCTGTTTTATACCTGTTAAAGACATTGTGTTTGCAATAATTCCGGCCTGTCCGCCGATTTGCATTTTTTTTGTGCCAAGATTGTTCAGCATCCAGTCAAAAACGCTTTTATCTTCGGCTGTCCATTCTTCGGCAATTCCGTAACGAAAGCAGTTAAACACGCCTTTAAGCAAATCAGAAGCAGAATCAATGGACTTATGTTTTATTTCGGTAAGTTCTTTCAGCGATAGCTTTTCTGATTTTATTAATTTGAAAAGCTCTTCTCCGGAGATTTTTACCACAGAATCGATACAAGTGTTAAAAGCACTAGCAATACGATTTATTTTTGCCATTTTATCCAGTGTTTTCGGAGCTTTGGCAAAAATATTATTCCATTTTTTTTTCAAGCTATTGTCTGTCATGTTGAGCGTCTTCCACTTTCATTATCAATAATGATTCTGATATAATATTGGATAGTGATTTATAAAATTCAAGCTGGTTTTTGGTTTGCATATACCATTTTTCAAGTTGTTCGTGCTGTTGGATAAGAATACTGTTTTCCGGTTTGTCAAACTCAGCTGCTGCGGCTGCCAAATCACCGTTGTCCACCAGTTTTTTTATTTCGGTCAGCACTGCCAGTTGGTTGAATTCTTTTGTATCAGTTTGGTTTGGCTGTGAAATTTTTATATATTCTCCAATTTTAGATAGTAAGCGTTGTTTCCAATCTATGGTTTCAGGTTTGGGTTCTAAAGATGTTTTTATTTCCTTAAAAATTTTTCCATAACTGTTTGTAATAGAATTGGCTGACATAAAGTTAAGGTTGCAGTGGTTTGCGACAAATTCAACGTCTATGTTCATGCTTTCAGTGTTTGCCGCAAGTATTTTAAGGGCTTCAGCTTCTCTTTGGCAGGTTATTCCACGTGAAACATTATCTCTTATAAGCATGGCAGATGTTAATATCAAAGCTCCTGAATTAGAAGCTTTTGCCAATTTTGAGGCCTGACTTTGCAAAGCGTCTATTTTATCATTGAGTGTAATTATTTGGTTATTATCGGCTTTTGACTTGTCAAAATAACCAAACTGACGGTTGATAAGGTCAATTTTTTCACTTTCATTTCTTATGTTTAGGTTCAGGCTTTCTATTTTGCGGTTGATATTATCAATAACATAAGTATTTTCAGGCTGCGGCTTTACCGGCGCAATATTAAGCCATGACGCGACAGTCTGCGGGTTACGCCATAAAAAAACGGCAAATCCCATAATAGCCAAAACAGCGGCAAACTCGGCTGTTTTCAATGTTATACCTATAAATTTAAGGATATTGGCAGTTGAATAGGATTTGTTTTTCACCATTGTATTTTCCTTTGTAAAAAAAATTTTAATGAGTTATATTATCAACTTACAATAGTTAAAATTTTATCAAAAGACAAAAATATGATAGTTTTGGGAATAGAAAGCAGCTGTGATGAAACTGCTGCGGCGCTGGTTAATGAAAAGCGCGAAATATTGTCGGAAGTTGTACTTTCGCAAGAAGAACATAAAATGTTTGGCGGTGTGGTTCCGGAAATCGCCGCTCGCTCGCATCTTGATCATATAGATGATATTATTCACCAGACATTTCAACGTGCCAAAATAGATATGAATTCTATCGACGCGGTTGCCGCCGCGGCCGGACCGGGGTTAATCGGTGGCGTAGCGGTGGGAGTTATGGCTGCTAAAGCTTTGGCTTTGGCTCTTGATAAGCCTTTTGTTGCGGTAAACCATTTGGAAGGGCACGCGCTGGTTTCACGCTTGACTAATGATGTTTCATATCCTTATTTGCTTTTGCTGGTTTCTGGCGGGCATTGTCAGATTTTGATAGTTAAAGGCGCCGGAAGCTATCAACGTTTGGGAACAACCATTGATGATGCGGCCGGCGAAGCTTTTGACAAAGTTGCAAAAATGCTGGGACTCGGCTACCCAGGAGGGCCGATGATTGAAAAAATGGCAGCATTAGGAGATGAAAACCGTTTTGCTTTGCCTCATCCGCTAAAAGGTTCCGGCGATTTGAATTTGTCATTTTCTGGCTTGAAAACAGCTGTTCGTAAAATTATAGAATCGTATGGAAATGGAAAAATAGAAGAAAATATTTTGCCTAGAAAAGATATTGCCGATATTTGTGCTTGTTTTCAAAAAACAGCTTGCGAATGTTTGTTGGGAAAACTTTCAAAAGCGGCTGATTATTTTAAGCAAAATTATCCTGAAGGTAAAAATATAGTTGTTGCCGGAGGAGTGGCTGCAAATACATATTTGCGTTCAAGATTGGAAAAACTGGCTGCCGAAAAAGGTTTGATTTTTGCTGCGCCGCCTATCAGGTTGTGCACAGATAACGGTGTTATGATTGCTTGGGCAGGATTAGAGCGTTTTCAAAAAGGTTTTGTTACTGATTTAGATTTTAAGCCGCGTCCTCGCTGGCCTTTAGATGCCGATGCGCCTAAAGCGGCCGGAGCCGGAGGGGTTAAAGCATGAAAGAAAAGTCTGAAATTTTGCAGATAATGCAAATTTTTGCAGATAAAGACCCCGCTCCCAAAAGCGAACTTGAATACACAAATGCCTATACCTTGCTTGTGGCTATTATTTTATCGGCGCAAAGCACTGATAAGGGCGTTAATAAAGCCACAAAAGAACTATTTAAAGTGGCTGATACGCCGCGAAAAATGTTAAATTTAGGAATAGACGGTCTAAAAGAATATATTAAAACCATAGGCTTGTTTAACAACAAAGCTAAAAGCATTATAAATATGAGCCAAAGTTTGGTCGATAGGTTTAACGGCGAAGTTCCTTCTTCACAAGCAGATTTGGAGTCTTTGGCCGGGGTAGGGCGAAAAACAGCCAATGTTTTACGTAACGTATGGTATAATCAGCCAACAATGGCAGTTGACACGCATGTTTTCCGCATTGCTCACAGATTAGATTTCAGTCAGGGAAAAACTCCTCTTGAAGTTGAAAAAGATTTGTTGAAAGTGCTACCCGATAAATATTTGATGTATGCTAATCATTGGCTGGTATTGTTTGGACGTTATATATGCAAGGCTCAAAAGCCTGAATGTGAAAAATGCCCTGTTTCTGATTTTTGCCAAAGTAAAGATAAAAGAATTTAGTTTTTTTCTGAAAATAAAAAAAAGCCGCTTCTTATTTTAAGAAACGGCTTTAAATTTGCTTTTAAGCTGTGAGCTGAACTACCATGCGTAATTCAAGCCGGCGCCTGCGGCAATGGCGTCATAAGACGAACCGTAGGTATAATTAACCCAGCTGTACAAAGACCATGACCATCCGATTGAAACTTTTCCGCCCAATTCAAAGCGTCCGAGAGTTTGGTCGTGATAAGTCGAAACCGGATACATTCCCGTAATGGTAACTTTGTCATTGTCGGTCAGAGTTTGAATAAGGCTTGGTTTGAAGTAAACTTTAGCTGTTCCTTCGCTAAGTCCGAAACTCTTTTCTAATTTTATGCCGGCTTCGAGTTCCCAATGCTGAACCGTATCATATTTTGCGGTTTTTCCGTTATTATCGCGGATATTGTCAAAATCAACCTGAGTATAGAAAACGCCAAAACTTGGTTCAAGAGTTAAATCTTGTGCGAGAGAGTAGAGTTTTCCGCCTTCAAGGCTCATTCCAAACTGGGTTCCGTCGGTATCGGTGTCTACAATGCCGTCATCGGTTTTAAGATCTGCTTTTTGAATACCGCCGAACAGGGTTGCAAAAGCCCACCAGTCGTTTTTATCATAACGATAGTATAGTCCGCCCAAATAGCTGTCTATGTCTATTTGTGAACCTGATTTTGCATGATGTTGAGCGCCTTTACCTGACAGGTCATAATCGCCTTGACGGTAAGAAGCAAAAATACCAAGTTTATGATTTACATTGCTTTGTAAATCAAAACCGCCGGTAACACCCCAGATGTCGGCATCAATATCAACCGGCTTGTCTATTGTTGAGGTTTCATAATCAACATAAGCCCAAGCGTTCATCAAAGGTTTGCCGTTCCACGAATCTTCATACAATCCGCATTTTGTTCCAACGCAGTGTGTTTTGAGGGCTGCGGCCTGATCGCGGACTATTCTTGAAACATTTCGTGTTTGTTCAATTGCCGCCGAATGAAGGCCTATATATGAAACAACTTCAGGAACAACCTGTGTGCGGTCAAAGTTCGGGTTTAATTTGTCGGTTAAAGACAAATACCAAACATTTCCGCTTTCAGGCTTTTCAATGACGTTGGCATCGGCATACCACAAATAAGGGCTGCCGTTAACGCGTGAAACTTCAAATACCGCCGAGGTTTCTTCGTCATCATTCGGAGCGTATAAGAACGGTGTGATTGCGTAATGATAGTCATCGAGAATATCAGGATTGAGCGCATTTACCAAAATGTGAGTTTTGCCGCTTACATCGCCGTCTACCGTGATAGTTCCAGAATGAACTTTGTTGGTTGCTCTGTTAACATAAACATCTACGGTCAGCAGAGGAGTGTTTCCTTTGCTGCTGGACATAGCCATAATCGACGGATTTTTTATAATTGAAGCGTTTCCTTCAGTATAGAAATTTTTGGCGTCAATGTTGGCGTTGATGCCCAAGTGTGTTATTGAATTTTCGTGTAAATTCATATTATTAACATTTTTAACCAATCCGTTGAAGCGGACAACTCCGGTGCCGTCGCCGTAAACATCTATGTTATAATTGTTTCCGTTGATGTCGTCATCAAAAGTTATTGAAGAGTTTTCTTTGGTAGTCAAAGAAAGGTTGGCGTTCTTTATATAAAAAGCATCATTGGCATTGCCGGTGACTTTGTTTCCGCTGATAAGGGCGTTATATCCGTTGTTGGTTTTGAAAGAAACATTGCCTTCAGAGAAAACAGCGGCTCCTATTTCTTCTTGAGAAGCCGAATTTTTGGCAATGTTGCCTATGAAACTGCTGTTTACCAAAGAAATAGAGTTTGCTTTTGTGTCTGAATGTTTTTCTATATTAAAAATTCCGGCACCGTTTTCGGCTGTGTTATTATAGAAAATACCGGAAATATCTCCTATTTTTCCTATATTCCAAATAGCCCCGCCTTCTTTTCCGGAAACGTTGTTGCTGAAGTTGCCTTTTATGTTTCCGATAGTGCTGTCATTCCAAATACCTCCGCCGTAGTTTGAGGCAAAATTGCCGTCAAAGCTGCCGATGATATTTTTGATAGTTGCATTATTGTTAAAAATAGCTCCGCCCTGACCGGTTTCAGTAACATTGTTAGCAAAGTCACCTTCAATATTTCCGATAGTTGAATTATTGTTGAAAATAGCTCCGCCGTTGCTTTTGGCTTTGTTGTTAACAAAAAATGATTTAGTAATGTTGCCGATTTTAGCTCCATTGTTATAGATGGCTCCGCCTTGACCTTGACTTGTACTGTTATTACTAAAGCCTCCTTCAATATTGCCTATGGATGCAGCGCTATTAAAGATAGCTCCACCTTCCCAAGATGATTTATTGTTGTCAAATAATGACTTGGTAATATTACCTATATTAGCGGAGTTGTTATATATAGCTCCGCCTTGACCGGTTTCGGTGGTATTGTTAGTAAAAGCACCTTCTATATTGTCTATTTTTCCTATATTAAAGATGGCTCCGCCGTTGCCTTTAGCTTTGTTATTGTCAAACAATGATTGTTTTATATTTTCAATAGTTGAATTGTAGTTATATATAGCTCCGCCTTGGCTATTTGATGCAGTATTATTGGTAAAAGTACCTTCTATGCCTTTTATAGAACTGCCGCCATTGTTTGAAATGGCTCCACCATTATTATTAACTTTATTTTTATCAAAAATTCCACTGATGATGCCTATTGTTCCGTTATTGTTGTAAATTGTGCCATCATCCCAAGATGTATTGTTATTGTTAATAAAGTTTGCGGTAATATCGCCGATGGAAGCTTTTGTATTACTACCAAGATTCATAATTTGCGCACCGCCTTGATTATCTTTGAAGGTTTTGCCGCCGGCAATAGTTCCGATGGTACCGTCAAAATTTTTTATGGTAGTTCCGCTGTTTCCGGTAAAATCGGCATCAATTGTGTCGATAACGGATCTCATGTTATAGATAATAGCGGAACCTGTGTTGTTGGTAAAACTTCCGGCAATTGTTCCTATATAGCTTTTATTTCCGGAATTGTCATCTAAGTTAAAAATATTTTCGGAAGAACTGTTGTTTTCAAAAGTTCCGGTAAGACTTTTTACAGAAGAGCCAAAATTGTAAAGAATAGAACCCTGATTTGCGCTGTTGCCTTTGAATAAGCCGGACACATCTCCTATTTGTCCGCCGTCGCGGTTTGAAATGGCGCCGCCCGTCCCGCTGGCTGTGTTATTTAAAAATTGAGCGTTTTTGATGTTATTGATAACACCTTTGCCAGAATTAATTATGGCACCGCCGTGGCTGTATGAAGAATTGCCTGCTTTGTTTTTTTCAAATATACTTCCTTCTATGGTGTCTATGGTGCCTCGGTTATAAATTGCTCCTTCGCCTTTTGAAACATTATTCTTAAAATTACCGGTGATTTTGCCTATGTAGCTGGTTGAAAGGTCGTTTAAAATAGCCCCTCCCTGAACATTTGCGGTATTGTTTTCAAAATCGGCATCAATTTCTTCAATTGTGCCCTTATTGTGAATGGCGCTGCCGTAATCATTGGTTATGTCTGAAGCTGTTCCGCTGATTTTTTCGTAAACTTCGTCTCCGCCGACATAAAAATGATTGTTGTAATCATCAAAAGAAAAAGTTTTGGCATAGCCGATAGGGCATAAAAAAGTCGTAGCCAATAAAACTGAAGACATTAACGGAATTTTATTTTTAGTGCTAATTAAGCGAGTGAAAAAATGCTTGGTCATAGTTCAATCCTTAAAAGTTAAAAATAAGTAACAAATAAAATTTTAAAAACTTAATAGTTGTTTTTATTTATAAATCAATTTATCAATAGAATTATTAAAACTAAGTAAATAGATTGGTATTTATTCATAATTTATAATGTTTCAACAAAAAAACCTCTCATTATGAGAGGTTTTTGTAATTTTGCTTTTAGCAAGCAATTAAATCATAGCCATACCGCCGTTAATATTGATGGTCTGACCTGTGATGTATTGAGCTTCATCAGAAGCCAGAAAAGCAACAACGTTTGCAATATCCTGAGCTTCGCCGAGTTTGGCTTCAGGAATTTTTGCCAACAAAGCTGCTTTTACGTCATCAGGCAAAACATCGGTCATCGGAGTGCGGATAAAACCGGGGGCAATAGAGTTTACGGTAATGCCGCGGGAACCGACTTCTTGCGCCAAGCATTTGTTCATGGCAATCATACCGGCTTTTGAAGCAGAATAGTTTGCCTGTCCGGCGTTTCCTGTAACGCCTACAACCGAAGCAATACCGATAATGCGTCCGAAACGGCGTTTCATCATACCGCGAACGGCTGCTTTTGCCAATTTGAAACCGGCGGTCAGGTTTACATCCAAAACCAGCTGCCAATCTTCATCACTCATACGGATAAACAGGTTGTCTTTAGTCAAGCCAGCGTTGTTTACCAAAATATCGATATGTCCGAATTTGGCTTCAACATCTTTAACCAATTGTGAAATAGATTCGGCATTTGTCAAATCGGCTACAAAATATTCAACATTGTCGCCGAGTTCGCTTTTGAGTTTTTCCATGTTGTCGGTGCGACGGTCGGTCAAGGCCAATGTTGCGCCCTGAGCATGCAAAGTGCGAGCGATTTTATCACCCAAGCCGCCATTGGCGCCAGTGATTAATGCAACTTTATTTGTAAGTTCAAACATATTTTTTTCCTTTACTGTTTGTTATAAATTTTTTGCGAGTTCTTCAATTTCTGCAGGACTGCAAACAGATGCGGTGTTAATGTCTTTGTAACCGCGTTTAACCATACCGGAGAGAACTTTTCCGGCACCGAGTTCAAAAATGTCCGTTATAGATTGATCATGCAGAAAGGCCATGGTTTCACGCCAACGGACGGAACCGGTTACCTGCTCAATCAAACGTTTGATAATTTCTTTTTCATCTGTAATCGGAGCAGCCAAAACATTTGAGATAAGCGGAATATCTGCCGAGTGTGCCTGAACTTCCATGAAAGCACGAGCCATAACTTCGGCTGCCGGCTGCATAAGCGGACTGTGAAAGGGTGCGCTTACAGGAAGTTTTATGCAACGTTTTGCTCCAAATTCAGATGCTATTTCAACAGCTTTTTCAATAGCTTTCATATGACCAGACAAAACAACTTGTCCTTCGGAATTGTCGTTTGCCGCAACACAGATATTATTTTCATCGGCGCAGGCTTCAACTAATGAATTGACTTCATTAAATGATAAACCGATTACGGCGGCCATGCCTCCGACACCCAAAGGAACGGCTTTTTGCATTGCATCGCCGCGTGCGCGCAGCAATCTGGCTGTGTCTGCCAGAGAAAAAACTCCGGCGGCGCAAGCGGCAGAATATTCGCCTAAAGAATGTCCGGCAACAAAAGCTGCTTTATCTTTGAGTTTTATTCCGAATTCTTTTTCAAGAACACGGACAACAGCCATCGAAACAGCCATTAATGCCGGCTGAGTGTTGGCGGTCATAGTCAGTTCATATTCGGGACCGTTGGTCATTAATTGAAATAAATTTTGGTTGAGAGTGCTGTCAACTTCTTCAAAAACTTCTCTTGCCGAGGCAAAGTTGTCAGCCAAATCTTTTCCCATGCCTACAAATTGTGATCCTTGGCCGGGAAAAACAAAAGCGTTTTTCATTAAAAACCTCTTTTTATATTGATAACAGGCATTGTTTAAGCTTAAAAAAGCCAAAAAGTCAAGTTAAAAAACCTTTTGTTAACTTTAGAGAAAGAATCTCAAGTTTATAGTAGATGTATAGTTTTTTATATGGAGTTACTTGATATGTTTGAATTGGTTTCGGGATTAGCTGAAAAAGATTTTATAATAAATTTACGCTTATGTTCAGTTTTGTTTGAAGATAATAAGCTGTATCCTTGGATTTTTTTAGTTCCGAGAAAAGAAAATACAAAAAATATGACATTTTTGACTATGGAAGAAAGAATGCAATTGATGAAAGAAATTGCTCTCTGTGAAGAAGTTATGGTTGAACAATTTAAACCGGCGCAGACAAATGTGGCAATGATTGGAAATAAAACTCCTCAGCTGCATGTGCATGTTATTGCTCGTTTTGAAGGCGATCCTGATTGGCCTGGGACGGTTTGGGACGGACACAGAGAAAAATATGCCAAAGAAGAAAAACAAAAAGTAATCAGCGATATTAAAAAAGCAATTATGATAAAAATGACTGATCCTCGTTTTTGTCAGCATTGATATAGAGATAATAATGGCAAAAAGACAAAAAAAACCGACACTGTATTATCAGATAAGCCGCCGGATATATGGTTTGGCTTTAATTTTTGCAACCGTAATTCTTTGGGGAGCATTGACTTTTTATTCTCCGGAAGACAGTTCATTTAATTATGCCGGAAGAAAAATAAGCAATTTTTTGGGAGAATTCGGTGCTGATTCTTCTGATATTATGATTACTTTTTTAGGAATTTCTTTGCCTGTTTTTATGCTTGCATTTTGCCGCTGGGGCTATGCTTTATGCCTGCTTCAGCCTTTATCTCATATATGGTTTCGCTTGATTGCATGGCTGGTCGGCTTGTGTTTTGCTGCTATGGCTTTCAATCGTATAAATATGGGCGGAGAAGTCGGAAAACTTTTATCAAAACATTTGTTTTCGGTTGTTCCTGATTTTAGCTATAAAACGGAGTGTTTGACGACGGCTTCCGCATTGATGGGATTTTTAGCCCTTAATTTTGCCGTGGCTCTTCATCTGAGATTTTGGTTTGAAATCATAAAATCAATAGTTCTTTTGGGAGGTAGAGGAATAAAACTTTTTGGAAAATTGATAAAATTAGGTTTTATCAGTCTTATAAAAATAAGAATTCATTTGCCGCAAAAGAAAAAATCCGAAAAGAAAGAACCTGTGTTTTCTATGGATAAAAACACAGAGGAAGATGGTAGCAAAGATATTATTACCGCTCCCAAAATAAAAAGCAAAGATGAACCGAAAAATAAAACGCAAACAAAGAAAAGCGGCGAAAAAAATACAGTTGCAAGCGGGTATGTTTATCCGGCGCTTGATTTATTGTCAAAACCTAAAAATACAAATTCCGGCGTTGTCAGCGAAAAAGAGTTGGAAGCTATTGCCCGAAAACTTGAATCTGTTTTGCAGGAATTCGGTGTAAACGGAAAAATCGTAAAAATAAGACCGGGGCCGGTTGTAACACTATATGAATTAGAACCGGCTCCTGGGACAAAAACTGCAAGAGTTATAGGTTTGTCGGACGATATAGCTCGTTCAATGTCAGCTATATCCGTGCGTATTGCGGTTGTTTCTGGTAAAAATACTATCGGTATAGAATTGCCTAATACTACGCGTGAAATTGTTTGGCTGCGCGATTTATTTGAAAGCAGCGGTTTTAGCGACAGTAAAAATACATTAAATGTGGTTTTAGGAAAGGATATAGGCGGAGAGAATACTTATGCCGATTTAGCAAAAATGCCGCACCTGCTTGTTGCCGGTACAACCGGTTCGGGAAAATCAGTCGGTATGAATTCGATGATTTTGTCTTTGCTTTACAGAATGCGTCCGGATGAATGCAAATTGATAATGATTGACCCTAAAATGTTGGAATTTTCGGTTTATAACGGTATTCCGCATTTACTTACGCCGGTTATTACCGATCCGGCTAAAGCAGTTTTGGGACTGAAATGGGCGGTCAAGGAAATGGAAGACCGCTATCGCGCTATGGCGCAGCTTAATGTTAGAAATATTTCCGGCTATAATAAAAGATTAGAAGAAATAAGGGAAAGCGGTGAAAAACCAGTAAGAACCGTACAGACTGGGTTTGATATGGAAACAGGAGCTCCTATTTACGAACAACAGGAAATAGATTTGACGCCTTTGCCTTATATTGTGATTGTTGTTGATGAAATGGCCGATTTGATGTTGGTTGCCGGAAAAGAAGTGGAAGCTGCTATTCAACGTTTGGCTCAGATGGCTCGTGCCGCAGGTATTCACTTGATTTTGTCAACACAGCGTCCTTCTGTTGATGTTATTACCGGTGTTATTAAAGCCAACTTCCCGACCCGTATCAGTTTTCAGGTAACTTCTAAAATCGACAGCAGAACCATTTTGGGCGAACAGGGAGCGGAACAACTGCTCGGCATGGGTGATATGCTCTACATGCCGGCAGGTCAGCGCCCGATACGTGTTCACGGAAGTTTTGTGAAAGACAGCGAAGTTGAAGCTATTGTCGAATTTTTGAAAAAGCAAAGTAAGCCGGAATATGTTGAAGCTGTTACAGAAGGCGAGCTTAATACCAAAGATTCAGGTTCTGTTTTTGATCGCACGGCAATGGGGAGCGCTTCAGGCAGCGGTGATGAAGATTTGTATGAACAAGCTGTGGCTATTGTACGTAATGATAAGAAGACATCTATAAGTTATGTGCAACGCCGTTTGCGTATAGGTTATAACCGCGCGGCTTCGCTTATTGAACGTATGGAAGAAGAGGGGGTTATTTCCGCGCCTGATCATAGCGGAAAACGAGAAATTCTTTCTTAATCGGTAACTCCGAAATTTCCCGCAACCAAAATAATCAAAGCAATTAAAAAGCCAATCATTGAAAAACCTGCTTTTATTGAAATATCATCGGGAATTTTGTTGTATTTGTTTAAGGCAAATACAAATAACGGAGCTGTTAAGAGCAACGCCGTAACATATCCTGGGTTGGGAGCTACACGCAAAGCAAGAGTTTTTGCTGTGATTAAAGCTGCACTGAAACTGATGATATAAATGCCGGCTTTTATTACTTTGGGTGCAAAAATTTGCTGAATAAAGCATTTGAAATCGAGTTTTTGGCTTTTGATGAACCAATAAGAATTTACTATGCCGCTGACCATGGTTGCAACTGTGAGATAATAAATAACCGAACTTAAAACAGATGTTCCTCTCATAGCTATTTCTTTGGTGGCAATACTCATTCCCGACAATGACAAAATTGCCGGAAGCATATATTCCGCCAGCTGCCGTGAAACCTGACTTTTAATCATATACCAATAACTGACTGTAAAGCCGAATAAAAGTAAAATTATGGTGATGACTGTTGTTCCATCATTTATCAGATTGTTAAAAGATTGCGGCGTTAATATCCACCAAAAAATTGTTGTAGCCATTGCTGTTAAGGCCATAACTCGTGATGTGGGACCGGCTCCGTATTGTGCTGATGCAAAAAATAAATGAGAATCGTAGACGGCAATCATAATTCCCTGTGCAATCAATAGAAACCAATAGAAGGCTGATTTTGGAACCTCAAACAAAAAACAGAAAGGCAAAAATATCAGACCTATGCCTATTCCTCGCCAAATTCCAAGTAAATAAGCATTGAGCTTGTAATGCTGATTGAAGATAGTGTAAACAGCGGTAAAGAATCCATATATAAGACCGTTTATAATCCAAAGCATATTTTTTTCCTTTGGATATAAAATAGTTTTTCAGCGGGTAAAAAAAAGGTCTGGAAAGGTTTTTATTATCATATTTATAAAATAAAAAACCCCGCATAAAATAAAAAACCCCGCAAGTTGAATATGCGGGGCTGAGATGAATATTTATTTGAAAGATTCAATCCAAGAAATAATGGCTGACTGCGAATTTAATCCCACTTTTGTATCAACTTGTTTTCCGTCTTTGAATAAAAACATTGTAGGAATACTGCGAATTCCGTAACCTGCGGCTGTATTGGGAGCGTCATCAACGTTCATTTTGCAAATTTTAACTTTATCTCCCATAGTTTTGCTTACTTCTTCAAGAATCGGACCAAGCTGACGGCATGGACCGCACCATTCTGCCCAAAAATCAACCAAAACTAAACCTTTACTGTTTAAGACTTCTTGTTCAAACTGTGCATCATTAATTGCTAACATAGTTTTTCCTTTCGATTTTGCTTATACCACTGTTTATATATTTACTTAATTGAATATATTAAAGGCTAAAAAGATAAAAACAATATTTATTTTATCAGATTTCCATCATATTGGCGGTGTTGGTCCATAAAATATAGCTTTTTATTTCATAATCAGGATATATTTTATTTAACAGCATTTTATAAGCTTCGAGTTGTGAAATATAAACAGCCGGCACCTCTTTGCGTGTTGCGGCAGGTTGGCGGTTGGTTTTAAAATCAACAATGATTATTTTTTTGTTTTCTATAACCAAACGGTCTATTTGACCGGAAATAATTTTGTTGTTGACTACTCCCATTAAAGGAACTTCGGCTTTTGAATTTTTACCGAAGACAGTGCCGAATTGCTTATTCTCTAATAAAGAAGTTATTTCATCAGCTATTTTTTCGATTTCAGAATTTGAAAAATCCGGTGCTTTGCGTTTTAAAAACGCAAGAATCTTATCTTGTCTTTTTTCGGGAGAAATTTCAGGAATAAACTGCAATAACTTATGAATTAAAGTTCCTCTTTTATAAAAAACATTGTTGTTTTTAACAGTCAACGGCGAAACAATTGCCGGTTCATCTTCCGGATGCGATGGTGTTAAAGGTTTTGACAAAGGGCTTTCCGCGGGAGCAGAAATATACATAAAGTCAGGAATTTTTTCCTGTGTGTCAAAAACCGCACTGATTTGTTTTTTATCTACCGGCATCTCCTGTTTATTGCTGAAAGACCAAATTTTATTATTTTCATCAAAGGTTGCAATTTTGGTAAAACTGTTTTTGAATAAATTATACCATGAATCTTCGGAAGGTTTGTTTTTTTTACGGAAACCGCAAAAAATCATTCTATCTTCGGCGCGAGTGACGGCAACGTACATTAAACGCCTGTATTCTTCCATCATTTTTTCTTTTTTTTGTTCATTGAGCTTATCGCAAAGCGCGTTGTAATCGTTTCCTGATGGCGGGTAAACAAAAATATCATCATCCCATAAAATCTCGGCAGAGCGTTTGTTTTGAGGAATTTTTGTCGTATCGGGCAATATAACAATTGGTGCTTGCAATCCTTTTGAGCCGTGCACGGTCATAATGCGCACCATATTGTTTTTGCTTTGTTCAAGCTCTCTTTTTATTTCGACATCATCAGATGTAATCCATTCAATAAAATATTGTAATGTAGGTATATGTTCTTGTTCAAAAATAAGGCTTAAATTAATAAATTCGTTAATGCCGTCTTCAGCTTCTTCTCCCATTCTTTCGTAATACTTTTTGCGTCCGTTCATTTTGCTTAAAATAAAGTTATAAAGTTCAAACGGGCGCATAAAATCAACATTGTTAAATAGAAACTTTATTTTATCCGATATTTCGGAATATTTTTTATTTTCTAACAAAGATGACCATAAAGAACTTTTGCGTTGGTAGCAAAGTTCAAATAAATCATTGTCATCTAATCCGAACAAAGGCGATTTTAAAACTTCGGCAAGACTCAAATCATCTTCCGGCATAAGTAAGAATTTTCCAAGGCTTACCAAATCCTGTACTGCTATTTGTTCCATTAATTTAATGCGGTCGATACCGGATATGTTGATATTTAAATTTTTACACTCTCGGATAAATTCTTCGCAAAATGCTCCGCGGCTGCGGACTAAAATTAAAAAATCACTATATTGAACAGGGCGTTGTTTTGACTGTAAAATTTCTCCTGATGATACCATTTGTTTAATTTTGGAAGCTATCATTTTTGCCATTTGTGAAGATGTGGAAGTTTTTTTGGCTCTTTTTATCGGAGGAATCCATAAAGCTTCTTCTTTTTCTTCTTCCGGTTCAATCATTTCCCAAAATTCCACTTCTCCGGCGTCTCCGGTTCTGAAAGGAATATGTTCAAAATGTTCGTTCTTTGAAGTTACGCCGTTTCTAATTTTGTCATCGGAAAACAAACTGTTAACAGCAGTAAGAACTGCCGGTGTCGAACGGAAAGAAATATCAAGATTTACTTTTTCAAAGTCAGGCGTTAACGTTGAAAAATAATCGCACATTTCATCGAATTTATCAGGATCTGCTCCCTGAAAACTATAGATTGACTGTTTACGGTCTCCAACGGCAAATATAGTCCGCGGTTTTTCAGAGTTATCTAATTCAGTAAAAAATTCATCGCTGATAGAACGGATAATTGCCCATTGATCCGGAGAAGTGTCTTGCGCTTCATCAATCAGAATATTGTCAATACCGCCGTCGAGTTTATATAAAACCCATTTTGCCGTGTCTTTATTTTCCAACAGGTTGCGCGTAAGCATAATCATATCATCGTAATCCATTTTGGCATGATTATGTTTGAATTCATCATATCCTTTTATTAATTCTGAAGCCAGTAATAAAATTGCTTTTGTATTTTGATAAATATGCAAAGCTTTTATTTTTTCAATTAAAGCCAGACATCTTTCTCCTTCTTTAGTAAATATTTCAAAAGCAGGCGTACTCTTTTTTATTCCTATTTTAGTCTGACGTATGTGTAAACCATTGCTTGAAGTTAAAAAAATTTTTGTGTATTTTTCATAATCATTTATGTCAGCGCTTCCGTCAGTCCATGGAGCCAATTCTTCTTTTCCGGCTCTTATCAGTTCTCTTATTTCTTCCAAAGGACATTCGTCAAAAAAGCTTTTGATTATTTTTTCTTCATTTTCATTATCGTTAACACCTAATTTTTGGGAAATTTGAAGCAATAATTTTTCTTTTCCGCCGTGAAAATTTATTAATCCGGCAATTTTGCTTCGGTTTTCTATAATATGATTAATAACATCTGAAAAGCCGTATTCAGAGATGTTATTAGTTATAAAACTCATAGCCTGACCGATTTCGCTGTCGGGATTATTTCCGGCGGCAATCAGTATTTTGGTTTTAATATTATTTATGGCTTCAAGAGAACTGCGGTCGTCCATTACGTCAAAATAGGGAGATATATCAGCTTCCAGCGGAAAACGTTTTAGTATTTCCTGACAAAAACTATGAATTGTCTGAATTTTGATACCGCCTGGGGTGTCAAGCAGGGTGGCAAATAGTTGTCTGGCGCGCGACTTTAGCTTTTCTTTATTTTCAGGCAATTTTCCATATAAAATTATTAACTCTTTTTCTAAAGAAACATCATCGCTTACAGCCCATTTACCGAGTTTATCGGCAACACGGGCATTCATCTCAACGGCGGCAGCTTTGGTATAAGTTAAGCATAAAATTTTTGAAGCATTAACTCCCAGCAATAACAGTCTCAGAACTCTGTCAGATAATACTTTTGTTTTACCGGTGCCGGCGGAAGCGCCAACCCAAACTGATTTTTGGGGGTTTGCTGCCATACGTTGCTGCCGTGTGGCGAGAGTGCTTAATTCTTCTCGGCGCAATTTGACATTGTTGGTATCAATCGTCATTTTCATTTACCTCCCATTCATCTATGCGGGATAAGTGTTGATAATCTGATTTAGCAAGGCAGTATTTAGGATTAGGTTTGGTTACGTATCCTATTTCTTCATTATCATAAGTATTAATAAGTTCTTTTATTTTATTGAAATTGCTTTCTAAAATTTCATCTAAATCTTTTTGCACATTGATTATTTCTTTATTGAGTCTCCAATAACTCAGGTTGCTGACTTTGGCTTTTTTTATGCCTTCAAAACCGCCATGCTCGGCGATAATCCCTTCAATAGGAAGTTGCGGGGCGTATCCTGAATTTATTTGTTTTATATTATGTGCTGAACCTGTTTTGTAATCGATAATGCTTAATGTTCCGTCAATATTTTCATCAATACGGTCGGCTTTTGCTCCTAAAACAAATGTTCCAGCCAAACTTTCAAAAGAGATATTTCCTTTGGTTTCGCAATACGTGTATTTTACTTCTTGGCGCAAAGATTTTTCTTTTTCGCAAACCCAATCGATTATTTTTTGCATTTTCGGCCACCAAAAAGCTCTGACTTCGGAGCTGATAGAATTTTGTTCAAAAGCTTCCTGACTAAATGAAATCAAAATGTTTTTTGTGTTATCCGGTAGTTTTTGAGGGTAAGTTTTATAGAACCTCTCTAAGACAGAATGGACAATAATACCCAAATCTATGGCATCGGGAGGAGGTAAAAGATCTTCTGTTTTTTTGAGTCTTAAAATTTTAGAAGCAAAAACGCTGTAAGGATCATAGATAAGTTTTTCTATATCGCTTGCCCAAAGTTCCCGCGGACGTGATTTAAGGGGAGGTTTGGGATAAGGCGGTTCAATAGGGGTTGTCTTTTCTGTGCGTTCAAGTTGCTGTATCCATGATAAATATGGTGATTTTTGTAATTTGTTTATATCAAAACCATAAGCTTTCAATACTGTTTCAAGTCTCATTAACCATCGTGATTTAACCATAGGCGTTCCCTGTACTCTTTCGGAACGTGTTAAATATACTTCTTTTCCGCAAGCCATTTCACAAAAATCATGCGCTAACACGCCTATGGCTTTTTCAGGCAAAGGAAAGCCAAAATCTTTTTTCATCGGGCGTGATAACCATGCTCCGGAGGATGTGTTTTTAGGCATAATCCCTTCGCTTAAACCACTGATAATTATTGTATCAAAAGAACATAAACGCGCTTCGATAGGTCCAAGTATGCGCAACCTCGGATGTGAGCCGTATTTGCTGCGAACCATAGAACCGGCAAGCAAAGCATCAAAAAGATCATAATATTGACCTTGAGGTATGGTGTTTAAAACTTCGGAAGACTCTAATAAACCGCTTAATAGCGACGCGGCTGTTTCTCCTGTTTCTCCAGCCCAAAGTATATCAGCTCCGTTTTTGTCATTTTTTGAAGCTAATTTTTCAGCTAATTTAAGATGTGCTGATAACAAATCCTTAAATTTTGCCTGAGGTTGAGCCATAAGTTCGCTTAATTCTTCAAAAAGTTCTTTTTGACCGGCAATAAAAGCATTATCTTTTTCATTGCGCTTTTGGCGGTTGCGTAGAATGTTTTTTTCATATTTACGAATTTCTGAGCGGATTTCGGCTCCGCTTGTTCCTACACAAGTCAGAGGATGTTTGTAAAGACTCAATAAAGGAAGCGGAGCAAAATTTTCTTCACAGACTTCGGCTATTAAACGCAAAAATATTCCCTGTGGCGTTTGGGATAAAGGAATACCAGCAGAATCGTCTGCTTGTATATTCCATCGTTGTAATTCGTCGGAAACTTGACGGGCGAAATTTCTATCTTCGGTTATTAATGCCGTTGTTTTTTCCGGAGTTTCCAAATTATGACGCATAATTGAAGCAACAACTAAAGCTTCTTCACGCGAATCATAACAATTTATAATATTTAGCCCTTGCACAGATTTTTCAGGAAAAGGAAAATTGCATAAATTAAGCCACTTATCGGTTGAGGATGCCGGACGCATTACTTCCGAAAACAAGTTTTCACGTTCTTTGAGTTTTGGGTGAACAACGTCAGGTATATCTTGTCTTGAAAGCTGTAAAAAATCCAATAATTGTTTCAGCTCATATTGCGGGTGGGTTTCATCTATGATGTTCCAGCTTTCATCATCTAAAAATTTATCCAATCCCGATAGATATATTTTGCCGTTTGGTAATTCTGAAATGGTTTTGACCAGTTGTTTCATTGCCGGAAAAGTTGCTGTTGTTCCTGCAATTATAATTTCATCATTAGGCAAAGTTTTTTTCAGAAAATCATTTTGCTGCTCAAACAAAAGATTGTTATATTCGCCAATGTCAATAAGATTGCGCTCTTCTAATATTTTTGGGAAAAACTCAGTTATAATTTTCAGAAATTTAAGGGTATTTTGCCAATGTGCCGCATATTCTTCGGGAACTATTTTTTCAAGTGTGGAAAAGTCAAGCTGTTCATTGTTGACCATATCAATCATAGAACCCAATTCTTTGGCCAAAAAACAAGCTTGAGCAAAGGATAGATGTTCTATTTGAAAATTATCGGGACGAGCAGTTATCAGTCTGATAAAAAGCAAGAGCCTTTCAGTTGTACTGATAACGGGGGGCAAATCCAAATCATTGCCTGCAAAGAAAAATCCATCTTCGTCAATACTGCCGAGAGGTAAAATTTTCGGCAGTAAAGTTGCATTTAAACCGTGAAGACGAATAAAAGCGTTTTTTAATTCTCTTGCGGCTCTGCGATTTGGCAGGAATATCGTAACATTTGTCAGATCAAACAAGTTGTCTTTATATTTGTCAAGCAGTTTTGAAGCTAAAATATCGACAAGAGAACAGCTTGTGGGAATGTTAAATATATGCGGCAATATTTTTCCTTATTTTAATTCTTTTATAAATTTTTCAAGAGCAAGGCGACGGTGAGAGATGTTGTTTTTTACATCATCTTCGAGTTCACCGAAAGTTTTTTCATATCCTTCGGGAATAAAAATAGCATCATAACCAAAACCATTATTTCCTTTGGGTTTTTCGGCAATAGTACCGTCAACGCGTCCTTCGAAAACTTGAGTTTTTTGATTTGGGCAAGCCAAAGCCAGACAGCATGAAAAGTGAGCTTTACGGTTATCGGAGCCCGTGTCTTTTATTTCATCCAGCAACATTTTCATGCCTTGCTTAAAATCGCGGTTAGGAGCATATCTTGCCGAATAGACTCCCGGACGGCCATTTAAGGCGTCAACGCATAAGCCGGAATCATCGGCCAAACATGGAAGCCCGCACATCAAGCTGACTGCATTGGCTTTTAATTTTGCGTTTTCTTCAAAAGTTGTTCCGGTTTCTTCCACATCGGCAAGGCGTAAATCGGCAGCAGATTGCACTTCTATTTTCAGCGGAGCCAATAAAGTTTTTATTTCATTGATTTTTCCGATATTATGGCTGGCTACAACCAATTTTGTTATTTTCATTATTTCACTCCTAAAACTTCTTTTTGTTTGGCAATCAGTTGCTTGATTCCATCTTTTGCTAAAGCCATCAGCTCGTTAAATTCACTTTCCTCAAAAGGTTCTTCTTCGGCTGTTCCTTGTATTTCTACAATTTTTCCCGATTCAGTTAAAACAAAATTCATATCGACCTGTGCGTGGCAGTCTTCTTCGTAATCGACGTCTATAATTTTTGCGCCGCAGTTAATATCGCAGGAAATGGCAGCTACAAATTCTTTGATAGGGTTAGTTTTGATTTTTTTTGCTGCTAAAAGATTTTGAATAGCCAAATACAAAGCAACAAAACCGCCGGTGATTGATGCTGTGCGTGTTCCTCCGTCTGCCAGTATAACATCGCAGTCAATGCAAATAGAGAGGTCTTTTATTTGTGTTAAATCGACAACAGCTCTTAATGAACGTCCGATTAAACGTTGAATTTCCTGTGTGCGTCCAGACGGCTGCTTCAGTTCGCGAGGCGTGCGCTGTCTGTTAGAACGCGGAAGCATCCCGTATTCAGCTGTAATCCAGCCGCGATTTTGTCCTTTTAGCCAGTTTGGAACTTTTTCTTCAACGCTGGCTGTACAAATAACGTGAGTATTGCCGAATTTTACCAAACATGATCCTTCAGCGTAAGGATTATAGTTAGGAATTAATTCTATATTGCGAAGCTGATTGTTTTCTCTATTATTATGACGCATAGGTTTTCCTTAAAAAATTAACATATTCATAAATAAAATATTTTGCGGTCTTTAGCAATAAAAAACCGGAGATTTTTCTCCGGTTTTTGGTCTATCCGACTTTCATTGCAGCGCGTTTACGTTGAATAGGATCTAATATTCTTTTGCGCAAACGTATTGTTTTAGGTGTAACTTCAAGAAGTTCATCGTCCTGAATATAAGATAAACCTTCTTCAAGGCTTATTCTGCGCGGCGGTGTTAAGCTTATAGCTTCATCTTTACCGGCAGCACGGATATTGGTTAATTGTTTTGAACGGCATGGATTGATTTCCAAATCATTTGGTTTGGTATGTTCACCGATAATCATACCTACATATACAGGAACGTTCGGATCAATGAACATCGGACCGCGATCTTCAAGTTTCCATAAAGAATAGGCAATAGCCGTACCGTTTTCGCTTGAAATCAAAACACCGTTGCGGCGGCCTTCAATTTCGCCTTTATAGGGTTCGTATTCATAAAAACTGCGGTTCATAACACCAGTACCATGGGTATCGGTCAAAAATTCGGAGTGATAGCCGATAAGCCCGCGGGTTGGAGCGTGGAAAATCAAACGTACTTTTCCGCCGGCTTGCGCTGGAATCATTTCAATCAGTTCTGCGCGCCGCGTGCCCATTTTTTCAACTACGGTACCTGAAAATTCTTCATCAACATCAACGACAACTTCATCAACAGGCTCTAAAATCTGTCCGTTTTCATCTTTATGAAAAACAACGCGCGGACGGGAAATAGACAGTTCAAATCCTTCGCGGCGCATGGTTTCAATTAAAACGCCCAATTGAAGTTCACCGCGGCCGGCAACTTCAAACGCATCAGAATTTGGTGTGGTTGAAATTTTCAAAGCGATGTTTCCTTCGGCTTCTTTTTGCAAGCGTTCGGCAATAACGCGTGATGTCACTTTATCTCCCTCGCGTCCGGCCAGAGGGGAATCGTTTACGGCAAAAGTCATAATCAATGTCGGCGGATCAATAGGCTGAGCTTCGATTGCTTCCGTAACCGACAAGTCGCACAAAGTATCGGCAACTGTGCCTTTTGCAACACCGGCAATAGCAACAATATCGCCGGCCTGAGCTTCTTCAAGGCTTTGGCGGTTCAATCCGCGGTAAGCCAAAATTTTAGTAACGCGGAAACGTTCAACTTCTTTATTCCCGTGTGTCAAAACTTTTAACGTATCACCGGTTTTAACACTGCCGGAGTGAATTTTTCCGGTTAACAGACGACCGATGAATTTGTCAGCTTCCAATGTGGTTGCCAACATAGAAAAAGGTTGATCCGGATAGCAAACAGGAGCGGGAACTTTTGAAAGAATGAGGTCAAACAAAACACTTAAATCTTTCTTTTCGTCATTTAAATCTTTGACAGCCCAACCATTGCGGCCTGAAGCATAAAGAACTGGAAAATCAAGCTGTTCATCTGTTGCATTTAAGCTTACAAACAAATCAAATACTTCATTTAATACTTCATCAACTCTGGCATCGGGCTTATCGGCTTTATTAATGACGACAATAGGTTTAAGACCAACTTTTAAGGCTTTTCCCAAAACAAATTTGGTTTGAGGCATAGGACCTTCAGAGCTGTCAACCAACAAAATGACACCGTCAACCATAGACAAAATACGTTCAACTTCGCCGCCGAAATCAGCGTGTCCCGGAGTGTCGACGATATTAATACGCACGCCTTTCCATTCAACGGATGTGCATTTTGATAAAATAGTAATACCTCTTTCGCGTTCAAGTTCGTTTGAATCCATAACGCAGGTTTCAACTTTTTGATTTTCACGGAATGTACCGCTTTGCTTTAAAAGCCCGTCAACCAAAGTGGTTTTGCCGTGGTCAACGTGAGCAATAATAGCTATATTTCTGAGCTCCATTTTTTTTCTTTCAGCTAAATATGTTTTTTAATTAGGCGCACAATACCACAAGTTTGATTGTTTTCAAGAAAAAAATTAAACAAAAATCAGCCGGATAAGGCTGATTTTTATAAAAATAAACCCCTGTTGAAGAGCAGGGGTTAAATTTGTTTTTATTCGTTGGCATTAGGCCATTTTTTAGCATTTTCAGCATTGAAAGCAACCCAATGCGGATCAGCATCTTCTTCTGTTGAAATAGCTTCCTGCGGGCATTCTGAAATGCAAACGCCGCAGCTGATGCATGTATCCGGATCAACTACCAATTGAGTGTCGCCTTCATGAAAAGCGTCTACAGGGCAAACATCAGCGCATGATTTGCATTTAATGCAATTGTCATTAACGACAGAAACCATATTTTATCTCCTTAAAGGTTATTTATTTCAGCCTTCAATCTAGACACATTTATAATAAAATCAAGTAAAAAATCAAAAAAACAGGCTTGTTTGCTTGCGAAAAAGCTTTTGACTTCCCATATATAAATCAAAATAAGTAATGGAGAAAAAAATGAGCGAAAAAATGAATTTTCAGGCAGAAGTTAACAAAATGCTGAATATTGTGGTTAATTCTCTTTATTCCGAAAAATATATTTTTTTAAGAGAATTAATATCCAATGCTTCCGATGCCTGCGATAAGCTGAAATATCTTATGCTTACCAAACCGGATATAGCCAAAGGCAACGGCGAACTTAAAATTGTTGTTAAGCCGGATGATAAAAACAATACTTTAACTATTAGTGATAACGGTATCGGTATGAACAAAGAAGATTTAATAAATCATCTTGGTACAATTGCAAAATCGGGAACATCTGATTTTGTGGCAGCAATGAAAGAAAACGGTTCGGCGGCTGATCTGATAGGGCAGTTCGGCGTTGGTTTTTATTCGGCTTTTATGGTTGCTGATAAAGTTGAAATTTTAACTAAAAAAGCAGGTGAAGAAAAGGCTTATAAATGGGTTTCAAACGGCGTTGACGGTTTTGAAATTGAAGAAGCGGAAAAAGAAAATGTTGGAACAGAAATTAAACTGCTTTTGAAAGAAGATGCTAAAAATTTTACGGATACTATTTATTTGCGTCATTTAATCCGTACATATTCAGATCATATTAATTATCCTATTGTTTTAAATTTAGGCGAAGCCGGCGAAGAAACCGTAAATACCGGTTCAGCTTTGTGGACAAGAAACAAAAGTGAAATAAACGAAGAACAATATAAGGAATTTTATCATCATATTTCGCATAATTTTGATGATCCATGGCTGACTTTGCATTACAAAGCTGAAGGCAGCATTGAATATACAGCTTTGCTTTTTATTCCATCAAGTCAGCCGTACGATTTGTTTCAACCGGATCACAAGGAAAGTTTGAAACTTTACGTGAACAGAGTTTTTGTTTCGGATAAAGTTGAAGAATTGATGCCTAATTATCTGCGTTTTGTTAAAGGTGTTGTTGATTCATCAGATTTGCCGTTAAATATTTCGCGTGAAATGCTGCAACAAAATGCTTTGATTGCAAAAATTCGTCACGGAATTGTTACAAGACTTTTAAAAGATTTGAAAAAAAGAACGGAAAATTATGATGATTACCTTAAATTTTGGAATAACTTCGGTACGGCATTTAAAGAAGGTATTTATGAAGATTTTTCAAATCGTGAGGAAATCGCCGGTTTGTCTTTGTTTAATTCGACAAAAAGCAAAGATAAATTAACAACTCTGGATTCATATATAGAAAGAATGATTCCTGAGCAAAAAGCTATTTATTATATTACCGGAGATGATGTTAATGTTTTGGAAAACAATCCGCAGCTTGAAGCTTTTAAACAAAAAAACATTGAAGTTTTGTTGCTTACTGATCCGATAGACGAGTTTTGGACACAGTCTTTGCCTAATTATAAAGGCAAAGCAATTAAACATATAGCTCAGGCTGATGTCGATTTGGGCTTTGAGCGGAAAGAACCAAAAGCAGAAGAAGGCAGTTTGGATAAATTGGTAAAATTTATGGCTGATTTGTTTAAATCAGAAGTCGGAAAGGTAGAGCCAACCGAAAAGTTGACTTCAAGTCCGGCCAGTTTGACGGTAGAAGACGGACAAATGAGCATCCATCTTGAACGCCTGATGCGTAATCACCAGCAGCAAACGGCTTTTAATTCGACCAGAATTTTTGAAATCAACCCTTATCATCCTTTGATTATTAAGATGAGTGAAGCTATGGAAGATGAAAATAAAAAAACTGAAGTTGAAAAAATTGCTAAAATTTTGCTTGATCAGGCAAAAATCGCCGAGGGAGAGCCTATAAAAGATAGTTCGTTTTATGTTTCGACAGTCAGCGATTATATTTTAAAAGGTTTTAATCTGTAAAACTCCGATATTTTCAATAATGCAGAAGAAGACTTTGTTATTCAAAGTTTTCTTCTGCATTTTAAATGGCTGTGAATGACGCAAATTATGTTGCTATAAATTCTTTTATATGCTAGTTAATAACTTAATTTTATTAAAGATTTTCAGGATAAAGCCGTGGTTAGAAAACATCGGGTTATTTTTTTGCAATTCAGTCACTTGCGCCGAACCGTCAAAAAGTTTGCAATTGCGCTGCTTTTTGTTATGGTTTTTGTTTTTATGCTGCTAAATAAAACTAACAATGTCTTGATTGAAAAAACATCAACCACTGCAAGTGAAATAGTTACTCCCATGACCGAAATATTGGTTTTGCCGGCCAGCTTATTGCTCGATAGTTATGATTATTTACGAAGTTTGAGCAAAATTGATCGGGAAAATCAAATATTGAAAGATGAAAATCGCCGTTTGATTATAGCAAATGCAAAAAACCGCGCGTTGGAAATTGAAAATAGAATTTTGTCTGAAATGCTGAATTATGAGGTTCCGCCTGAGGCTGATTTTGTAACCGCAAAAGTTGTTGCAGCTGAAGGAACGGCTTTTGCCCATTCTTTGACGGTTTATATCGGTAATAATAAAAATATTTCAAAAGGACAAGTTGCTTTAAGTGATAAAGGCGTTGTCGGAAGAGTTGAAAGCGTTGGTAAAAAATATGCAAAAATTGCCATGATTAATAATATCAACTCAAAAATTTCAGTAATGATTGAAGGATCAAGAATCCGCGGGATGATGGTTGGTCAAAACAGTGCTTGGCCGCATCTGGTGTTCTTGCCTTTAGATGCGAAAATTGCCATCGGCGATAAAGTCGTAACTTCGGGAATCGGCGGTGTGTTTCCTGTTGGTCTGCCTGTCGGAACGGTTGAAAGCATAGATAAGAATAATATTGAAATTAAACCGGCCAACAATTTGAGCCGTGTAGAATATGTGATGATTGTGGATTATAAGTTGCCTGATCCGGCTAAAGAACTTTATGAGGATATGCGCTAAATGAGAGAAAATTGGCGTGAAACAGTCAGCAACTGGGTTTTGAAAGGATTGCCTTTATTTGTGTCTGTGTTATGGATAATGCTTCTTTTTATTCCTCTGCGCTCGGATATAGGGGCAAATGCCAGACCTTTAGTTGGAGTTATGTGTGTTTATTTTTGGGCTGTTTATCGTCCTGATTTGTTCAATGTGTGGTCTGTTTTTATTTTAGGCGTGGTCAGCGATATTTTGTCGGTTTCTCCGATGGGGTTTTATCTCTTTTTATATTTGGTGATGTTTGTTTTGGTTACGCATCTTGCTAAATATATCACAGAAAAAAATTTCGAAATTTTATGGGTGGGATTAATGCTTTTAATGCCGATAGTTCTTTTTTGCGGTTGGTTGGTTATTTCTGTTTATTACACTCAATTTTTACCGATTAAAGCGGTATTTTTTTCATATCTGCTGAGTGTGGCTCTTTATCCGGTTGTAGGCGGAATTAATGCTTTGGTAGTTAACAGTTGTTTGCAGGATGACAATTTATGAACAGGGATAACAGCAAAGGCAAAGTTTTGATTTACAGAACTTTGATATGGGGTGCCATTCAAATTATCTTGTTGATGGTTATTGTTATCAGACTTTATTTTTTGCAGGTTTACGAAGCCGACAAATATCGGACCTTATCTGATGAAAATCGTATTTCAGCGCGAATTTTGGTTCCTCCGCGCGGTGTTATTTTGGATCGTAACGGGGTGCCTGTTGCAAACAATAAACAAAATTTTCAGGCTATGTTGGTTGCCGAACAAACAAATAATGTTGCTCAGACGCTTGATAAATTTAAAAAAATTATGCCGTTAAGTGAAAAAGAAGAAGCGCGTGTATATCGTGATTTGAAACGTTATCGCCGATTTGTTCCTATAAAACTCAAAGAAGGACTTAGTTGGGAAGATGTGTCCCGTATTTTGTTGGCAACGTCAGAAATGTCGGGGATTATTGTTGATGATGGTTTAAGCCGTGATTATCCTTTCGGCAAGCAAATGTCGCATGTTCTCGGCTATGTGGCCGCTGTTTCGGAAAAAGATTTGAAAGAAGACAGTGATCCTCTGCTTGAAACCCCCGGATTTAAAATCGGCAGAATAGGTTTAGAAAAAAAATACGAACATCAGCTGCGGGGCAAGGGGGGTAATCTGAAATTGGAAGTCAATGCAGTTGGTCGTATTATGAAAGAAATAGAAAGAGAAGACGGAACTGCCGGCGAAAAATTACAATTGACCATCGACAGCAGATTGCAGCAAAAAGCCTATGATTTGTTTGGTGAACAAAGCGGTGCAGCGGTGCTGATGGATGTTAACAGCGGTGAAATTTTGACTTTTATTTCAATGCCTTCTTATGATTCCAATGATTTTGTACAAGGTGTCAGTCAAGATTTATACAGCAAACTTTTGTATGATGAAAAGCAGCCTTTAATAAATAAAGCGATTGCCGGTCGTTATTCTCCAGGGTCAACATTTAAAATGATTGTTGCTTTAGCCGCTCTCGAAGCCGGAGTAATAACCAAAGATACGACGGTAAGTTGTTATGGAAAGATGAATTTGGGCAATCATTTGTTTCATTGTTGGAAAAAACAAGGACATGGCACGTTAAATGTGGTGGAAGCCTTACAGCACTCATGTGATATTTTCTTTTATGAAATTGCACAAAAAGTCGGTATAGACCGTATTGCTGCGATGGCTCGACGTTTTGGGCTGGGTGCGCCGACCGCTTTGAATTTTGATGATGAAAAAGCAGGAATTATTCCTGATAAAGCTTGGAAACTGGCAAATTTAAAATCTCCATGGCAGGGCGGTGAAACTTTAATTGCCGGAATAGGGCAAGGCTATATTTTAACAACGCCTTTGCAATTGGCTGTTATGACAGCACGAATAGCAAACGGGGGCGTTATGGTTGAACCCAGTCTTACGCCTGTAAGTCGAAAACAAATACAAAAATATAAAAATATGGGAATTAATCCGGCTTATATGGCTTTGGTTAAAGAGGGTATGTGCAGTGTTGTAAATCGTGCCGGAGGAACAGCGCTTATGTCTCAGTTTGATTATAAAGGGCAAAAAATGTGCGGTAAGACGGGAACAACGCAAGTAAAGAGAATTTCTTTACAGGAACGCCAAACCGGTATTATTAAACAGGAAGATCAACCTTGGAAATATCGCAATCACGCGTTGTTTGTGGGTTATGCTCCGCATAATAATCCGCGGTATGCCGTAGCTGTTTTGGTTGAACACGGCGGCGGCGGTTCAACTGTGGCGGCTCCTATTGCTTCTAAATTATTAAAAGAAGCTTTGATGTTGGAAGAGGAGAAAAAATAAAATGTATAAATTTTACAAAACAGGTTTTCGTAACCCGAATCTAACACTTAAAGAAAAGCTGTATAATCTTAATTTGACATATTTCTTTTTTATTTTTCTATTGGCAGGTGTTGGTGTTTTAATGCTTTATTCTGCTGCAAATGGTAATTGGAACGTTTGGGCCGTTAAACATGCTGTTCGTTTTGCGCTGGGTGCTACGGTGATGTTTGCGCTGACCATAACAGATATTAAAGCTTTTTTGCATTATGCTTATTACTTTTATTTTATCTCGCTTTTTTTGCTGATAGTCGTTGAAGTTGCAGGGCATACGGGGATGGGAGCTACCCGCTGGATTAATCTTGGTTTTATAAAATTACAGCCTTCTGAGTTAATGAAAATAGCTTTAGTTTTGGCATTGGCTAAATATTTTCATTCAACAACTCTGCAAAATATAGAAACAATTTCAGGCATTATTCCGCCGTTGCTTATGGCTTTTGTTCCGGCTGGTTTGATTATGATGCAGCCTGATTTGGGTACAGCTTTGATGCTGCTGTTTACGACAGGAGTTATTTTGTTTGTTGTCGGTGTACAATTGTGGAAATTTGTGGCTGTCGGCGGCGGTGTTTTGGCTCTATTGCCGGTAGCATGGCATTTTTTGCATGATTATCAGCGGCAGCGTGTATTGACATTTTTGAATCCGGAACGCGATCCTTTGGGGGCAGGGTATCATATTATGCAGTCAAAAATAGCTTTGGGATCCGGAGGTATGTTTGGCAAAGGTTTTTTAAACGGTACACAAAGCCATTTGAATTTTTTGCCGGAAAAACATACGGACTTTATATTTACAATGCTTTCGGAAGAATTTGGCATTATAGGCGCTTTGCTGGTTGTTATTATAAATTTCCTGATTTTATTTTACAGTTATATGTTTGCGCTTAAAACGACAAGCTATTTTGGTAAACTTACGATAATCGGACTGGCTACTAACTATTTTCTTTATATTTTTATAAATATATCAATGGTTTTGGGGCTTATTCCTGTTGTCGGAGTTCCTTTGCCCATGATTTCATACGGCGGAACAGTTATGCTTTCCGTGATGGCGAGTTTCGGCATTATTATGGCTATGTATGTTAATAGAGAAACTAATTTGGGAAAAGATTAATTTCGTTAAATGTTTTTTGAGCGATTCGAATATAGATTCGATGTATGCCGATTTATACAATACAGCACGGCAAAATTTGCTGTTCAGGATAACATTTAATGTTAAGCAAACAATAAAAAAAACGCCGTGAATCGGCGTTTTTTTATGGATCTAATTCAATTTTTATTTTACGAATATTTGAACTTCTGCAACCGGAGTTTTTTCACTGATACGGGCGTTTAAGCTAACATTTCCAGCGTTTGCACCTAGTTTGACAACTTCATTGAAAATATTTGAAGCATATTGCTGAGCTTTATTTTGTCCGTTTGAATCAGAAATGGCAACAATATCAAATGTGGCATTAGGTTTACGATTCAAAGCGGATTTTATAGCTGTATTCAAACCTTCTTTATAGTTTACATTCGAATCGTTAAAACGTACTGAAAACAAAGGTAATCCGTTTGCAATCGGAGCAGAGGCTTTTTTTGAAACTGTTTTAAAAAGTTTTGCCGAGCGTGTAACAGGAACAATAGGAGCGTATCCGGTGCTGCGCTGCATTACAGGGCGTTGAATAACTTTGAACGTATTTGTACCGTTTTTAACACTTTCATGCAATGCATTGATTTCCTGACTTGATTGAATGGCCGTTTGCTGTTGGAAGCTTGCTGCATTGCTGACTGTTTCATTAAGAGCAGCTGCTTTTTGAGCAACAGTCATTGCTTCGTTTTGCAATTCACGCAATTGTTTGTGATCTTCATCAACAGCACCTGAGATGTTGAACGCAGCGGCAATAGAATTTTCTAAATAGTTGATAGAGGTCAGAATTGTAGCAGTTTTGGTTGAAAGGTTGTCTAAAGCATTGGCGTTTGTAAACATATTTTGTACGTTATCCTGAGCTTGTTGAAGCATAGCATACATATTCGGGTTTCCGGGGGTTGTTCCTGCCTGTAGTTTGTTTTCAACCGTTGAAATTGTTTTTTGGTAAAGAGAAGCGTTATTGGAAATATTAGCATTTATTTTTTCCAACATTTTTTCGCTTGATTTTTCGGCTTGCTTAATTTGGCTTAATTCTTGTCTGAACGCTGCGACTCGTTGACCAACAAAGGTTCCTGTATAAGAACCATTAACAACATTGGATTTGTCGGCATATATGTTTTCTTGGGCATCCGATCCCAAGAGCGACGGAAACATTCCCGCATCATCGGAGGCGCATCCGGTCAATCCCAAAGCGCAAAATGCGGCAAATACTTTCATAGCAACGTTTTTCATTTGTATAACTACCTTTATATCAAAAAAATTAAATTTCTAACCTAATGTTTTTTTACACTTTTATATATTATTGTAAAGACAATTTTGCTGTAAAACGTAACAAAATAAGCTTAAGAAAAGAAAATAGCAGAAAAAAATTAAATTTGTTTAAATTTTACTTGCAAAAAAAAATAAAAGAATGTATTAAAGTATCCGTAACGCAAATATTGCACTCGTAGCTCAATTGGATAGAGCATCTGACTACGGATCAGAAGGTTGTGAGTTCGAATCCCGCCGAGTGCGCCAATTATAAAAAAACAGCCCTGAGAGGCTGTTTTTTTATATCTTTTTTTATCTTCCTTCATAACTGCGGTGTAAAAATTTTGGATTAAAAGCGGAAGTTTTTTCCAGCAATGTTTTAAATAAAGTTTTAACATCTACTTTGTCACCGTATGCAATTTGGCAATGTTTCAGGGTTTCAGACATTCTGGCACCTAAAATATCGGATAAACTGCGTGCCATTATGTTTTTAAAGGGTGTTCCTTGTAAAAAGCTGTCAAGTTTACTGATGCGCACAGTGGTCATACCCAAAGCTTTTCCGATTCTGACATTGCTGCGGCTGTCATCAATTAAAACCGATTTTTTTATGTCAAAATCATATTTTTGCGCAAATGTCTTCCAGCTTTCAATATCGGTTTTTAATTTTAGGTTGTTGTCTTCTATACCGCTGAAAGATATTTTTTTGCCTTCAAACGACGTCTCGGTATAAGAAGGAAGCGTTTCCGGTTTGAGAATGTCTTTTTTTATTTCAGAAGAAGGTTTGTTTTCTATAACCCTCTGCCATACTGCTCCGGCTATTGAGCTTAATCCATCGCTGCGAACAATAATATCGCCGTATTTATTTAGTCTTTTCATAAAAGAGCGTAAAGACGGATCTGGAGAAATTAAATCGAAATTTAAATCATTAACCAATTTTTTGTTATATTGATTAAATGTCTTTTCATCGCCGCAATAATTTCTGATAAAGCAAAACAGAGCATTCGGACCGCCCGATTTGCGAAGTTTGGGAAGCTGCTGCATTAACGCTCGCCGCCCGCGGATTTTAGCGAGATTTTTGATACTTTTATAAACAAATGAGAGATAAAAGCGACGATTCGAAAAACTATTTATCACGCCGTCAATATCCATTATTACCATACCGCGCTTATTTTCGTCGTCTTTATCCATTGTTTTTCCTTTGTTTAAAGTTATAAAGTTTTTTTATGAGATTATATTAGCAAAATTTTGGATAATAAACAATGATTTTGTCTAAAAATTAATCAGCCAAACGGGCTATTTCAGCGCGTAATTCGTCTATGCCGCGTCCTTTTTCGGAGCTGGTTGCTATGATGTCAATATGGGCGGCTGCATGGTCTTTTAAGATTTTGTTGGTTTCTGTAATGGTTTTTGCCAATTCAACAGCTGAGATTTTATCGGATTTTGTTAAAATTATTTGATAATTAACTGCAGCTTTATCGAGCATTTCCATAATTTCTTTGTCGACTTTTTTTATACCATGACGAGAATCAATTAATAAAAACACTCTTTTGAGATTAACGCGACCCTGAAGATATGCAAAAATCATTTTTTGCCATTTTTTTACCATTGCATCAGGAGCTTGCGCAAAACCATACCCCGGCATATCAACTATGTACAGTTTATTTGCCAGATTAAAATAGTTTAGTTGCTGTGTGCGGCCAGGGGTGTTTGAGGTTTTCGCCAAAGTTTTGCGTCCGGTTAAAGCGTTAATCAAACTTGATTTTCCTACGTTCGAACGTCCGGCAAAAGCTATTTCTCCCAAAATATTATCAGGCGGAAGCTGATTTAAACCGGCAACCCCGAGCATAAAACTGCATTCAGCGGTAAAAAGTTTTTTACCGTTTGTAATTTCTTCGGTTGTATAGCGCAGGGTTTCGGTTTGCATAATTTTATCCTTTGTTTTTTATAATAATGGCTCTTTGTTGAACAATCGACAATAGATTGCTGAACGACCAGTATATTACCAAACCTGCGGCAAAATGTCCCATCATAAAAGTAAAAATGAGCGGTAAAAGAGCAAATGCGCGGGCTTGATCTTTATTGGTCGGAGCCGGACTCATTTTTTGTTGAATAAACATTGTAATTCCCATAACAATCGGCCATACGCCAATATCTAAAAATCCGGGGATTGGTAAATGCGTCCATGCCGAAAGAACCATAGGGTCGGGAGCAGAAAGGTCTTTAATCCAGCCTATAAAAGGCGCCTGACGAATTTCAATGGCTATGTTTAATACTTTATACAATGAGAAAAATACCGGAATTTGTATAAACATAGGCAAGCAACCCGAAGCCGGATTAATTTTTTCTTTTTGGTATAAGAGCATAGTTTCCTGCTGAAGCTTTAATTTATCTTCAGCAAATTTTTCTTGCAGTTCTTTTAGTCTAGGCTGAATGTTTTTCATTTTTGCCATATTTTCATACGATTTGTTGGCGATTGGGAACATAACCAGCCGCAGCAAAGCTGCAAACAATAAAATAGCCCATCCCATATTGCCAATAAGGTTATACAAATAATCCAATATGTAGAAAAATGGTTTGGTTAAAAAGTAATACCAACCAAAGTCGACGGCGAGGTCAAATTTTTCAATATTCAATTTGTCTGTATAGTTATCGAGAAGTTTTATTTCTTTTGCGCCGGCATACAGCATTTCCTGTGTATTTCCAACACTTCCGGCAGCAATGGTTATAGGTGCGCCTACAAAGTCAGTTTGATAAACAGAGCCGTTTTGGCTGAATTTTATATTAGCAGGCTTTTCAGAATTGAAAGTAATTGCCGATAACCAATAACGGTCGGTAAAGCCAAACCAGCCTTTTTGAGCATTGAAAGTTTTGTTTTCTTTTGAAAGGTCGGAATATTTGATTTCTTCAAGCTGTTTGTCAAATACGCCGATAAGTCCCTCGTGAACAACACTGCTTGTCGGTGCTTTTTCTTGCGAACGGGCGATTAATCCGTAAGGAAAGAGAGTCACAGTTTGCTTGGTATTGTTTTCAACAGATTGATCAATGCTGAACATATAATTTTTATCTAAAGAAATCTTGGTGATAAAAGTTAAGCCTTCGCCATTGTTCCACTCCAAAACAACAGGAGACTGAGGGGTAAGTTTTTCTCCTTTTACCGTCCAAAGAGTGTCTGTATTCGGTACTTTTATATTTTTGTTGTTTGCAAGCCATCCAAATTCGGCATAATAAGGGTTAGCGGTTTTTGCCGGTGCGAATAACTCAACATCTTTACTGTCTTTTTCTATGGTTTGTTTGTATTTTTTCAACAATAAGTTATCAATACGGTTACCAGAAATACGCATTGAGCCCTTTATAACGTCATTTTCTATGTTAACGCGTTTTGATATCTGCAAAGCGTCGTCTACAGATAAAGAAACAGCCGGTTTATTTCCTTCAGCTTCATCTTTATTTTTTTCAATAGTTTGTACCGGTGCGTTTTGCTGTTCATTTTGAATATCTGGTTGTTTTTTATTGAAAAACAAATAGTTGCTGATGAAAATAATGGCCAATGATAAAATTACGGCCGTGTAAAAACTTTTTAGCTCATCTTTCATTTGAAAATATAACCCTATTGATTTTATTGAATTTGTAACGAATATAACAGTATTTGCAGCTAATGCAAGTTTTTATCAAATTTTATGTTTATCTTTCGGAGGAACAGGGTCATAGCCGCTTCCTCCCCATGGGTGACAGCGAAGAATACGTTTTGTTCCTAAATAAATTCCTTTTATAACTCCATGAATTTCTATCGCTTCAATCATATATTGCGAACAACTCGGCTGATATCGGCATACATTCGGCAGTAAAGGGGAAATCACTTTTTGATAAAATTTAATCAGCAGCAGAAACGGCAGACGGATTATTTTGTTCATCATTTTCCGGTTCCTGAGGAAAAAATTTGCGGTTTATTTTTTTTAACGCATAACAGAGATCTTTGCAAATAGCTGAAAATTTGGCTTCGGCTGTTGTGTATCTTGCAATTATAACATAATCGAAATCAGGCAAAGCATGTTCGGCAAAAAATAATGCCGCCGCAGCGCGAAGTCTGCGACGACAACGATTTCTGACATGCGCTTTTCCGATTTTTTTTGTTGTGGTATAACCAATTCTTGCCTCACCCGACAATTGTTCCGATTTGCTCGGAGCAGCTTGAAGAACTAAGGTATGTGTCGGAACCGATTCGCCAGATTTTGTTATTCTTACAAAATCACGGCGTTTTTTTAGTAACGAAAAAGCAGGCATTTGCCTAAAGCCTCAATATGTTAGGCAGATAATTTAGCGCGTCCTCTAGCTCTGCGGGCTGCTAAAACTTTGCGGCCGCCCTGAGTTGCCATGCGAGCACGGAAGCCATGACGGCGTGCTCTAACGATTTTTGAAGGCTGATAAGTACGTTTCATTGTTTTTTCTCCGGTTTATTATAGTTATTTAAAGCTCCGCAAAAGCAGAGTTCTCGGTTTTTTGTAGCTTTTTTATAAGGGTAAAATATTGTATTGTCAATATAAAAAAATCTGACTAAACTTTGAAAAAACAAAAGGGAAAATATGGAAAACGATTTTTTGTGCATTGGAGTCATGACCGGCAACTCATTAGATGCCGTGGATGTTGTTCTAACGGATTTTAATGGGAAAAAAATATCCGATATATGCGCTTATTCAAAAAATATTCCCGAATATATTGCCGACGGTTTTCGTATTTTAAAGCGAAAATTGAAGGATAACGAGGGTAATATAGAAAAAATATATAGCTGTGATAAACTTTTTTTTCTTAATCTGCACAATGCTTATGTAAATTTGGTTGCAGAAACGATTAATGAAATGTTGTCTATAAATCATATTGAGCGCAAAAAAATCAAGGCTATCGGTTTTCATGGTCAAACCTGTTATCATTTTCCGCCTTCCATTGCCGGAAAGAAACAAGAACCCAATACATTGCAAATAGGCAGCGGTCAGATGCTAAGCACATTAACGCAGATACCTGTTGTCTTTGATTTCAGATCCGACGACATTATGAACGGCGGTGAAGGGGCGCCTTTGGCTCCTATGCACAATTTTCATTTGGCTGAAGGTTTGAAAAATAAAAATATTTTTCCGGTTGTTTTTTGCAATGGCGGCAATACGGGAAATCTTGCTGTTGTCTATGAAAATAAAGTTTTTGGCTTTGACTGCGGTCCTTTTAATCATTTTGCCGATTTGTTGGTTAAAAGCGAAAAGAGTGAAAACTGTGATTTTGACGGAAAATACGGTAAAGAAGGAAAAATAAGATTTAATCTGCTTGCCGATTTTTTTGAACATAGTGTTTTGACTGATAACGGAGATAATTTTATTCTTAAAAATCCGCCGAAATCATCAGATCCGGCATGGTATGTTTTACCAAACAGTCTGAAAGATAAAAATATTTCGTTTGCAGACAGATTGAGAACGGCTGAGTTTTTCAGTGCTTATATAATGGTATACAGTATGAAATATTTTCCCGTAAAAACGCCCGATTATTTTTTGGTGTTTGGCGGCGGTTGGAATAATCCGCTTATTTTCGATGATTTCAAAAACTTGGTGCGCGGACAAGCTGAGGTTTTGCCGTGTCATAAAGAAATTTTTGAAAAAATTAAAAATCCTCAAGCGAAAATTCAATGGTCTGATGAATTCGGGTATAACGGAAAATTTATGGAAGCCCGTATTTTTGCAGATATGGCGCGCTGCCGTTTGCAAAATATTGCTTTTTCGAATCCGGAAATAACCGGATGCCGAAAACCGACAATCGGCGGAATTGTTGTTTATCCGGATGGTAATGACGGCAGACTGTGGTCAAGAGCGGCAAAAGGGTGGAATAAGGCGTAATATTTATTTTTATCTTGCTTTTTATTTCTTATCAATTAACATTATTTTTAAGGCAGGTTGGTGTCTGCCCCGAGGACTGAAAACCTCATCACAGGTTGCCAAGTACCATTGGCGTAAAACTCCTTCTGGTCTTATGACTGGAAGGAGGCTAATAAGTTTATATATGGGATAAGTGTATGCTTATGCCAATTTAAATTAATATGCCCGCTATTCCTGTGAGTAGTTTTCAGCTTCCAGTCGCCTTTTACACCGAAGGCGATTTTTTATTGGAAAATGGCTGATGGGAAATAAAAATTTACGTGCTGCCGATGGGAATAAAGATGATGAATTTTATACTGGTTATGAAGATATCAAAAAAGAACTGGTTAACTATGCCAAATATTTTAAGAACAAAATAATTTATTGCAATTGCGATGATCACAACGGCATAGGTCTAGGCACTCCGAAATCTAATTTTTTGAAATATCTGGCTGATAATTTTGAAGCTTTTCAAATAAAAAAAGTGATTGCCACCCATTATGAAAAAGATAAACAAACATCGACAATGTATGTTTTGGATAAAGACAACACCGGTGATGGAATTATTTGTTTTGAAGACATTGCTGAAATTCCAATGCATAGCAATGGCGACTTTAGAAGTTCTGAATGTATAGAGCTCTTAAAACAAGCAGATATTGTTATTACCAATCCGCCTTTTTCGCTGTTTCGCGAATATGTAGCGCAATTGGTGAAATATAGAAAGAAGTTTTTGATTATCGGCAATAAAAATGCTTTATCGTACAAAGAGGTCTTTTCTTTAGTGCAAAGCAATAAAGTTTGGTTAGGGTATAATTCGCCAAGTGATTTTATATATAAAGGCGAACCAACCAAAAAAGTTACAGGGCTGACCAGATGGTATACCAACCTTGAAACCAGTAAAAGAAGAGAGTTTTTGCATACCGGCAAAAAATATTATGGTTATGAGGATATGTATCCTCATTATGACAATTACGATGCCATAAATGTAGATAAAGTAAGTGATATTCCTATGGACTATTTTGGTGTAATGGGGGTGCCTATAACCTTTATTGATAAATATAATCCAGAACAATTTGACATTATTGATGGCTTGAATCGTTACACAATTTTAGATGTTGCAGAAATTAATGATTGGGCGAAAGCAAATCATATTCATTTAACGGAAATAAATGGAAAATCAAAGTATTTAAGAATTCTAATTAAAAGGAAAAATTAATATGACTATGAAAACGACTCAACCCCATATCACTATTCGAGAACTAGTTAATGGATATAAAGATAACGGGGAAAAAGGCGTTGTTGCTTATGGTGGAAAGCTGAATGTGCGACCGGCTTATCAACGGGCTTTTGTTTATAATCCCGATGACAGAGACAGAGTTATGCTTTCTGTTTATAATAATATGCCGCTGAACAGTATGTATTGGGCTATAAATCCTGATGGAACTTATGAGGTTATTGACGGGCAGCAGCGACTGATTTCAATTTGCCAATTTATTACCAATGATGATGGTTTCGGCAATCCGATAGCAATTGATTTTAATGGTAAAAACACTCAAACCTTTGCAGGTTTATCCGTGGAAAAGCAACAGCAAATTTTGAATTATCGCTTGCAAATATATGTTTGTGAAGGTACTGATGATGAGAAATTAGATTGGTTCCACACCATAAATATTGCCGGCAAACAAATGACAAATCAAGAATTATTGAATGCTAATTATACGGGACAGTGGTTGACGGCGGTTAAATATTTCTTTTCTAAGAAAAACAATAATGAAGCTATAAACATTTCTTATTATGATAATGATGACAGAAAAACATTATTAAGCCTTTCAGCGGATAAATCTTTGGGAGATATGGGAAATTTAGGAGAAAAAGCAAATCGTCAGTTATTATTGGAATTGGCGCTTAATTGGCGGATTGATAAAGAACCGAATGAATATTTGCAAATTAAAGATTATATGGGAAAACATCGTTTTGATGAAAATGCAGATGATTTAATTGACTATTTTAAAAATGTAATTGATTGGGTTAAAAACACTTTCAGTACTTATCGTTCTGATATGAAAGGTTGTGATTGGGGTATCCTTTACAATAAATATCATAATAAGGTGTATGATAGAAACAAAATAAAGGAAAAACTTGATTATCTATATGGCTTGTATGATGTTGAGCCTGATGGTTTGAAGAAAAAAGGTTTTTATGAATATTGTCTGTCAAATGATCGTAGTTTGATTTGGCACCGTGCCTTTAGTGAAAGGCAGCAAAAGCAGGCTTATGAAAATCAGGGTAAAAAATGTGCTTGCTGTCATAAATATTTTTCTTTAAAAGAGCTTGACGGACACCATAAAAAGGCTTTTGCCGATGGCGGAGAAACAACAGTTGAGAACTGCGTTATGCTTTGTAAAAATTGTCATATTGATTTGCATGCGGAAGATAAATAATTTAACCGGCACAAAAAAGACACCAGCATGGGCTGATGTCTTTTGCTTGTTTATTCTACTTCAATTTTGCGAAAACCTCGGCATATAGCTTTGGCTTTTGCGTTGAGAAGATGTGCATAGCGGGCTACAAATTCCTTTGGGAAACGTGCGTTACGTGCAAAATCTTCTCCTTGGGTTCCAAGAGATTTGGCAGCCAGATAATGCTCGATAAATTCCATAGAAGCTTGTTTTATCATATAACTGCGCTCTGTTGGAATATATTCCCAATAGCGGAGAAACAGATCTAACATTTCTATGTTATTGTCGTTGGTTATCTGTCTTTGCACTTTTTGCAGGAAACAGCCGCCTTCTTCAAAAAAGTTGCGTATTAAAGGCAAGTCGCCGGTTAGATAAAGTTTTAATTGTAAATCAGCAGACCGACACAACTCGTCTAAAGTGGCGATATTAGCAAAAAGCTCTGCGCCAGAATCGTTTTTAGTACGCTTTTCTACGCCGAATCTCTCTTGATGATTCTTGGCGTAAACAGGTTTTCTCTTGTTCATACAATAATGAGTTAATGATTAATATTTAAAAGAAATATAAGTCGTTTGGTGTATTTTGTCAATAAATGTTGGTTATCTGAAATTTTTGTGAAGTTACTTTGTAAAAATAAATCCAACTTATTTTGAGAATATTTTTTATTTTTAGCATAAGAAAAA
>SAMEA3663124__coassemble_38_pt1 | contig 47775 bp, 50 predicted proteins | sample SAMEA3663124__metabat2_low_PE_007 | metagenome-assembled genome bin SAMEA3663124 (sample SAMEA3663124) | pig gut metagenome | biome: pig gut; feature: pig-associated habitat; material: faeces | place: Denmark | collected 2012
GTTCATATTACACCATCCTTTATAAGATTATAGTGTATTTTTTTGTCTAAAATCAACCTAAAAATTATACAAAATATATTTTTTATAACTATATAAATATTGAGTGTGTTTTTATGGGAGAAAATATATGTTTATAAAAAATATGTGGAACAGAGCCGATTTTTGGCGATGGTTCGTCGGGATTATGATGGTCATAACCGGAATTTTTGTATTATTTAATCCGTTAGCCAGTTTGGCGGCGCTTGCGCTTTATATTGGAATAGTTTTTATTATTGTCGGAGTCGGATACATTATAAATTCTTTTTCTTTTGAACTGGGATGGGAATTGTCTGTTGGTATAATAGACGTGTTTATAGGAGTTATTTTAGCTTTTAATCTTAATTTTACTATGGCGGCCTTGCCTGCGATATTGGCGGTTTGGACTTTGATCGTCGGTATAATACAGGCAACAATGTCATGGAAAAATAGAAAATATAATTTTTTATGGAAATCTGGGATTATTGTCGGAATTTTGGGAATTGTATTTTCTTTGCTGATTTTTATTTATCCGATGGTTGGCGTTTTGACAATAACAACAATTATGGGATTCTATTGGATAATGTGCGGCATATTTTCAATTGTCGAGGGGTTCTATGTTCCTCAAATTAAAATATCGGTTTATGATAAATAAAAAAATTAACAAAAAAACAGCCTTAAAAATTAAGGCTGTTTTTTTGTTAAAGACTAAGCATTGTTTGTTTTTAGAATTTTAACGATGATAATCTGCAAAATTAAAATGGAAACAAAGAAAACTCTTATTCCTGTGCTTAATCCTGCAAATGTTAATAATAATGAAACAGCTGAAGTCGCAATATAAGATACTGCGCTCAAACGCATACTTGCTGCATAATCCAGCGAAACCTTAAATATTTTGGCAAAAGCCATTGCAAAGAGAGCATAAAAGCAAGTGAATGCCAAATAAAGAATATATAAAAAGATAAAGGCAAAAATTCCGCAAATCACAGAAATATAAGTGGCAAATTTTCTGAACATATCCGTATAATCAGCTTTATCAAGAGTTACGGAATCTTCAAAATTATAAGATTTGGTCTGTTTTTTATTTACAAAATATATTGCTTTTTTCGAAATATAAATACCGTCTTTCAAACCGGTAGTATCAATATTGTCAACGGTTGTATCTAAGATAAAAGGAAAGTTAACATCCGGTAACGCAAGACGAACGGATTTTATTGTGTCCGCCGGCTCAACTATTGTTCCGTTTTCGATTTTAATCGGCAGCAGTTGATCTGCTGCATTCTGTAATACGGGAACAATTTCATTTCCCATAATTTTAACAGATGACGCGTATACAATCGCCACGATAAAAGCATAAATCAATAAAAATTTTGCGCCGATACCGCGGCCGGCTTTAATATAATTAAAAATCTTGTTCATGTAATAACACTCCTCAAATAACTCTTACGCTTAAATTATTTATATAATAACTCTGAGTGTTTGTAAATAGTGGAAATCAGCCGTTATAACCTCGGTCAATATTATTTTTTATGCGCAGAAAATCATTTGCTCCCAATGCCGCAGTATGCTGGTTTTCTTGTTTTTTCACATTTTTATCATTTGGATTTTTTGTATGGCTGTCGTTTTTATTTGCTTCAGTTTCTTTATCGCCTTTATCATCTTTGAGTCTTTGGTATATCATATCTTCTGCCGAAATATTGAAATTTCCTTCTCTGTAGAGATTTAATGTCGTTTCAAAATCCAATTTGCAGTCTGATGGAATAAAAACATAAAGCCCGCCATATCTTTGTCCGCTGCGCCGATTGCGAAGGTTGCTTTTCGGCAAAGGATAAGTTCTGCCGCAACGTTGAAATTTGTTTCCGTTTGTGTCTTGACTTACAACAAAAATATGCCCGCTCTTAGTGTTTCCTTTGCCTTGGACAACAACAGAGCCTTTGGGAACATACGGCAGCATATCATAGTCGCATTTGATTTCGGTAAATTGAGGCAGAGCGCGTAATTGTCCAACGGCTTCATAAGCATTTTCGCCCGACAAATTTATACCAACATTCTTTAATATATCTTTCGTTCCGCGATAACAATGGTGACCGTCGGGATTTCCTGTCTTGGAGCTCAAGGCAAATCTGTTTAAATCTTCGCAGCTGCTTCCGTTTTCAATTCCTTTAGTCATCTCAGCTGTTAAATCAAAATCTTTCATATCAAAGTTTTTGGCAATATTTTCGCCTTCTTCAAGTAGAAAATTAGCCATAAAATCAGCGTTTCCAGCCAATTCTGCCGCCGCAGCTTTCAAACCAGTTTCGTTATCGGCAGTATTGCTCTTTTTGTTATTTGTAACTTGCTGTGCGTTTTTTTTGCCGACAGTTTGTTCTGTTTTAAATGTATTGGCAGTTTTTGACTGTGTTTGTGCATTAGCAAATTTAGGAAAAAGCGAGAATAAACCGATACCGGCAATAACAGCAGCTTTTTTGACAGCCCTTTCTCCTTTTATCAAACTTATTTTCCGTTTTACATCTTCACGATCAGCCATTTTTTTGCCTCTTTAAACTTTTCTGCATATTTTGTCTAATTATAGCATTTAATTTTTATTTTGCAAATATAAATAATAAAAAAAACTGTCTTTAAAAAACAAGGCAGTTTTTGAATTGCGCAGGGATAATATCGGTAGAGATTATTTGTTTTTCCACCATTTTATAAATTTTGCAATACCGTCTGAAAAACGTGTTTGCGGATTGTATCCCAACAAGCGCTGTGCTTTGCTTATATCAGAAACAGTTTTGTCAACATCGCCTTTTTGCATTGGTTTACGGTCGATTATAGCTTTTTCGCCTAAGGTTGTTTCGATTGTTTTTATCATTTGCGAAAGGCTTACCGGTTCTCCGCCGCCCAAATTTATAATTTCATAAGGGGTTTTATTGTATGCAATAGCGGCTTTGACACCTGAAATTATATCGTCAATGTAAGTATAATCTCTTTTGGTTGTTCCATCTCCAAAAACAGGAATGGGTTGGTGCTTACTGATTAAATCGGTGAATTTATGAATGGCTAAATCAGGTCTTTGCCGAGGTCCGTATACGGTAAAAAATCTCAAGCAGACAATATTCATATTGTAAAGTTTGTGGTAAGTGTAACAAAATTGTTCGCAAGCTGATTTTGTGGCGGCATATTGTGAAATCGGTTCAGTAACTTTTAGATCTTCGCTGAAAATTTGAGCTTTGCAGTTTCCATAAACAGATGAAGATGAGGCAAAAACCAATTTTTTTACATTAAAATCTTTCATCAATTCCAAAATATGAATTGTAGCGAGTATGTTAGATTCGGCATAATCTTCAGGCCGCTCAATGGAAGGACGAACGCCGGCTCTTCCGGCCAAATGAACAACTGTATCAAAGTTATTTTCGGCAAAAACGTTTTTAAGAGCATTTTTGTCTGTCAAATCAATTTTATAAAGATGGTAATGAGGATTGTCTAAATTATGTTTTACATTAGCTTCTTTGATTTCATAAGCATAATAGTCGTTAAAATTATCAACAACGACAATATCGTTGCCTTCGTTCAATAAAGAATCGGCCAAACTTGACCCTATAAAACCGGCTCCTCCGGTAATTAAAATTTTCATGGATTATCCTTTATGTTTATAAATTCTGAAATTTTTATGATCTTTTTTGAATGAATAAGGGCCGAAAAAAACAAAATTTATTTTTTCTTTCCAAAACAAATAAAACAAAGTTAGTTGGTCACGTTTTGAATAACGGTTAAATATGTTCCACCATTCTTCCATTAACTGGACACAGCGGGAATTGTGATGACGGCGAAAAATAACATTGTTTTCTCCCATGCCGAAATGTTCTGGAAAGTTTTCATTATGATATTTTTCAATCAGCGGATTAACATTTTCAGCCGTGTCAATATTATGGCTGACAACAAAATCAGCTTCTTCATATATACAATCCCGACAAGCGTGGCGAGGAACGGCAATAAAGCATTTTTTGGGAACCGAACGAATATATTCAAACACTTTTCCGGTACGGAAATTAACATTAGAATCTATATAAAGGCTGTTTTGATAATCAGGAAACAAAAGGTGAGGGTGCATTTTGTGCCAACGATTGTTTTTGCTGTTGTTCAATTCCGAAAAATGCAGCGGTTCTATTTTCCAAGGTCCGAAATAGCCTTTTGCAATAAGTTCTTTATCATCAGTGAAACAAATATAATCACATTCCGAATTGATAAAATCTGGAATAAGCAAAGCATCATAACCGCCGGTCAGACAGGTATAAATAACCATTTTTGAGTTTTTTGTATGCAAGTTGAAATAGCGTTTGACTTTTCCGCGGGCTAAAAAATTGTGTACAGCCGCAAATAAAGTCATTTTGCTGCAATAATATTTTTTGCGCATATCTTTGTATGTATTTTCTTTTACAAATCTGATTTTATGCAATAATTGAACAATCGGCCAAACGGCGATATAATAAACACTTGTCATATTTTGAAACACCTTGATAAACGATAAACTATGTTAAACAAAATACATTGCTTTGTCAACTTGCTAAAATCAGAATTATTACTCTGGTTTTTGACTGTTTGAGAAAAATATTAATGATTAAAACTCCGGATATGATTAATCCGATATCTATATATGCAGGAATATCAAGCCGTTTGTTAAAAAATGTAAATAAATTGCCTTCTTAGAATATAATCTGAAAAAAGTTTTAAAAAAAGCCCTGTCAAAAACAGAGCTTAAAAGTTACTTATTTATATTCGGCATCCGTTTTTTTATTTCCTTCAGGTAAAATATTAATTAATGTAATTTCAGAAGGGGCCAAAAAACGCATTTGCGGTCCCCATTGTCCAGAACCGCTGGTAACATAGATTTTAGCGTCATTTTCCATATCATACATGCCCGCCAAATATTTGTTGTGAATTTTGGTCAGGATATGAAAAGGGAAAATCTGACCGCCATGAGTATGTCCTGATAGTTCCAAATCAAAATTATTGCCGGCATGAAAATCAGTCGGGGTATGCGACATCAAGATTTTGAATTGGTTGTTGTCGGCAAAGGCAAAAGCCTTTTCAATATTTGCTGTCCGCCCGAAATTTGCTCCTGAAAAAACATCTGGAATACCGGCTAAATAAATATTTCCGAGAGATACCCCGTCATTTTCCAAAAATTTAAATCCAAAACTTTTCAATTCCTGCACGGATTGTTTGTAACCTGCGTAAAATTCATGATTTCCGGTTACAAAATATATTCCTTCTTTTGCCTTTAATTCTTGTAACAGCAAACTGATATTGTGCACTTTTTCAACATCGTCGTCAATGATGTCTCCATCCAGTAAAATGATGTCGGGATTTAATTTATTGGCTGCATCGACAATTCCTTTAACTTTTTCTGGATTTATAACGCGGTGGATATGAATATCGCTGAGCAATACTATTTTTTTTGCTTCGGTTATTTTATCTGAATATAAATTTATGCTTTTAACATCTGGAATTTTTATACCGGCGTATAGTGCATAAAAGCTGCATAAAGCAGAAACAGCCAAAATGCAAAGACTGTAAATGCCTGTCGGCATATTTTTGATTAATCCCATTTTTAATGAAGCAAAAGCAAATACATCGCTTATTATAGTCAATGTGAAAAAGATAATGCTTCCCACAAAAACGAAGTATAAAGTATATCGGTAAATAGGATATGCCGCTCCTAAAAATTTTTCGAAATTATATTCGGACAACAGAGGAAAACATCCTATTATCAGCATAGCGGCAATACAGCAAATGTCGGCCCAAAAAGGCAGCTCCAGAAAATAGATGTGTCTTGCAAACAAAAACAAAGTTATAAAACAGCCCAGTAATGACGTGATAATAGCGCAACTTATCATTTAATACTCCTTTTTTCGATTCTGATAAGTAATCATAAATGTAAGAGTTAACTCTAAGTCAATAGTTTTTTGCAATATTTTCTTGTGATATCAAATCCCCGAATAATCGGGGATTTGAGCAGGGCTTTAATTTAGACAAGAATCTTTTTGTTCAAGAAAACGATAGACCGTCAAGCGATTGCATTTGCAGTGTTTGGCGATTTCTGCAACAGAATTTCCGCTGTCAATCATTTCTTTTATCTGATTTTCTTTATCGTTTAAAATACCTTTGCTTTTACTGCCATGCGGCCGTCCGAGCTTTTTGCCTTCGGATTTGATTCGAGCCAAAGCTTCTTTGGTGCGCGAGGATATAAGCGCGCGCTCGATTTCGGCAGACAATGAAAAGGCAAAAGCTAAAACTTTTGACTGAATGTCAGATCCCAAACGATAATTATCCTTGATAGTCCAGACCTGACATTCGCGATTCATACATTCAGCCAATATCCCCATTACTTGCAACAGGTTACGTCCCAAACGTGAAAGTTCGCTGGCAACTAAAATGTCTCCTTTTTGCAATTTAACCAACAGGGCGCCCAGCTTTCTTTTTTGTAAATTTTTTGTGGAACTGATGGTTTCGGCTATCCAGTAATCTATAATAATGCTGTTTTGCGACGCAAATCGTTTGATTTCAAAACGTTGATTTTCAGCACTTTGTTTATCTGTGCTAATTCTTATATAACCATAAATCATAGTATATTATCCTTTTCTGATATTAAAAACAGAGACAGGATAACTGATTGAAAAATAAAGCCATTTTAAAAATTTTGTTATTAAGGCAAACGGATAAAAACTATATTTTGTTTATTTATAGACAAAATATTTTTTCTGTGCTATTTTTTTTACACAAAGAAATTATTAATCCTTAAAATATCTTGAATATGAAAAATTATTTTAAATGCATTTTTGGGGCAGTGTTATGCATTCCGTTGTTAACCGGTTGTGCAACTGTTGATAGATTGCTTGATCCTTATGGACTGCCGATATATGTGGTTCCGGCTCCGCCACCTCCACCTCATCGGCACTATCATCCGGTTCCGCCGCCTCGTTATCGTCCTGCGCCTCCTCCTCCGTCACGTCGTCACAGATGCAGTGTGGATAAGGCTTATGAAACGCAATATTGTGTTCCGGCAGAGAAGAAACTTTGTTAATTTGCATACGCAAGTTAAAAATGTAAAAAAAAGCAGATTTCTTTTTGAAATCTGCTTTTTTACATTTTTATTCAGCTGATATTTCTTGCGGTTTTATATGAATTTTTACCCTTGTTATCCGCATATTATCTACGGCTATAACTTCATAACGGCAAAACTCGTCTTCAGCCGTATCTCCGACTTTTGGTTCTCTGCCGATTAATCCGAAAACATAACCGCCAATGGTGCTTTCTTCCGGTTCAAAATGCGGGAGGTTCATGCAGTCAAAAGCGTCTTCAATTAAATAAAGTCCGTCAAATTCGCAGCTGCTTTCATCTATTTTCTTTATTGGCTCAGAGGGCTCATCGTGTTCATCTCTGATATCGCCGACCAGTTCTTCAAGAATATCTTCCATTGAAAGCATTCCGGCTGTTCCGCCGTATTCGTCAACCACGATAGCCAAATGAATATGTTTTAGCATCATCTGGTGGAGAATGTCCGAAATCGATTTGTTTTCTGGAACAAATAAAATCTGGCGTGAAATACGGTTCAAAAAGTCTTTGGCATCTTTGTCTTCAGGATGTTCCAAAATATCACGGATATGAACCATACCGACAATATGATCTTTGTCCTTGTCGCAGAGCGGAAAGCGGGTATGATTATGCTTGCGTATAAAATCCATAGCCTCATTATAGCTTGAATTTTTATCAACGCATTTGATATCTTGCCGCGGAATCATAATTTCGTGCGCGCAGGTTTCTGAAAAACAGATTGCGTTTTGGATGATTTCTCCTTCTGTGTCATCAATAATTCCGCCTTTTTGCGAAGCGTCGATGATCAATTTTATTTCTTCTTCGGAATGTGCGTCTCCGTTTTCATCACTTGGTTTGATACCCATGATTTTCAGGATTCCGATAGTTACATGGTCAAATACCCAAATGAACGGCGAAAAAATACGGTTAAAAGTGTAAAGAGCCGGAGCAATAATCAAGGCGTAACGTTCAGTATCCTGAATAGCCAATGATTTTGGCACCAATTCACCGAGAACAACGTGCAGCAAAGTAATAAAGCCAAAAGCAATACCAAAACTAAGAGAATGCAGCAAAACCGGATTGTCGGCAAACCATGCGCCAAAAAGAGCTTCGAGCAATTTTGAAACAGCCGGTTCTCCAATCCAACCTAGGCCAAGCGAAGCTAAAGTAATGCCCAATTGAATAGCGCTAAGATAAGTATTGAGCCGTTCATTGATTTTTAGTCCGATTTTAGCCTGTTTACTGCCGTTATGAGCCAATTCTTCAAGCTTGGTGCGGCGTATTTTAACAATTGAAAATTCAGAAACAACAAAGAAAGCGTTAGCAAAAACCAGAACAAAAACAAGTACTAGGTTAAAAATATATAAATATACAGGACTCATAGATAATATTTAATCATACCTCAAATTATTAAGAATACTATATTTTAACGGCAACATAAGTTTTTGTCAATCAATGATTATGAAAAATACGACCGCTTTATAAATAAAATTTTAAATATTCATTGTTTAACGCGTGGGAAGTTTTTACGCGCTTTCTCCGCTGTCAGGTTTTCCTTTTATTTTTAAGATTCCGGCTCTTCCCATAGAGTCTCTGCCGTTCACCAGACAAACTCCGTCTTCTTTGTCGGTTATTTCTATTTTATAACCTAATTTTTCGGCAATCAAAATTGAAACTTCGTATGCGCATGAAATACCGGAAGATATTTTTGCGCGGTAATCGGCATCATTGCTGTTAAACATTGAAAACAAAAACGGAACTTTCAAATCAGAGGTATCAAGGTGTCCGTGTCCCCATAATCCATTTTGTCCCAAAGATTCTCCATGGTCAGAAACATAATAGAAATAAGTTTCGTTAGGTAGGGAAGACGCGTATTTTAACAGTTTATCTAGAATCATGTCTTCGTAAAACATAGCTTTATTATAATCGTCAATTCGTTTGGAATTTGTGGTTTTTAATGCTGTTGTTGATATATCAGCGTTATTTTGGTAGTTGTCTGTATAGGGCGAATGTATGTTTCGCTGATGAATAATAATAAAATTTCGCTCTTTCAGATTTATTTTCGGTAACACAAAATCCAAAAAAGCGTCTTCTCCCGAAAATTCTTTATCTTTATTTTTGTCATAAATAAACAGTTGATCATAGTTATCCAAATTTGTTTTTCTGAAAACACCGGCATTTTGCAGCTCTATATAGCTGACATGATAATTGCCGAGTTTAGCTAATCGCAATAAATTTGTGTCTTTTATGATTAATTTTTTATAATCTTCGGGGTGGTATTGAATATTGTAAAGCATAGGTAGCGAAATCAGAGTGTTAACGGCAGCAGCCCACACTTTTGTTGATACGAAATTCTTATCGGCAGCTGCATATGCTTCAAGTTTTGGGGTGGTTTTTATATTGTAACCGAATAAAGACATATTGTCGGCATTCGTCGATTCTCCGACGATAAAAATAATATTGCGCGGAGTTTTTAAATCTTTTTCAATGTGCGTAATTTGATATTTATCAAAGTTCTTTTTGTTTTCTGTTTTAAAAAATTGCTGCGGTAAAACATTTCCGAAAAAGGCTGAAAAACTGTTTATAGTATTGTATGAGGCATAACAGGTGTTTTTAAAAAGCATTTGAAAAATACCGTTAGGTGTTGTTGCCTGATAAATAAAATAGCCGAAAAATAAAAAGAAACAAATTGGGTAATATGGAAAAACAAATTGAGGTAATATATTCTTTTTCCAGAGTAAAAATAAAATAAAATACGGTACGGCTACCAATAAAATCAAAGGAATATAATTTAACCAAATGCTTTTGGATTCAATCCAAATGTCATGAGCTTCCCAAAAAATAAAATTAATTGCATAAGCGGTCAGATAATTGCCAAAATATTGCATATAGCAAAATTGAATAATGCTGAATATTGAAAAGCAAAAAAGAAAAACAGCTTTAAATTTTGAAAAAGGCATAGCTGTTAAAATAATCGCCAAAATATAAATAACGGCAAGCTTTTCCCCCATAAAACAAATTTTAAATTGAGGATTTACAAAACCGTAAATAATTTCAGGAAGCATTAAAAAAAATAAAACGATAATTGATGATAGAATAAAATTAAAACAATTTTTCATATTATAATCCCGTAAAATCCGGTTTGTATATAAAAAGAAACCGGATTTTTATAGATATGATAAATAACTAAAGAACAAAAAAATTAGATATTATCAAACTGAAAATAATCTAAAATTTATTAATATAATTGGATAAAATACACTTGTTTAGTATAAGATTTGTGTTATAATAAGAACAATAAATCTTATTTAGTTATTATTAAAAAGTTGATTGCATTATGTTTTTTATGATATTACGTAAATAACATGGCGAATGCAATTTAACTTTATCCGTTGTGCCTTTGGCAAGCGCAGTTTGACGGACAAATGCCAAAATTATTAAATTATATAAATATGAGTGTAATGTTAAAAGGTACATTGCTCGTACCGGTTGAAAATTTGCAAAGCAATTGCAATTTTATCTGGGTTGGTACTTTAAATTCTTCAAACAACCATGTCGATGTTATTGCGTTCAAAACTGCTAAAAAAGACGATTTTGTATCGTTGATGAAGGCAGATGCAGAATCTCTTCAAACTATGGAGCAAACTTCAAATGTGAAGGCTCAGTTGAACTATATCGATAAGTTGCTCGAAGAGATTTCAGAACCGATTTGGGTAAAAATTCCCGAACAGCTTCTGCTTGATGCTGCAAATAGTTTAGTCAGTGAGTATCAGCGTAGAAGCGGAGCAAGTCTGACTGTCGATTTCACCAGAGAGAACACAATATATACCTCAGGTGTGGTGGCAGTGTAAAACTAAAACACAACTCCAACAAAAAAACTGTTTTCTGAAAGAAAACAGTTTTTTTGTTTAAATTGCAAATGTGAAATTTATCAGAAAAATTGACAAAACCTTTATTCCGTCATATGCTGAAATAAATAGGAGAAGGAAATGTCGGAAGAGTTTTTTACAAAATTTATGAATGGCGGTGCAAAACTTACTAAAAAAGCTGCATTAAAAGTCAGAAAAGTTTTGCTGACAGCGGCTATAGCTTCCGGTGCTTTATCTTCTGCAGCTCAAGAACCGACTATAAAGGATAAAACTGAAGATAAAAAAGAAATTAGCGTTAACCAAAGCAAACAAGAAAAATTAACGGTTCGGACAAAGTCTTTTTTCGGCTTGGGGGATGTTAATTATTACAGTGATGGTTCGGTGGATAAAATAGATGATAATGAAACTTATACAGATATGGATTTATCCTCAACCAAAAAACAGAAAAGCTCTTATAAAAAAGAACAGAAAAAAGCTTTTTCCAATGCTGAAACCAGTGTGAACGATACCATAACCGCCCAGCAGCTCTATGATGAAATGGTTGAAACCGGCGCATTTGAAATTGGACATTATGATAACGAACAAAAAAATATAACATTGAAAGTGCTGAATGCTTCAGAGGAAGAACGGAGAAATGTTGCGGAAAAAAGCAAACAAAAAATAAATCCGCGTTTTAATCAGGGGCAAAATATCAATAGATTTATGGAAAAAAGCGGAGAATTACTTTCCGAAGATATTAGGAAAAGTACCATTGTTCATGAATATGAACACTTTATAAATGATAGAAATAATGCTTATGCTCCGGGGCTGAATGCTGAAGAATACGGAAAATTAAATTGCTGGGATGAAGTTTCGGCAAATGTATCACAATTGATTTTGGTCAATCATAAATATCAGGAAAAAATAAAAAATGGAGTTTCTCGGGAAGAAGCTCTTAAAACGTTTGATATGGCAATGCACGGCTTTGATTTTTATAAAGAGGCTTTGGAAAAAGGGCTAAATCCTGATAGCAAAGAAGCTAAGCAATTGATGGTGCAGGGAACTGTCAAAATGTGGAAAGAAAAATATCAGCCGCTATATGAAGATCAAATTCAAAATTATATGAAGTATATAGATAGTACAAATATCGGTGCTGCAATGGTCGGAAATGATGCCGATTATCAAAAACGAGTTCAAAAGATGTTTGCTTCTTTTGATCAAAATCCATATTTTAAAGAGTGTGGTATAAAGGTCGGTGATTTATCACAATATTTGCCTCAAGAAAAATCCGCAAACGGAAAAGAAACTGGAAAAATTGCTGATTTTCATCTTTCTCAAAGCTGTAAAAATTATGCAAGAGAAATAACATTTGAGAGAACGGGAATATCTCCGGAGCAGGGAAAAGTTTTGAGCGATGTTTTGCCGGGGGCGCAGAAAAAAGATCAAAAAACAATTAACAATATGCTGAAAAATCCACAAAAAATGGAAAAAATGAATAAAAAATACGGTCAACGGTTTTCAATGTCGCTTGCGGCAAGAAAAGCCAATCAGGGGAGATAAAATTTGTATCTTTAACTGATGAAAACAGCCGGCATTTTTTGTAACGGAAGCCATTCTTCTCCGATGGCTCCGATTTTAACTCCGTTCCAGATTTCATATTTTCCGCTGCCGAAAAATTTTAATGCCTGCCGGCTTACAATTTTCAAAACATTTTCCGAAATATTTTCAACGGGAAGAAATTTTGAAGTTTTATAAAAAACAATGCGGCCTGATTTTATGTATCCGCGTGTTAATTTTTCAAAATCATCGGTTGAAATTCCGAAATCTTCCTGCAAATAAATTCTATGTTCTCGGCTATCTTTTATATTTATGGCACAGCTCCCGTCTTCCAAAATAGCAAAAGCAACACGGCTTCTATGAAAATTTTCAACTTTTTGCCGCTCATTGTCCGACAAAGTTATGTCTTGTCCGTTGATAACGTTTTTTTGATTATAGGTCATAAAAAATCTTTCCAAATGAAATTAATTTATCTGTATAATATATAAAATAACAAAAAACTGCAATTGTTTGTAAAAAAATACTCCGACATATAAAATGTCGGAGTATTTTTTTAAAGAGTTATGCAAACAACTCTTTTGGCGGCTGGAATGTTGCTTCTGCAATTGATACGGGAGCAGCAACCGGCTGCGCAAAGAATTGCGTGCCACAAGCGCGGAAATAGCCGAGAACCTTATAAGAACTCAAACGACCGTCATTTCCCCACCAAACCACGTAATTGCAGGCATAGCAATCATCAGGATTGGTGATGTTAATCATAGGAGTAGTAAGGAACTCAAGACCTCCCCACAACACACCGAAGATGTTCACGTCTGAATATACCCAGCTTGAAACAGCATCCGACTTTGGAACGTAAACGTCAAAGTCAAACTCGCTGTGATCAAATTGATACTTCTTGGCGAGCACCTCTTTCGGAATGGCATAATACTCGTTCTTCACAATATTTTGAGCGGCAACGCTGTTTTCGTCCAGCATCACTTCGTGCTCCTGATAGCCGTCGATGATGGTTCTGATCGGCTCCCCTGACTTGATGTTGCGCCAAACTCGAATGTTTTCTTGCTTGACAGCAGCATACACGCCATGCTTCTTAGCCATCTTCTTGCCGTGAGCGTAAAAGTCCACAAACAAGTACTCAACGCCGATTTCATTGAACAATGAAGAAGGCATTGCAACTTCCTCACCATCAACAACTGCAACTGCCTTACCATTGATTACGGTAATGTAATTGCCCTTGAATGTCTCAGTCTCACTAGCGTTAATCTTTGTGAAAACTGTGCCGTCAACTGTTCTGAAAACTCTGTTAAATGCATTTGTGTTCATAACTATATATTTTAGAGCGTTAATCCTTTTTTAGTTATACTTGCTCGAGATATAACCGGATAGATATAATTGAATAAAATAAGTCTGAATAATTTTTGATAGTATATATATAATATGACGAAAGTTGACAAAAAGCAAGCTGAATTGATAAAATAAAACCCTCCGTTTTGCGCGGAGGGTTATTACCATATTCAGCTTTTTTTAATCGGCCAAACCAAGCAGGCGATATTTTACTCTTATATCATATTTTTTAGCATAGCTGTCGATTAATATTGCCGTGGCTTGTTGGTTAATGTCCAAGCCTAAACGGCGGTTTATTATATCCATGTCTTCATCAGACATTTCTTTTGCCGGCGCATTTTGGGCGGCAACGGCGATAATTGTTTTGTTGCCCAAAGTAAATTGTTTAGCTGTTCCCAATGCGTCATTAAAAAGATCAATGATTTGAGATTGGTTCAGTCCGGCAAAACTCTGGCTGCGCATTAAAGCGCTGGTTGTTTGCAATTTTAGTTTGTAACGATCTGCAACTTCATCGATTTTATCCCCATTTTCAATGTCGGTTGTAACATCGTTGATAATTTCCTGCGCTATTGCCGCACGTTCGCCTTCCGCCCATAATTTTTTAATATGCGGCGTGGCGGTTTTTATGTCCTGCGGATGTGAATCTGTTATACCGTCAATTCGTACAAAAGCAAAACCGTTATCTGTTTCCACAGCCTGACTGACTTCATCTTTGTTATAAGAAAAAGCGGTTTCCATATAAGGCGTAACAACAGTATCAGACAATCCTTTAATTTTTTTTGTCTGAATCCCCAAGTCCTTTGCAATTTCTTCCAAAGAAGAACCCGCGCCGATTTTGTCTTCGATTTCCTTAATAACATCGGAAGCATTTTCGTAAGCTTTTTCAACTTGCAAAGCTTCGGTAATTTGCTTTTTAGCAACTGCATCGTCAACTTTTGAACCGGCTTTTATATCGGCAACTTTCATAATATGCCAGCCAAGTTCTGATTGTGTCGGTCCGACTATGCCGCCTTTGGCTGCAGCAAATACATCATCGGCCATTTCAGCAATGAGCATATCTTTTGAAACATAACCAAGATTTGTATCTTCTTTGCTTTGTTCAGCTGCTTTTTCGGCTGTTTTATAAAAATCGGCGCCGTTTTTCAATTCTTCAGCTGCTTTTTTAGCGCTTTCTTCATCAGCGAACAACATTTGCAAAATGTCGCGTTTTTCAGGAACAACAAAGCGTTCAATATTATTATTGTAAAACTCTTTGATTTCCTCATCTGTAACCGGAGTTTTGCCGGCTATGTCTTCGAAAGTGAGTTCCAAAACCGTAATATTGCGGGTTTCCGGTTCAATAAATTCACCGCTGAAATCGCTGTAATATTGGTTGATTTCTTCTTCCGTTATCGGACGGCTGATTTTTATTTCATCTGGATTGATTTCGATATATTTGAAAATTTTGCGCTGACCTTCGACCTTGGCAGTCAAATCGGCCAAAGTTTTCGAAACTTTCATGCTTCCCGCCGGATTACTGATAAGAAAACTTCTAATCATATCGGCACGTAAAGTTTCAATATATTTTTGTTCGCTCCAACCGGTAGAAGATAAAAAATTATTGAAAAGGGCAGGGTTGAAACGTCCTTTATCATCGCGAAACTGCGGCTGGCTGAGAATAAGGCTGCGGATAAGGTTGTCACCCACGACAATATTTTGGTCATCTGCAACTTCTTTAATAACCATTTCAGCTAAATTTTTTTGCACCAATTCAGCAGACATAGCATTGCGCATTTCATCGGTTATTTCAATATTTTCACCGAAAAGGCGGTGTGCCATTTTGATTTGTTCGTCAAGCTGCGCATTAAAATCAGCCAAACTGAGTTTACGGTTGTTTACTTTTATAACAGCCGGATTTTCGGCAGCGCGGTTCAAATAGCCCGAAACGCCGAATAAAGACATAAAACTCAGCGCAGTCAAGGCTAAAATGGCTTTTGCCAGCCAAGATTCCTGAGCTTTTCGTAATTGGGTTATCATTTCTTTTCTGTCCTTTAAATTATAACTATGCGACAATATAATAGATTTGTCATTTTATGCAAATACAAAATATTAGTGTTGAAAAGTTTTTTTAACTGGAAAATATTTTTTTAGTATGCTAAAAGATGGGCAATATTTAATATATTGAGGATAAAATTATGGCTAGAAAAATTATGATTGCCGGAAACTGGAAAATGAATGGACAGTTGGAAGACGGCGTAAATCTGGCTAAAGCCGTTGCGGCAGAAGTCAAAAACTTGGGCAAACCCGCATGTGAATTTTTGGTTTGTCCGCCTTTTACATTGTTATATTCTGTTAAAAAAGCATTGCGCGGAGCAAAAGTTGCTCTTGGCGCTCAAGATGCTCATTTTGCGGTTAAAGGCGCACACACCGGCGATATCAGTCCGGCTATGCTGAAAGATTTGGGATGCACTTATGTTATTCTCGGACACTCAGAACGTCGTGCCGACCATTTTGAGAGCAATGAACTGGTTGCCAAAAAGGCTGCTGCTGCTTATGATAATGGTTTGAAAACCATTATTTGTATAGGCGAAACCGAAGCGCAGCGCGATGAAGGTAAAACAATTGATGTTTGTTCACAGCAGATTATGGGATCTGTTCCGGATAATGCTGATGCTTCAAATACCGTAATTGCGTATGAGCCGGTTTGGGCTATTGGTACGGGCAAAACCCCTACGGCGGCCGACGTGGAAGAAGTTCATGCAGCTGTTCGTAAGGTTCTGGCTAAAAAATTGGGAAAAGCTGTTGCTAATAAAATGCGTATTTTATACGGCGGTTCTGTTAAACCTAATAATGCCAAAGAATTTTTGTCATTGCCTGATGTAGATGGTGCTTTGATTGGCGGTGCAAGTTTGAAAGCTGAAGACTTTATGGCTATTGCCAAAGCTGTTTGTTAATTTGTAAAGGAATTGAAATGAGTACAATTTTATTGGTTTTGCACTTGTTGGTTGCTATTTTCTTAGTGGCCTTTATTTTGTTGCAGCGTTCATCCGGCGGTGCATTGGACGGTTTGGGCGGCGGCAATGGCGCGTCCAGCTTTTTGACAGCACGCGGAACAGGAAATTTTTTAACCAGAGCTACGGCGATTTTGGCAACTCTGTTCTTTATTACCAGTATGTCTTTATCTTTATATTATAAAGGTCATTCTACCCATGCTGCTGCGAAATCGATATTGGATGCGGCTCGGGTTGAACAATCTGTTCCTGAAGCACCTTCTGCTCCCGAAGCTCCGGCTGCCGAGAAATAGTCAATGACTTTTCTGTAAAATAAATAAGGCACCTTAGTTTTTCTGAGGTGTCTTTATCACTTTAAAGTATAGAGTGGGTCTTTATAAAATGTCTGAAAATACAAATAGTAAAACAAAATTTATTTTTATTACCGGTGGTGTTGTGTCATCATTGGGCAAAGGTTTGGCATCGGCATCGTTGGCAGCATTGCTGCAGGCCAGAGGCTTTAAGGTAAGACTGAGAAAATTGGATCCTTATTTGAATGTGGATCCCGGAACAATGAATCCCTGTCAGCATGGTGAGGTTTTTGTAACGGATGATGGAACTGAAGCCGATTTGGATTTAGGACATTATGAACGTTTTTCAGGAATTCCCGCGACTAAATACGATAGTGTAACCAGCGGAAAAATTTATCAACGCGTTTTGGACAAAGAGCGCCATGGTGATTATTTGGGAGCAACTATTCAGGTGATTCCGCATGTTACCAATGAAATAAAAAACTTTATTCTCGGCAATCTGAATGATGAAGATTTTGTGCTTTGTGAAATAGGCGGTACAGTTGGCGATATAGAGGGGCAGCCGTATTTGGAATCTATACGTCAATTAGCGTATGAATTGGGACGTGAGCGGACAATGTTTTTACATTTAACGCTTTTGCCTTATATTCCGACGGCCGGAGAGTTGAAGACAAAACCTACTCAGCACTCAGTGAAACAATTGCAGGAGTATGGTATTCAGCCAGACATTTTGCTTTGTCGTTCTCAGATAGAAATTCCGCAAAATGAAAAACGCAAAATAGCTTTGTTCTGCAATGTTAAAGAAGATTGTGTTATCGCAGCTCTTGATGCAAAATCTATTTATCACGTTCCTTTGTCTTACTCGGCGGAGGGGCTTGACTCTCAGGTCTGCAAATATTTCGGACTTGAAAACAGTAAAGTAGATTTAAGCAAATGGCAGCATATTGCCGAAACTATGTTAAATCCCGAAGGTGAAGTCAAAGTCGCAGTGGTTTGCAAATATCAACTACAAGAAGCTTACAAATCAATTTCAGAAGCTTTGACGCATGGCGGGTTGGCCAATAGATTTCGGGTTAAGATAAAATGGGTTGACGCCGGAGATATAGAAGAAAATGGTGCAGATGAATATTTGAATGATGTCAGCGCTGTTTTAGTCCCCGGCGGTTTTGGTACACGGGGAACCGAAGGCAAAATAGCCGCTGCCCGCTATGCCCGCGAGCATAATATTCCCTATCTCGGAATTTGTTTCGGTATGCAAATGGCTGTTATTGAAACAATGCGCAATGTTGCCGGAATAAAAAATGCCAACAGTAGCGAACTTTCTGATAATTGTGAAGCTGTTGTCGGTTTGATGACAGAATGGGACAAGGATGGCGCTAAACAAATCAGACACAAAGACGGTGATTTGGGCGGCACGATGCGTTTGGGTGCTTATCCGACAATTTTAGATGAAAAATCAAAGGCTTTTCAGATATACGGTGCAAAAGAAATTAGCGAGCGCCACCGCCACCGCTACGAAGTTAATATTAAATATGAACCGGTTTTGCGCAAAGCCGGAATGCTGATTACCGGAAAATCTCCTGATGGGTTGTTGCCGGAAATCGTTGAAAGACCGGATCATCCATGGTTTATCGGTGTTCAATTCCATCCGGAATTAAAATCAAAACCTTTTGCTCCGCATCCGCTGTTTGTAGCGTTTGTAAAAGCAGCAATCGAAAACAGTCGTTTAATTTAGTAGGAAAATAAAAAATGAAACTTAAAAACTTGATTTTGCCTTTGGCCGCTCTGGCTGTATTGCCTTCCACATCAGCAAAAGCTTGGAGTTGGGGGAAATGGTATGAAGATTTGAAAATAGACGTGGCTGATACATGGAGCTGCGGTCGGCTTGATGTTTATACCCCTTTTTATGCATGGCACAACCGTTTGGCTTATGACAAAAAGCATCTTGAAAAATATAATGAAGAAGCTTGGGGTTTTGGTTTAGGCAAAGGTTTGTGGAAAGGAAATGAATGGCATGGCTTATATGCAATGGCATTTAAGGATTCAAATTTTTATTTGGAAACAATGATTGGCTATGCTTACCAATATAATTGGGATATATCCGAAAGCGGTGATTGGAAAATTGGAGCAGGCTATACTATAGGTGTAACTCAGCGTCATGAGTATAGTTATATTCCTGTGCCTCTGCCTTTGCCGGTTGCCGGTTTAACTTATAAAAATGTTTCATGGCAGGCTGCTTATGTTCCGGGGATTAAAAATGACGGAAATGTATTGTTTACCTGGCTGAAATTTTCATTTTAACCTGATGTGAAGGAGTTTAAGTATGGAGCAGAAAAAAATTAAAATAGGCAATTTTGAAATTAGTAACGAGTTGCCGATAGCAATTATCGCCGGTCCTTGTCAAATTGAAAGCAAGCAGCATGCAATTGATATTGCCGGAAAAATGATTGAAATAACCAATGAACTCGGTGTTAATTATATTTTTAAAGCTTCTTTTGACAAAGCTAACCGCACGTCTATTAATTCTCCGCGCGGTGTCGGAATAGACGAGGGTATGAAAACTTTTGCCGAGATAAAAAAACTTTACGGTTGTCCGATTTTAACGGATATTCATGAACGCGAACAGTGTGCCATTGCTGCCGAATATGTGGATATTTTGCAAATACCGGCTTTTTTGTGCCGTCAAACGGATTTGGTGGTTGCTGCTGCAAAAACCGGTAAAATTATCAATATTAAAAAAGGGCAGTTTTTAGCTCCGTGGGATATGAAACATTTGGTTATGAAATCTGTTGAATCAGGAAATGACAAAGTTTGCATAACAGAACGCGGAACTTCTTTCGGTTATAACACTCTGGTTACGGATATGCGGGCTTTTCCGCAAATGGCCGCCGATACGGGGTGCCCGATTATTTTTGATGCGACACATTCAGTTCAACAACCGGGAGGTTTGGGCGGATGCTCAGGCGGAAACAGAGAGATGGCTCCGGTTTTAGCCAGAGCTGCGGTTGCAGTCGGTGTCGCCGCCGTGTTTATGGAGACACATGAAAATCCGGAAAAAGCTTTGTCCGATGGTCCAAACAGCATTTATTTGCGTGATATGAAACGGATTATCAGTGAATTGATGGCGTTTGACAAAGTTCGCAAAACACTTATAAAGTGATTGAAAATAAGAGCCTTTTTGCAAGGCTCTTTTTTATATCTTGCGCTTTGAATAAGTTTTTCATAAATTTAAGTAAATTTTATTGGTAAGAAAGGCAAAAGCAAAATGAATGATAACGGTATTATAGATTTATCCAACAATTCAGCTCAATGTAAAATATCGCTTTGGAGCGCCGATTTATTGTCATTTAAACCTAAAGGTGAAGAACAAGATGTTTTTTGGGTGGGAAATTTGAATAAATTTGATAAATCGCAAGCAATCAGAGGAGGAATACCGGTTTGTTGGCCAAGGTTTGCTGCTGAAAAACTCAATGATAATTTGCCCCGTCACGGTTTTGCCCGAATTTCTGAATGGACTTTGCAAAGTTTGGATATTTCTGAAGATAAAACTGAAGCCGAATTTTTATTAGTGCCGGATATTAAATATAATGTTACAGCGACAGCAATGCTCCGTGTAAAAGTAACGGATAAACTTGAGTACAGCCTCACAACAACAAATAACAGCGATAAACCTTTTGATTTCAGTGAAGCGTTACATTGCTATTTCAATATCAGTTCAGTAGAAAATATTGTTATAAAAGGCTTAGCAGGCAGGCAATATAAAAGTTCATTGGACGGAAATATTTATACCCAAAATGCTGATTTGAAAATCAACGGTGAATTTGATGCCGCATTTTTAAATCACAGTGAAAAAATTGAAATTGAAGATAAAAAATATAATCGAATTATTTCTATTGAAAAAAACGGCTCTAAATCAACGGTTGTTTGGAATCCGGCTAAAGATTTGGCGGAGATGAGCCCTAATCAGTATAAAAATTTTGTTTGCGTAGAACCTGCAAATCAAGGAGATTTTTTTGTTCATTTAGCTCCGAAATCAACACACACCATAGCTATGACAATTCAAATTAAAAAAATAAAATAAAGAGGCAAAATTATGGAAAAACAGCAAGAATACAAAATATATAATGAAGCAATAGAATTTTTCGGCGATTTATCACAAAAAGTGATGGTTATTGAAGAGATGTCGGAATTGACCAAAGAATTGTGCAAAGATTTGCGTGATCGCGGCAATGTTGAAAATATAGCCGACGAGTTGGCTGACGTTGAAATAACATTGGCACAATTGAAAATGATTTATAGTATACATGATTTGGTTGAAAAACATAAAGATTTTAAATTACGTCGTTTTGCATCAAGAATGGCTGAACTTAAAGCAAATAAAAAATAACAAAATTGTGTGAAATATTTAAAACAAAAACACCGCTGATTTATAAAATCGACGGTGTTTTTTGTGACTAGTTTTCCAAAAGCGGATTATCAATTATATGACGATAATTGTGATTAAATTCGGTTTTGGAAGATGTAATGCTGAATTTTTGAGCGGGTTGCTGTGCAAAAATTTGATTTTTGCGGCGCAAAAGCTCAACACATTTCTGCAAATTGATTTTTTGCTTGCGGCGTTTTGCTAATAAATCAAGAGTTTTCAAAAACAAATCTACCGGTTTCATCAAAGAAAAGTTATTCGGTATGGTTTCTAAAATTCTTGAAAACTTAATGTTGCGTTCATTCATCAGTACAATGGTTTCATCCAACCCCTGAACAATGCTGGTAATAATTCGAAGAGTCTTGCTATAAGTTTCTTCATTTGAAGCATTGCGCGCCAGTTCATCAAAAATTGACGATGAATACTCTGTCTGACCGTGTTTTTTATTGAATTTTACACCAAACAGATAGTCATCATATTTTTGTTTACGCTCATCATCCAAATCGGCAATTGTCAGACGAACGGCTTCAGGGTTGATTGCCAGACATACAGGTAGCATTAACGGCAGTTTGTCGCGGTAAAAATGCAGCAAAGTTGCAAATGCATCCAATGGTTTGTCAGGCTTTGTCAGTGCCGCGCATTCCCAGTCGATGTAGGTTTGCAGCAACTGTTCCACTTTGTACTGCGGATAATCAACGTGATGAGATTGATGTCTGCGATGAAATGATTGTATTTGTTTTTCGTTCATCCACGGAAGCAAATATAAGAACAATTTATCACAGTCATGCAACCAGCCTCTGAGTGAATAGTTTCCTACAAACTCGTGTTCACACTCTAAAAATGCCATTTTGTGCTCAAGGGTGTAAGCAATAGAAGGAATACGCCATGGTCCTTCAGACTTCCATTTTTTACTGATTTTTGTAAGCACTTGCCGCAAGGGGCAATTTAAAAAATCTATAACCATAAATATAAAATTAAAAATTATTTATTGGACAATAATCTAAATAGCTTTCGTAAAAAGTCAATAGTTTGTGATAATATTTTTGTATATTTTTTGCGAAAAAATAAAAAATTAGACATAAAGCTTGATTTTTGACATAATTTATAACAAATTTAATTTGTTTAAAAATTATGATTTTTATTATCTGGTCGGAAATGTAAATTAGTTTACAAAACTGGCTGAATTTGAGTTTTTAGATTTTTGTACAACTTAAATTATATCAGTTATGGGTAAAAAAATTGCATGGTTGCTGGTTATTTGCATAATAATCGGAGCCGCCGGTATGAGAGTTGCCAGACACTCTTTTGTTAAAATCGATCCTGGGCAAAGAGGTATAAAAAGACAGTGGGGACAGGTTGTTGATTCCTCCTATGTTCCGGGGCTTGTATGGTATATTCCATATAGCGCCGATATGGGAAATGAAGTAATTCTGATGGATATTGTTCCTCATCGCTACGAATATACTTTTAAGGTGCGCACCAAAGATTTGCAGTCAATATCTTTGAAATGCGCCGTGCTTTGCGAAATGAACGATTCAAAAGTTCACAAGCTCTACGATAAATATCAGAGCTATGATGTGTACGAACAAAAGGTGATTAAAGATATGGTTAACAGCATAATGTTGGCTATGTCATCTCAAACTGACATTTGGTCTTTTGTCGGGCGTGAAGAAACAATGACGATGGACGCGGTCAAATATCTTCTTCAACTTCTAATCCGTCTATATCATTGATAAGAGAAATCAGCACATCGCAGTAATTTGCTCGGCTTTTTCTTGAAGCAGCAGACAAGCCAATAACATCAAAATCCACATCTTCTGAAAATCTTTTAGTCAAGCTATAGGCTTTTGATAAACAAGTACCGCCGGCAAATAGTTAATGATGAACGAGTTAGACTAGGAACCGCCTATTCGCATGCAAATTTATTTAAATCATCAAATTCTACAGATTTAATAAACAAAAAATTGCAAATAGAAAACCATGCTTAATGGTTTTTAGTATAGCAATAGAATGTATATTAGCATACTTGCCCTATATGCATTGTTTTGGTTTTGATATAGGTTTGGTTAGGAAAGTAAATCTATCTATTACAGGGTATTTTATAACAAAGTTGGACAATAAAATCAGCTCTATATTGAACTTAAGAGTGTTTTCTTTCTAATTCATCAAGTGTTTTACCTTCGCTGTTTTTCCATTCTAGCCAACCATTGGCTCTTCTACCTAATACAATAGCGGCTGCGGAAGATACGGATGCAAAGAGTTTATTTTCTTGCAAAATGTAATGGTCACCTTGTTTTTTCAACAATCCGGAAGCAATCATTTCATCTCGTTGAGATAGCTTATCAGTTCCTTGATGTAATTTTAGTTTGCAGACGGAACCTTTATATAATAAAAATCCTTCTTCAGTATATTCACCTTTGCCGATGTTATTATATTTATCAGTGCATACAAAAATATCTTTTTCTGACTTTTCATGATTTTCCAAAGGCTGAAAACATTTTAATCCTAATGTTGACAACAGAATTTCAATTGTTTGAATATAGTAAGATAATTCAGAAAGAATTTCTTCTGTGAGATTAGGACATTTTGGAAGTTGTTTGTTTTCATTCATGATAGCTTGATTAAGATCATGAGCTTTTTTTACGAAGTAGTATTCAAGGTAGCTATTATGAGCATCATTGAATCCGGTTTCATCTTTTAATCTGATGGCAAAAAGCATATTCCAAAAATCTTTTTTGTTATCGTGAGAATATGTCCTGCTTTTAATATCGCCTTTACCTATATAAATTTCAGGTTTTTCAACTTTGAGACTGTCAACTAAAATATAAACACCATTAAACGCCAACAATTTATTGTTTTCAGAAAGGGAGGCTCTTGGTATTTGAATTATTTCCACTTTATCAGTAGTTATTGAAGCTTTTTAACACCTTTAGGATTTCCATCTGGTAAAAATATTTGTATTGTTTTTCCTGGCATTTATAGTTTCTTTATTTTTGGTTTAATATAAACCTATATTAGTTTTAAAAATTTTTAATGCAACAAAAATAATATCTCTTTTGAACACTAAGAAAAAGAAGAAGCAATTTTCATAATGCCTTGAATGTATTATATTTTTGATAGAATTAGTTCGAAGATTATCCGGTGTAAGGTATATTTAGTGTCCAATCTTCGAGCTGGCTTAACTTCTTGATTTATAAAGAAAAAATCGTCATTTCTGACGATTTTTGAACTGTGGCTGGAGTGAGCTTGCGGTTTTCGAGATAAATTGCATATAAAAAGCATTGAAACTATAATTTATTTCTGTAATAATTTATCTGAGTTAAACAAATACCTAATGGGGATAATATGTTCAAACTAATTGATTTTGATGATAAAATTTTCACTTCTCAACAATTTAAGAAAGACGAAATTTCGTTTAATTTAATTCTTACATTGATACAAAAACGGGAATATTTTCCTCAAATCAAGTGTTATTCTGACCAAAAAGATGTCATAATTTTAAATACAGATGCTAATCATCCAGTCGTTGTTTGGACAAGTGAAAATTTTAATGATTTTGAATTAATTTATAATTTTGTAAGTAAAGTTTTTTCTAAAAACGAACCTTTAAGCATTACTGCTAAACAATCTTGTTATCAATTTTTTCAGAAAAGAAACTGGGTTTCAGATGATGAAAATACAAAAATTCTTGGTGTTTATAAATTAGATAAACTGATAGATATTGAAAAACAAGGATATCTTGATTGTGTAAAATCAACAGATGTTGAAATAGTTGCCAATATGATAAAAGCTTTTGATGAAGAAGCGCTACCTGAAGAAAAACATCCTTTTTCTTATTATTTAGAGCAAGCAAATAAATATACCACACTTGCTTATACTCACAAAGTATGGAAAAATGAAAATGGAAATATTGTTAGTATTGGACATATAAATAACACTGAAAACACAGGAAGAATAGGACAAATATATACTGTTCCAACAGAAAGAGGTAAATCTTATGCCAAAATGTTGGTTGTAGAATTAGCAAAAATTACGTTAAAAAATAATTTAATGCCAGTTTTATATACTAATTTTCAATATGAACCATCAAATAAATGTTATCAAGCAGTTGGATTTGAATTATTGAATACAATATATACTTACTCAGTAAAAAAGATTGCATAAACATTTTTTAATTAAATATTTTTTTATTCAACCTTTGCGAATTTTTGCAGAGGTTGCTTTTTATGCTCAAAAAAGGCTGAAATTAGCTAAGTTATTGAAAAATAAAGAAACTTGTTGTAAGTGGTCCGTGTAAGCTAATTTTAAAACTAGGCTTTTGGGACAGTTGCACGGACCAATTTTTATGACTATCCTTATTTTTCAATATGTTAAGCGATGGAAGTCCAGTCTGCTATTTTGGGAATAATTACTAACAAAATATCTTTTTTGTAGATTAAATAAATTAGTATCATTTGAAACGCTAAATATTTTATTTCAATAATATTAATCAAAAATTTAAATTTATATACTATTGTAAAAACAGTAAGTTAATTATGTAATAACTATAGAGGCGCATGATGAAACGTTTTTGTATTTTATTGCTTGTTATGTCTGAGTTTTTTATTGTTGGCTGTAGCGTAGTGAATTACAACAGAACAAATGAACAGAATCAAAATGAACAAGATGAAACAAAAAGCGATATCGCTTCTAATTATGAAGATGCTATATTTAATGAAATAATGGAGAAATCAAAACAAGAGGAAGATGCTATTTTAAAATTGAAAAATTTAGCTTCTCAAAAATGCACTATACAAGGATTTAAAAAGGGGACAGCTAAATTTGTTTTGTGTAGCAAAGCTCGCTTTGATACCATTCAAAAAGAAGTAGAGTATACTTATAAAAAATCATATGCTACTGCGTATAGTACAATGATACAACAACAAAAAGAAGATGAAATTACTTGTGTTGATTCTGGAATAAATAAAAATACACAAGAATATAAGAAATGTATAGCTTTGTTAGACCAAATTAGGATGAAAAAATTTATAAATAAATTAGCAGCAAAAGCTAGAATTTTAGATAGCATTGCTATCAATAATTATTTATCTAGATTTTAGTTTTGTGCTTGAAGGCTCTTGAAATTTTTAACAAGGGGCTTTTTATCCATAAATTAGTAATCCCGTCTAAATCGTAGCAAAATGTCATTGATTTTGTGCGTTTTAGGGGCTCGCGGATGGGAAAATACACGGCATAGTATAAATAGTTAATGAGCAAAAACACTATTTATGAAAGGAAAATGCTATGTGGTACGTGCAGCTAAATAATCAGATATTACCTCAACCATACCAATTTTTTGATGATTGCTTGCAAGAATGTAAAAGACTTCAAAGAACCATGGTAGCTGTATCAACTAATCCAGTATTTATAAACTAAAGGAGAAAAGTTATGTTAAAAGAATTTCAAAATTACTTACTTGCAAACAATTATAGCACCAAAACTTCTGCAGATTATATGGGACGTATTGAAAGACTTTGCCGCGCAGAAGAATTTACATTGTCGCATTTGATTGAAAACATCTCATCTATTTTACCTCAATATGAAACAACCGGTGAAAAATCATCTTATGGCAAACGTTCGCATACATCAGTCAGACAAGCTTTAAGACATTTCAACAAATTTTTATGCACGCAAAATTTAGTAAGTGAATAACAACAAATATTTACTATTTTCTAGATGAAGTTCAAAATTTAGCCTAAATTTATTGAGTTTATAAATGTTATAGCTTTTACTAGTTTTTATAAATTCTGTTGTTTCTGGGCTATTTATGACTCAATGGGAGATGTTTTTGATGTAATTTCAGCCATCTAACCTCATTAAAATTTTGAATTAGGTTGTTTTTCAAAAATGTATGCGCAAAACTTCAACCTTTGCAAATTTTTGCAGAGGTTCATTTTATGCTCAAAAAAGGCTAGATTTTGCTAAGTTATTGAAAAATATAGAAGCAAGTTCGAAGATATTGTAAAACAAGCCTTCAAAATATATTCATCTTCGAACCAACTTAAGCGCTTGTATATAAAAGAAAAAATCGCCATTTCTGACGATTTTTGAACTGTGGCTGGAGTGAGCTTGCAATACACGGACTAGAGATACTTGCATAATGGAAATATAAAACTTACATAATATATGTAAGATTCGAAAGTAAAGGTAATGAAAGACAACTTAAAAATAGAATTTCAAGAATATGTAATTTCACTAGTATCTAATTTATTGCTTATAAAACAGGTAAAAAATATATTGATAAATAAATTAGAGGATAAGGCATTCTTAAAAGCATGCTCTAACGAAGGTATAATGTTTTTATCAACATTTTTCTTAATGTATATAAATAGTGTAATACTGGATATGCTAAAATTAGCAGATTATCACAAAAAAGATGATGATTGTTCTTTAAGATATTGTATTCATAATTGCTCAAAATTTTTTAATTTAGATGTAAAAAAGGATTTAAATACATTAGATGATATACGAAATAAATACTATAATGTTAGAAATAAATCTATTGCTCATTTAACAAAACAACATATTGTTATGTGGGATTACCCTAAAATAAGTGAGTTAGATGAATATATTGAAATTATAAAAGATATGACACTTAAATACGGTAAAATATTACAATGTGATATCAGCTCTTTAATGATCAACGAACATGAAATTATACGTTTCTTTAAGGATATCGATCTAACGCTGGAAAGTTTGGATGTAAAAAAATTATTTGATTATTTATAATATCCTTACATCTTAACACATTCGAAGTCGTCTAAATGTTCAATAACGATGGTGGTCCATTCGGTATAATTATTGCTGTTGATTAGCCAGTTGAAAGGCGCGTTTATGGTATATTCCAATTTTGAGCCATTAAGTTGACAATTAGAAATAAGCAATTGTAATAACTCGTTTCTTCTGGTTGGAGTTGCCATATCAAACAACTTAGAGATATTATTTGCCAAAGCCATAACCTGCACAACTCTTTTCTTCATATCGGCATCAATATTTTTGTATTTTTCAGCAGTCTGCTCAAGTTCTTCTCGCTGTTGTAATATTTGTGCTCGTTTTTCTTCATAAGTCTCTTTTGGTAACATTCCTTCCAAGCAAAAATCAAGCAACTTGTTCTCTTTTAGCTTTAATTCATTTAATTTGTTTGTAATATTGGTTTTCATAGTCTTGTTAAAAGCCGATGTGTCATTAAGTTCTTGTGTCAGCTTTTCTTTGATTATTTCTTGTAATTTCGGCGGTAATGATATTTTATCCATGACTTCTTTTTTCAGCTGTTCAATAATCACATTTTCATTGACTATTCCTTGATGACATTCTTTGCACGGATGACCACAACGCAGATAAATATAAGTGTTGCCATTCTTTTTGACTTTCTTTTCCGGCGTAATCAAACAACCGCATTCTTTACAATGTATCAAACCGCGGAAAGTGTAAGGTGTTTTGGCATATTCTGTGGTGTTGTTACGATTATGATTGCCGTTTCCGGTCAAAATGGTTTGTACACGGTCAAATAATTCTTTGCTTATCAGCGGCTCATAAATATGATTGTAAAACTCGCCTTTGATACACATCAAACCATGATAAAACGGATTGGTCAGAACATCATAAAGTGTATTTCTGCTTACAAAACTGCCTTTTTTCTTTTTATTTTTGGTGTATAAGCCTAATTCTTTGGATAAATACCACAATGTTTTCAAAGTATGCTTACCGGTTGCAAATTCTTCAAATAAATGCTTGATAATCGGTCCGCGAACAGGATCAACAATAATAATGGCTTCGTTGTTGTCATCATCTGTATGGCGATTTAAATATCCGAGAGGTGCTAGGCCTTGCCATTTACCTGAATTCCAGTTTTTAACCAAACTTCTTTTTACGTTATATGATAATGAATCTGTGTAGTTTCCGGCCATTAACACATTCATTTTCCATGCAAAAATATCTTGTACCGGAGAAGTTTCATCTAAGATAATATGCTCTTTCATAAAATGAATTTCAATCTTGCCTTCTCGGCGCAGTTTATTAAGAGCCGGATTATCTTCATCACTTCTTTGAAGTCTATCAACGCAGTTTACAACAATAGCAGTCTTTTTATTGCGAGAACGGATAAAATCAAGCATTTCATTATATTTTACACGGTCTCCGCGAGTCGTACTTTCAGTAATTTCAAACTCTTTAATGATTTTGAGATTTTTCTCCATACAATAATCATAAATCAATTCTTTTTGTGCATCAATAGAAGCTCCGCGCTCTTGTTTTTCGCTGGAAACGCGTGCGAAAGTTATGGCTTCGGTACATTTTTCAATGATTTTCTTTTGGTATTTTTTACGCATGGTTTAATCCTTTCATTTTTAATATTATTATGTCGCGAGAATATTGATTTGTAAGCGATTATTTTTCACATTTTAACGTTTTTTTTGCTAATAATTTGCTGAATTTTCAAAAGGTTAACTTCTTTTCCTACGGGAAAAGAGGTTATCGCTTATCAGTAGTCTCATTATCACCGGTTTCTTCAATGATTTGAGCAGCCAATTTACATAAGCTAAGCAAATTGAAGGTGGCATTGTTTAGTTCCAAATCTGTAATTTTGGGATTAAGAGTTGATAATTCTTTTTTAAGTTCAGTATATGTATCAATCATTTTTTCACTCCATATTTGTTGATTTATTTTTGTTTTGTCGTGAGTGATGGGAAATGTAAAACCGTTAATGAAAGGTTCTTAAAATTAATTTTCTATTATGATGATTTTAATTTGTACCCTTAGAGAAACAAATTCAAAAGGGTCTTACGCGCGTAATAATATGCATAGAAAAACAATCTCAATACAGTAAATGGAAAAATATTTATACAAAAATCCTGAAAATTTGTGTTCTAAGAAACATAAATACGTGAGATTTGATATCTCAACAATAACGTATTTAGGCTAAGAAATCAGCTTTTTTCCATAAGCATTATGAAAATGATGCTTTTGTGATAACTATACTCAAAATACATATAAATAAGAAAGTAAATAACAATGACTAAGCAAATAAAAGATAAGCAATCAGCAAGTATGCCAAAGCATGATATGTCTGAGCTGGTAAGGCGAGAATATGTGAATTTCATTAATGCGACATATATGCCAACACATTATTTAGTAGTTAGATTGCCAAAGCATTGGGAAACGACTAATTTAGACTATGCAAAAAGCAGATTGCGACTGATTATGAAAGTATTTGAAAAAAGTCTTATTAAGAATCATTGGAATAAGCATCATCTGCCATTTATTGTGACAGCTGAAAAAGGTTGTGGCATATACTGGCATTTTAATGTCTTATTTAATCAACTGTCTTACAATGATGAAATGCTTTATAATGCCATTAAAAAGACTATTAGAAAAATTAAAGGTATGTCTGATTATTGCTTAGATTTACAGCATATTACAGCAGATGATATGCATACGTTATTAGATTCAGTTATAAATACTGACTTCTATTGCTTGAAAGAAATTAAAGTAAATAGACGTAATGGCAAATATGATAGTAGTGTTATCTTTGATTCATCTGACTTATTCTATCTTGGTATGAAGTAATATAGTGACAGTTTTTAACCCTATGCACCAGATGTAGCTTATTGCTTTTTATCCTCAGATGTTTGTCTTTTCAGCTTAGCTATCTGCATAAAATACTGTTTATGACTCAATAAACAGCCACCGGACTAGCGGATTCATTTTTTATAAGTAAACCTATACCAAAAATAAATACTGAGTCCTGCGGTCAAAAAACGAGACTTGGTGATTTTTAACCTGTATTTTGCAAAAACATAGGTTGAATGTTATAAATTAGAATTTTCGGTTAAGTGTCATCAATGTCATTTAAAGGAAATGGAAAAATAATTTAAAATTTTTTCATTAACGGTTTTACATTCAATAAGAAACACGACATATCAATAATATCAGAGCAATAAAGCTGTTATACATCATCGTGAATATGTAAAAATTATATAATATTGGTATGGTCTTAATAAATGGCACCATAACAACGAATTCCTGTTTCATATAGACTTATATATAAAATTTGGAAACTCTTGTTATGGTGTCAAAAAACAAGCTTTAGTGTTTGTGCTTAATATTCACAAGATAAGAGAATAGTAAGTACTCGATTGGTTATATCAGGATTGGCTGGATTTTCTGACATAAACTCATAATTCAAATCGTAATAGTCAATTTTAGCAAAGATTTTATTGCCTTTATAATCTATACTAAAAAAATCATGTTCACAATAAGGATCATTATCTGGTGTAAAATCATTAAAATTCTGAACAAGTGATACAATATTGGCTTTATCTTCTGAACTCATGGTCGCAATACCGGCAGTCAATAAAACTTCACCACCAATAAAACTCTTTCTAAAATTGTCATTTAATGTTGCAATATCACTCATATTACTTACTCCACATTAAACCATTTCATGACAGTACATAAGAGATTATCATAATTACCACTTGTTGCTTCTGACATAAAGTTATCAATTTCAGATTGTGGCAACTTATGTCTTCTTATTTCTCTTGTGCATATACCTAAGATACAGAAGGCATTACCATCTATACCAATAATATTAATTGTTATATCAGGATATTTGACATCAGACATAGTATTTACTCCTTCTCTTAGTTAGCATTTTCAAATTTTATGTTGGCTTCTGATAAAAACTCAGCAAATCTTCTCAAAGCATTGATAACTGAACTATGTGAACGCTTACCATAGCTAGACTTCTTACCAGTTTTTTCATATTCAGGCATTATTTCTGCTAAGTGTTGGGCTAGGAGTTCAAAAGTGATTTTTTCTTTACGACAAAGTCTTTCTAAACGCATTGGGTAGTCAAGGCTTGTTGTGGAACTGTAATTCTTTGCTTGTAAATATTCTTCAAATTGTTTTTGCATGGTGATTTTCCTTTCAAAATTAGTGTTATTAACTATTTACAGTAAATAGTATGTCGTGGAAATTCACCTTCGCGAGCCCCTAAAATGAGGATTATTGGTAACATTTTGCTACGGTTTAGACGGGATTACTAACAAACAGACGGAAAACAACCGCATGTATAACTATTATTGACTTATATATGGAAAAATATCAGGATTTAAGCCCAAATTATGAAAATCTTTGTCATCCATAAGTAAATAACGGCAGGCGTAGAGCCAATAATCCAGATTGTTAGGAAATTGACCCATGATACAATCAGTAACCGCTGAACGAAACAATAAAAAGTTTTTAAGAATGTAACTCGGCAAAATATATTCTTCTTTTTGTTCAGGATAGGTCGGATTATAGTTATCATCAAGTTTAATATCGTTTGTTATCATGATTTTATCATCTTTAACAACAGCATTATATCGAAACAGCTTAAACATATCCAAAACTTCTTCTTCAGTTTCGATATCGGCAAATAATAGATTGATTTTTTCTTTTAATTTTCGAGGTGGTAAAGAAAGACTGATGCGTTTAATATCATGAATTATGTCATATATGCGGTGGTAATCTATAACAAAATAATGTATAAATTGCTTATGTATCATCATATAAAAAAGATTATAAACAAAGTCTGTTGCAATATAGTCAAGCATAACCCATGGATATGTTGTATATGTATGTCTTTGTGTCATCATGTTATTCCTTATTGTTGTGATAAGATGCCGTATAATATTAAAAGAGGTATACCCCATTTTAAGCCTAGGATAATTAATTGCCCGATATAATGTAAAATCAGTTTAATTATTCCTTCAGCAGCCGGTAGAAAAATTTTATTTATTGCATAATCTACAGGTAAAAGCAGACAATATAAAATATTTCGGCATATTTTAAGGACCGCACATAAGAGAAGAAGTAAAGAAATGCCGATTGTTTTCCAAAAGTAATTTTCTTCTAGCAGTTTATGAAAATACTCAATCCAACGATATTTATAGAGTATTATTTTTTTCTTTTTTGTTCTTTTAGTGCTGAATATACAATGCCATAAAATGGTTAAGGCTGCGGCTAAATAAAATATTGAAGAAAAAATCATAGTAAAGATACTTTTGGCCCAAATAGAGTTAAACGCATCATCAAAATTACGATAATTTGCTTTTTGCAAAATTTCCAATATTGAGTCATCATCAACATAATGATAGTTTGAAAAATCATGTTTTGCAGTGTTATTATGCTTTTTGCATTCTCTTTCAAAAGCTGAAAATTCATCATCGAAAATATTGTCATCAAAGCCGTATAACATACTGTCATCAAATGGCTGTATATTATTTTCTGCTGCGATATTTTCATCAAAAACTTCAGTTTCTTTAGTTTCATCTTCCTTTAGCTTGTTATCATATTCCTGACGTTTTTGCTTATCAGACAGCGTTTCATAAGCAATATTAATCGTTTTGAATTTTTCTGCGGTTTTACGGTTAATATCCGGATGATATTTTTTAGCCAATTTGTAATAAGCATGCTTAATTTGAGCTTGTGAAGCATTCGGTTTAACTTTTAATATGTCGTAGTAATTGTTTTTCATTTTATTTGCAAGCCTTTATCAATAAGTCGATATTTTTGTATGTTGACATATCATGGAATTGATCGGCGATGTTTGCTTTACGCACTTTACCGAATATTTCCGATGGTACTCCCGGCAAATGTCTAAATTGACCTTTTACACTTACTCTGACTTCTTCAATCTTTTTATTTTTTATATATTTGATGTTATAATCGGTGTTCCAATGTATTCCGATATTACATGAAACAATCGGGTAGCCTTTATAACAAAATCCGGCGTTCCATACATCAAGTAGGTCTCCTAAATATATTTTATATTTGTTGCAAAGACAAAATCCGGCACCGGAAACCAAGCCACCACCGATATAAAGCGGCAAAAAATCTATCACAATTTTACTTAAACCAGGGCTATTTTTTATGTACTCTTTATGCTTTTGCAAATAATCAATATGCTCTGCAAGCCAAAATAAATGTTCTTCTTGCTCTTTGCGATATAGTTCATAAAAATCACGATGTTCAGCCACTTTAAACATTTCAAAATCTTGTTTTGCTTTGGCTGCTCTTTCTTCAAATTCGCGATATTGCTTTCTGTAATCATTGATATTCATTGCTTTTTATCCTTTAGTTCATTAATTAAGTTGAAAATACTTAAATGTGAGTTTGTTTTAGCGGCTTCTGTTGTTTTTTGTACGCATATTTTATTGCTGATTGTGCCGTTATTTATTAATGAAAATGCCGGAAAAGCTAATTCTCCGATATCTTTTATGGATTTTTGAATAAATCCGTCTTTTCGGCTCCATATATGGCAAATATTATTGTTTGGACTCGGCGAACCTATAACAAAGTAGCAATAATTGTCGTCTTGTTTCCATACAGAATGTTCCCAAAGTTGTAATAAATCGCCTAAAAATAACGGTACTTTTTCCATATGAGCTAAGCAAACACCAACACCGAAAATACAAATATTGTAATAATCAGCTGTTTCATAAATTAGGCTTTTATTTTGCTCAATGAGACCGATGTTTGAAAATAGTGTATCTAAAGCCTTTGTATCTTCTTTGGGTAAATCATAATTTTTTTGTTCTGACATGTTATTTCTCCTTAATTTGCCAATACTTCTCTCATTTCTTTAATGGTTTTGTATTCTTCAAAACCGCTTAAAATGATTTTGTGAGTGCTTAAATATTCCAAGATTGCATATAAAACCGGCGAAAAACCTAGTGATTCTTCTCTAAAACCGGTAACGGTAACCAATTTTTCATCTTTGATATACGTTAAGTCATGTGTAAAAGCATGGTTAGTATATTCAACAATCGGATAACCCTGATATTTATAACCTAACTCCCATAGGGTGATTAAGTCGCTGATTGATATATGCCGAACTGATTTACTGCCGGCCTTATTTCCTCTCGTATAAATATTGAAAAAATCAACAATTATGTCGGCATTCGCTGTGTTTTTATTAAATTTATGCTTATTATTCCAAAACACATCAAAATTACTGACAAACCACTTACGATCATCTTGCTGTCGTTTGATGATTTGCTTTTCAATTTTTTCTTTATTTTGAGTAATCAAAGCTTCACGCGATTGTTGTAACTCTTCAATTTGCTTGTTTATTGCATGTAAACACTGATTATATTGTTCTAAAGTCATATTTTGCTCTCCGTTTTTTTGATAAATAAACCTATAAAGAGGGCAAAAAATAAACCCATCGACGGCGATAGGTTTTTAATTCACCTATCATTCAAGCTTTAGCACCGTGCTTTTGCCGGTTGCTGTGTGGTCATAGAGCTTGTCTCTCGCACACTCTTTATAGGTTTTACATTATATCAGTTTATTAACCGATATTATTCATAGACCATATCCATACAACATGCCCCCATCTTTGTTCTCATTTCATCCATTGCTTTTTTACAATCATCATAAGTTAAATACGGAGTTGGTAATTTTACACCATCAACAATTAAATACCACATGTTCGATTCCTTTCTAAAAAAGTTATTTTACGTTATATTAAAATATCAAAAAAAGTGCTAACATTTTGTTTTTGCGTCATTCCCTGATATTTTATGACATTATATCATACCAAAATGACAATTAATATGTCTGTCAATGACAATTATTTTTTTATATATTCTACATAGAATGTATAAATTAATTACATTAACAAAAACATATAAGGAGAGCAAAAAATAAACCCATCGACGGCGATAGGCTTCTAAAATTACCTATCATTCAAGCTTTAGCACCGTGCTCTTGCCGGTTGCTGTGTGGTCATAGGGCTTGTCCCTCGCACAACTCCTTATAGGTTAATCAAGGTTTTAATGCAAATTTTTATAAAATGCAAGCAGATTTTCTTTGGTAAATTAAAGATTTTCAGATAAAATATTATGTAATTTGATAAGATCTTCTCTTGTTTTGTGTGAATTTTTAAGATAACAGCTTGATCCAATCAATACTGTTCCATTATCCAATTGATATTTATATATAGTCCATTGTTTATGTTTGTTTTCTGTAATTTTAATCCCAAAATATTTTTCCAATTGGTTTTTGACTTCTTTACCATTTATGTAAATATATTTAAAATGTTGTTCTTTTAATATATCTTTTAGTAAACTATAATCTTGTAAAGCTTTTTCTCTCTGTTTTTCATCTAACTTACTCCATATTTTCTTAGTAGCCCATGGATATATGTCAAGATGTACCATTGTGCCATCATAATACGAGCTTTCAAATATTTTTCCTGCGTATTTTTCAAGCCAACCAAACCATTGCATATATGGTCTATGACCTTCACTAAAATAATGTATTAGTGAATCATAAACCTTTTCTGCCTGATCTTGATTTAATAAAGAAGTATCTCTTACTTCTAATATTTCTCTATCATCAAACCTTTTATTTGATTTTTCTAGCAACTTACCTTCTTTTTCAAATTCTCCGAAAGATGGATTTATGGATATTGTTGCCACACGTGCATCTTCAATGTTTCCAAAAAAGGGAACAGGAATAGATTGTTTAACTATTTCCATATTTTCATTCTGTGGAATTGGTTGTTTTAAATAATTTAGTATTTTAAATTTAATATCTTTTGATAAAGACATATCAAGTTCCTTTTTAATATCATATATCACGAGTTTGATTCTTTGTCATCAAAATTTACATCTAATCCTTTTGTTATGCTTCCACGACCTTCAAAACGAGGGTCTCCATATCCCATATTACCATTAAACGACGGACTCGGAGGAGTTGCCCAAACGTCTCTTTCATAAATATTTTGTTCCTTTCGTTTGCGTTCGTATTCACTCATTTTGGGCGTTTTTCTATTCCATTTTGTTTCTAATAGCTCTTGAATAATAGGGGGAGAATTCTTCCATAAGTCGTTAATGGACGGATCATATTTTGCGCCATTGTTCAATAATATTTCTATTAAACCTTTTATGCTTTCTGGATCAACTCCCGCACGTTGATTAGTAATCACTTTCAATGGAAGGGCAATTATAGGAGTATCATCTAGCTTATAATTAACGTCAGCACCTTGTTTGATTAATTTTTCTATTTTATCAAAATCAGAATTGTCAACGGCATTATATAAATTTCTGCTTTTAAGATTTCTATTAATTTTTTCCTTTTCCACACCAGTAATACAGGCTTTTTTTATCCATTGTTCAATTAGTTCGTCATCGTAATCATTTTTAATCAAATAGTCTACTGCTCTATTACCATATTTATCTTTATAATTTAAATACTCTTGCCTTGTTCTTGTAATCATAAATTTTATTGTTGTAGCAGGTAATCCTTTTTGAGCAGCATATATTAGCGGAGTTAACTGACTATCTTGGCTTATGTTAATATCAATGTTATTATTTAATAGTTTCTCTGTTATTTTTAATTTATCATTATCATGTTTTATAATTTCTAATAAATTGACAATCTTAATACTATGTATATGGTCTGCCAATAATTTTAGTTTGTTAATATTTTGTGTGTGCATTTTGTTTACTAATAATTCTTCAGGATTGCAAACACTTTTATTCAATACTAATGAAAGTATTTTTTCAGTACTATTAAATGCGCAAGCTGTAATCTTATTGTCAAAAATTCGTGCTCCATTATTTAAGAGCAATTCAACAATTTCCTCATTTTTGTTCTCTATCGCATATATTAATGCACTTTTGGTATTGGTATCCATTATATTAACATCAATCCCTAACTCAAGCAACAACATTGCAATTTCCTTATTATTTACCTGAGTTGCATAAATTAAGGCAGATTTTCCATTTTCATCAATAATATCAACTTTGGCTTTGTTTTTTATAAATAGTTTTACAATATCTGTATTATTATGTTCTATTGCATATATTAATGCATTTTTTCTATGCTTATCGACCAAATTGATATCGGCATTATGCTCAACAAGCAATCTGATAATATCGTTGTTATTTACTTGAGTTGCGTAAATGAGTGGAGATTTGTAATTTTTATCAATAACATTGACTTCAGTCTTATTTTTAAGAAGAAGTTCAACAATTTTCTTGTTATTATTTTCCACAGCATATATTAGTGCATTTTTTGCATCAATATCAATTATGTTGACATCAATATCATTTGCAATTAACAGCTTTACAATTTCTTCATTATTTGCACAAGTTGCATAAATTAAAGCAGATTTGTTATCTGCATCAACAGTACTAACATTAGCTCCTTTTTGTAAGAGAAAATCAATAAGTTGTTTATTGTTATTCTTCACAGCATTTATAAAAGCGGAATTAATATCTTTGATATCCATATATTCAATCATGCAATGTATTACATTCCAATGATTTTTCTCAATAGCATAAAAAAATGCTTGAGTATAAACGGAATGGTCGTTATCACCATTTTGTCTCACAATGCTATTATAGTTTTCTACTTTGTTTTTTGCAACTTTATTATGTAATTTCAATAAGTAGCTCATCATTTTATAAAGTTCCTTTTAAAATAAAATATTTGTTAATCAGTGTAACTTTCATATTCTCAAAGTCAATAATAATATGTTGTTTCTAAAATTTATTCCCTGAATATCATATCAAAATAACAATTAATACGTACGTCAATAACAATTATTTTTTTAAATTGTTATTTCTCTGCATATTGATATAAAACTTCCATAAGTTTAACCATGGCATAAGTGTCTTGAGCGCAATATTTTTCCAGAGCTTCAAACATTTTTGCAGTTTCTTCCGGTGTTTGTCTGCCTTTTAAGAAAGCTTCATATTCACTCATGGCTTCACCACCATTGGCTATTTCCATACCCTGATACGACAAATCGCAAAATGCCGGTAGAACGTACTTAATAGATGCCGAACTCTTTTGTTTAGGGCAATATAAATAGCGTTTATCAAAAATATCATATTGGTCGGCGATTCTTTCATTAATTGCTAGGAGCTGTTTTGAGAGATCCGGAAAAAGACTAGCTAATTCTTTATTACGTGTCATTTCAAATGTTTTATTGTATACGATAACCGAGCCTTTTGTGCCGCAATTATTAACCAGACATTCAGCTATTGCACGTCGCGGATCAGAACAATCTTTATGCAAAAAACTTATGTGTTTTAATTCTCCGCCTTTGGTTTCTTGTATATGCAAAGAAAACTGAAAAGGTGTTTGAGCATATGGCTTAGAGTTATCAAACAGAGGAATTGCTAATTGTGCGGTTTCATAATCAAGATAATATAACGGATACTCAAGTGTATCTAGCCAATTTTGTATTTTTTCAGGTTCAATATGTGTTTTTCCTGTTAGATAGGATTGCTTATCAATAATTTCTTTAGGGCGTAACTCATAGCTATCCGGTATATCTTCAACAATATATGTATTGTACTGATTATAAAATTTTTGCCAATCTCTATCATAGTAAAATAGTCTGAAAGCAGGGTATTCAGGCAGATCGCGCCGACAATAAGATTTAAAACCGCAGCCTTTACACGGATTTGTTTTGTGCAACAGAACTTCCGGCTCTTCATCTTGCTCAACTAATTGGTTTAAGACGTCAACATTATACGCCACATCGGCAAAAATCTCATCTATTAGCAATGTAACATCTTCAATAACAAAGAGTTCGTATATATCTAAAGGCCCTTTACGCGTATAAAACTTGTTGAGATAAATGACTTTAATGCGATTGATTTTGTAACCGGCATTTTCAAATACATATTTTTGAAAGGCAAGATCATCAATGTAATTATCTTTAACTTCTGTTGCTGATTTAATTTCTATTAAATTCCAAGCGTTTCCTTCACGCTCCATGATATCAATGCGGCAAAAGGCTTTATCCGGTAATATTGCGGTTGCTTCAAATAAAACATTATATTCTTGTGACATCTGCTCGGTTTTATGAGCCATGTACTCAATATCACCATCGCCAACCATTTTACCTGAAGAAAATAATTTACGAGCATATTCTTGCACTTCATTACCGATGTCAAACCGACGCTGTAGCATTACATCGACATCAGGCACAAGCTCCGGATGATGTTTTATCAGCCAAAGAGCCTTTTCGCAATCCATGCCGAGAATATAGTCAGTTTTAGAAAGAAGCATAAATCAGTCCTTAATTGTTACATTATGTGCTTTAAGCCAAGTTTCCAGTTTTTGGTAATTTCTATCAAACCATTCTTGGCATACATAATATTTAACACCTTTAATTAATAAAGGACTAACATAATATCGAGCATGACCATTTATAATACGTTCTTTAGATAAAAGAGGATAATTTATATCAAATGTTTGTTTAGAATAGTCAGCATCTTGCAGTTTTTGAACTTCTGTTGATGATATTTTATCACTAAGCAAAGTTGGAATCAGATAGTTTTTTACAATTTGCCCGATTTTTATAAATGGGCTTTTAATTTTGCTTATTTTGGGCTCTGTTGGAGAATTTTTTGATTTTCTTTTCACATTAGAAGTGAGTGTGCATAAATCATAAGCACGCATAAACAATTCAGCTGTATCACTATTATCATTACATTTTTCTGTAACGGGAATAACAATTTTACTGTTAAAATCTTCGTTACAAATGCATTCTACATTAAATTTAAAACCATTATCTGAAAAGAACTCTTTGACTTTTGTTATGCATTGTTTTGTTCTATCTAAAGAAGTTTTTCCAAATTTTGGGGTGGCAAATATAATATAACCTTTTTTGGTATCAAAATAACCATATAAACAAAAAGCAGCTCTTATTAACTTTTTTGTTATGTTCTTTTCATTACTATTTCCATTACCGCTATAGTTGCAGGTATTTTTATGAAAAGCTACATCTATTACGTAAAATTCATTATTTTCACTTTTTCCGATAACATCGATTTCAGCTTGTTTCAAAAACTGTCCGAGAGGTAATTTATCTTTTTTTATTAAACAATCGGAAAACTCTATTAAGGCAGCGTTATAAAGTTTTTCCAATTCTTCTTCATGATAAATTTTCCAAGAACTAGAAGTTTTCCAATTTGTTTGGACTATTCGGCAGTTTTTAATATGTCGTAACCAAGAATAAAATAATGATTCCCCGATTTCAATTTTCATCTTTTTTTTTACTCTTTTATCTATTTATTCCTAAAATATCTTTCACAATAGAAATAACTTCATCTTGAGATTTCATATCATAATCATCTTTTATTTTTTGCTGAGTACTACACAGCGGAGCAACATATCCAATCCTTCGCCCTATTTTTTTACGAGTTTCTCTATCCTCAAAAGAAATATCTCTATAATGTGCATCAAATTGATCTCTCATCTGTTTCAAATTATAATAAGTTGTTCCTAAAATTTCAGCCGCTTTTGTAATAGCTTCTGTTTGAGTTAAGGTTGGATATATGTCATAATGTTCATAATTGCTAAAAAAGTAAGCCACAATATATTTTTCTGTAGTAGTATCGTTAGTTTGTTCAGATTTTTTCGTATAAGAGTGATGATTATCTGGATCTGTCTGTTTTTTTATTTTATTGAGATAGTTATCTTTTTTGAATGTATTTGGAGCTTTTGCAATAATTTCATAAAAAGCAGTATACACCGTTTCAAGTCCAATATCTTGATCAACATTGTGAAAAAATTCATTTAGCTTATCAATTATTAAATCCAAAAGTGTTTGGGATTTATCTAACCAATTTAATATCGTTTCATCTATTGTTTTCCAAGTATTGCGAACATTGTATATGTTGTATGTAAGCTCTTGGTCCAGATATAATTTCTTTCCTTCACGAATCATTTCTGTAAAGCGTTCACCATTATTTCTTTGATAATTATTTTTGTATGCTAGTACTTCACAAATTTTGCGAATATCCCACTGAGATTTATATTTTTTATTTTTCAGAATGTTTTCAATGTCATCTGGTAAAATACTGTTATCATAAATGAAATCTAAAAATATTTTACATACGTCTCTAATATCAACCATTATAAAATCCCCTTATATCATAGCTTGTTTAATATTTTCTAATTCTTTTTTATAAAAGTTTAATAACATTCTTGCCATTGACTTTATTTCTCGTCCAGACAAATAAATGTGATTATTATCTAGTTTGTTTTCATTTTTATTTAAAATAATTTCTAACCAATAAATTCGGTCCATAATACTGCTATTATCATATCTATTTTGTCGTCCGGCCGTTCCTACTTTACTCCAATTTGCATGGGTTGAATCAAAATGTTTATAGTAATCGTAAGAAACATACCAGCTGGCTCCCATTTTTTGCAAAGTCTCATCTAAATCATAATCACTCATAAATTTTCCTTTCACGAAATTAATGTTATTTATTTTTAAGTAAAATATCTACAATTTCTTTGTTTCCTACTTCTGCTGCATAATCTATGGCTGTTTTATTATCATTATTTTTAAGATTTACATCTGCTCCATGATTAATAAGAGTTTTAACTATCTCAAATGCATCTTCACTATTTAGCAACAGAAAAAAAGCATTATAACAAAGAGCTATTAAGGGTGTATTTCCAAAATCATCAGCTTTATTTACGTCAGGATTATTTTTTAGTAACAGATTAAGCATTTCTTTATCTGTGCAAAACCATGTTAGTAAGGTCGTTCCAGCACAAAGTTTGGCATTAATATCAACACCAAGAGATATAAGTTTACTTATAACTTCTTTTGTATTTAGTCCTATAGAATCATATATAAATAGATATTCTCTATTATTCAAAGCCTTTATATCTGCACCTTTTGAAATTTCTTTTTCAATATCATCAACAGTTGCCGCAACCCACCATTTAGCCGAATACATTAAATAAGACCATCCCGTTTCATCACGTAGTTCTTTATTGGCTCCCAACTGTATTAATTGATCAATTACACCATCATTTTCACTGTAATTGTTCCATTCTGCTGCATGCATTAATGCACTTGCACCATTTTTATCTACGGCATTAATATCTGCACTATTCTTAATTAATAATTTTGTAATTTCTGGATTTTCACTATTACCAACAGCATGCATTAAAGGTGTCAAACCAAGATTATCACTAATATTAACGTCAGCACCTTTGGCTATTTCAGCTTCAATATCTTTAATGGTTGCAGTTTTCCACCAATTCGGATTTAGAAAGTTTTTATTTATATTTTCAGCCACTTTTCAATTGCTCCAACAAATACTATATAAAAAGCAAAAACCACCCAATAGAGGTGGTCGAGGAGTTGAACAATCATATACATCGAGATGACTCTTGTGACCTTTAAAGCCATATTACAGAGATAAAAAGCTTTTGGACATACGCCACAAGCTCCTCGACCATAAAATCGAGGTGATGTGGCTTAGTTCTAATATTGCAATTAAGCCTTTCGGTATCATCTGTACCGCGATGTATATGAGCCGTTCAAAGCTCTCTTGCACCCTTAGGCACTCAAGATATATTTTACTATATCTGACTTGAGTATAATCAGATTATAACTTCAAAATCAAGAGTAATGTTGATTTATCACGCTTTAAATTCGTTCCCTTAGTGATACAAATTAAAAGGACAGAACTTTGCATTCTGCCCTTTATATTCGAGGTTCTGAGCTATTTTATTTTAATGGTAGGGTAGTCATTAAGGCATTATACATTTTTGGACAAACATGTTCACCAAGAACTTCTCTGATAAAGCTATCATCATCTGGGGTTAACATGTTATTATTATCCATCGGAAGGTCTAAGGGTTCGAGAAAATCTTCAGGTAAACCTATAATTCTTAATAATTCTAATATAGATAAAACACGGCAATCAGAATATGTACCATCGGTTAATGCATATCCCGGATGCAAAGTATAAGTTCCACCGATATAATTGCTGCTTGTTGTAATTGTTTTACAAGGCTTATTCCAGTCTAATCTTGTGAAAGCAGCTTCAAATTGTGCTTTGCTTGGTGTTCCATCTGTATTAACCGGTTGATATTCACCGGCGTTATCAAATGCAGAACAGGCAGTCGGCGTATGAGCTAAAAATCTTATTTTACATGGTTCCAAAGGAAGAGCGTAATGCCATTTATAAGATGATACAGACATCCCCGGTTCAATACTAGGTAAATCACCAATTACTTGCCATAACGAAAGTTTGCGTAAAGCTTTTTTAGGGAATTTCCAAATACCGTATTTTCTTTTGCAAGCAAGAATTATACAGCGTTTTCTTTCTTCTCCGGTCCAATAATCTGCCGAATTAACAATTTCAATATTAACGTTATATCCTAACATTTCAAGCTGACGTCTCATGTATTCACCGATGGTAATATATGTTTTTCTATCTTTGCTCCGCAGAATTTTTTTGGCGGCCTTAGGGCAAGAGTTTAACCATTGCGGGACATTTTCAATGACAATAAAATCGTTATGTGTGGATTTAATGAACTTGATTGTATCATAAAATAAGGTAGACTCTATTTTTTCTTCTTTATCTTTAGCAGTATTTAATTGAGATGCAACCTGACAAGGAGGAGAGGCCAAAAGCAATTTACAGCCCTTTTGCTTATTTGCCGCTACAATCTGTTTTAATATCTTTTTATTTTTTATGTCACCTTGGATCATTAAACAATCAGGATCTAATTTTTTATGAATTTCAGCTCTTTCCGATAAATATTCATTAGCTACAGCACAATGTATATTTAATTCTTTAAGTCTTGAAGTTCCGGAGCCAATGCAAGCAAATAATGAAGTAGCGTACAATGGTTCTGATAGATTAAGTGTCTTATATTCATTTTCATACTTAGGATCCAAAGATAATTTTATTGCATCAATGGCAAGATTTTTGTTTGCCTCTTTTTCGTTTTTTATCTTTTTATTACTTGAGAGAGCTAAAGAACGTGTGGGAATTTCTTCATTTTTATATGCCCATGTGATAGCAGCAATAACATTTTCCCATTGTAATTTTTGTATAGCCAGTGCAGGCTTGCACGTTAAGCCATACGTATCCTTTATATATTGCAATTTTGTTTTATATTCAGGATTATTGTGTTTTCCTTGTTTCTTTGGAATCGCGCGCAATTCTTCAGCTAATGAACATTCCGCAATTAAAAGATATGCGGCTTTGTTCTGAGCTGACATAATTCTGTTCTTATAAGCGTCTTTGGATAAAGGGGCTGTTTGTAAATTTTTTATTTCGGCCTGAATTTTCTGCTCAATTTCAATAATAGATAAATTTTGCTGATCCTCGCTCTTTGTGTATGCAGGAAACAGATTATCATTAACCTGATTTTTCAATAAATCTTTTAATTTATCTTCAGATAAGCTGTTGTTTTTAATAATATCAATTACCGAGGTAATATTTATATTATCCGGTAAATCAAAATCATTTTTGCTACCGATGACTTTTTCTTCTGAAAAGTTTGCGTTTGCCAAAACTTTAGATTTTAATACTAAATTTGTGTTCATTTTTTTAATCCTTTTATAAAAGATGTTACGATTCTATAGCTTGGTTTTTATGCCTTGCTATGCTCTTAATATATATTTTAAAATTGGATAAGTAAAATCATTGAATCGGGAATGTAAGAAAATAAGAGAAAAATTTTTTAATTTTTTTTGTTTTCAGAAAAATTAAGATCTTTTATTTGCCAAGAATTCTATTTCTGGGGGATAGTATCGCGGAGCTTTGGGGGCATAATCTGTATAAGTTAATAAACCTTTCTTGGTATAATTAAGAATTGTTCTTTCTGTTACGCCTAACTTTTTTGCGGCATCACGGCGATTATGCCATTTAATATTCTTTTGAGAATAGTCTACATCAGGATATGGCGATTGAGCTCTATGAAAATGCTCTTGTAAATATTGATTAATTCTATCTTCATGATAGAAAGTTCCAAAATCAGGCGAAAAAAGTCCATCTTTTTTAAGTCTCCAGAGTGTTTTAGGATCAATGCCAAACGCACTGGCAACTTCGTCAGCACGTAGATAACCTCCTGTTTGAGAATGAGCTTCTATTTGTAATGCCGTGCTTCCTGTCTGATTGGTCTGGGTAAGGCATTTCATGAAATTATCATGAAAATCGGAAATTATGATAAGGCAGTCATTAATTTTATCATCATCACGATCTTCTTTTAGTTTTACAAGATGTAATGAGGTCGGATTGTTATCATTTGCCGGCGGATTACTTAAAAAGGTATAAAATTTATTTAAGCCGGCCAAGCCTTTAACCGTATAATCATTCATATATTCAACGTGTAATATTAAATTTTCGATCAGAGAATCGCCACATGATAATTTTTCAATAGCATTTTGGTATAATGAAATTTGTCGTTCCGGAGCTCCATTAGAAAAAGTCAACTTGTAAAAGGTGAGAACATCATGAATTTCGCTTAATTTCGATATATTTTTTGCAATATCTAAAATGCCCTTAAATACCAAAACAAAAGAAATAAGCTCTTTGAAAGTCGTTATAGTGATGAATTGGCTTTCTTTCTGGCTGATAAAACTAAGCTTGACTTTTAAATTTAGATTAATTTGATTACTGTTTGAAATATCATTAAAATATTTTAGAAAAGCATCAATGTTTTGTTTGTTGATTAGATATTCCTTGGTTTGGCATTCATGATAAGAAATTAATAAGGCCTGAATGTTTTTAGTTAATTTATTCCAAGCAGTAGCGTCATGGCTTTTATAATGTTTATCGCAAATACGATCAATCCGTCGTAAATATTCGGTCACCGTGCTGGAATGTTTGCTCGGTGTTTCAGTCTTTAAGCCTTGCTTTATAAGCCATTGTTTATATGAATCCCTGATATTTATACGTGCCATAATATACCTCTTAAAGCTAGATTAACAGTAAAGACTTAAATTAAAGTTTACATAATTAATTTGTATCTCTGAGGGTATGAATTAAGCTCTATTTTACATAAAACATCTTTTTTATTGATTTGTTAAGATTATATGCTTATAGTGTAGGTCAGGCATAGGGTTATGGTTGTTTAAACTCAAACTTCTTTCCCTCAAGTAAATGAAGTTCATCTTCTCCCGAAATCCCGTTTTTATATCTTTGGGAACCAAAATTGCATAAATGTTTGAAAAATAAGGAAACTCGATATAACTGGTCCGTGTAAATGCTCGGGAGAGGCTGTTTTTAATTTGACTTACACGGACCGGTCTGAAAGCCTTGCAAATAAAAGAAAAAAGCCACCTAAAAAGGTGGCTTATCTGCTCTGGCTGTGAACGTACTATAAGTTTCGACCTGCTTAAACCCCATAGAAATGCTATA